>Ga0207711_10000047_pt1 | contig 150849 bp, 126 predicted proteins | sample KBSS34metaG_FD_184401 | JGI IMG/M metagenome (GOLD analysis project Ga0207711, IMG submission 184401) | Switchgrass rhizosphere microbial communities from Kellogg Biological Station, Michigan, USA - KBS S3-4 metaG (SPAdes) (version 2) | ecosystem: Host-associated > Plants > Roots >... | reverse complement strand
GAGCCGGGCCAAGGAGCTCGGTACCTTGCTGTCGCGGGAAGAGGGCAAGACGCTCGCCGAAGGAACCGGCGAAGTGATGCGCGCCGCGCGCATCTGCAAATATTTTGCCGGCGAAGCGCTGCGCCGCCACGGCCAAACGCTGGAATCGACGCGGCCCGGAATCGACGCCCAGACCTATCGCGAAGCGGTCGGCGTGTTCGGGCTGATTACCCCGTGGAACTTCCCGATCGCCATCCCGGCCTGGAAGAGCGCCCCTGCCCTCGCGTTCGGCAATACCGTCGTGCTGAAGCCGGCCACGCCGACGCCGGCGATCGCGCATGCCTTTGCCCAGATCCTGATCGAGGCGGGCGCTCCGGCAGGCGTGTTCAACCTGGTGATCGGCGAAGGCGATGTCGGTCGCGCAATCGTCGGCCACACCGGCATCGACGGCATATCGTTCACGGGTTCGCAAACGGTCGGCGCCTCGGTTGCCGAGGGCGCCGCGAAGCGCCAGGCCCGCGTGCAGCTCGAGATGGGCGGCAAGAATCCGCTGGTCGTCCTGGACGATGCCGACATCGACCGCGCCGTCATGTGCGCGATCGACGGCGCATTCTACGGCACCGGCCAGCGCTGCACGGCGTCGTCGCGCATCATCGTGACCGAAGGTGTTCACGACCGCTTCGTGGGGGCGCTGGCCGAAAAGGCGCGCTCGCTGCGGGTCGGCGACGCGCTCGATCCGCAGACGCAGATCGGCCCCGCGGTCAGCGAAGAGCAGCTCGAGCAGAACCTGCGCTATGTCGCGATTGCTCGGGACGAGGGTGGCAAGGTGCTGACGGGCGGAGAGCCGCTGACGCTCGACAAGCGCGGCTGGTACATGTCGCCAACGGTCATCGCCGACACTGCGCCTGAGCAAAGGATCAATTGCGAGGAGGTGTTCGGCCCGGTCGCAAGCACGGTGAAGGTCCGCAACTATGAAGAGGCGCTCGAGATCGCCAATCGCGGGCAATTCGGTCTTTCGGCCGGAATTGTAACCGGTTCACTGAAGTACGCCCGGCACTTCCGGCGCTACGTCCGCGCCGGGATGGTCATGATCAACCTGCCGACTGCGGGCGTGGATTACCACGTGCCGTTCGGCGGCACCCGCAAGTCCAGCTACGGCGCGCGGGAGCAGGGTTTCGCGGCGGTCGAATTCTACACCCAGACCAAAACCGCCTACATCTGGAGCTAGCGACTTGCCCGACACCCCGTCCAACCGCGCCATATACCCGAGCCTGAAAGGCAAGAGGGTGCTGGTCACCGGCGGCGGGTCAGGCATAGGGGCGGGCATCGTCCAAGCCTTCGCGAGCCAGGGCTGCGACGTCGCCTTCATCGACATCAACGGCTCCGAGTCCGAGGAACTGGCAGCGAGCAGCGGCGCCAAGTTCCTTCGCGTCGACCTGACCGACGTTCCCGCGACGCGCGCCGCGATCGAGCAACTGACGAAGGATGGCGGGTCAATCGACGTCCTGGTCAACAACGCGGCGAACGACGACCGGCATGAGATCGAGGACGTCACCGAAGATTATTGGAACGACCGCCTCAACGTGAACCTGAAGCACCAGTTCTTCTGCGCACAGGCGGTCGCGCCTGGAATGCGCGCGAAGGGCGGCGGAGCAATCATTAACCTCGGCTCGATCAGCTGGCATCTCGCCCTGCCCGGGCTCGCCCTCTACGAGACCTGCAAGGCCGCAATCGAAGGTCTGACCCGAGCGCTCGCTCGTGAGCTCGGCGGCGACAATATCCGCGTGAACTGCATCGTACCGGGGAATGTCCGCACGCCCCGCCAGCTCAAATGGTATACGCCCGAGGGAGAAGCGGAAATCGTGGAGGCGCAGTGCCTTCCCGGCCGGCTGGGGCCGGAGGATGTCGCTGCCTTTGCGCTGTTCCTAGCATCGGACGATGCGCGCCTGGTCACTGGGCACGAATATTTCGTCGACGCGGGCTGGCGCTGATTTTGCCTAACCGCCGCCGCGATCCGCAAACGGGAGTGCCATGCCTGTTCACGCGTCCTTGATCCTCATAGCGGCCGCGGCGGCAGCGGCAGCACCGACCATCGACCCGCAATTCGGCCCACACGCGGTGATCCAGCGCGACAAGCCGATAATGATCTCCGGAACGGCGGGACCAGGCGACCGGCTCGCGGTGCGCTTTGCCGGAACGACGCAGGAAGTCGCGGCCGATCGATCTGGAGACTGGCGCGTGACCCTGCCCAGCCGTGGTGCCGGCGGGCCCTACACGATCGATGTCAGCGGCAGCAACGGGACCAGTGCGACGTCCGAGGATGTGATGGTCGGCGACGTCTGGCTGTGTTCGGGCCAGTCGAACATGGAATATCCCGTGCGCCGCGCGCTCGACAGCGACGGGACCGTCCAGAATGCAGGCGATCCGGATCTCCGCCTGTTCAAGGTTCCGCAGCAGGTCGCCGACGATCCGCAGCGGCATTTCGCAAAGCCGCCGCGATGGCAGCCAACGGCGCCGGACTCGGTCAAGGACTTCTCCGCCGCCTGCTATTTCATGACGCGCGAGCTCCGCAATTCGCAACATGTCGCGATCGGGGCTATCGACGACACCTGGGGCGCGACGCCGGTCCGCCAGTGGATGGACGAGGCTTCGGTTCGCGCGGCCGGCGAAGGCGCCCTCGCCGACCTTGTGCGGCAGCACCGGGCTAACCCGACGCAGGCGCTGCGCCAATTCGACGCGGCCTGGGTCAAATGGTGGGACGGCCAGACAGGGACCCCAGCCGGTCAAGAGCCCTGGCGCGCTAGCGACAGGTTGAGTTGGAAGGCTGTTCCGAAGATCGACTATTGGGACGCGTGGGGTGCCGACTGGAAGAACCACGTCGGTGCGGTCTGGTTTCGACGCCGCTTCGACCTCACGCCCCAACAGGCGGCGCAGGGTGCCACGCTGTCGCTCGGGGTGTTCGACGACATGGACCAGACCTGGGTCAATGGCGTGCCCGTCGGAGGAACGAGCGACTGGGCAGCCCAACGCGTCTACCCCATAACGCCGGGCCTGCTGCACGCGGGATCCAACGAGGTCGTGATCTATGTGCTGAACACCTACGGCGCGGGCGGGTTCGCCGGCCCGGCCGACAAGGTGCGCCTCGATTTCTCGAACGGCGCAAGCCTGCCGCTCGGCGATGGATGGCAATATTCGCGCATCGACGCAGCCATCGCCAACGGACCGATGCCGCCCTGGACCGGTGTCGCCAGCGTCTCGAAGATCTACAACGCGATGATCGCGCCACTGGGACCGCTCGGGCTCAAAGGGGTGGCCTGGTACCAGGGCGAAGCTGATGTCGGCGTCGCCGGTTACGATCGGCGGCTCGCCGCGTGGATGGCCAATTGGCGAAGCCGGTTCCGCGACCCCGACCTGCCCTTCCTGATCGTTGGGCTGGCGGGATGGGGCAAGCCGGCCTCGAAGCCCGTCGAGAGCAGCTGGGCGGCGCTCATCAACGAGCAGCGGCTGGCGGTCGCCCGGGATCGCCATGCGGCGCTCGCAAGCGCGATCGATATCGGGGTTCCGGCCGACATCCATCCGCCGAACAAGCAAGAAGTTGGCAGGCGTCTCGCACTTGCGGCGAAGAGCATCGCCTATGGCAATTCATCGTCGCCGGTTGGACCAATGCCCGTATCGGCGACGCGCGGCGGCGGCGCGATCCAGCTTACCTTCACCAAGCCATTGCAGACGTTGAGCGGAACTTCGGCGATCGGATTCGAGCTGTGCGGCGTAACCTGCCGCTTCGCCGAAGCGCGCGTCCGCGGCAATGTCGTCGAGCTCGCCGGCGACGGACAGCCAGTAATCAAGGTCCGCTATGCCTGGGCCGACTATCCCTATGTCAATCTCTACGATCTCGACATGCTGCCCGTGCCCGTCTTCGAGCTTCCCGTTCAGTGATTGTGGCGGGGCACCTGCGCTGAAGTGCCGCGATATTTGACCGCGAAATCGAGCGTGCCGCCGGTCGACAGCTGGCCGGTCTTCTCGCGGTAAAGCTCCTCCCACGGCGTATTGCTGGGCGGCACGGGTGGAGGCGCTTCGGTCTTGCGACGCGCAATCTCGTCCTCACTCACGATCGCGTCGCAGCGGCCCTGATTGAGATCGACCCGGATCATGTCACCGTTCCGCAGCCAGCTCAGGCCGCCGCCGGCCGCGCTTTCCGGGCAGGCATTGAGGATCGACGGACTGTCCGAAGTTCCCGACTGCCGACCGTCGCCGAGCGTCGGCAGGCTCTGGATGCCCCGCTGCAACAGGGCGTCGGGCGGTTGCATGTTCACAACCTCGGCCGATCCTGGCCAACCCAATGGTCCCGAACCGCGGATCACGAGAATGCAATTCTCGTCGATATCGAGCGACGGATCGTTGATCCGATGGTGATAATCGTCAGAGCCATCGAACACGATGGCGCGGCCCTCGAACACCCCTTCGTGGCCCGGGCGCGAAAGATAGCGCTGCCGAAAGTCGTCGCCGATCACGCTCGTCTTCATGATCGCGAAATCGAACAGGTTGCCGGTCAGGACGAGGAAGCCGGCGCGCTCCTTCAGTGGGGCCGAGTAGGGATAGATCACGTCGCGGTCGCTGGCTTCCCTGCCCTCGACATTCTGCGCCTGCGTACGCCCGGTGCAGGTCAGCGCCGAGCCGTCGAGCTTGCCCGCCTGGAGCAGCTCCCACATCACCGCCGGAACGCCGCCGGCCCGATGAAAGCGCTCGCTGAGATATTTCCCCGCCGGTTGCATGTTGACCAGCAGCGGGATGTCGTAGCCGTGCTCCATCCAGTCGCCGGTGCCGAGTTCGACGCCGGCGTGGCGGGCCATGGCGACGATGTGCGGCTGGGCGTTGGTCGACCCGCCGATCGCCGCGTTGAGGCGGATCGCATTGAGGAATGCGGCGCGCGTCAGAATCTTCGATGGTCGCAGGTCCTCATAGGCCATGTCGACGATCCGCCGCCCGGTTTCGTAAGCCATGTGCGCGCGCTCGCGATAGGGCGCCGGGATCGCAGCGTTGCCCGGCAGCGACATGCCGAGCGCCTCGGTGATGGCATTCATGGTCGAGGCGGTGCCCATGGTGTTGCAATGGCCGAGCGACGGGGCGGAATCGCCCGCGCGCCGGACAAATTCTTCCTCGTCGATCTTGCCCGCCCCGAGCAGTCGCCGCGACCGCCAGATCACGGTACCGGAGCCGACCAGCTCATCATCGTGCCAGCCGTCGAGCATCGGCCCGCCGTTCAAGGTGATCGCCGGTATGTCGACCGTCGCGGCGGCCATCACCGAGGCGGGGGTGGTCTTGTCGCATCCCGTCGTCAGGACGACCGCGTCGATGGGATAGCCGGTGAGGATTTCCACCAGGCCGAGATATGCGAGATTGCGGTCAAGCGCGGCGGTCGGTCGCCGGCAATTCTCGAAGATCGGGTGCATCGGGAATTCCATCGGAATCCCACCCGCGTCGCGAATGCCGGCTTTGACCCGCTCGACCAGCTTGAGGTGAACCCGGTTGCACGCTGCGAGATCGGACCCCGACTGAGAGATGCCGATGATCGGCTTGCCGCAGCGAAGTTCATCGCGCGTGTATCCATCGGCGACATAGCGCTCGAGATAAAGCGCGGTCATGTCGACGCGCTCGGGAGCGGCGAACCACTCCCGGGAGCGAAATGGGCGAGCGGGTACGCGATCCATCTTCCGGTCGGAGCCTTGGGCTCAGCCCTCCATCTGTTCCAGCTCCTTGCCCCGGGTCTCGTGGACCATCGACTGGACGAGGAAGAAGCTGATGACGGCACAGATTGCGTAGAAAGCGTAGCTGATCGTCAGGCCCAACTTGGCGGCCATGACCGGGAAGCTGAACGAGATCAGGAAGTTCGCGAACCACTGGACGAAGCCGGATACCGCCAGCGCCGATCCGCGGATCTGGTTCGGGAACATCTCGCCCAGCATCACCCACATGACCGGGCCCCAGCTGAAGTTGAAGAAAATGACGTAGAGGTTCGCAGCGACCACCGCGAGGGTGCCAAGCTCCTGCGACAGGACCAGATTGCCCTGCGGATCGAGCGAGCCCTGGCTGAACGCATACGTCATCGCGAAAAGAGTGATAGCCATGCCCGCCGAACCGATCAGCAACAGCGGCTTGCGACCGACCTTGTCGATGACGGCGATGGTGCCGAAGCAGGCGGCAATCGAAACAGCGCCGGACACGATGTTGATCAGCAGCGACTGCTGCTCCGTGAAACCGGCCAGCTTCCACAGCGTCGCGCCGTAGTAGAAAATGACGTTGATCCCGACGAACTGCTGGAATGCGGCCAGCATGATTCCCACCCAGACGATCTTACGGATTCCGCCGTTCGGCGACCTGATGTCGCTGAGGCGCGGGCGATGGTCCTCGCTGAAGGTCGCGCGGATCTCCTCGAGCTTGGCGTTTGCGATGTCGGCCCCGAACAGGCTGATCAGCACAGCGCGCGCGTGCTCCGTCCGGCCCTTGGACACGAGATAGCGCGGGCTTTCCGGGATCAGGAACAAAGCGATGAGGAAGATTGCAGCCGGTACCGCCTGCATCAGGAACATCCACCGCCATGCCTCAATCCCGCCCCACAACCGGGCCGTCGAAAGGCCAGCGGTCTTCGCCAAGAAATAATTGACGAGGAAGGCGGCCGTGAGGCCGGTGATGATCATGATCTGCTGGACCGTCGTAAGCCGCCCGCGAATGTTGGCCGGCGCAACTTCGGAGATGTAAGCCGGAGACAGCACGCTCGCCGCGCCGACGGCCATGCCGCCGCAGATGCGAGCAATGACGAAGATGATCTGCGAGTCAGCGGAGCCCTGCACGATGGCGCCGATCAGGAACAAGGTCGCGGCGACCATCATCGTGTTGCGCCGTCCCATGAGGTCTGCGAGGCGGCCCGCGAAGAACGCGCCGATAAAGCAGCCGATCAGCAGCGATGCGACAGTGAAGCCGAGTCCATTCGTCGGCGACCAGCTTCCCGGCACGAGGTTGAACGCCTGGGTCAACCCGTCCTGCGTCCCGTTCACGGCTCCGCTGTCGTAACCGAACAGGAAGCCGCCGATCGTCGCGACGGCGACGATCGCGCCAATGAACCCCATGTTCGCACGGCTTGCGCTTGTTTCAGTCATATTACTCCCCTGACCGATCTTTGCGGCGTAGCCGCGAGCTTGTTAGCGCTAACTTCTACCCCACCCGCCGAAATGCAAGAGCATTGACCGCATTTCATGCGAGCGCCCCGCATGTCATGCGACCGCTCGCGCTTCCCGAGGCGGGGCCGAAGATTCACGGATGATCAATTCGTAGTCGAGGATGACTTCCTGCGAGCTGCCGCTGCGGACGCGGCGGCGGATCTTCAGATCAGCCAGCAACAGGTTCAGCGCAGCCGCTGCCATGGCCGAGACTGGCTGACGGATCGTGGTGAGCTCGGGCCACACGGTCGTCGCGGGAGACGTGTCGTCGAACCCGACGACGCTGAGGTCCCTGGGAACGTCGAGCCCCCGCCGATGCGCGACGCTGACAACTGCTGCGGCCATGTCGTCATTGCTTGCGAAGATGGCGGTCGGCGGCTTGCTTCGGCCAAGCAATTTCTCCGCGGCCTCGAGACCCGATCGAAACGTGAAGTATCCTTGCACGACGGCGATGTCGCTCTTGCGCAGCCCGGCCTCCTTGACGGCGGCGAGAAAGCCGCGCTCGCGCTCGGCACTGGCTATCTGGTCGGGATGCCCCCTGATGAGGCCGATGCGCCTGTGACCAAGGCCGATCAGATACTCCGTCATTTCCTTGGCGGCGGCGTAGTCGTCGATGCGGACGTTTAGCGCGTTCGGGTGAAGTCGTCCCATCGCAACGGTAACGATCGGCGTTCCCGCATCCTCGAGCTCCGAAAGGATCGGCGCCGACTCTGACAGCGGCGGCGGAAGGATCACGCCCTCCGCGTCGGCCTGCGCGAAGCGCCGGGCGACTTCGCGCTGCTCCGCCTCGTCTTCGGAATCACACACTTCGATCACCAGGTGACAGCCGCTTTCCCGCGCCGCGTCGAGCGCACCGACCAGGAATTGGCTGAGATAGGCTGCGCTCGGATTCGAATAGAGCAAGCCAATATGGGTAGCCTCGCCGGCCGCGAGGTTCCGCGCCGCGGTATTCGGCGAATAGTTCATCCGCTCGATCGTCTCGAGCACGTTCTGGCGCGTCTCGTCGCGGACGTTCTGCTCCTTGTTGATGACGCGCGAGACGGTCATCGCCGACACTCCGGCGGCTCGGGCGACGTCCTCGATCGTGACGCTTCCCCGGCTGCGGCGGCTCGGCTTGCTTGGAGGTCCCATCAGGTTGCGTCCTAACACTCGCCAACAGCATTGCAACGCACTGTCGGCAAGTTATGGTAGCGCTATCATAAAGACACGAGGGATGGGGATGACCTCCAACTTGCGCACCGCCGCCGCCATGGCACTTGCCGTCGTTCTCGCGGCTTCACCTTCCTCGGCCCAGGCGCCGGCCACCGCCCCAGCCTACAAGGACCCTCGCCAGCCAGTTGAGCGCAGGGTCGAGGACCTGCTCGACCGAATGACGCTGGACGAAAAGGTCGCCCAGCTGGAGACGATCTGGGAAAGCAAGGCGAAGCTCCAGACCGCCGACGGCACATTTTCCCCGGACCTCGCATCGAAGAGTTTTCCGAACGGCATCGGCGGGTTCGCCAGGCCATCCGACAAGCGGGGCGTGAGTGCTTCGAACGCCGCGGCAGGCGCGACGCGCGCCGTGAACCGCGATGCGCGCGAAACGGCGGAATATATCAATGCTGCGCAACATTGGGCGGTCGAACATACGAGGCTCGGGATTCCGATCCTGATGCACGAGGAGTCGCTGCACGGCTATGTCGCTCGCGGCGCAACGAGCTTCCCCCAGGCCATCGGGCTTGCCAGCACGTGGGACCCTGACCTGGTCACGCGGGTCTTCTCCGTCGCCGCGCGCGAAATGCGCGCGCGCGGCGCGTTCTTGGCACTCGCCCCGGTGGTCGACGTCGCCAAGGACCCGCGCTGGGGCAGGATCGAGGAGACTTACGGCGAGGACCCCTACCTGGTGAGCCAGGTGAGCCTCGCGGCCGTTCGCGGTTTCCAGGGGCCGACACTGCCGCTGGCACCCGACAAGGTGCTGGTGACGCTGAAGCATTTCACGGGCCACGGCGCGCCCGAAAGCGGGACCAACGTCGGCCCTGCGCATGTGGGCGAGCGCGAACTCAGGACCGACTTCTTTCCGCCGTTCGAGCGTATCGTGAAGGCTTATCCGGTCCAGTCGGTGATGGCCTCGTACAATGAGATCGACGGCGTGCCCTCGCACGCCAACAGCTGGCTGCTCAACAAGGTCCTGCGGGGCGAGTGGAAATACGGCGGCGCGGTCGTCAGCGATTACTACGGAATTCGCGAACTCATGACCCGGCACAAGATGTTCGCGAACATCGCGGATGCGGCCGAGCGCTCGATCAAATCCGGAGTCGACGTCGAGACACCCGATCCCGAGGGCTTCGCCACGCTGCCGGAGCTGGTCCGGACGGGCCGGGTTCCCCAGGCAATCGTCGATGAGGCTGTCCGGCGGGTGTTGCGACTGAAGTTCGCCTCCGGGCTGTTCGACAACCCCTTCCCCGATCCGGCGACGGCCGAGGCCAAGACCGCCACGCCGGATGCTATCGCGCTCGCCCGGGAAGCCGCCGATCGAACGGTCGTGCTCCTCAAGAATGACAAGGGACTGCTTCCCCTCAACGCGGCGAAGATCAAGCGCATGGCAGTGATCGGCACTCACGCGAATGACACGCCGATCGGTGGCTATAGCGATGTCCCGAAGCATGTTGTCAGCGTGCTCGAAGGCATGCGGGAAACGGCGAAAGGACATTTCGCGGTCGACTTCGCCGAGGGTGTGCGCATCACGCAGGAGCGCTGCTGGTCGTGCGACGAAGTGAAGCTCGCCTCGCCGGCTGTGAACCGCAAGCTGATCGCCCAAGCGGTCGCGACCGCGCGCAAGGCGGACACCATCGTCATGGTGCTGGGCGACAACGAGCAGACGAGCCGCGAAGCCTGGGCCGACAATCACCTGGGCGATCGTTCGTCGCTCGACCTGATCGGCCAGCAGGAAGATCTGGCCCGCGCCATCTTCGCGCTCAACAAGCCGACCGTTGTTGTGCTGCTGAACGGACGGCCGCTTGCGGTGAACTATCTCGCCGAGCGTGCGCCGGCGATGGTCGAAGGCTGGTATCTGGGCCAGGAGGCCGGGCACGCGGTCGCGGATGTTCTGTTCGGCAAGGTCAATCCCGGCGGCAAGCTGCCCGTGACGATCGCCCGCTCGGCGGGCCAGCTTCCGGTCTATTACAACCACAAGCCGACGTCGCGCCGGGGCTATCTGTTCGATACGACCGCGCCGCTCTATCCGTTCGGCTACGGTCTCAGCTACACGACTTTCGACATCTCGGCGCCCCGGCTTCTCACACCATCCATCGTGGCCGGCCAACCTGCGCGGGTTCAGGTCGACGTCGCCAACACCGGCAGCCGAGCCGGTGATGAGGTCGTCCAGCTTTATGTCCGCGACGATGAGGCCTCGGTCACTCGCCCCGTCATCGAGCTTAAGGGCTTTCAGCGGGTAACGCTTGGGCCAGGGGAACGGCGGACTCTGAACTTTGAGCTTCAACCCGACGACCTCGCCTTGTGGAATGCCGAGATGAAACGGGTCGTGGAGCCCGGTACGTTCACGATCTCGGCGGGGCCGAACTCGGTCGACCTCAAGAGCGCGAAGCTGATCGTCACGGAATCGGCGCGCTAGCACCTCCAGGGCAGATCGCCTCGAGCGCCGGCGCGAAGTCCGTCCGCGCCGGAAGCCTGATCCCGCGCGCGAGGGCTTTGCCGACCAGGCCTTGCGGCTCGGCCGCTGCGCCAGGGCTCACCTGGTCGGCATAAGCGGGATCGCTCTCCGCCTTTGGCAGGCTCACCAGCCGAAACCCCGCGGACCGATAGAGCTCAATCAGGCGCGGCAGCATTCGCGCCTCGAAGGCGCTTTCGTGCAGCAGCACGACATAGGGAATGTCACGGCCGTAGAGCTGGCGTGACAGGCCGCGCGCGAACGTGATCCCCTCGTCTGCCGCCCTCATGTACATGGCTTCGAGCCGGGCGATAGCCGGGTCATCGCGCTGGGCCCGGCATCGCGCGTAGGGGGCGGTCCATTGCCAGTCGCTGAAGTCCATGGTCACCGCGGCAATCTTGTAGCCATGAGCGGCGAGAATGCGCCGTGCAGCGCCGCGCTGCGCTTCGTCCTTGCCTTCGTCGAGAAACGGGTAGCGAAACCACCGCCAGTCGCCCGGACCTGATTGCGACAGGATCTCTTCGTTTCTCACCAGCTCGGTCTCGAACTCGGCGGGGCTCATTTCGTTGAGATGCCGGTGCGCCCAGCCGTGATTCCCAAGCGCCAACCCCGCTCCAGACCAAGCTTTCAGCGGCTCCCGCGTATCGGGCTGCTCTGCCGTCCAGTGTCCGTTGACGAAGCCGTAGGCCGGAACCCCTGCCTTGGTCAGGGCCGCGATAACGCCGCCGGCAACGCTTCGCGGCGTCTCGCCGGCGGGGATAGGGCCGTGCAACGGCAGATCGTCGATGGTGAGCGCAACTTCGAGACCAGGCGGCTGCTGAGGAGTGGCGCAAGAGCCGAGCAGCACTGCGGCGACTAACATGGTCCGCCGCTTCAAGGTCGCGAGCTTGAAGAACATAGCGGTGTTTAGCGCGGTACCGCGGTGAAGACACCGAGCCGGCACCTGGCGAAAGACCCAGGTCCGGCGGCCTGTGCCTCGACCGGATCGTAAATCCGGACATTGTCGTCCGCACACAACTGCGTCGACTGGGATTCGGTCTGGATGATCTCAGAACCGGTCGCGCGAGCCGCCCCAGGGCAACCGCCGACCAGGTCGTTGCGATAGGTCATTCCGCCCGACATATCGAACAGGACCGACGCGGGCGCCTGGACCCGCCTCCCGATCACGTGTTGAAGGTCGATGCAACGGGCCTGGGAGCCGACCGCCAGAGGGCCGGCGGGCGGCGGCGCGGTCTGCGTTCCGCAGCCGGTCCCCGCCAGCAGCAACAGGAATATCGTACGCTTCATCCAAATCCTCCTTCAGCCTGCGTGGCGCGAGGATGCCGACCGAAAAGCGGCGGCCATTGCGGCGCGCAGCGGTTTCGGCCGGAAGTTGGAGTCGTAAGGCGTGCCGCGTTTCAGCGTCTTGTCGGCCCGCGGGTCGAAACCGGTCAGCCAGCTATAGCGGTCTGTCATGCCCCAGGCGAGCATATCGCCGAGCTGGGGATAGCTCAGCATCAGATCGAGATAAGCGCGGCCGTAATCCGCGACCATCTGGTCCCGGACGGAGCTGCGTGTCGGGGCTTCATGGTCGTTCACGTCGAACTCGGTGATCAGCAGCCGGTAACCCATCCCGACCACTTCATCGAGGAACCGGCGCCATGGCCTTTCGGACTCACGGACGATCTGCGCGACCGGCAAATGCTTGAGCAGCCGGATATGCGACTGGACGCCGAGCGCATCGACGGGCGTTCCCCGCTTCCGGAAGCCCTCAAGCAGCTTGAGCACGCCGGTCATGTGCGTTTCGTCGACCGGGTTGCGCTCCCAGCTCATATAGTCGTTGTAGACCAGCTGGGCGTGCGGCGCGGCTTCACGCGCGGTGTGAAACATGAGGTCAAGAAAAGCCTCGCCCCCCAGCGCGCGGGTGACGTTCGTATCCCGGATCTGCCCGGTCTCGGGCAGCACCGCTTCATTGACGACGTCGTAGGAATAGATGCGCGTCCCATAGCGCTTGCAGACGGTTCTCACGTGGTCGGTAAGCAGCTTTTCCGCGTCTGCCGCGGAAGAGAACTGGGTGTCGGCGAGCCACTTCGGATACCATTTGGTCGGCGTCCAGAAGAGCGTGTGCCCGCGGAGCTTGAAGCCGTGGGCGTCGGCATAATCCGCAATTGCGTCGAACGCTCGAAAGTCGAAGCTGTCGCGTGAGCGCCGGACCCACTGCCATTTGAGCTGGTTCTCCGGGACCAGCAGCGAGCATTCACGCTCGAGCAGGGCGGTGTATCGCGGGTTGGTGATGCTCCCCGCATCTGTCCCCGGAGGGCTCCACGCCACCGCCGAACCGAACCTGCGTCCCGCGCGCTGCGCGACCGCATTGAGCGAGTCCCTCGAACCCGGAATGCGTTTCTTCGCGACCGCCGTGCTTGCGAATGCGGCGGCCCCTGCGGCGATTGCCTGGCGGCGAGTAAGCCTCATGACCCCTCCTTTGTTAGCGCTACCAATGCTAGGCTGTCGCGAATGATGTCAACGCCTGCTCTTCGCCTGTTGCTCCTTACCTTGTTCGCCCTGACTCCCAGCGCTGCAGCAGCCGAGGACGGCTATGAACTGTGGCTGCGCTATCGCCCGGTCCGAGTAACTCGCCCGACGGAGCATCTCGAAGGTGCCGACGCATACAGCGACGATCCACGCGTCGTCACTGCTGCGCTCGAATTCAAACGGGCCGTCACGGCGATTTATGGCGGCCCCGTCCCGGGTCGCGAACTGCAACGCGATTATGTTGCGCTTGGCACTCCCGCCGATCTGAAGCCGCTCGGCATAAACGTGGACGCATCCGGCCTCGGCCCCGAGGGATATTTGGTTCGCACCATTGACGGGCGCGGACACAGAATCGTCGTCGCCGGAAATAGCGGCGCCGGGATACTCTACGGCACGTTCGCGCTGATCCGCGAGATTCAGATGGGCCACAGTCTCGATCGTCTCAACCTGCGCTCGCGCCCAACCTATCCGCTCCGCATGCTCGACCACTGGGACAATCTCGATCGCACGGTCGAGCGCGGCTACGCCGGCCAGTCACTTTGGAACTGGGCGTCACTGCCGAAGATCGACGAGCGCTACACCGACTATGCCCGCGCGAGTGCGTCGGTCGGCATCAACGGCGTGGTCATCAACAACGTGAATTCAGACCCGCGAATTCTCAGCGAGGAATATCTGCGCAAGGTCGTGGCCCTTGCCGACTTATTTCGGCCGTGGGGAATCCGCATCTACCTGTCGGCGCGCTTCTCGGCCCCAATCGATCTTGGTGGATTAAGGACGGCCGATCCCCTCGATCCCGCCGTCCGAGATTGGTGGCGAGCGAAGGCCGACGAAATCTATCGCCTCATCCCCGACTTCGGCGGGTTTGTCGTGAAGGCGAACTCGGAGGGCCAGCCCGGGCCGCAGGAATATCATCGCACCCACGCGGAGGGCGCCAACGTCATCGCGGACGCACTGCGTCCCCATGGGGGCACGGTCTTCTGGCGGGCGTTCGTTTACGGGAGCTCAGACGCGGATAGGGCGAAGCAGGCCTACGAACAATTCAAGCCGCTCGACGGCAAGTTCGCGGGCAACGTGATCCTGCAGATCAAGAACGGCCCGATCGACTTCCAGCCGCGCGAACCGTTCCATCCTTTGTTCGGCCAAATGCCGCGCACGCGGGTCGCGCTGGAGGTACAGCTTACCCGCGAATATCTCGGACAAAACACTGGCATCGCCTACCTGGGTCCGATCTGGACTGAGGTCCTCAGCGCTGACACCTGTTCACCGAAATGCGGAACTCCGGTCTCCTCGACCATCGCGGCGATAGCGGGGGTCGCGAACGTCGGCACCGACCGGAACTGGACAGGCACGAACTTCGATCAAGCCAACTGGTATGCGTTCGGACGGCTTGCGTGGAATCCGCATCTGACCGCCAACGAGGTCGCTACCGAGTGGACCAGACTCACCTGGACGCGAGATCCGCGCGCAGTGCGAACGATCGTCCCTATGATGATGATGTCGCGCGAGGCCCGCGTGAACTTCATGACGCCGCTGGGATTGGCGCACCAAATGGCCACCGACCATCATTATGGCCCGGCACCGTGGGTCTGCGATCTTCAACAACCCAGCTGGAACCCTTGTTACTATCATCAGGCCGACGCAGGGGGCATCGGCTACGATCGAACCGCCACCGGCAGCAATGCGATCGCCGAATACATGCCTGAGGTCGCCCGCCGCTTCGCGGATCCAAAGGCCACACCGGAATACCTGCTGTGGTTCCACCATGTCCCATGGGACTATCGGCTGAACTCGGGACTGACGCTCTGGGAAGGCCTTGTGGCGCGTTACGATGAAGGGGTGGCCGATGCAGCCGAGCTGGCGCGCTCGTGGGCAAGCGTGCGACCCCTTATCGATGCCGAGCGATGGCGCGCGGTCAGCGATGACCTCGCGCGCGAACAGCTTGAGGCGCTTTGGTGGCGCGACGCCTCGGTCGCCTATTTTCAAAGCATTTCGAAGCGGCCGATCCCGGCGAACAGTCCGCAGCCGGCGCACCCTCTGTCCCATTACCAAGTGCTGAGGCCGCCGAACCTGCCCGGGCAGCGGCCCTGAATCAGAAGCCCCTCCGCGATAGAAGGGGCTTCGTGATCAGCCTCTTTCGGGCGCCGGCTCCGGTGGCGGCGGCGGAGGCGGTGGTGCCGGACAGGTCGCCGTCGCATCTATCACCGAGCCGTCCGGGCACGTCTGCGTCTGTGGTGGCGCGGGCGGCGGTGGCGGCGGCAGAGGTGGCGGCGGTGGCGGTGGCGGAGGTGCCGCCGACCCGCCGAAGGTACCCCGAACGATGAACGAGAACCGTCGGTCGTTCATGAAATAAGACCGCGGCGCCAGCCTGCCGTCGAGCGTGTACTGCTGGAGCGTCTTGGTCACTTCGTTGGTCAGGTTTTGCGCCTGAACGCCGATCTTCAACGCCGGTGAAATCGTGTAGAACGCCGAAGCATCGAGCGTTCCCGTCTTGTCGTTCCAGATCGGGAAGTACGGGAAGATGACGTCGGATTCCGTCAGCAGGAACTTCGAGCGCCAGTTGTACGCCACTCGGATCGACACCGGTCCCTTCTCGTAGAAGGGCTGGATGTTGATCGTATGCTTCGACAGCTGCGCAAGCGGCAGGTTCCCTGCCACTCCAAGCGGCGACGTATTTGTGGGGCTGCCACCATTCAGGAACGAGTTGGGAATGCCCTTGCTCGTCACGTAGGTGTAGTTCGCACTGAGCCCGAAGCCACTCAGTAGACCAGGCAGGAAATCAAAAGTCTGGTTATAGGCGATTTCGAATCCGCGGATCTTCCCCGTCCCGTTGAAATTCGCGGGACCGCGGATGAGCACCGTTTCCGTCACCCCATTGCTGGTGATGTTTCGCGCAATGGTGTTTTGATAGATGTAGTTGTGAATGTTCTTGATAAAGCCGTCGATGGTGATCGATCCCAGGCGGCTCCCGGCGAAATACCATTCAAGCGTCGCATCGAAATTGTCTGAGGTGATGGGCCTAAGGAACGGGTTGCCGGCAGTCGAGTTCGGATTGCCATTCGAATCCAGCCCGATCGTCAGGAAGTTCCGGGTGTCCGCCAGAGATGGACGAGCCATATCCCTGCTCGCCGCCAGGCGGAAGATAACATCCCTGCTGAGACCGAACTTGAGGTTCGCGCTGGGCAGCCAATAATCATATTTGTTGCGGGCGACGTCGGCGACGGTTTGCCCTGTCGCCCACGTCTGCAATTGAGCGTAGCCGGCCGCGCCAAGGTTGCAGACGCCGCCCGGTTGCGACGGCGGCGTGCCCGGCGGGGCGCCCGGAGGCGGCGGGACGGGGTCGCAACGGCCCACGAGAGGGCCCGCACCATCCGGATCGGTAAAGGGAAGGGTAATTCCCAGCGCCTGCCGCGACGGAACGCCGATCGAGCCTGCGGACTCCAGATCGTCATGCACCCACCGAACGCCGATATTGCCGTCCAGCCGGATGTTGCCGAAGATTGGGTCATCCTGCCCAAAGCGCAGCATCGCATAGGCGTCACCGGTCTTGAGGCCGACATCCTGGATTTCGCTTGGAAGGAAGGACGTGCCCGGAACCACACCTGAACGCCCGGCCAACGGGACCCAGGATGTCGCGCCGCAACCGCCATTCGCACAAGCAAATGCTTGAATCGACTGGAAGAAAGCGACCGACTGATCGTAGCCGCCGATAAGGTCGCCATTGTAAAAGTTCGCCGTCGGCGGAGCTGCCGTCTTGCCGCGGAAGAAATTGTCCCAGGTCTGCAGCGAAACCTTGTTCTGCGGCGCGCCGACCTGATCCATGAAGACCGCGGCACCTGTCCACACCTCACTGAGCGAGCCCCAGTTGTAGGTCGTATATTTGATATTCTGGTCGCGATCCGCGTAGCGGGCGCCGAACTTCAGCTGCTTCAGGAAGCTGTCGTTCAGGAAATTGTAGGCAACATCGCCCCGGAACGCCCATTCATGGCCTCGGCTGTGTTCCATGTGGTCCATCGCCGAGCGCCAGAAGGTGTAGCGCGGATTGCTGAAATATTCGGTGTCCGACGCGTTGCGAAGCGCAGTCGAAGGCGATCCCCACGTCTGGCTGAGAGTTAGCGGCTTGTGCGGGATGATGACTGGATATGTGCCAGTCAGGTCCAGTTGCTCGTCGGCGAAGGTTGACCCGTGGACGCCAAAATCCAGGTTGTCGTGCCTTGCGTGCACATATTGTGCATCAAGGTTGATGTCCCAGTGCGGGGTCGGGTGGAACTTGAAGTTCAACGACTGGTCCTGAACGATGTTGTCGTCCTGGACCTGGCGGTTGTTCAACGTCTGCTGCATGCCGCCTTGCGCGACATGGTCCCACGTGCCGCCGCGCCATCCGCCCATCGGCAGGGTGATGTAACCACTCTCGAACACGCCATCGTTATTGTATTGGTAGTTCGGGAACGTCGTTCCGTTCGGATACCCCTGCCAGTTGGTTCCCGACGCCCCCTGAATAGTGCCGTTTGGTCCCACGCGGCACTGGGCGAGGGGCCGGCCGGTCGGGGCCGCGGAGTTGGGCAAGCAACCTGCTGGGTAGGTGTTATATTCCGAAAGGTCAGAGCCGGTCTCAAACGTATATTCGCCCCAGCGTTCGCTTGAATGCGAGCGCAGGAACTGCGCGGTCAGGAGCGCGCGCCTGTCCAGGCTCTCCCACTGCGCAGCGGCAGCAAAGCCGCGGCGTTGGCGGTCGTAGTTCTGAGTGCGGAACTGGCCGCCGATCGGGGCGTAGCGCGTACTTGCATAGTCGTAGAAGCCATCGGCCCCGGCGGGTGTCGCGCCGAAGCACGGGCTGTTCGGCCCGTTTTGCGCGATAACCGGCGGGAAGCCGGTGGTATCGGTCGTGCCCGGCAACGGCGACCGGCAAACGCCGGGACCCGTGCCAGCCGAGTTATTGTCTGAATAGGTGCCGTTGCGGGTCTGGAAGTTCGAGACCTGGACGCCGTCGGCGCGGGTCAGCAGCTTCGAATAGGAAAAGGCGCCGAGCAGGCCGACGCGGCCGATGCCGGTGTCCCAGGTGTTGCTGACGAGCAGCGAACCGACCGGCGAGAATTTCTTACGGAGATCGCCGTAGGACGCCTCGAGGTCGTAACCGACGTGGAAGCCCTTGTTGTCGAAGGGCAGACGCAGGTTCATGTTGATGGAACCGGATAGACCACCTTCGATCCTGTCGGCCGTCGTGTTCTTAAAGACCTCGACCGAGCCGAGCAGCTCGGCCGGGACGTCCTGGAAGTTGATCGCCTGTCCGTAGACGCCCGTCGAGAAAGTGTCGCGGCCGTTGAATTCGGAACGGACGTAGGTCAGGCCACGAACGACCACGCCGGATCCTTCGGCCGAGAAGTGGTCCGGGTCGCTGCTGCCGGCGAAGCGATTGATCGAGACGCCAGGCACGCGCTGCAGCGCTTCGGTCACGGATCGGTCGGGGAGAGCACCGATGTCCTGCGCCGTGATGACGTCGACAACCGTGTCGGAATTCCGCTTGATGTTCTGCGCGCTTCGCAAGCTTTGCCGAATGCCCGTGACGACGATCGCACCGCGCCCGGTGTCCGTTGATGTCGCATTCGAGGTCGTATTCGACGTCGAGTCAGTCGTCTGAGAATTCGAGGCCGGCTGTGCGTAGGCCTGTGCGCTCGCCGCCAAAGCGCTGATCGCGATGAAAGAGACGCTGCTGCGCAGCGCGCGCGCAGAATCCGACCGCTTCGATGTCCCCATCAGAGGCTCCCCATTTTTGGTAGCGCTAACAACGCGCGCAACCCCTCTTCCTGGCAACTGCATAACCCGCGCTGTTTTTCCCGGCAAGACAGATTATGGTAGCGCTAACGCCAACTTTATAACGACTGTGACAATGAAGGCGCACATTGGCGCAGCCACGTTGCCAAGCCATTGATTCATTGGGTTCGGCAAGCTCATGTCTGATGCACCATGGCGGTTGTTGCGGTTGGCAAACCGGCCGAAATTTGCGTCTCGGCCTTTTGTTTTGGAAAAAGGGACGTGCGGGAGCAGCCAAGATTGAACGTCGTGGTCGTCGGTGGCGGTACGGCCGGTTGGATGACGGCGGCGGCGTTAGGCAAGCTGTTGCCGACGCGCTGCAACGTTACGCTCGTCGAATCCGAAGCGATCGGCATCGTCGGCGTCGGTGAAGCTACCCTTCCTCACATTCGCGGGTTCAACGATCGGCTCGGCATCGACGAAGCCGAGTTCATGGCCGCTACTCGGGCGACCTTCAAGCTCGGCATCGAGTTCCAGGACTGGGCCCGCTTGGGCGACAGCTACATCCATCCGTTCGGCACATTCGGCAGCGGTCAGGGTGACGTTCCTTTCCATCAATATTGGTGCCGGCTCCGCAAGGAGGGCGCGACAATGTCGGCGCTCGGCGACTATTCCATGGCGGTGACCATGGCGAACATGAACCGGTTCGCCCGGCCCGACCCGGATCCCGCCAGGATCGAGTCGACATTCAATTACGCCTATCAATTCGATGCGACGTTGTTTGCCCCGTTCCTGCGGGGCATCGCCGAGACGCTCGGCGCGTCCCGGATCGAGGGCCGGATCGTCAACGTCGAGCTCGACGGCGAGAGCGGCGACATCGCGGCGCTTCAGCTGGAAGATGGCAGGCGCATCGAAGGCGACCTGTTCGTCGACTGCTCGGGATTTGTGTCGCTGCTGATGGGCAAGGCGCTGGGCGAACCATTCGAGGATTGGTCACACTGGCTTCCGTGCGACCGCGCGGTCGCCATGCCGTGCCGGACCGAAACGGCCGTCACACCCTACACGAGCGCGATCGCCATGCCGGCCGGCTGGCGATGGCGAATCCCGCTCCAGCATCGCACGGGTAACGGATACGTTTATTCGTCGAGCTTCATCAGTGACGACGATGCCCGATCGGCACTCGTCGGTGCAGTTGAGGGCGACGGGATCGCGGAGCCGCGGGTGCTCAGGTTCAAGGCCGGGCGCCGGACCCGCAGTTGGGTGCGGAACTGCGTCGCCGTCGGTCTTTCAAGCGGCTTCCTGGAGCCGCTGGAATCGACCAGCATCTATCTCATCCAGGCTGCAATCTCGGGATTGGTCGAGCTGTTCCCCGAAAAGGTGATTTCTCCCGTCGACAGGAACGAGTTCAATCGCCTGATCGACATGGAATACGACCGCATTCGCGACTTCCTGATCCTCCATTATCATGCGACCGAGCGGGCCGACGCTCCGTTCTGGGACTATGTACGAACGATGTCGGTCCCCGACACGCTGCAAGAGAAGCTCGAGCTGTTTCGTCGCCGCGGCCGCGTCGTGAAATATCGCGAGGGCGTATTTCTCGATGCGAGCTGGGTTGCCGTTTACATCGGCCAGCGCGTCATTCCCGAAGGGCATGACATTCGCGCTGACCTGCCGCCGCTCGATGTCCTCGCTCGGAGCGCGGAGACGTTACGAGCGGACATCAGCGCAAAGGCAGCGCTGATGTCCGATCATCGGTCGCATATCGAGGCTTATTGCCCGATGGCGGTCGCTGCGTGATGGCCAGGGCGATCAAGACAGTTGCGATCGCCGGAGGCGGGATCACCGCCTGGTCCGCTGCAGCAGCCTTGAAGCGCAGGATTCGCGCGCTCGAAGTGGTGGTGATCAGCAGCGCGCCGCCGCCGGACGCTCTGACCGACCGCATCAGCAATACGCTTCCATCGATCGCCGAATTCCATTCGGACATCGGGCTGTCGGACGAGGATACGATCGTCCACGCGGGCAGCAGCATTCGGGCGGGTACGACCTTCAGGGGCTGGGCCGCAGGACTGCCCGATTACACGCACGCATACGGTGCTTACGGCGTACCGGTCGGCGGCGTCCCCTTCCACCAACTATGGCTGCGTGACTACCATTCACGCGGTCAACCGTTTGACTCCTTCTCACCAGTCGCAGTCCGGGGCAGCCAGGTCGGTCATGGTCTGCGGCTGAGCATCCCGACCTACCGGCAACTGATGCACGATTATTCGCTCCACCTCGGCGTCGCCGAGCGCGGCGGGCAAATCGCGGATGTCGGAATCCGCGGATCGGACGGTTTCATCGAAGCGCTGGTTCTCGAGGGCGGACAGCGTGTCGAGGCGGACCTGTTCATTGACTGCACGGGCCCGGCCGCGCGCGTCCGCTCCAGCGTCGGTGGCCCGTTCGAGCAGTGGAACCGCTGGCTGCTGTGCGACCGAGTGATCATTGGCGCCGGCGAGGCATATCCAGAAAGCCCATTGCTCGATGAGGTCATCGCGACCGAGGCCGGCTGGGACTGGCTTTCCCCCGGACGCTCGGCGACCGAGGCGGGAAGCGTCTTTTCATCAGCCCATCGGGCAGAGTCCGGAGGCGCCACGTTCATCCGGCAGGGGCGTCTCGCAGAGCCGTGGCTGCGCAACTGCGTGGCGATCGGCGATGCCGCGGTGATGGTCGAACCGCTGGAGTGGACCAACCTCCATCTCGCGCACAGCCAGATCGACCGGCTCGTCGCGATGATGCCCGATGCGCAAATCGCTCCGATCGAAGTGGCCGAGTACAACCGGCAGTGCAATGCGGAGGCGGACCGCATCCGCGACTTCCTGTGCATGCACTACTTGACGGCGCGACGGGGCGAACCCTTCTGGCGGGACGCGGCGGCCGTCGAGCCGCCCCCATCGCTGGCGCACAGCTTGTCGCTGTTCAGCGAGCGCGGACGGCTGCCATATTACGAGGAGGAGACGTTCGCGCGCGACAGCTGGCTCGCCGTCCTGTTCGGGCACGGCTTTAGGCCGCGAAGGATCGATCCCCTGGCGGACGCGGTTCCGCCCGAGCAGGTCGAACGCGCTCTTGCATCGCACATGGGTCAACCAGGCGACCGCTTCAGCTCAGGACAGCCAAGCTATCGCGGATCATTCCTGCAGATGGGACAGAACGCTCAGTGATGAACGAACATAATATTCGCGAGGTGGTGATTGTGGGCGGCGGCACCGCTGGCTGGATGGCAGCCGCGGCGCTCTCGCGCTTCCTGAACAATGGCTATACGCGAACGACCCTGATCGAGTCCGAGGAGATCGGTATCATCGGGGTTGGCGAGGCGACGATCCCTCCGTTGCTCAATTTCAACGGGCTTATCGGAATCAACGAGAACGATTTCGTCCGTGAGACCAAGGCGACGTTCAAGCTCGGGATCGAGTTCGTGAACTGGGGGGCGCTTGGCCAACGCTATTTCCACCCGTTCGGGACGTTGGGTCAGGACTTGCAGGGCATTTCCTTCCACCAGCTTTACCTGCGCGAGCGGCAACGGCGTGTCATGCCAGACATCTCCGCCTGGGCGATGAGCGCGGTATCGGCTGCGCAGGGCAAGTTCGCCCGGCCGGGGCGCGGCGCCCAATATCCGCTCAACCAGCTGCTCTACGCATTCCACTTCGACGCCGGGCTCTACGCGCGCTTCCTGCGAGGCCATGCGGAGGAGGCTGGGATCAACCGGATCGAAGGCAAGGTCGTCGACGTTCGGCTCCGGGGAGAAGACGGTTATGTCGAGGCGGTCGAGCTTGCCGACGGTCGCGTCGTCGAGGGCGAGCTGTTCATTGACTGCTCGGGCTTCAGGGGCCTCCTGATCGAGCAGGCGCTGGAGACCGGCTACGAGGACTGGACCCATTGGCTGCCGTGCGATCGGGCGATCGCCGCGCCGTGCAGCCATGCCGGAAGGCTCGATCCGTTCACCCGCTCGACTGCGCATTCGGCCGGGTGGCAGTGGCGGATTCCATTGCAGCATCGAATGGGCAACGGACACGTCTACTCGAGCGCGTTCATCTCCGATGATGAGGCGGAGCGCGTATTGCGCGAAAACCTCGAGGGCGAGCTGCTGGCCGAACCGCGCCGCCTGTCATTCACGACCGGCCGGCGCAAGCTTGCTTGGAACCGGAATGTCATCACCCTCGGTCTTGCTAGCGGTTTCGTCGAGCCGCTCGAATCGACTAGCATTCATCTCATCCAGGCGGGAATTGCGCGTCTCATCGCTTTGTTTCCGGACAAACGTTTCAACCCTATCGAACGCGACGAATACAACCGGCGAATCCAATCGCTGTTCGAGTGGATCCGGGACTTCATCATCCTTCACTACAAGGCGACGAAGCGGACCGATTCCGAGTTCTGGAAACGATGCGGGACGATGGACGTGCCGGACAGCCTGGCGGAACGGATCGAGCAGTTCCGAAACAAGGCCCGAGTCTTCGCCGATGCCGAACTATTCAACATCGTGAGCTGGGTGTCCGTCATGCTAGGCCAAGGGATCGTGCCCGACGGTTATGAGCCGGTCGTCGACGGTCTGGACGAGAACAAGGTTGCGCAGGCCCTCGAGCAAATGCGCCTCGCGATTCTCGAAACTGCGACGCGGCTCCCGACGCACGAGGAATTCGTCGCGCAATGCTGCTCGGCGGCCGACGCTGCCGCGGCACCGCCGGAGATCGTCCTTTGAGGGCCGATCGGATCCGCAAGGTTGTCATCGTCGGCGGCGGCACCGCGGGCTGGATGACCGCGGCGGCCATGTCGCAAATCCTCGGAGAAATGCCGGATCTTACGATCGAATTGGTGGAATCGGACGAGATCGGAACGGTCGGAGTCGGCGAGGCGACCATCCCGCAGATCAACCTGTTCAACGCCCTGCTAGGGATCGACGAGCGCGACTTCGTTCGCTTCACCAACGCGACCTATAAGCTTGGCATCGAATTCCGCGACTGGACGCGGATCGGCCACAGCTACGTCCATCCATTCGGGTTTTACGGCCTCGACATGCTCGGCATCGAGTTCCACCATCACTGGCTCAAGGGCCGTATGGCGGGCGATCCGACGCCGCTCGACGTCTATTCGCTGGGCGTCGTCGCCGGACTCGCCGGCCGCTTCGCCCACCCTGCTCCCGACCAGCCGAACTCTCCGCTGTCGCGCATCGCTTATGCGTTCCAGTTCGACGCTTCCCTCTACGCCCGCTACCTCCGCCAGCGAGCCGAGGCATTGGGCGTCCGCCGAAGGGAGGGCCGCATCGATGATATCGTCCAGAATGGCGAGACAGGTTACGTCGAGGCCGTCGTGCTTTCCGATGGCCGGTCGGTGAACGGCGACCTCTTTGTCGATTGCTCGGGCTTTCGCGGATTGCTGATCGAGCAAAAGCTCGACGCGGGGTTTGAGGATTGGTCCAAGTGGCTGCCTTGCGACCGCGCGGTCGCCGTTCCCTGCGAGAGCAGCAACGACCAGCAACCGTTGACCCGCTCTACCGCTCGCGCCGCGGGATGGCAGTGGCGGATCCCGCTCCAGCACCGCACGGGCAACGGCTACGTCTATTCCAGTGCTCACATCGGGGATGACGAAGCCGCCAACGTCCTGCTTGCGAACCTCGACGGACCGGCGCTCGCCGATCCGCGGCTGCTTCGCTTCAAGGCTGGCCACCGCAAGAAGGCATGGGTCAAGAATGTCGTTGCGATCGGGCTTGCCGGCGGATTCCTGGAGCCGCTTGAATCGACCAGCATCCACCTGATCCAGACGGGCATCGCCCGACTAATGACCTGGTTCCCCACGCGCCGTTTCGACGAGATCGAAATCGAACGGTACAATCGCCTGACCGTCCAGGAATATGTCGACATTCGCGACTTCCTGGTGCTGCATTACCATGCCAACGAACGAACGGATTCGGAGCTGTGGCGCTACTGCCGCGAGGCTGCGCCGCCGGACGGCCTGGCCTACAAGCTCGACTTGTTCCGACGGACCGGCCGCGTCGTTCGCGAGCATGAAGAGCTGTTCACCGAGACCAGCTGGCTGGCCGTTATGGTTGGCCAAGGCGCCGAAGCGCAAGACTACCATCCAGCGGCGGATATCCTGCCCGATTCTGAAACGCTCCAACGTCTCGCGCACATTCGTGAGGTCGTCGCTCAAACGGCCGCCATGATGCCGATGCAGAATGACTATCTGCAGCGACAGGGAAGCGCGAGTAATGTCAGCCTGAGGCGCGCATCCTGATGGGCGAGCAGGGTCCGCAACCGATTGCTGAATATAGCGGCGTCGACAGGGCAAGGTTCCGGAAGGACATCCGGCCGCTGGGGCAGCCTGCTGTGCTTCGGGGAGCAGCAGCGAATTGGCCCGTCGTGGAAGCGGGACGGCGCTCCGCTCAGGACCTGGTCAATTATTTGCGGCGCTTTGCAGTAGCGCGGCCAGTCGCGGCAATCGTAGGTCCACCGGAAATCTCCGGGCGTTTCTTCTACACTGACGATTACAGGTCCCTCAATTTCCAGCGAGGGGTTTCGACGCTCGAATCTTTCCTCGATCGCCTGCTTCGTGACCGCGATATTCCGAATCCCTACGCGATTGCCGTGCAGTCGGAGGAAGTGCCGCAGTTGCTGCCCGGGCTCGAGATCGAGAACCGGACCGACCTAGTTGAACCCGACGTAGTTCCGCGAGCCTGGATCGGTAATCGAATCCGCGTCGCACCTCATTACGATCTGATGGAGAATGTCGGCGTGGTCGCGGCCGGCAAGCGGCGCTTCACCCTGTTCCCGCCGGACCAGATCAAGAACCTGTACGTGGGGCCGTTCGAGCTAACCCCGGCCGGTACGCCAGTCAGCCTGGTGGACACCCAAAACCCGGACCTGGAAAGCTTCCCACGATTCAGCGAAGCGCTGAAATTTGCACAAGTGGCCGAGCTCGAACCGGGGGACGCGATCTACATCCCGTTCCATTGGTGGCACGGGGTCGAATCGCTTGAGCCGGTCAACCTCTTCATCAATTATTGGTGGAACGACGCGCGGCCCGGGATCGGCAACCCCTATGATGCACTTCTGCACGCCCTGTATGCGATCAGGACGCTTCCAGCGGAACAGCGCGAGGTTTGGCGCACGGAATTCGATCATTACGTATTCGCACTAGAGGGAGATCCAGTCGAACATCTGCCACGACACGCGCGCGGGATGCTTGGCGAGCCCACGAACGAGCAGCTGTCGCGCATGCGGGCAACCCTTCGCCAGATCCTAAACCAGCACTGACGGGCCCCGAATGCTGACCCGCCGCCAACTGATCGGAACAGCAGCCGCCACACTGGGCGCCGCCTCGGCCCTGCCGTCGCGACCACTCACGAACAGCTTCGTTCGGAGGACCGGAACAAACTTCGTTCGCGAAGGCGCCGCTTACCGCATCGCGGGCACGAACACGTGGTACGCGGCCTACCTCGGTGCCGATGCGCCGGTTGGAAATCGCGACCGCCTCAAGCGAGAGCTCGACCGTCTCGTTGGGCTCGGGATCAACAATGTGCGAATCTTGGGCAGCAGCGAACATTCGCCCCTCAAGAATTCCGTCCGTCCCGCCTTCCGGAACCGGAACCGTTTCAATGAGACGCTGATGCGAGGGCTGGATCATGCCCTTGCGGAGATGGGCCGTCGAGGGCTGACGGCCGTCATCTATCTGACCAACTTCTGGGAATGGTCGGGTGGGATGATGACCTATCTCTACTGGACCAACGGCGGCCGCTACCTCGACATGAACGACCCGGCGCACCCCTGGCCACAGTTCCCGGACATGAGCTCCGAATTCTACGGCAGTGCCGCAGCTGTTCGGATGTTCGACGATCATGTCCGCGCGATCGTCGGTCGCCGCAACAGCGTCACCGGCCGCTACTATCGTGACGATCCGGCAATCATGGCCTGGCAGCTCGCCAATGAGCCCCGGCCGGGAGGCAGCCAGGAGGCGGGGCGCAGGCATATGAAGGCCTATCTCGCGTGGATCGATCGCTCGGCACGGCTCATCAAATCGCTCGATCGCAACCACATGGTCGCCACCGGCAGCGAAGGGACGATGGGATGCATCGACGATGCCCAGTGCGTCGTCGACGCGCACAGCTCGCCTTCGATCGATTATTTGAATGCGCACGTCTGGCCGCAAAACTGGAGCTGGACGGATCCGAACGACCTCGCCGGCACCTGGCCTACGGTCGAGCGGAACACGCGCGATTATATCGACACGCAGGTTGCGATCGCCCGGCGCGTCGGCAAGCCGCTGGTGATCGAGGAATTCGGAATGCCGCGCGATGGCGGCAGTTTCGAGCCTGGCACACCGACGACCTACAAGGACCGCTTCTACCAGCTGATCACTGATGCCGTGCTCGACAGCGTCCGCTCAGGCGGGCCGCTGCAGGGCTGCAACTTCTGGGGTTGGGGCGGCGAAGGCCGTGCGCAACACGGTGACCATCATTTCGTCCGCGGCGACACGTCCTATCTCGCCGACCCGCCCCACGAACCCCAGGGCTGGTACAGCGTCTTCGACACCGACGCGTCTACCCAGGGCATCATCCGCGGCTACGCGGCCTCGCTGAAGGCGTAATCCGGAACATCGCGACCCCGTGCGGTTCGACAGTCGCCTCGATCGCACCCTTCCAGCGCCCCGCCGCCTTGTGCGCCCATAGGTCGCGAACCCTCGCCGGCGCGCCAGGCGGAAGGCCGAGATGATCAGCCGTCGCGCGAATCCGGGCCGGCTGCTGCCCGCGATTGAAAAGCAGCAGCGCCCGACCACCGTCCGCAAGCGACTTGACCCAGACTTCCCTGTCGCCGTCCTTCGCAACGCGCCGCCCCTGAACGCCCGGTGCGTCCTGGTCGATCGCAACCACCTCTCCATTGAGCAAGATCGATCGCGTGACCTCGTCCATGTGCGCAACGTCGTTCCCGGCCATCAGCGGCGACGCCATCATCGCCCACAGGGAGAAATGTGCGCGATATTCGGTCGCGCTCATTCCGCCATTGCCGACTTCGAGCATGTCGGCGTCGTTCCAGTGACCAGGCCCCGCGAACGACCACAGCGGCTCATTGAGATCCACAATCTCGGTGACCGTGTGCGCCCAGCTCTTGTGCGCCTCATCCTGCTTGTCAAAGCTGTCCCAGATGTCCCCGGTAGTGCGCCACAGGTTGCCGACATTCTTCGCCCAAAGCCACGGCTTGGCGGTGCCCCATTCGCACATCGAGAAGACGATCTTGCGGCCGCTCTCGCGGAGCGCGTCGGCCATCAGCGCATAGGCTTCCTGGGCATTGCGGTCGCCCGTGCTGCACCAGTCGTACTTAAGGTAATCGACTCCCCATCGCGCATAGGTCAGTGCATCCTGATATTCGTGACCTTGGCTTCCTGGCCGTCCCCCGCACGTCAGCCGGCCGGCGTCGGAATAGATTCCGAACTTGAGGCCTTTCGAATGGACGTAGTCGGCGAGCGCCCTGATGCCCGACGGGAATTTCTGCGGATCGGCGGTGATGAAACCGTCGGCGTCGCGGGCGCCGTGCCAGCAATCGTCGATCACCACATATTGGTAGCCCGCATCGCGCATCCCGGAATCGACCATCGCGTCGACGGTCTGGCGGACAGTCTGCTCGGTGATGTTGCAGGCGAACTTGTTCCAGCTGTTCCATCCCATCGGCGGCGTCAGCGCGAGGCCGTTGGGGCCTTTGTTGACCACTTCCTGGTTCGTCTCGGCGCTTACTGGCAACGCAAAGAGCAGGCCGGCCAACCCCCCCGTCAACAGGGCTTTCGTACCACGTCGAAACATCAGACCTCCCCCTTCGCGCGCAACCTCGTGGCATAACGCTCAACCCATTCGGCGGAATCGCCTTCCGACTGCTTTTCGATGTGCGGAACGGCGACGGCGGCCAAGGCGTCGATCGCGACGCCGAGATATTCAGCAACTGCCTGGGCAGCCGCCGCGCCGTCGGCAAGCACATCCTCGTGCCAGACGGTCAGCGGCTCGATTCGCAGCTCTTGGAACATCTGCTCCCAAGCCGCCTCCTGGAATGCGATGCCCCGTTCTGCGGCTTCGAGTGCGTCATCCGAGTAGTCGAGCTGCGCCGCGCCCTCATTCTCCTGTTCCTTGCGCCAGACGCCCGACAGGTCCGCGCGGGCGTAGGACACCGCCTGCGCGACGCGGTCGCGACGGCGGAGATAGACGACCCGCCGAGGGCGATCGCTCGGCAGCATCGTCGCGATGACCTCCTGGAGCAGCGCCGGGTTCTTCTGTTGCAGGTCATGAAGCTGAGGGGGGAAGGCCTTCAGGCCAAATACGCCGTTGGGCGAGCAGCGCCGGCGCAGCACCGACCGCCACAGCTGGTGCTGAAGCTGGGGCGAAGCCGCGGCAAAACCGTATGGACCGGCCGGTTCGAAGTTCAGATATTCGAGCGGTGCCCCGAGGTACCCGGTCCGCCACAGCAGGTGGCTGAAGAACGTGCTGCCGGCGCGTGGGACCGAGGCGAGAAGATAGGTGCGTCCGGGCCCTTGGTGGCGAGCGGGGAAGTCGAACCGGCCCTCGTATCCAGTTTCGATGTCGGTCAGCATCTGCGCGGCTGGTCTATCGCAGCTCGACCACCGCGACCGACTTCGGTGGGAGGTCGAACAGGAGTTGGCTGCCGGACAGTCGCCCGGCAAACGGCCGCGGTACCACCTGGTCCGGGCGATCAAAGCTGTTGTGGGCGTCGACCGTGGCGGCGGTCAACACCTCGCCAACGGCGGTTCGCGAGGCCGGTCCTTCGACCGTCGCGCCGACCTGTGCGGCGCGGTTCGGGTCGACGTTGATCATGGCCAGCCAGAGCCCGCCCGCGCGATCCCGAGCCGCGATCGCATCGACCGCGGGCAGCCGAATATCGCCATGAAGGTAATTGCCGGCATCGAAGCCGACCGACACCAGCGTCGCATCCTGGAACGGCACGTACATCCGATAGACGTGATAGGTCGGCGTCAGCAGCATGCGCGGCCCGTCGGTCAGGATCATCGCCTGGAGGACGTTGACCATCTGGGCGATGTTCGCGCCGCGCACGCGGTCGGCGCTGCGCATGAAAATGTCGAGGTTGAGCGCGGCGATGACCCCATCGCGCAGCGTGTTCTGCTGCTGCAGGAAGCCGGGGTTGCTGCCGGGATTTGGGTCCGTCCAGATCCCCCACTCGTCCACGTACAGGCCAACCTTCTTGTCCGGATCGTACCGGTCCATGATCGCGGACTGCCTGGCGACCCACTCCTTCATCTTCAGCGTTGACCTTATCGCCTTCGCATATTCGTCCTCGCCGAAGCCGACGCTCGGCCCTTTCTTCTCCCAGCTGTTCGGGATGGTGTAACCGTGCAGCGACACGCCCTCGATGTCCCAAGCCCAATTCTTTGCCTTCCAGGCCTTCATCACGGCATCGGTGTAGTCGTCGTTGCCGCTGTCCCACCCGACTGCGATCCGCTTCATCGCCGTCGAAGGCGATTGTTGGGCCGGATTGTAGTTGCGCGTGTAGCGGGTGAAGCGCTTCATCTCCTCGACATAATGATCGGCCGACATGGCGCCTCCGCAGCCCCAGCTTTCGTTCCCTAGCCCGAGATATTTGATCCTGTAGGACCCCGCATGGCCGTTCGCGGCGCGCTGATTCGCGAGCGTCGTCGGCTTGGCGGACGTCATGTATTCGAACCAGTCGGCTGCTTCCTCGACGGTCCCCGAGCCGACATTTTCCGAGATGAAGGCCTCCGCGCCGATCTGGCCGAGGAAGTCGAAATATTCCTCGGTGCCGAAGCTGTTCGTCTCGATTACGCCGCCCCAGTCCGGGTTGAGCGTCGCGGGCCGTTTGCTGCGAGGCCCGATGCCGCTTCGCCAATGATAATTGTCACCGAAGCATCCACCCGGCCAGCGCACGTTCGGGACCTGAATCGCGCGCAGCGCGCGCACGACGTCGGAGCGGATGCCGCGGACATTGGGAATGGATGATTGCGGCCCGACCCAGATTCCGCCGTATATTCCGCTGCCGAGATGCTCGGCGAACTGGCCGAAGATGTCGCGATTGATGGTAGGACCCGTCTTGTCGGCTGCGATCGTCAGCCGGAAGGTCGAAGGCTCAGCGGTGGCCGTGACGGGCTGAAGGCCAGCTGCAGCTGCGGCGCACCAGGCCAAACGCATTCTAACGCCGTTGGTCCCCATATCACCGGTCCCCTCGCCTCACTTCGATCGCCCGTTACGTTAGCGCTAACAGGACGAGCCCGCATAGATGCGTCTCCATTTTTTTGGGACGGGGGACCGGAGAAGGAAGCCACGGCGCTATCGCTTCCGGCAATGCCGTGTGCGCATCGATGCGATAACGCCTTCCAATTTCTCTGCGGCGGGGTTGGGCGGCATTGTTCATACGCATCATAACAGGAGACCGCCCATGATCCGCAGCTTCAGTCCGGACCCGATCCGCCGCTTATTCTGCATCACCGTCCTGCTTGCCGGCACCGCGACTGCAAGTGCGGCATCGGCCGCTACCGCTCCGACCACGGCCGCCGAAGCCACCGGCGTGCTCCGCCTTGCCAGCAGCCACTCGGTCGATGACACGGTTGCGCGCATCAAGCAGTCGGTCGAAGCCAAGGGCATCCGCTATTTCATCGCGATCGACCAGCAGCAGCTAGGTGCGTCCGCCAAACTTCCGATCCGCAAGTCGACGCTGGTTCTCTTCGGCAATCCGCCGCTCGGCGTGCAGTTCATCCAGGCCAATCCCTATGCCGGGCTCGACTGGCCGGTCCGGATGCTGGTCCGGGAGACCGCCGACGGAAAGACCGAGATCGCCTACACCGACTTCGCGTTCATCGCGCAGCGCTACGGCATCACCGGCAAGGACGCGCAATTGAAGATGGCCAGCGAAGTCGCGGCCACCGTCGCCGGCGAAGCCGCCGAATAACCGATGGTCGGGGCGTTCGCCGTTGCTGCGGTATGTGCCGGACTGATGGGTTTCGCCATCCAGCGCGGTGGCACTTGTCTGGTCGCAGCGATCGATGAGGTAGTGAGCAAGCGCCGCGCAAACCGGCTCCTGGCGCTCGGCGAAGCCTCATTGCTAGTTGCCGCTGGCATGGTCGCCGCCCAGCTCCTCGGGATCCTGCCGATGGCGCCCCGCGCATTCGCCATCACCGGCTGGACGGTGCTCGGCGGGATGGTCATGGGACTTGGCGCTTATGTTGCCGGCGCGTGCGTGTTCGGCGCGATAGCCCGGATCGGTAACGGAGAGCCTGCCTATTTCCTCGTCCCGCTGGGGTTCTTCCTGGGGTGTATTGCAGCGCTACGCCTCGGGATGGACCGCTTGCCGCATGCCGTTGCGGCGCATTCGCCGGTTCTAGCGGACGCCCTCATCTTTGCTGGTCCGCTGCTCCTGCTCTTGAGCTGGCGACTGGGCCGAATCGCTTATTTCGCGCGTCGGCGAGAGCTGCTGAGCCACGTTTGGTCACCGCATGTGGCGACCGGCGTCATCGGAGTGACCTTCGTCATCCTCTTCTGCGCGGTCGGCGCCTGGAACTACACGGACTATCTCGCAGAAGCAGCCCGGCACATGGGAAGCAGGCTCTCCGACCGCGGCCTTTTGCTGCTCGCTCTGTTTGGCGGTGCGCTTCTTGGCGGATGGACCGCGGGGCGGATAAAGCCCGTAAGGCCGACAGTTGCAGCGATCGCGCGCTGCCTCGCTGGTGGCATCATGCTCGGCCTCGGCGGCTCGCTCGTGCCCGGCGCTAACGACGGGCTGATCCTCCTCGGCCTGCCGCTGCTCTACCCGCATTCATGGGTCGCCTTTGCAAGCATGCTGCTGACGATCGCAGCTGCCCTCCTCGTCCAGCAGCGGGCCGCCATGGCGCGGAAGCCGGGACTGGCGTAAAGGACGGGCTTACTCGGGGGTGTCGAAATGGAGATGCAGCAGGTCCGCTATTTTCTTGCGGTGGCCAAGACGCTGAACTTCACCCGCGCTGCCGAGGAGTGCAACGTCACCCAGCCGGCGCTGACCCGCGCGATCAAGCAACTCGAGGACGAGCTCGGCGGAGAGCTCATCCGCCGTGAGGGGCGCCACAGTCACCTGACCGACCTCGGCAACCGGATGCAGCCGTTGCTCAAGCAATGCTACGACAGCGCCCTGACGGCCAAGGCGCTCGCTGCGAAGGTCAAGAAGGGCGACGTTTCCACGCTGTCGATCGCCGTTTCGCAGACCCTAGACCTCGACCTGCTGATGGCCCCGCTGTCAGAGATGCACCGTAGCTTTGCGGGCCTCCAGCTGAAATTGCGCCGCGGCCGTGGCGCTGAAATCTGCGAGATGCTGAAGAACGGCGACGTCGAGCTCGCGATCGGCGGGCCGCTTGGCGAATATTGGGATCGGCTCGACGCTTGGCCGATGTTCACAGAGTCCTTCGACTTGGTCGTCGGCGCGGACGACGCGCTTGCCCAGCAGGACTGCATCGACCTCGACGTAGAGCTCGTTCAGGAATCGCGCTTCCTCTTCTACGCAGGCACCGATCCGGCCGAGCTTCGGCCCGACGATGTGTCGGCCCGGGGAATCCCGTTCGACCCGACCCACGAAGTGGACTCGGTGCGGGACCTCGAAGCTCTGGTTGTGGCCAATTTCGGCCTGGCAATCATGCCGGCGAGCGCGATGCAGTCGCCACGGGTTCGCCACCTGCGCTGCTCCGCACTGGACTTGAAACGAACGGTCGCAATCTACAGCGTCGCGGGCCGGGCCCGCTCACGCGAAGCGGGCGCGCTTCTCAACCTGCTCCGTTCGACCGACTGGACGACCCGTCTCACCGAGCGCGAGTTTGACGCCGCTTAGCAGGTCATCAAGCTCCATCCGCCGGCGGTAGTCGGGATCGACGTGCCGGGCGACGATGATGCCGTCCCGACCAATCACGAACACTGCCGGAATCGGCAAGATCCAGCCGGTGCCGCCCTGGTAGAGCGGCGCATCCCAGCCGGCGCCCTCGATCATCCGCGACATCTCCTCATCGACCCAGATCGCGAGGTTGAGCGACAGCGCATAACCGGCACCTACGTCAGTCACGAAGGGGAAGGAGCCCCCAGCCTCTTCGCTTAGGGTCCGGGTGTACTTCTGCAGCTCCGAGGACATGGCGACGATCTGAGCTGGCTTCGCCGCCTCCTCGATTTCCGCGAGGCCGACCATGTTCAGTCGGCAGTATGGGCACCAATGTCCGCGGTGGATGGCCACGACGACCGGGCCGTTCTCGAGGAGCTTGGCGAGGCTGACCAGCTTTCCGTTCTGGTCGGGCATGGTGAACAGCGGCATTGGGTCGCCGACTTGCGGCGCGCTCTCACCGGCACGCGCAGCCTCGAGACGACCGACAAATTGATCGACGGCATCGGCAAAGCCGGGCCCGCGCTCGCGAACGAGGTCGGCAATGACCCTCAGCCGCTGGCCCAACGACATGTCGCGGTCGCGAACCTCCTGAAAGGCTTGTTCCAGAGCGTCGGCTAGCGGGTGAGACATCGGCGGACCCTTAGCACATCGCGCCGTTGAGCAGCAGTGAGCTTAGCATATACGGGCAATCTCGTTCAGAAGATCGTCCAGCTCCATTCGCCGGCGATAGTCGGGATCGATATGCCGTGCGGTCACGATTCCGTGCGTATCGACCACGAAAACGGACGGAATTGGCAAAACCCAGTCGCCACCGCCCTGATAGACCGGGATGTCGTAACCGGCTTCGGAGATAATCCGCGTGAGCGTGTCGTCGAGCCACGCCGCGAGCCTCAGCGAGAGCGTGTAGCGGGCGTCCATGTCGCTGAGGAACGGGAAGCTGGCGCCGGCTTCCTCGCGGATCCTTCGAGTGTAGCGCGGTAATTCACATGAAATGGCGACCATCTGGGCAGGCTTTGCCTGCTCCTCGATCTCGGCCAGCCCGGTCATCGCCATGCGGCAAAAGGGGCACCAGTGACCTCGGTGAAAGGCGATCACGACCGGGCCCTGCCTGGTCAGATTCTCGAGAAGAACGAGCCGCCCATCCTGGTCGGGAAGCTCGAACAGCGGCATCCGATTTCCAACCGCCGGCGCTCCGGTACCGGCGCGCACGGCTTCGAGCCGACCGGCGAACGCATCTATCGCAAGCGAATATTCCGGGCGCAGGTCTCGAGCGACGTCCGCAATGACCTGCAGGCGTTCGCCAAGGCTCGCGTTGCTATCGCGGACCTGAAGGAAAGCAGACTCGAGGGGCGAGACGCGAACTTGATTCATTTGCTCACTCTACGGCTACGCGCTTCCGGCGTCACGAACGCGCGGCAAAGGTCTCGACCATTTCGCCGCCGCACGCCTCGTGCAGGATGAAGCCTTCGAGCGGATCGAACTTCCCGCGCCATGGGGCCTGCTCGAATGTCTCCATGGTGTGGCGGTAGCCGGCCTCGCGCCGCTGGCGGATACCCTCAGGACTGAAGTCGATGTCCTTGGAATGATCCTCGTAATCGAGCGATGGCGCGAGGAGGCGGACGACGTGCATCGTCGTCGTGCAGCCGTAGCTTTTCATCTCGGCGACCGCGTTGCTCCTGGCCGCTTCGGGGATCAGTGCGCCGAGCTCGGCGATGATGTGGCGCAGACGATGAAGCTGGCGCTGGCGCTTGATCTGCGCGGTCGAGCGGCGTGAATATTGAAGGTCCTTCTGGCGGTTCAGGACCTCCCAGATCGACCGCGGTTCGGGGCCATGCGGGTTCCAGATGTGGACTGCGAGGACCAGGCTGCTCCGGCGCGGATTGTCGTCGAACACCACTTCGACCGGAGTGTTCGAGAGAATGCCGCCATCCCAGTATAATTCGCCATCGATGCGAACGGCGGGGAACGCGGGTGGAAGCGCGCCTGACGCCATGATGTGACGGACGTCAATCTGCATGTCGCGGCTGTCGAAATAGACCATCTCGCTGTTACTGACCTTGGACGCACCAACCGTCAGTCGCACGTCGCCGGAATTCAGCTGGTCGAAGTCGATCAGCTCTTCCAGCGTGCTCATCAGCGGATGGGTTGAATAATATCCGGCGGCATCCGGACCCAGCGGTAGATGCGGGCTAAAAAAAGCGGCGGGCTGCGGTTCGAAGAATGAGGGCACGCCGCTGCTGACAGCTACGGCATTGCGCGCGGTCGTGGCCATCCAGGGGGGCATGAACTGAGTGAAAGAGGAGCGATGCTCGACCCGCTTCCAGAATTCGCAGAGGCGATCGATCCGCTCACCTTTCGGAGAACCCGCAATCAGGCCGGCGTTGATCGCGCCGATCGAGGTGCCGACGACCCAATCGGGTTCGACCCCGGCTTGAGCCAGCGCCTCATAGACGCCCACCTGGTAGGCGCCGAGTGCGCCGCCGCCCTGCAGCACGAGCACGGTCTGCCCAAGCGCCTTCATTTCCTGGCTCAAGTCGCGTTTCATCTTATTGTCCCTTTCAAGCAGCTTCGGCGAAGCTGTCGGTCGTCGGCGAATGGATTGGGCCGGTGATAAGCCGGGCGCTGCGCGCGTAGGTGAAGTAGTTCCACGCCCAGTGGAGAATGACGGACAGACGGCTCCGGAAGCCCACCAGGAACCAGACGTGAGCGACGCACCAGACCAGCCAGGCGGGGAAGCCTGACAGCCGCACACGCCCGAAATCGGCGACCGCGCTCTTCCGGCCAATAGTCGCGAGATTACCGAAATCCCTGTAGCGGAACGGCTTCATCGTACGTCCGAGGATCCGGTCAGCGACGTAACGGCCCTGCTGTTTGGCGACGGGCGCGATGCCGGGAAGCATGCCGCCTCGCGGACTTGGACAACCGGCCGTGTCGCCGATTGCGAAGACCCTGGTGTGGCCGAGTGCAAACAGGTCCTCGTCAACAAGCACGCGGCCGAGACGATCCGCCGGCGCTCCAAGCCATCTGGCGGCAGGCGACGCCTGAACTCCAGCCGCCCAGACCGTCGTGTGCGAGCCGATGCGCTCGCTACCGATCCGCACGTAGTCGCCTGCGATGTCGGTGACTGCGGTGCCGAGGCGGACCTCAACCCCAAGCCGCTCAAGCGAGGCACGCGTGCGCTCCGACAGTCGCAGGGGAAACGACGACAGCAGGCGCGATCCGGCCTCGACCAGAATGACCCTGGAGCAATGCGGCGTGATCGAGCGAAAGTCGCGGGACACCGACTGGCGGGCAAGCTCGGCGATAGCACCGGCCATCTCAACACCGGTCGGACCACCGCCGATGACGACGAACGTCAGCAGCGCGTCACGGACCTTGCCATGCTCCTCCGTCTCGGCTCGCTCGAGCGCTAGCAGGACGCGGCGGCGGACGGCCGTGGCGTCCTCGATCGTCTTGATGCCGGGCGCGTGAGCCGCCCAGTCCTCGCGGCCAAAGTAGGAATGACGGGCGCCGGTCGCGAGAATCAACCAATCGTAGGAAAGCGATCGTCCGCTCTCCAGCTCAACGGTCCGGGAAGAAGGAGTGACCGCGCAGACGCTGTCGAGCAGCACGCGGACATTGGCGGCGCGCGCCAGAATCGAGCGGATCGGCGCGGCGATATCGGCCGGCGACAAGGCCGCGGTGGCGACCTGGTACAAAAGTGGCTGGAACAAGTGATGGTTGCGCTGATCGACGACGGTCACGTCGACCGGCTGGCCTGCAAGGCGCTTGGCGGCCTCGAGGCCGCCAAATCCTGCACCGACAATCACGACGCGTGGAGGGTCGGTCATCAGAGCGCCGCGAGATCGTCCGTGACGGCGCGATGCCAGGCCGCCTGGCGGACCTTCCCGCTGCGAACGGCGCGAGGATTCTTGGTCATCCACAGGGCGGCGGCCGCGAGGTGCGGGCAAAGCAGGGTCGTTGGGGTTTGGGATTGCGGGGTCATTGTGCGGTCCATCCTCCGTCCATGCTGATTGCCGTACCGGTGATCGACGCAGCGCCAGGCGAGCTCAGGAACAGAGCGAGCTCGCCCAGTTCCTCGACCGTGGCGAAGCGCTTGCTCGGCTGCGCCGCAAGCAGCACGTCGTTGATCACCTGGTCGTGCGTGATGCCGCGCGCCTTCGCAGTGTCATCGATCTGCTTCTCGACAAGCGGCGTCCAGACATAGCCCGGGCAGATGGCGTTCACGGTGATACCGTCCCGCGCGGTCTCCAGCGCCACGGTCTTGGTGAGGCCGAGCACGCCGTGCTTCGCGGCGACGTATGCGCTCTTGAACGGCGAAGCGACGAGTGCATGCGCGGATGCGACATTGATGATTCGGCCAAAACCGGCCCGCTTCATCACGGGGACCGCGGTGCGGATCGTGTGGAAAGCCGCCGACATGTTGAGCGCGATAATCGCGTTCCATTTGTCGACCGGGAAATCCTCGATCGGTGAGACGTGTTGGATCCCGGCATTGTTGACCAGGATGTCGAGCCTTCCGAAGCGGTCGATGGTGTTGTTCACAAGCGCCTTGCAGGCGTCCGCCTCCATGAGGTTTGCACCATCATAGACCGCGCGCTTCCCGAGGCCCGCGCATTCGCTGCAGAGCTCATCGATCACGCGCTGGTCGGCGATGCCGTTGATAACCACGTCGGCACCCGCGGCGGCGAACGCGCGGGCGATTCCGAGACCAATGCCGCTGGTCGATCCGGTCACGATCGCGACGCGACCGTCGAGCGGCTTTTCGCTTTGTTGACCTAGGGCGAGCGCGGGCATGTCCATCGGCAGTCTCCTGTTCTGTCGGGAATCTGCCGGAGCGGGCGCGCCGGCTGAAATGCCGTTTGTGCATCGACTTCATGCCGACATGCGATTGGGCGGCCGGAGCGGGCTTCAGTAATTTTCAATCCACGCCACGAGGCCGGCTCAAGAGCTCGGCGGCGCCGGGAGAAATGGTACCCGGGCCCAGCATGGGGCGGTCTCGCGGCGGCAAGTTTTTCGCCAAGCAACAGGATGTTCAAACATGACCAAGACCATGATCACTGGCGTTGCCGCCCTCGCCGCCACGCTCGCCTTCGCATCTCCCGCCGCGGCGGCCGGTCTCTGCCCGAAGCCGGGCTCGATGAACTTCGCCAACGCCCCGACAATGCCCAAGGGAGTCACCGACACGATCATCGGGTCGGTCGACCTCGCGAATGAGATCGGCGTCGACGGCCGAATGCTCCGCACGCGCCGCCTGGTCATCCAGCCGGGCGGAGTCGTCCCGCTGCATAGCCACAAGGATCGCCCCGCACTGATCTACACGCTGAGCGGTTCGATCACCGAGTACAGCTCGGCCTGCGCTGTTCCGATCAATCACAAGGCCGGCGACATCAGCCCTGAGGCCGATGGTCTCAGCCATTACTGGGTCAACCACGGCAAGGTCCCGGCGGTCGTCCTGTCGTCGGACGTCTTCCACTCCGGAACGCCCGCGTCCGGCATGTAAGCATTCCCCGCCGGCGCGCTCGCTCCCCCCGCATCGCCGGCATTCCCGTGGCGCCCCGCGCTGCCCCCGCGGGGCGCCACTTTCCCTTCTGCTGGGGCAGCTCAGGAGATTGACATGAACAAGCTCAACGCCCTCGCCGCCGCCACCGTCCTGGCTTCGCTGACAGCCGCAGCCGCGAACGCCGGCCCGGTCGCTCCGCAGCCCGGCAAGGACAAGTGTTACGGCATCTCGCTCGCCGGCAAGAACGACTGCAAGGCCGGCGCCGGCACGACCTGCGCGGGCACTTCGCGCAAGAGCTACCAGGGCGATGCCTGGAAGTATGTTGCCAAGGGCACCTGCACGTCGATCAAGACGCCCAAGGGCAACGGCTCCCTGAGCCCGATCAACCGGTAAGCTGCCATGACTCTCGCCGCCGGTGTCGGCTTCAAGGCCGAGCATTTCGCAGAGGCGCTCGCTGCGCCGGCGGCGGGCCTGTGGTTCGAAGTCCATGCCGAGAATTACATGGTCGCGGGCGGCCCCCGCCTTGCCATGCTCGAATCGCTCCGACGCGAGCGACCACTGTCGCTGCACGGCGTCGGCATGTCCCTCGCCGGGGCCTCGGATCCCGACCCCGACCACCTTTCCGCGCTCAAGCGCCTGGTCGAGCGCGTTCAGCCCACGCTCGTTTCAGAGCACCTCGCCTGGTCGCGTCTCGACGGACGCTGCTTTCCCGATCTTCTCCCCGTGCCGCGCACCAACGAGGTGCTGAGGCGGCTGGCCGCCAACATCGGCCGCGTGCAGGACGAACTCGGGCGTGAGATACTAATCGAGAATCCGTCGCATTATCTTGCACTTCGCGATCATGCGTGGAGCGAGACCAGCTTCCTTTCGGAACTCGCGCGCCGCACCGGCTGCAAGCTCCTCATCGACGTCAACAACGTCGCCGTCGGAGCGCACAACCTCGGCTACGATCCCGAGGCGTGGCTGGACGCCATACCGACCAAGCTGATCGGCGAGATCCACCTGGCCGGCCACGCGCTCGATGACGAAGGCAGTCTGCTGATCGACAGCCACGACGCACCGGTCAGCGAGAAGGTCTGGCATCTCTACGAAGACCTGATCGTCCGCACTGGAGCTATTCCGACGCTGATCGAGCGCGACGGCAATATTCCGCCGTTCGCCGAGCTGATGGCGGAGCGCGAACGCGCCCAGGCGATCCTTCGCGGAAGGATGGACCTTGCTGCTTGAGTTCCAGCGCGACTTCGCCGCAACGATCGGCGCCCCGGCCGAGGGACCGCTGCGGGTCTATCGTAACACCGTCCTTAGCGGCTGCGCCGATGCTCTCCGGGCGAACTTTCCGATCGTCGCGAAGCTGCTCGGCGACGAGATGTTCGACGTGGTGGCAACCGACTATGCCACTAACTGTCCGCCACGGAACCCGGTGCTGGCGCTCTACGGCGCACGTTTTCCCGACTGGCTCGAAGAGCAGCCGTGGATCTGGGACGTTGCATATGTGCCGGACGTGGCGCGCATCGAGCGGCTTCATGTCGAAGCGCTGTTCGCGCGCGATGCCGAACCGTTGGACATGAGCGCCCTCAAGGGCCGCGACAACTGGTCGCTCCGACTGACCCTGCATCCGGCGGCTCGGTTCGATTGGCTTTCCATGCCGGCAACCAGCATCTGGCTCTCTCAACGCGATTGCGCGCCGGGCGAGATCGAGCCGGACTGGCAGCCCGAAGGCGTGCTGATCACGCGGCCGGGATCTGAAGTCCAGGTGGCTCGTCTCAACCGAGCCGGCCATCGATTTCTGTTCGGAATCCGCCTCGGCGAAACCGTGGGCGAAGCCGCGATTGCCGCCGGCAGCCTCTATCCCGAAGCCGACATCGGTTCGCTGTTCACGTCCCTCGTCAGAGACGGCGCCTTCGCCGGCTCATTCAACAGGAGTACATGATGATAATTGCCACCACTGCTCCGACCAACGAGATGCCAAGGCTCAACTGGCGCGCGCCGTTCGAGCTGCTCGCTCGAATTGGGTCGACCTTGTTCTCTCCGTCGCTCGTCCTGCTCGTCCAGCGGTTGGGAATCGCAGCGGTGTTCTTCATGTCCGGCCGCACAAAGATCGCGGAGGGGACCTGGCTGACGCTGAGTGACGACGCCTTTGAGCTGTTCCGGACCGACTACAAGCTGCCTTTCATCGGCCCCGTGCCGGGGGCCTATGCCGCCACCACTGCGGAGCATTTGTTCCCAATTCTGCTGGTGTTGGGGCTGCTCACGCGATTCTCAGCTTGTGGATTGCTGGTGATGACCCTGGTCATCGAAATCTTCGTCTATCCCGACGCATGGCCGACGCACCTTAGCTGGGCCGGGCTGCTGCTTCCGCTGATCGCTTTCGGCGGCGGTAAGCTGTCGCTCGATCGCGCTTTGCGCATCCCCTGATCTAATGAATTTCTTGTGCGTATTGGCGCATCCGGAGCCGGCCAGCTTCACCGCAAGCCTTGCACGGCATGGAATGCGTGCCCTCGAAGAGGAAGGCCACGTCGCCGACGTGGCCGACCTTTATGCGATGGGCTTCGATCCGGTGAGCGACCGTCGCAACTTCATCATGGCATCGAACCCTGACCGGTATGACCAGCAGGCCGAGGAGAGATTCGCTTCGCTCTGCCGTGGCTTTTCATCCGATATTCAAAGCGAGATGGACCGGCTGGAGTCCTGCGATGTCCTCATCCTGCAATTCCCAATCTGGTGGCTGGGCATGCCGGCTATCATGAAGGGCTGGATCGACCGCGTGTTCGCAATCGGCCAAACCTATGGGGGCGGGCGCTGGTTTGATCGTGGAATGATGCGCGGAAAGAAGGCGATGCTCGCGGTGACGCTCGGCGGCACCGAGGCAGCATATTCTCGCGACGGAATTTACGGCTCGGCGCTCGACGTCCTGCGGCCCATCAACCACGGAATCCTGGGGTTTTGCGGTTTCGAGGTCGTGGAGCCCTTCATTGCCTTCGCGCCCGCGCGGAAGGCTGAAGCTGAGCGGCAGGAAATCTTCACAGCTTATGCAGACCGGTTGCTCAACATCAGCGCGGCTCCCCTGCTGCCAATGCTGAAGTCGGACGATTACGAACATTTCGTGCTGAAGCGGCGCGCGGCCTAGGCCGCACGCCCTGCCTTCTCGCTATCGCACGCATGAGGGAGCGGCATTGGAGGGCAGGCCATCCGCTGTGAGACAAGTCACCTGCAACCACCCGAGGTGCAGGTGTCGAGATGGCCCAGAAGCACGCAGTCATGATGATCGCCGAGATGAAGGAGTTCGCGACCTTCACCGCCGCCGAGCAGCGCTATATCCGCCGCTCGCTTGAAGTGGCCGCGATGGGCATCACGGCGGCAGATCGTTGGTGCCGCAATGCCGGCGAAGCCGAGAGCATCACCGCGCAGGCGCGCCTCTATCGCACGATGATCGAGCCCATCCGGCAGTCGGTGCCCGACGGCATTGACGCTCACTCAGCGGCTGAGCTCTTGCCGATGCTGATCACCCTTGCATCGTTCGACTTGGCACAAGCGAAGCTATCCAGCTTTTCAGCGTTCCGATTCCTCTACGAGCGGTTGCTTGGCGCGGCCGTGAGACCCTGGCTGCCGAGCGCATTCATGGCGGCTGCAGCGCTTCCAGCCCTTCATCCGTCGGATCGCAAGGCGCTTCTCGGTTCCATCAGCGCAACCGACGCCGCAGCGCCAGGCTGGTCGATCCGGCCGGCAGTGTTTACTCCCGAATGGGTGGACAAAATTCCCGTTACCGTATCCTGACACATGCCTTTCAATGGAAGTGACATCCATGCCTTCGATTGACGCATTCGACGATTTCTCGCGCCTCCACACGCCTGGCGAGCCGCTGGTGTTGTTCAATGTCTGGGACGCCGGCAGCGCACAAGCGGTCGCGCGTGCCGGCGCCAAAGCCATCGCCACCAGCAGCGCATCGATCGCGGAGGCCAATGGACTGACCGACGGTCAGGAAGTCGCCATGGATTTCGCCATCGACAACGCCAGGCGGATCGTCAGCTCGGTCGACCTGCCTGTGACAATCGATTTCGAAGGGGCCTATGCAATCGACCCTGATGCGGTGGAACGAAACGCGGCGCTGCTGACCAAAACGGGCGCAGTCGGCTGCAATTTTGAGGACCAGGTCGTCGGAACCGACGAGCTCTATTCGATTGAAGAACAGGCGAGGCGAATAGCCGCGGTCCGGCGGGCTGTCGGCTCGCACTTCTTCATCAACGCCCGAACGGATGTCTTCATGAAGGCACCGATGGAGTCACATGACGCGGCGATGGTCGATCACGCCCTCGACCGCGCACGAGCCTATGCCGATGCCGGAGCCAACGGCTTCTTCGTGCCGCTGCTCGCCAACCTCAGCTTGCTGGAGCGACTTTGTGCTAAATCCCCAGTACCGGTGAATTTCATGACCTTTCCGGGCTGCCCCGCAAACCGCGACGTCGCAGCGACGGGGATAGCGCGCGTCAGTCATGGCCCATTCCCCTATCGCGACCTGATGAAGCGGCTGGAGAAAGCTGCGGCCGCCGCGTTCCAGAATTAGCTCGCCTCGAGGAAACAAGTGATGAGTGGGGGCGTCACGCCCCCACCCAAGACCATAATCAGAACCTGTAGCTCAGGCCCGCGAGAACGCGGTGGCGGTAGGCCTGCCCGACGTCCTGATCGAACTTCGAGTAGCGATACTCGACCCGCGTAGTCATGTTGCTCGTGATTTGCCGCTCAACGCCGCCACCGACGACCCAGCCGTCGTTGCTATCGCTGTCGCTGCGGATATTGGATCCAGCTGCCACCGTGGCCCGGACGCGAGAGTTGCTATAGCCGCCGCGCACGTAAATCAGCGTCTTCGGGTTGACCAGGTAACCGGTGCGCGCGGTTATGTCGAAACTGTACTTCGGGTCGATCGCGTACGTGGTCCCGGCGGCGCTCACCACCGTTTCATCATCCGACGCGAAGTCGAGGCCGGCCTCAGCACCGACGACGAAGCGGTCGTTGATGGTCTTGTCGTAGCCTGCATAGATGCCGCCGGTGACGGAGTTCGCCGGTCATTCACTGGCACAGTGCCGAACGACGATTTCACGTTCCGCATCTTCTCGGACTGCCATCCGACCTGGGCGCCGACGTACGGTCCGTCGAACGGGGCGGCGGAAGCAGCGCTCGCGAACGGAGCTGCGAATGCGGTTGCAAGAACGATGGAATTGAAAATACGCAATTGAATTCTCCGAATTTCTAAGTCTTGCGCTCCGGACGGAGCGTCGAGGGGAAGATGATTCACAAATTCGCCGTTAGATCAGTCGGTTGACCTCCTTCCTGGTTGGATGGGCATGAGGCGAGCGTCGCCTGCGCGGCGCGATCACTGCGCTGGAAGCGCCTTGGTCATTTCCGCGAGGAGTGCTGACAGCCGCTTTTCGGAGACGTCCTTGGCGGTGAGCCGCTTCTTCGACGTGGCCCGCCATACGAGACGGCCAGTCTGACGCTCGGTAAGATCGAGAACCAGCATGCCCTGGGTATGAATGGTGGTGTTTACGATCGCCCCGGCCGGAACCGTGCAATTGGGCGCATCACAGCCGCTCGTCGCAATGTCTGCATCGCTCATCGGCAGCATCCCGACCGTGTAGGAAACCAGAAAGTCCGCTTCATCGGGATTGGCGACCTGGCGATAGCCTTTGCCCGTGAACGTCGTTTCGGTCACCGTCTGCAGACGGTTCGCGGTGATTTCATTCGCGATTGCGGGATCAGGCAATCCTATGCCCAGGGCCGGAACCGGGGCCCAGGCGAACGTCGAGCCCTTCGCGAGCGCTGCCGAGGCCGTCTGGGAGATGTCGACCTTGGCCTGGAGGGGCGTCGCAGGTGTCATAATGGCGATCGCTGCAAGGCCAGCGAGGTAATAGTTAGGCGTCATCGTTCGTCCTTTCGTGTTTGCGTAATTGAGGCTGCGGCGCGTCAGTGCGCGCCGCTGGTATCGATGGGGCCCTTGGGTTTGGGCACAAGCCAGATCAGCGTTGCCGAGAACCCGAGGCAGAGGGCGATCACCCCGAACATGTCGAGGGTCGCGAGCATCACCGACTGCTGGTCGACGAGCATCGAGAGCATTGCACGCGCCGAGTCAGCGGGAACGCCCTGCGCGACCAATCCCTCGACTACATCCCTGCCGCGGGCCAGCGCATTGGCGATCTCGTTCGTGTTGAAGCGTGTCGCATTCGACCATCCGCTCTGGACGAGCGAAGTCGCAAACGCTCCGGCGAGGGTTCGCATGAAGTTTGAGAGGCCGGCGGCGTTCGCCTGCTCGTCATGATTGACGCTCGCCATTGCGAGGCCGGTTACCGGCACGAAGAACATGACCATGAAAGGTCCGGTCCAGAACGTTGGCCACGCCATCTGCATGAACGTGACGTCGGTGTTGAACTCCCACATGCGCCAGAGCATGATCGCGGCGATTCCGAGGATCCCGGCGCAAACGATGAACCTGGGATCAATCTTCTCGCAGGCCTTGCCGACAAATGGCGCCGACACGACGGCGAGGATGCCCATGATCCCCGTTGCGTAACCCGCCCAGGTTGCGGTGTAGCCCATGTTGCTCTGTTCCCAGAGCGGCAGGATCACGATGCTTGCGAAGAAAGCGCCGTAGCCGACGGCATAGGTGAGCGCCGCGCCGACGAACCCTCGGTGGCGGAAGATCTTGAGGTCGACGATCGGGTTCTTCTCGGTCAGCTCCCAGATCAGGAAGGAGAGGAAGCCGATCGCGGCCACGATCCCCAGCACGCGAATTTCGGGCGAGGCGAACCAGTCCTTGTTGCGCCCTTCGTCGAGCATGATCTGGAGCGCGCCGACCCAGATGATCAGCAGGCCGAGACCCACCTTGTCGATGAACGCCTCGCTCCTGGGGTCAGGCTGCCCTTTCATCAACATCATCAGCGCCAGGCCGCCTGCGGCAGCGATCGGGACCTTTATGAAGAAGATCCACGCCCAACCGTAATTGTCGCAGATGATCCCACCGAGAATCGGGCCCGCGACGGGGCCGACGAGCGTTGTCATGGCCCAGATCACGGTGGCGAGGGTCGCCTTTTCTTTCGGAAATATGCGCAGCAGCAGCATCTGCGAAAGCGGCATGATCGGACCGCCGAACAGGCCGAGGAGAACCCGCATTCCGAGCAGCATTCCGAGCGAGCTCGACATCCCGCACAGCAGCTGCACGACCGCGAATGCGAGGTAGCAGCTGATGAAAGTGCGCTGGGCGCCGAACTTCTTCGCCAGCCAGCCGGTCAAGGGGACGGTGATCGCCTCCGCGACGGCATAGGACGTGATCACCCATGTCCCTTGGGTCGAGGACACGCCGAGGTTCCCGGCGATGGTCGGCACGGACACGTTGGCGATGGTCGTGTCGAGAACGACGAGGAAGTTGCCGAGGCCGATCAGGATGGCCGCCATGTAGAGCGGCAATCCAGTCAGCGGAGGCGCAGTTCCGTCGTTCTGCGGCGCTCGGTGCGCCGCAGCTGCTGCAATGGCGGTCATGGGTTGGCTGCCTTTACCTGGAGACGTCCACGTCCACGTTCATCGAGAGACCGACGCGCAGCGGGTGCGCAGCGAGCTCCTTTGGGTCGAGCGCGATTCGGGTGGGCAAGCGCTGGACCACTTTGATCCAGTTGCCGGTGGCGTTCTGCGCGGGAACGAGCGCGAAGGCGGCGCCGGTGCCGCCGGAGAAGCCCTGAACGGTGCCGTGATATTTCACGCCTTCGCCGTAGAGGTCCGACCATAGCGTCACCGGCTGACCTGGATTCACCTTCTTGAGCTCAACCTCCTTGAAGTTGGCGTCGACGTAGACGGCCTGCACGGGAACGACAGTCATCAGCATCGAGCCAGGTTGGACCCGCTGGCCGACCTGGACCTGACGCCGGGTTACGACGCCATCGATCGGCGCGCGGATGACCGTACGCTGCAGATCGACCTGGGCCTGGGCCAGCGCGGCGCGCGCGGCGAGCACTTCAGGATTATTGTCGACCGAGACGTTCGCAATCATCGCGAGGTTGGCGTTGCGCTCACCGACGGCCGCTTCGCGAGCAGCTGCAGCTTGCGCTTGGGCGGCTTGCGCGGCGCGGAGCGCCGCCGCTGCATTGTTGTAGGCGGTGCGAACCGACGTCAGCTCATCCTGCGAGACCGCGCCGGTTGCCGCGACGGCTTGGCGCCGCTGCAGGTCGGTCTTCGCCTTTTCGAGGTCAGCCTGGGCTGCAAACACCAAAGCCGCGGCCTTGCCCTGGTCTGCCGCGCGCGCGGCAATCTGAGCGCCGAGGCCGCTGTCGGTCGCGTGCAGTCCCTGGACCCTCCGGATCGCGGTCGCGAGGTTCGCCTCGGCATTGGCGACGGCAATCTTCGCGTCCGTGTCGTCCAGGTGAACGAGCACGTCGCCCTTGTGTACCTGCTTCGTATCTTCGACGAGCACGGCACTGACCGGCGCGGCGAGCTGCGACGTCACCTGGGCGACGTCGGCTCCGACATAGGCATTGTCGGTCTCCGCATGCTTGGACCAAACGAGTGCGTCCATTGCGGAATAGCCCGCGCCGATGAGCGCGATTCCGCCAGCGAGGCCGGCGAACATCTTCTTGCGCTTGGCCTTGCGGGCCGCGGCCACAAACTCGTCGATCTGGACTTCTTCGACAGCATTCAGCTGGGCGGGATCTCTCTCAGCCATTTCATATCTCCTGGAATGTCTTTGGATCAGGCAGTCTTGAATCCGCCGCCAAGCGAACGGACCAGCTGCACGTCGAGGGTGAAGGCACGGGTCTCGAGCTGCGCGACGACGAGGCGAGCGTTGACCACGCTTTCCTGGGCGGTGAGCACGTCGAGGTAGGTGGACAGGCCCTGTGAGTAGCGGATTCGAGCGAGCTCGAGCGCCTTGTCATAGGAGACCAGCGCGCTGCGCGAGTGGGCGAGACGCTCATCGAGCGACTTCTCGCTCGTGATCGTGTCCGCCGTTTCGCGCAGCGCCTGGATGACTCGACCGTCATACAAGGCGACGGCTTCGTCATACTGACCGCGTCGACCGCGGTACTGGCCCTGCAGTGCTCCGCCGTGGAACAGGGGCAAAGACACGGCCGGAGTCACGCCTGCAGAAAAGGAGCCGCTGTAGAAGAAATTGCCCAGCCCGAGGGAGGACAGCCCAAGCAGGCCTGAGATGCTGACGTTTGGATAGAAATCTGCACGCGCGACCTTGATCTGCTCGGCTGCGAATTCGACCCGAGTCCGAGCGGCCGCGATGTCCGGCCGGCGGCCAACCAGGTCGATCGAGGCATTCGCGGGAATGCCCTGGGCCCGGAGGCTTCCTGGCGCCGGCCGATCGATCGTCAGCGCCCGATCAGGTCCCTGGCCGGTCAGTGCGGCCAAGGCGTGCTTGTCGAGCATGATCGCCTCGTCAGTCGCGGCGAGGTCGGCCTTGGTCTGGGGAATGCGCGCTTCGGCGAGATTCAACGCCGTCTCATTGTCGAGGCCGGCGTCGACACGCTGCTTCACGAGCTGGAGGCTCTTGCTGCGGATTTCGAGCGCCTTCTCGAGGCTGTCGCGCTGAGCATATAGCGCAGCGAGGTCGGCATAGGTCGAGGCGATGCCGGTGGTCAGCATCAGGCGTGCCTCTTCGGCCTCGAAGCGAGCGGCTTCGGCGTCCTTCTTCGCCGCGCGGAGCGCGGCCCGGTTCTTGCCCCAGAGGTCGAGGTCGAAGCTCAGCGACAGACCAGCGTTGCCGACTTCCTTGAAGCCGTCCCACACGGGCAGACCGAGATTATTGCTGGGATTGAGCGTGCTGACCGAAGCGGTCGCGTCGAGCGACGGCAGGAGCTTGGCCCCCGCGGCCTGGGCAAGGCCCTGGGCGGTACGGACCCGGGCGGCGGCCGCGGCAAGATCGGGCGAACCGCCAAGGCCTTCGGCGATCAGCTTGTCCAGCTGAGAGTCGCCATAAGATTTCCACCAGCCATCGCCGGGCCATTCGGAGTTGGTTCCGGCCAGCGAGTTCGACGAAGCGTAGTCGCCGGCCGCCTGCGGCATCGGCTTTGGGCCCAGATTGGGCACAGAGGCGCAGGCGCTCGTCAACAGCATGAGCGACAGCAGCGCTGCACGGCTGCGCCGCGCAGTTGAATTGAACTTCATGACTAAACCTGTTCTTAACCGTTGCGTTGGTACCGTACGGTCTAGTCCATTTATGTGAAGCTTGTCAATCGAAAAATGGACCATATAGTACCGTTTAGTTTTGAAGGAGTTAGCCCGGGATGGCGCGGACAAAATCGGACGAGAAGCGCCGGGAGATTATCCGAGTCGCTTCGCAGGCTTTCCAGGAGCTCGGCTATGAGCGCACCTCGATGCTGACGATCGCCGAGCGCATGAGCGGGTCGAAGCAGACGCTCTACAACTACTTCCCTTCGAAGGAGCATCTCCTGCGAGCGGTGCTCGAGGTCGACGTCAGCGAAGTGGTCGAGGAAGCGCTCGATGCATTCTCAAGACAAAGAAACCTGCGCAAAGCGCTAGCCGAGCTCGGCAAGGTGTATCTCGCCCGGCAACTAGCGCCCCTCGCCATCTCCAACTTCCGCAATGCGGCCACCCAGCCACCGGGATCGAAGCTCGGCGAGGACTTCTACCGCAAGAACCTCTGCGTCGCGTGGCGACAGTTCGCAGATAGACTCGAGTCCCTGATGGCTGAGCACAAGCTCAGACGCGGCGATCCATGGCTGGCCGCCATGCACTTCAAGGGCCTGGTCCTTCAGGACCTCCTTGAACGCGTCGTTCTCGGCGCGGCCGATTCGGTTGATAAGGCAGAAATCGGATCCGCAGCGGAGCAGGCAGCCGAGGCGTTTCTCAGGATCTATGGGCCAGACACCAAGGCTGCGAGGCCGCCGAAGCCCTAACACTCCAACGTAGCGCGGTCGCGCGTACTCACGCGCAGCACCGAGCGTGTCGCCGGTGGCGATTCGCGAATCATCCGCGGTGAACAGCCTTGAGCCGCGGAAGAACGCGGCTGCGTCGGCCATCAAATCCTGCAAAATCAATACCGTACTGGACGGTCCATTTTTCTGTTGACGCAACCACGAAATATGGACTAGACCGTACGGTACTAGTTCAAGACACGCCACGAGGACCGAAAGCGTGAACGCTATCTCGCTGAACATGGACTGTTTGCTCACCGACCTCGATTGGCAGGTCGTAGAGCTCGCGCGTCTCGATGGTCCGCGTTCGATCAATCCCGACCGCGGCTTCGTGTATTTCCTCAAGGACTTTTTCGGGCTTCCGATCAGGCGCCAGCTGGCGAGCGAGAAATTGGAAGCCTTGCGTCGCTTCTGCGTCCGCGCCTGGTTCTGGGACCTCGTCCGCAGTCGTGACGTCCGCCTACTGATGGACGCCGGCTATACGAGCGCCGATCTGTTTCAGATCCTGGCGCACATCGCAGGCTTTCGCGGCTTCACGCCAAATATTCAGGAGCAGCCAATCTAGTTTCCCGTTGGGGCTGCAAGGCCGTCCCCTCCCCTCCCCAAAGCCTTGCAGCCCTCTTCGCTCTGCCCGCGCCCCAGGTTTGCCCCCCCTTTTCCTGCCGCGCGGGCAGAGCCCCACCAATCGGAAGGAGCCTGCAATGCGGGCCATCGCCAAGACCGTACAGCTTCGCCGTGACTTGCCGCCCGAGCACAAGCTCGCCGCGGCGCGCACCGTGCTGGCGATCTCGGGCGGGCTCCTGTCATTGCTTGGCATCACGCTCATGGCGGGAAGCCTGTTCGCGCCATCCGATGGGTCTGCATTCTGGGCGCTGACCGGCGCCGGCCTCGTCGTTTCGGGCATGCTGCTCTACCGTCGAAATCGCCTCGGCGTCGGCACCTACCTCGTCGTCTTCGCCGCCACTGTCAGCTGGGCGCTTCGCAATGTCGATCACGGCGCCTCGCTGGCTCACCGGATGGTTGGGCCAGCGGTCATGCTGGCAATGCTCGCGGCACTGATGCCGCCGCTGGCGAAATGGTCGCCGCTGCGATCCTTCTTCGCGTTCGCGGCCATCATGCTCATCACGGTCGGCATCGGCATCTCGTCGATGGCCAACGGCCCGCTGGCGCGCCCGACGGCGGCCCTGACTCAGTTCCTCGATTCTGAAGCGAAGGAGGTTCTCCAATGAGCACGGCCTGGCAAATCGATGTCGCGCGCGTTGCCCGCTGCGCGACCAATGTCCTGCCGCCGGCGGCGGTCGAAGAGAGCGCTTGGGACATTCTTCTCGCGCTGCACGACGATCCGACCTGCGCGCTCTCCCTGGAGACGCTCGGCGGTCTTGTCAGCCTGCCGGAGCGCGTCCTCACCCGCCGGCTAGCCTCGCTTGAAGAACTTCAGCTCATTGCGGGCGTCCATAATGAAATCACGCGGGAAATTCGCGCCATTCTCACTCCCCAGGGCCGCGCGCTGCTCGACCGATATTTTTCGGCAGCCCACGGCCTCCGGACGGGCGGGCGTCACTAACCCGATCGAACGAACCACCAAGGGAGTCGAACCTCAAATGCGCGTGCGCAAGGAAGAAAAGAGACAGGAGATCGTCCGCATCGCGGCGAAGCTCTTCGAGGAGCTTGGCTACGAGAGGACGTCGATGTCGACGATCGCCGCTCGCGTCGGTGGATCGAAAGCAACTCTCTACGGCTATTTCCCTTCGAAGGAGGATCTTCTTCGGGCTGCTCTGGACTATGACGTCAACGAGGAAGCCGATCGGCTAATGCACGAGTTCCTCGCCGAGAAGGACCTGCGCAGCGGCCTCATCCGCCTCGGCATCGCCTATCTTTCCAGGCATCATGCGCGCGCGGCCAGCATCCGCACCGTGGCGAACCAGCCGATTGCGCAGGAATTCTATGAGAACGTCCTGCGCCCTGCCTGGCAGAGGCTCGCGGACCGGTTCGCCCTAATGATGAAGGAGGGCCGTCTTAAGTTCGCCGACCCGTGGACGACGGCCATGCACTGGAAGGGCCTCAACGAGTGGGATCTGCTCGAGAAGCACCTGCTCGGGGCAAGCCAGGGCGCCAATCCGAATGAGATCGTCAGCGCAGCAACGGCCGCGGCCGACGCCTTCTTGAAGGTCTATGCGGCGCCGCCGCAGCCGGGCGAGTTGGCGCTGTGACCGCGCTTGTCTGGCAGTCGCCGGCCGACCTGCTCGGCATGACGGCCTCGCGCGTGTCGGTGGGCGACCTCGTCCGCACCGGCGAGTACTTTCATCCCCATTATCAAGTGATCGCGCTGAGTGAAAACCGAGCGTGGATCAAGGACACTCAGCACGGGATGGATCACGTCGTGCCGCTTGATCGCTGCGCGAGAATTCCAGGAGTTATCGAATGCAATTGACGGGAAAGACGGCAATCGTGACCGGCGCTGCGAGCGGAATCGGCAAGGAGATTGCGCGGCAATTCGTGAGGCAGGGCGCCAAGGTGGCGATTGCCGACCTCAACATCGACGCGGCTCAGGCTGCGGCCGACGAAATGAACGCCAGCGGCAATTCGACGCTGGCCGTCCAGATGGACGTGACTAGCGAGAACCAGGTCAATGCCGGCATCGGCCTCGTCTGTAGCGAGATGGGCGGGGTCGACATTCTCGTGTCGAACGCCGGAATCCAGATCGTCGCGCCCGTTGACGAATACGCGTTCGCCGACTGGAAGAAGATGCTGGCGATCCATCTTGACGGCGCGTTCCTCACTACCCGAGCATGTCTGCAGCGGATGTACGCTCAGAAGCGGGGCGGCTCGATCATCTACATCGGCTCGGTCCATTCCAAGGAAGCATCCAAGCTCAAGGCCCCTTACGTCGCGGCCAAGCACGGCTTGATCGGCCTCGCGAAGGTCGTGGCCAAAGAGGGCGCAGACCACGGGGTCCGAGCAAACGTCATCTGCCCGGGCTTCGTCCGCACCCCCCTCGTCGAGAAGCAGATTCCCGAGCAGGCCAGAGAGCTCGGCATCAGTGAAGAAGACGTCGTGCGGAACGTGATGCTGAAGGAGACCGTGGACGGCGAATTCACGACCCTCGATGACGTCGCCCGCTGCGCGACCTTTCTTGCAAGCTTCCCCTCCAACGCCCTCACAGGGCAGTCAATTGTCGTCAGCCATGGCTGGTCGATGCAGTGAAGGACTGACGAAATGAACATGCCATTCAAGCCAGCGGCCGCAAAGGCGCAGAAGTGGCGCGAACGCCCCCCGTTCGACTGCGTCGCGCTATTGTTGCAGGGCGGCGGTGCCCTGGGCGCCTATCAGGGCGGTGTTTACGAGGGCCTCGCAGAAGCGAATCTCGTGCCCGACTGGGTCGCAGGAATCTCGATCGGTGCGATCAATGCCGCATTGATCGCGGGCAATGCTCCTGAATCGCGAGTCGAGAAGCTTCGCCAGTTCTGGGATATGCTCAGCGCTGACCCGCTCGGGGCCTGGGCCTTCCAGCCATCCGAGGAAATCGGCGGCGACCTCGCGCGGCAGTGGGCCAACCGCTGGTATGCGACAGCGGCCGCCCTGTTCGGCGCCCCTGGCCTTTTCGCCCCCCGGCTATTCCATCCCCTGACGCGCGCGCCCGGCACTCCGGAGGCGATCAGCTTCTACGACACCGCAACGCTCAAATCGACGCTAGAGCGGCTTGTGGACTTCGACCGGATCAATTTCGGCGAGACCCGCTTCAGCGTCGGGGCGGTCAACGTCGCGACCGGCAATTTCGTCTACTTCGACAACAGCACGCACGAGATCCGTCCAGAGCACATCATGGCCAGCGGCGCCTTGCCGCCCGGTTTCCCGGCCATCGAGATCGAAGGCGAGCATTATTGGGACGGCGGCCTTGTCTCGAACACGCCGCTGCAGTGGGTGCTCGAAAGTGCCCGCCGCCAGGACACGCTCGCATTCCAGGTCGACCTATGGAGCGCGCGCGGAAGCCTGCCGCGGACCCTTGGAGAAGTCACCACGCGGCAAAAGGAAATCCAGTATTCGAGCCGCACGCGCGCCAGCTCGGACCAGTTCCGCAAGGAACAAAAGCTGCGCAACGCCCTTGCCGATCTCTTCGCCAAACTCCCCGGGGACCTGAAGACCACATCCGAATTCGCGCTCCTCAACGAGGAAGCCGGGCGCAAGGTCTACAACATCGTCCAGCTGATCTACCGGTCGAAGCATTATGAGGGGGAATCGAAGGACTTCGAATTTTCCGGCAAGAGCATGAAGGACCATTGGCAGGCCGGCTATTCCGACCTCGTCCGCACGCTAAGGCATCCGGAGGTGCTCGAGCGACCGACCAGCCCCGACGGCGTCCTCACTTTCGACATCGCGAACCATGGAAGACTGTCGTGAACGCCGCCGAAGTCACCAGCCGGGCGTTTGCCATGCCGCTGACGCAGCCGGCCTACCCGCCGGGCCCGTATCGCTTCTGCGATCGCGAGTTCCTGATCATCACCTATCGGACTGATCCGAAGAAGCTTCGCGAAATCGTTCCTGAGCCGCTCGAAATCTATTCGGACGAGGTGAAGTTCGAGTTCATCCGCATGCCCAATTCGACGGGCTTCGGCGATTACACTGAGGCGGGCCAGGTGATCCCCGTCCGGTTCAACGGCCGGAAGGGCAATTATACCCTCAACATGTTTCTCAACGACCATCCGCCGATCGCCGCGGGCCGAGAACTCTGGGGCTTTCCAAAGAAGCTCGCGGGCCCGAGCCTTCGGACCGAGACCGACACGCTTGTTGGAACGCTCGACTATGGGCCGGTTCGCGTTGCCACCGGGACAATGGGTTACAAACACCGAGAGGCTGACCGCGAGGGAACGGTACACGAACTGTCCTCACCGAACTTCCTCTTGAAGATCATTCCGCACGTCGATGGCAGCCCGCGCATTTGTGAGCTCGTCGAATATCATCTCGAGGATATTCAGCTGAAAGGCGTGTGGTCCGGCCCAGGAGCGCTGTCGCTCCATCCCCATGCGCTGGCGCCAGTTGCGGAGCTTCCGGTACTCGAGATTGTGTCGACGACGCACTTGGTCGCCGATCTGACGCTCGGCCTCGGCAAGGTCGTTCACGACTATCTCTCGGAGTCGGCCTTTGAGCGGACCGGGCCGGTGATGCGGTACGCCGTCAACGGCTGAGACTTGGATCGAAGTCGCGAGATGCTCAGCGCTCCTCTATCACTGGTAACGTCCAGCGACGCGTTCTCGCGCCCGCTCGGCGTGAAAGACTCGGCCGCGCTCGTCGAGCTACTTGCCGGCTGGGAGATTCCCGAAGGCCGCGAGCAAGCCGTTCACGACATGGCGCTCGCCGGTCTCAACCAGGTCAAGTCCTCGACCGAATATGACGACGCGCGGGCGCTCCTGACGATCGTCGCGTTTCTGACTGCGCTCGCCGGCGCCGTCTTCAATCGCTTTTCGTCCAGCTATGCGCTGCCACGCTGGTGGCAACTGGCCGACCATAGGGATCAGCTTTGGCCGGTCGTCACTTATGCCATGTTCGGCGCATATGCCGTGATCGTGGCGATCAGCGCTTATGTGATCTTCGGTGCGATGAAGCCATCCTCCCATGATTGGCATCGCGGGCAACCCCCTTTGCCCCAAGTGCCGAACTTCCACGCCAGGATTGCCGACACGCAACCTCACGCCTGGGGCCAGAACCTGGTCGAGCTCGCGAATGACAGCGCGATTGGAGGAGACAGTCTCACGGCGCACTATGCGAAGCATTACATTCTCGAAACCTACCTCGTCGCCGATCAGATCGCGCTCAAGCTGAAGAAGGCGGCCCCTGCAGTCCGCTGGCTGCAGCTGTCGATGCTGTTCCTGGCCGGCTTCATCGTCAGCTATGGCTTCACGCTGGTCCTGGTCGGCGGCCCTCCCAGATGAAGGCGGAAAAGCCACGTCGCGCCGCAGGCATGCACGCGGCCGAGCTGGACGATTTTCACCAGCTGTTCGCACGCGAGCAGGGATTCGGCGATCGGCTCGCCGACAAGGTCGCCGCGGTCGGCGGATCCTGGGCCTTCATCATCGGCTTCAGCCTGTTCCTGGTTTTATGGGCCGCCCTGAACACGATCGTCCTTGCCAATCGCGCCTTCGATCCTTTCCCATTCATTTTCCTTAATTTGATGCTGTCGATGGTCGCCGCGTTGCAGGCGCCGATCATCATGATGAGCCAGAATCGCCAGGCGAAGAAGGACCGGATCGAGGCGCGCATCGACTACGAAACCAATGCCCACGCGGCCGGCGAGATTGCGCTGGTTCAGGAAAAGCTCGACGTCCTCATCGGCATATTGATCAGCGACAAGTCTGTCCGGGCAAGTGTTCTCGACCTGATCGAACGGTCGAAAGTGAATTGAGGAGGAGCCACGGGGTGCGCCGCGTGGCGGCCTTGCTGCGCGACTAAACCACCGAATTTCGCGCAATCACTTCATTGTACCAGGCCGCGCTAAGCTTCGGGATGCGCTTCTGAGTCTCGAAGTCCACATAATGGATGCCAAAGCGCTTGCTGTAGCCGTCCGCCCACTCGAAATTGTCCATCAGGCTCCACAAGAAATAGCCCTTCAGGGGATAGCCCTCGGTCAGGGCGCGGTGGAACTGAGTAATGTAGTTGCGGAGGTACATGACCCGGTCTGCGTCGTCGATGCGGCCGTTCGCGATGGGGTCGTCAGCCGAGGCGCCGTTTTCCGACACGTAGAGCACCCTCGGCTTCCAGAGTTCGCTGACTTCGCGGATGGCCCAGTATGCGACTTCCGGTCCAACGATCAGCCACGGCGAAGCCATATGGGGCGAGGAGGCGATGTGCGGGATGGTCGCGTAACCGCGCGGCGACGCGTCTGCGCGTACCCATTCAGGAGCGTAGATGTTGAGCGCCAGGAAATCGAGCGGGCTGCCGATGGCGGCCATGTCGCCAGGCTGCACCCTCGGCGCGTTCGAACCCTCCGCCGCAAGATATTCATCGATGTAGCGGCCTTCCATGATCGCAGTGAGGAACATCGCGTTGAGCTCGCGAGTCGCCTTCTTCGCGGCGGCGATGTGTTCCGGGGTTTCGATCACCGGCACGTAGATCGTCGTATTGTCGGCGATTCCGACCTGGGTGCCGGCCTTGGCGTGCGCGCGGATCGCCTGGACGCCGAGGCCGTGGGCAAGCACACCGTGGTGGCGGACCTGGTTCACTTGCGCCCCCGGCAGCTTCAGTCCTGGCGCGTGGATGCCCTGCAGATGACTGAGGTCCGTGAAGCAGCGCAATTCGTTGACGGTGATGAAGTGCTTCACGCGGCCGGACAGGGCGCCCGCCATATAGCCGGCATAATCGGCAAAGGCGTAAGCAGTGTCCCGGTTTTGCCAGCCGCCGGGAAGCGCGGCCGGCAGATCCCAGTGAAACATGGTCACAAAAGGCTCGATGCCGTTTTCGAGCAGATTGTCGACGACACGCTTGTAGTGATCGACGCCCTTCGCATTGGGCTGCCCCCGCCCTTCCGGGAAGATCCGTGACCAAGCGAGCGACATCCGATAGCTGCTCACGCCGAGGTTCTTGAGCAGCTGCGTGTCTTCCCTATACCGATGGTAGCTGTCGTCCGCGACGTCTCCGGTGTGGCCGCCGAATACCTTCCCCGGAGTGTGCGAAAACACGTCCCAGTTGGTCGGCCCGCGCCCGTCCTCCTTGACCGCGCCTTCAATCTGGTAGGCGGCCGTCGCGCAGCCCCAGCGAAAGTTTTTCGGAAAGCTGAGGTTGGTTCTCCGACCGATGGCTTCGGCAACACCGCGCGTGTCGAACAAGGTGGAGACGGATGCGGCGCCGAGCGCCTGCCCCATTTGACGTCGGCTAATTTTCATCTTGCCCCCTCTGCTCCCCACTTTGCGCATCTTGTTCGCTGACTCACGAGCGCGGCGGCGCTTGCCAGACCCGCACGTAATCGATCTCCATGCGCTGCGGCATGGCGGCATCGTCTATTCCCTTGGCGCCCGCCCAGGCTCCCCCGACCGCGAGATTGAGGATCATCCGGAACGGCCGGTCGAACGGCCACTCCGGCTTTCCGTCGGTTGCGTTTCGAATCACGCGCAAGACGGCCTCATCGTCGATGCCAATCGTGATGGAGTCGGGCCGCCAATCCAGCTGATATCGGTGAAAGGCGGTGCAACTCGTGGGGACGGCGCGATGAGCGCCGCGTTGCGTACCGAGCGTGTGATTGTAGCGGCCGCTGTGCAGCGTCGCGTAGATGATGTTGGGCTCGGCTCCGACCTGTTCCATGATGTCGATTTCACCATCGTCCGGCCAATGCTGCATGTTCTTCGGCAGCATCCATATCGCCGGCCACATGCCGCGCGCGCACGGCAGTTTCGCGCGCACTTCGAAGAAGCCGTAACGCCATGCCGGCTTCGAGATGATTCGAGCCGAGGTGTAGGACTGGCCGCCCCAGTCTGGATAAGCTGCGGCAGAGAGTTTTTCTGTGCGCGCTTGGATGATCAGGCGGCCATCCGACAAGCGGAGGTTCTGGAACCGATTGGCCGAATAATATTGGCGCTCGCCGTTGAACCAGCCTTGTTTGTTGTGGGATGTCTCGAACGACCAATGGCGTTGATCGAGCGAGCGCTCGCCGAATTCCTCGCTCCAGACGAGTCGCGCCGACTCGGGGCGAGGCATCGGACCGTGCGCTTCGTACTTCGAGCTCCTCGAGATAAGGTCGGCCAGCGCCAGAAGCGCAGCCGTCAGCACGCGCAGCCCGCCACCGCGCCCGTCGCCCACCTGGCGCGATCAAGTGCGGTTTCAAAGTCACAGGGAACCATCTCTCAAGCTATACGCGCTCAGATTGACTTGACAAAGTGAACGTTCACATCGAAGCATAAGAAAGCTGGAAAAGGCTCGCTCAAAAGAAAGCGCATCCGGCAAAAAGAGGGGAGATGCGCATGTCTGCTTCGCGCGACCGCAATCTATTGCGGTGGTTGGTTGGCGGTTCCACCATTGCAATGGCTCCGGGCATTGCCTTCGCGCAGGGGACTCAGGCGGCGCCAGTCGGCCAATCGCCGACTGAGGAGCAAAGGCCGGCTACGGCGAACCTCTCGCAGGCTGAAGCGCCTCCCGCCGCGTCCGACGCCATCGTCGTCACCGGTATTCGTGCGTCGCTTCGTCAATCGAGGGACATCAAGAAGAACGCCATTGGCGTCGTCGACGCGATCTCGGCCGAAGAGATGGGCAAGTTCCCGGATACGAACCTCGCCGAGTCGCTTCAGCGCATCACCGGCGTTTCGATTGACCGCTCGAACGGAGAAGGCTCGAAGGTCACCGTTCGCGGCTTCGGCCCGGACTTCAACCTTGTCCTGCTCAACGGCCGTCAGATGCCGGCTACCAGTCTCGGCGATTGCTGCAGTGCGCCGGCGTCCCGCAGCTTCGATTTCGCCAACCTCGCTGCAGAAGGCATTGCGGCCGTCGAAGTCTACAAGTCTGGGCGAGCGAATCTGCCGACGGGCGGCATCGGCTCGACAATCAACATCCTCACGCCGCGGCCGCTCGATCGGCCCGGGTTCCGCGGCAGCATCGCGGCCAAGGCTGTCATCGATCATTCGTTCGGCGGACATAAGGTTGCACCCGAAGTATCGGGCATCATCAGCGACACCTTTGCCGACGGCAGGGTCGGTATCCTCCTCAGTGGCGCCTATCAGCGCCGCAAGGCGAGCATGGCGCAGTTCAACGCCGGCTGGCGCGAGGGCTATCTCGGTTCGGAGAACAATTGGGGTTCGTTGGCCATGCCGGGCGACCCTCGGTTCGCCCATATCACCAATCGTCCCGATGCGACCGACGTTTACCAGGTTACGCAGAACGCCGGTTACGACTTCACCGACATCGACCGCGAACGGATCAACGGCCAGCTGGTCTTGCAGGCTCGCCCCTTCGATTCCCTTACGGCCACCGTTGACTATACGTTCTCGCAGAACACGATCGATGCACACACCAACAGCATCGGCGTGTGGTTCAACCACAACGATACCACCAGCTCTTGGACCGATGGACCGGCCGCAGGGCCGCTCTTCTACTCGGAAACCTTCGCGCCCGGCGAAAACAAGGATCTTGCAATCACCGGCGCGGTCGCGGCCAATCGATCGATCAATCACTCGCTTGGCGGCAACCTGGCCTGGAAGGGACTGGGAGGGCTGCGGCTGGAGCTCGACGCGCATCATTCGACTGCGGAGAGCAAGCCAACGAGCCCCTACGGCAGCAATATCGCGATCGGTACTGCCATCTTCGGCGTGCATACGCAGACCGTCGACTTCACCCACGACATGCCCGTCATCTCCGTCACGATGTACCCGGGCGCTGAAATCACCGCGAGTAACATCCGGCCAGCGGGCAATGCGCTCCGCAACGCGATGATGCACGACCGGATCAACGAGGCGTCACTGCGCGCCGGCTACGACTTCGATTCTTCGTTCATCAAGAGTATCGACTTCGGGGCCACGCTGACCGACAATAAGGTACGTTCCGCCTACGGCTTCATTCAGAACGACACCTGGGGCGGCACGTTGTCAGCAGCGGCGACGCCCGACAATCTGTTCGAGATCACCCCACTACCACCGGCTCTTGCGGGGATGTCAGGTTCGAACGACCCCGCCATCATTCCGAATTACTTCCAGATCGACACGACGGGCCTGATCGAGCTGCTGCGCGGTGCTCCGACGAATATCTGCAGCCAACCGGCTTCGGGAAGCTCTCTTCCGGGAACCTGCCTCGCGGTTTACCAGGTAGACCGCCGGATTACGGAGCGGACGATCGCGCCGTACGTCCAGTCGCTTCATACGTTCAGCCTCTTCGACAATCCTGCGCACCTCCGGCTAGGACTTCGCTACGAGAGGACCAAGGTAGACTCTTCGGCGCTGGTTCCAGTTCCTAACTCGACCACGTGGCGAATTGGGGGCAACGAGATCGCAATCGGTTATCCGGCCGGCCAAAATGCTTTCACGACCCTCCAGGGCCGGTATCACAACTGGCTCCCGGCCGTTGATTTCGACCTGTCGCCGATGCGCGATGTCAAATTGCGGGCTTCCTACAGCCACACGATCACGCGCCCCGATTACGCGAGCATGCAGGGCGGCCTGACCGTCAACTCGCCGGCGCGGCCCAACGGCGGCAGCACCGGTCAGAGCGGCAATCCGGGTCTGCTGCCCTACAAGTCGAAGAACATCGATCTGTCGGCGGAGTGGTATTACGCCCCGACGAGCTACATTTCGGCCGGTTACTTCCATAAGACCGTCAGCAACTTCATCGGCACGACGACCACGCAGGTGCCGGAGTTCGGGCTGACGAACCCAGCGCAGGGCGTCGCTTATCAGGCAGCCGTAGCGGCGCTTGGCCCTGGAGCGACCGCCGCACAGATCGGCGCCTACGTACAGACGCATTTTCCGAACCTGTACACGACCATTGGAACCGATCCGGCCATCATCGGCGCGCCCGGCGATCCGGCGCTCATCTTCACCGTCGGCCAACCAGGCAACAGCGACCAGGTCGCGCATCTTTACGGCTTCGAATTCGCCATCCAGCACAGCTTCTGGAACACGGGTTTCGGGACAATCCTAAATTACACGATCGTGAAGAGCGACACGCATTACAATAATGCGCTGCGCTACACGGTGACCCAGTTCGCGGTGACTGGCGTCAGCGACAGCGCGAATGCCGTCCTCTACTATGACAAGAACGGGATCCAGGCGCGCGTCGCGTACAATTGGCGCGGTGGGTTCCTGTCGGGCTACGGGCTCGACCCGTTCTACGTAAATCCATACGGCCAGGTGGACGCGAGCGCGAGCTGGGAATTCCGCAAGGGATTCACGGTGTTCGCCGAAGGGATCAACGTGCTGAACGCGGATCGCAAAGGCCATATGCGCAATGATCACACCGTGTTCTTCGCGGCTCCGGGTTATGCGCGCTATTCGGCTGGGCTTCGAGTCGCCTTTGGTGGTGGTGAGCGCGCCGCGCCGCCACCGCCACCGCCGATGGCTCCGCCACCGCCGCCACCTGAGCCGACGCAGACGTGCGCAGACGGCTCGGTGATTCCCGCGGCCAGTGCCTGCCCGGCGGCGCCGCAGCCCCCGCCACCGCCGCCACCAACGCCGGCTCCAGAGCGCGGCTGAGGTTTAACTCGCCTCTCTCTCGTGCCAGATTGTCGATCGGCCGCGGTCCGCACTCTGGCCGCGGAGCTGCGGAGGGAAGGCTCGAGACACATTTATGGCAGGGCTGCTCAAGCGGATAGTCATCGTTGGCGGCGGAACGGCTGGCTGGCTGGCCGCCTGTCGCCTGGGCGCCAGCGTGGGCAAGAGCACTGCCGGGGCGCTGTCGATCACCCTCATCGAAGCGCCGAACATTCCGACCATCGGGGTCGGCGAGGGCACCTGGCCGACAATGCGGGCCACGCTTTCTGGAATCGGTCTCGACGAGAAGGACTTGCTTGCGTCATGCGACTCCGCGTTCAAGCAGGGTTCCCGATTCGACGGATGGGTGACGGGCAACGCTGGCGATTCATACTACCACCCGTTCACACCGCCCTTCGACGCCCCCGCGACAGATCTGGTGAGCGCCTGGCGCGAACTCGGACCAGGCGCGCCATTCGCCTTCGCGGTCAGCGCCCAGCCGGCCATCTGCGAGGCGCAGCTCGCACCGCGCCAACACTCGATGCCGCCATACGCAGGCGCGCTGAACTACGCTTATCACCTCGACGCGGCAAAGCTCGCCGCTCGGCTAGCGAGGCATGCGGTCGACGACTTGGGAGTCGTCCACGTTCGCGATGAAGTGGTGGGAATCGATGCGCTGGAAGACGGCAATATCACCGCGGTCCTGACGCGCGGCGGCGAGCGCGTCGAAGGCGATCTTTTCGTTGATTGCTCGGGCCACACAGCTCTGCTGATTGGAAGCCATTTCGGAGTCGAGTGGATAGACCAGAGCCAGATACTCGCCAATGATCGGGCACTGGCCGTTCAGGTACCGGTTCCTGCCGATTCTCCAATCGAGTCCCAGACGATCGGCACGGCACACGAGGCCGGATGGTTGTGGGACATTGGGCTCCCGGCGCGGCGCGGGATCGGCTGCGTTTATTCGTCGCGCTTCCTCGACGATGAGCGGGCGAACGAAATCCTGCGCGATTATGTCGCGCGCGTTGCGGGCGAAGATGCGGCGCAATCGCTAACCCCTCGAGCATTGTCGTTCCCTACCGGCCATCGAGCCGAATTCTGGCGCGGCAATTGCCTGGCAATTGGACTGAGCGCGGGCTTTATCGAGCCCCTGGAAGCGTCGGCGATCGTCATGATCGAGCTGTCGCTAAATTCCCTTATCGAGAATTTTCCGGCGAGCATGGACATGTTGCCGCTTCACTCGGCGCGCTTCAATGAGCTATTCCGGACGCGCTGGGACCGCGTGATCCAGTTCCTGAAGCTGCACTATCTGCTGAGCTGCCGCGACGAGCCTTATTGGCGAGCGCAGCGCGATCTGGACACGGTTCCGCAGCGCCTCGCCGATCTCGTCCGCTTGTGGCGCGACCAGCCGCCATCGGCCTACGATCTACCGCTTGCCGAGGAGATCTTCCCGGCAGCGAGCTATCAATATGTCTATTATGGCATGGGGGGCGCGCTGCCACGACATCTGCCCAAGCCGCGCAAATCCGTGATGGCGCAGATCGAACAGCTGACGCAGCGCAGCCGCGCACTGGTGGCGGCGCTACCGAGCAATCGAGCCTATTTCGATGCACGCAGGACCGACCTTCCGAAGGTAGATCGGGCATGACCCGGCACGTCATCCTCACCAGCGAGGAGCATGGCACGCTTCGAGTCCGCACCGAGGCTTCGGCCGAGCTCGGGGACGCGGTGATGACCAGCTTCACCGTGCCGTTCGAATTTCGCCGGATTCAGCACGACTTCCCGATCCTGTTTCGCCGCGACATCGAGACCGGGCGCTTCTCGGCGCTGGCGCTGCTCGGCTTCGAAAGCGGAGAGAACCTGTTCCTCCAGGACGGCCGCTGGATTGCCGATTACAAGCCTTTGGCCATGGCGATCCAGCCGTTCCTGCTCGGCCGTTCAGTGAGTGGCGATGGGCCAAGCCAGGTTCATATCGACCTCGACCATCCCCGCGTGTCGGATAATGGGGACGGCGTATTGCTGTTCGACTCATCGGACAGGCCGACGCCATTCCTCGAGCAAATTGGCGAGATGCTCGCCGAACTCGACGCAGGATATCGTGCCAGCGGAGACTTCTTTGCGGCCCTCGATCGCTACGACCTGCTCGAGCCCTTTGCGCTGGACGTCGAGCTCAAGGACGGCAGCAAGCACCGCATGGTCGGCTATCATCTGATCAATGAAGACAAACTACGGACCCTTGAACCGAATGCGATCGCGGACCTTCATTCGGAAGGGCATCTGATGCCCATCTTCATGGCGCTGGCGTCGCTGTCGAACCTGCCCAAGCTGATCGCGCTGAAGAGCCGCGGGGATGGCAATGGCTGAAGCCGCCGCCCTGCGCCGTGAGATGCCAACGACCGTAGAAGTGCAGTTGGACCCGGCAGACCTCGATGAGCGCCTAAGATCCTCATCGAGTCCATTCGTCGTTCGCGGAATCGCCCGCGAGTGGCCGCTCGTCAGGTCCGGCCTCGAAGAGGGGGGAGGCGGCGCACGCGCCTACCTTCTGCGACACGCGCGGAACCGGCAATTCGAGGTCAATATCGGCCAACCCGGCGCAGGTGGCCGCCTGTTCTACGACGAGCAGATGCGGATGAATTTTCAGATGGGCCGAGGATCGCTGGCGGACATATTCGCGGGTATCGACGCGAATTTGGACAAGCCCGACGCCCCCGTCATCTACTTCTCCTCGCTGAACATTCACGACTATTTCGACGCGCTCCATGAGGCCAACCATCTGGAGCTGTTCGGGCGCCAGACGCGCGACAGCATCTGGATCGGCACCCGGACCGAGATCGCCGCCCACAACGACATCCCCAATAATCTGGCCGTTTGCGCGGTCGGCCGGCGCCGCTTCACGCTGTTCCCACCGGAGGTCTTCGCTGAGCTTTACCTGGGTCCGCTCGAGAACACGCCGGCGGGTCGAGCGGTGAGCATGGTCGACTTCTTCAATCCCGACTTCGATCGCTTTCCGCGTTTCGGACTGGCACTGGAGCGGGCGCAGGTCGCGGAGCTTGGGCCGGGAGACGCCCTGTTCATCCCGTCTTTGTGGTTCCACCACGTCGTCGGTCTCGATGCCTTCAACGTTCTCGTCAATTACTGGTGGCGGGACACGCCGCGCTTCCTGGGCGATCCCGAGCTTGCTTTGTTGCATGCAATACTCGCCGTGCGCGACCTGCCCGACGACGCCCGCGCTCGGTGGAAGGCGCTCTTCGACCATTACGTCTTCGACCCCGGCACTGCCCCGACCGCGCACCTGCCCGATGGTACGCGCGGCATCCTCGATCCGCTCACCAGCGAGAGCGCCGGCCGCCTGCGCGCTTACCTACTCAGGAGCCTCTCCAAGTGAGCGACTGGCCCCTGCGCAGGATCGTAGTCGCCGGGGGCGGCACTGCGGGATGGATGGCCGCGGCCGCGCTGGGGAAGACGCTTGGCGATTTCGCTGAGATCACTCTCATCGAATCCGATGCAATCGGCACGATCGGCGTGGGCGAGAGCACCATCCCGCCGATCCGCACGTTCAATAATCTGCTCGGCATCGACGAAGCCGAATTCATGCGGGAGACGCAGGCGACCTTCAAGCTCGGCATCGAGTTCGACAATTGGGGCCAGGTTGGCGATCGTTATTTTCACAGCTTCGGCATTACCGGCAAAGATCATTGGTCGGCCGGGTTCCAACATTTTTGGCTGAACGGTCGCGACCGCGGCCATGACGAACCCTATGCCGATTATTGCGTGGAGCTCGTCGCGGCCTGGGCAGGCAAGTTCGCCCATCTTCCAGGCGACGGCCTCAACTACGCCTACCAGCTTGATTCCACCCTGTACGCCCGGTTTCTGAGGCGGCTGGCCGAGCGCGAGGGCGTGGTCCGGCAAGAAGGCAGAATCGCATCTGTGCAAACGGGGGAAGCGGCGCGGATCGCATCGGTCACGCTGGACAGCGGGCAAGTCATTCAAGGCGACCTCTTCCTCGATTGCACGGGATTTCGCGCTCTTCTTATCGGCGAAGCGCTGGGCGAGGCGTTCGAGGATTGGACGCACTGGCTTCCCTGCGATCGCGCGATCGCGATCCAGACGGAGTCGGTCGAAGCGGCCGTCCCCTACACCCGCGCAATCGCGCATGACTCCGGTTGGAGGTGGCGGATCCCGCTGCAGCACCGGACGGGCAACGGGATCGTTTATTGCAGCGCTTTTCTCGATGATGACGAGGCGCTCGAGCGACTGCTGCGCGACGTCGAAGGCGAGCCAAGAACCGAGCCTAATCGCCTACGGTTCAAGGCTGGGGCGCGGCAACGCCAATGGGTCGGCAACTGCATCGCAATCGGTTTGTCCGGCGGCTTCATGGAGCCACTGGAATCGACCAGCATCCATTTGATTCAGCGCGCGGTGCTTCGGCTAATCCGGATGCTGCCGATGGCGAAGGTCAGCGAACGCGACGTCGCCGAGTTCAACGATCAGCACATGCAGGACATGCTGCAAATCCGCGATTTCCTCATCCTCCACTATAAAGCGACCGAGCGGCAGGACAGCGACTTCTGGCGGACCGTCGCCGGCATGTCCGTGCCGGAGAGCCTGACCCAGAAGATCGAACTTTTCCGCGAAACTGGCCGGGTGTTCCGCCGCAATGAGGAGCTGTTTCAGGAGAATAGCTGGGTCCAGGTGATGATGGGGCAGCGCATTTTGCCCACCGCCTACCACCCGATCGCGGCCAAGCTGACTGACGAGGAACTGCGCCGGTTTCTGGCGACGATCAGAGATCAGATTGCGCGGACCGTGGCATCGTTGCCCGAGCATCATGCTTATGTTGCCCGTTATTGCGGACAAGGGCGCCCGGCGGCGAGCGCGGCATAGCGGCAATGGACGGCCTCGGCTCGACAACGAGGAAGGCCAAGAGCGCCCGGAAGCGGCGGCGTCAATCGGTGACTATCAAGCATGTTGCGGCGGACGCCGGCGTGTCGCTGCAGACCGTTAGCCGGGTAATTAATGACGATGCGAGCGTGAGCCCGGCGATGCGCAGGCGCGTGCAGGCGTCAATCGACCGGCTTGGTTACGTACCGTCGATTGCCGCACAGCGCATGAGCGGTTCCCGATCCTACATCATCCTTGCTGTCAACGATCGCGAGCGAACGATTGCTGACTGGAACGCGCGCCAGGGCGTCGACTGGGTCGACCAGATGCTTCTGGGGGGAATGTTGAAATGCGCAGAGCTTGGCTATCGGATGATGATCGAGCTCGTCGACACGCACAATGATCATGTGGAAAGGGAGCTGCGAGCCACGATCGCCGCGCTTCAGCCCGACGGCGTGATCCTGACTCCGCCGCACTCGGAGAATGTGCTGATCACAAGCCTGCTTGCGGACCAAAAAATACCGTTCGCGCGGATCGGCTCCATCGCACCCGGACCGGGTATCCCGCTGACGATGGACGATGAGCGCGCGGCACGTCTCGCGACCGAGCATCTCATCGGCCTCAGGCATCGTCGCATCGGCTTCATCAAGGGGTCGGACGAATATGCGCTCAGCGAGTGGCGCGTTGAGGGCTGGCGGAAAACGATGCGCGCCGCCGGATTCAACCACGCCGACCTGCTTGCCGCAGGCGACTTCAGCTACGCGTCGGGAGAGAAGGCAGCTCGTGAGCTGCTTGCAATGGAAGATCCGCCAACGGCGATCATTGCAAGTAACGACCAGATGACGCTTGCTTGCCTCGAGGTCGCGCGTGAGCTTGGGCTTGGCGTTCCGAGCGACCTGTCGCTGATCAGCTTTGACGACACTCCAATCGTTCGCTTCACCTTGCCGCCGCTGACTGCTGTTGACCAGCCGATCGCTGCAACGGCATCCCGTGCGGTGGAGCTGATCATCGCGGCTCAACGAGGGGACGCTTTGCCCGAGTCACCAGTTGTGATTCCCGCGAGACTCGTAGTCCGGGAGTCGACCGGGATCGCAGCGCGCAGACGTCCTCGGTGAAGGAGCAGCCGGGCGCGCCAGCCGAACTAAGACGCTTCATGGTTCTGTTCGCGCTCGCTTGGGCCGGCGGTGCGGTCGCCTATGTTCCGTTCCTTACCATCCTGCTGCCTTTGCGCGTAATAGGCCTCGCAGGCGCATCGAGCGTTCAGCTGTTGGCGCTAATGACGTTCTGCGGGGCGGTTGCGGCAAGCGCGGGCAACATTCTGTTCGGTTGGCTGAGTGATCGGACGGGACGACGCCTGCCGTGGGTTGCCGTTGGCCTGGGGCTCACGGTGGTGCTCCTTCTCGCCGTTCCACTGGCGGGAAGGCCGGCAGCATTGATCGCCTTGGTCGTCTGTTGGCAACTTGCGCTCAACATGATGCTCGGACCGCTGTCGGCCCTGGCCGCGGACAATGTGCCGCCCGGCAAGACTGGGCTGCTGGGTGGGCTAATGGCGTTGTCGCCTGCATTCGGGGCACTTTCCGGCGTGATCGTGACTATCCACGGCCTTGCCGGCGCTGACCAACGCTTGGGACTCGTCGCGTTGATGGTCGCTACTTGCGTCGTTCCTCTGTTGCTGTTCGCTCGAGGCAACGAGCGACCGTTTTCGAGCGATGGTGCCGCGACCGACGAGCGCCGCCCGTTTCCCATCCTGATGTGGTCGGCCAGGCTGCTGGTGCAGATCGCCGAGGCCGCTCTGTTCGCCTACCTCCTGTTGTATTTCCGCTCGCTCGACGCAGCTGTCGAGGAAAGCCGCATCGCGCGCCTCTTCAGCGCAGTGCTCGCGGTAGCTGTGCCGATCGCGATCCTGGCCGGCCGCTGGGCGGATCGTGTCGAGCGGCCCAAGCGCGTTCTTGCTGTTTGCGCCTGCTGCTCGGGCCTCGGACTCCTCGCCATGTCGACGGCAATCAACGTGCATCAGGCAAGCGTTGCGTATGTCGGCTTTGGCCTTGCCACGACCGTGTTTCTGTCGTTGCACAGCGGACAAACGCTGCGGGTGCTACCCAATTCGGCTCGACGCGGCCGTGATCTGGGACTGTTCAATCTTACTAACACTCTGCCGTCGATCATCATGCCGGCCCTGGCCTTGGCGGTCGTTCCGGAGCAGGGATTCCCAGTCCTGCTTAGATTCTTGGCAATGTTGACATTTATCTCGTCGGCTCTGCTCTTTTGGAACCCCGCGACAAGGCGGCTGCCGGCGCCGGACTGATCCCCTCCCCTCGGTTCGAACTTGGCGACGAAGCGCATCAAACATGGTGGTCGGGCTCGGGCGAGCGTCCTGACGTCTGTCGACGACCGAAGAACCGGCATTTTTCGAACTCGAGCGAGGAAGCGTTTGAATTTGAAGCGAGCTTTGGCGCTGAACCTAGCCTAGCAAGCACCCAAACATATGTTCAATCTAGATAATCTGGCCACAGGCCCGTATGATTTCAGCGGGAGGCCACGCGAGCGATGTATTGCATTCACGGCCGTCCGGCGCCTCGATCGCTGGTAGTACGCATCTTAGCAGCAGTCATGATCTCCCTTGCCGTAGCTTGTTGCCCTGCTGCCGCAGCCACCGAGCAGCGGATCGCTCTCATCATCGGCAACGCCAAATACGAAACCGGCGGCACTTTAGCGAACCCCGTCAACGACGCGCGGCTGATCAGGAGCACGCTGGAACGACTCAATTTCGATGTCGTCTACCGCGAAGATGCGACCAAGGCCGAGATGGAAAAGGCGATTCAGCAGTTTACTGATCGGCTTGCTAAAGCAGGCTCCCAAGGTGTCGGGCTCGTTTATTATGCTGGGCACGGCATGCAGTCCGGCGGCGAGAACTACCTACTTCCGGTTGACATCCGCCTAAGTCGAGAAGCCGACCTCCGTTTTTACGGCGTGCGCGCCGGTGACGTCCTAGCCCAGATGGATTCGACCAATGCTCCCGTGAAGATCGTGATCCTTGATGCTTGCAGAGATAATCCGTTCGCGAACAGTTTCGGTGCAGGAATGCCCAAGGGGCTCAGCGAAATCTCACTCGGCAACACGGAATTTTTTGTTGTCTACGCTGCCACCGCAGGCAATGTCGCTATGGACGGCCGGGGCGCGAACAGCCCGTTCGCACTTGCCCTCGCGAGTCGCCTTGGCACCCCCAACTCGGACCTATCCGATACTTTCCGGCTGGTCACGAACGACGTTTCGATCGCCACCGGCAATAATCAGCTTCCAGAGGCGAGAACCACAATGCGCCGTCAATTCACCTTCGCCGGACAATTGATCGCTCGCAACGAAGCTCCCCTTGAGATGCCCGATGTGGCGCCGCTAACCGCTGCCCCGACGGCCAGCATGCTTTACGGAAAATGGTGTGACGCTTCGCGGGGCGCATCGACTGCGCTCGCGGTCGATGCGAGCTCAATCACGTATTTCGTGGGGGGCCAGAAGCAGAGCTTCGCAGTTCATGGCATCGTGCCCGCCGCGGATGGCCGTCTCCAGTTGGAATGGGACAATAGGGGGACGCCCACATACTTGGAGTTTGGCGAATTCGCCGTCGGAGGCCAGACGATGACTCAGGTGCGCGGCCGGCAGGGTTCGAACGGATCCTGGATCGACCATTACAAGCGCTTCAGGCGCTGCAGCTAGATTCTCTAGAAAAACCCGCCCGCTTCCGCTCAGGCGCTCGAAACCGGGGTATTTGAAGGCTGTCAGAAAGTGGTTTCGAGACCAAGCGTAAAGTAGATGTCAGGGCGGAGCCCCTCATTGCGGTTGAGCGGGACCACGATGTTCGCCGCCAGCGGCAACGAGGGCGTCGGCGCCCATCTCGCACCGACTGCCAGGTCGTAATATTTCTCGCCATCATCACGCCAGCGAGCGAGGACATCGGTTGCGAACGAGATGTTCTGGCGAACTGCTATGTCAAAGCCCAGTGCGCCCCGAATATTAGAGTGATCTGTGCCGGCCACGTTATTCTGGTTGAAGAATTGCTCGTAACCGAGATTCAGATGTGGATTGAACTTGCCGAAGCTGGTCGAGACGACGCCTCCGCCATACCATGAAAATGATCCTGCACCGAGGAGGTCCTTTTCGTCGCCGGTAGGAAGGGAGAACTGGGTAAGAAGAGCCAGAGCCAGTTTGGAAGAATTGATTGGTTCCCACTTGGCGCGGAGCAAAACGTCCCCAATGCCAGTGGCATCCGCCTTGGTCTCGGAGAACCGATCGGAGTCCCTCACAAACTGATGGAATCCCACCGTGGCAGGAGAGAAGGGAATGATGGTCGCGACTGATGACGCACTTCCTTCGTTGTGAACCAGGGGCACGATGGCGGCAACGTCGAGGTTATCGGTCACTCCGTATGCACCGGCAAAAGCCAGAATGTGCTGCTTCAATTTAATGTTGATATCGAGACGAACGATGTCCTTCTCATAGTCGGCCCCAGTCTCCTGCTCGTGAGTGAGAATGATGCTCTGATTGCTTAGCGAGACCCCGTTGAGCCGGCTGTAATCTACGTAGGTATATGAAACGCCCAGATCAAAGCGCCCCGCGCCGATCGTGGTCGCACGCTCCGCGACGATCGGCCCAAGGCTCTGCTGAGACCTGACAGGAACGCCTTCTTCGATGTCATACGTGACTGCACCGACCGTCGAACCGTAAGAGATCACGCCGATATTGCCGGCGATTACGTTGCTGAGGTCGTTCAACACCTCCTTGGAAGAAGCTTGGAAGTGCCCGATGTGGCCTGGCGCCGATCCAGGGATGAGCAGTCCGTTTCCTCCGTACAGGTCCGCAACAATGCTGCCCACGTTACCGGACGCCTGCGCCATCGCAGGTGCAGAAGACAATGTCGAAAGGAGGCAGCAGATCACGCCCCCAACCATGCGACCCCTGATGCTCATGACTGCCCCCTTTTTGCGTTTAGAACGGCAACGAAAGATTCAACACGAATTGATGAGATTTGAAGTCCTTCAGTCCCCAGATCGACATGTATTCGACCTCGGCCGAAATCCGCCCCGTGGTCATCGTGAGGCCAAGTGTCGTGGAGTAGAATTGCTCGTCGCTATCCAGGTTCGAAAGCAGAACGATGGTTGCCCGATCCAAGGGGTCCGCCACGAACGAGCTCGTGATCGTTCGATTATCCCGTCCTGAAGCAACATTGTATTTCGATTCCACCCGCGGCGTGAGCATGAAGTTGCCGAGATCGAACCTTGCAGACCCTTCGACGCCAATGTTGCCGATGACCAGCTTCTCGTTCTGTTTCCGCACTGACAGATCGAAGGCACCAGCGCCCGTTTCCACGTACGGATTGACCCTGGACCAGAGGAACAGGCCGCCGCCTTCAGCTGCTACCGTGAAGTTGCTCACATGGAACGGGAGCCAGCCCCTGATGCCGGCGAGATAGTCACGGCCCCTGAAATGCGCCTGGGCGACCGCATTGGTTGTTGTTTCAGCGGTCGTGAACTGGATTGTCCTGCGCAGGTCGAAGGAGTTCTGCGCGACGCTCACATGCCCGTCGATCGTCGCCGGGCCCACCGATCCCGACCCATAAAGCGAATAGACGAATCCCGTGGCGTCGAAATCGCCTGGCGAAGTCTTGAAGCTCGAGTCCAGCTTCGAGTAGCTGAGCGCCATGCCGGCCACGAAGCTGGGGCCGAAACGAAAATCAAAGCCCCCGGTGACGCTTTGCGTATTGGCCTTGCGAGCTCCACCAGCGCTTCCGTCGCGACGATGCGCGACCTGGAAATCGCCTGCCAGCCACACTCCCCACGGACGGTCCGGATGATCGGCCGAACCGGCCGCTTCGTTGAGGCCCGAGTTGAGCGCGTTCATCAGCCGCGACTGGAGCATCGAAAAGCCCGGGCTACTTCCGGCGCGCAGATTGAAATGTGAAACGTCGACGGTTCCCGCGGCATGCGGTGTGCGAAGGAGATCGAGCCTGCTTTCAAGGTTGCCGGAAATCCCGCGCGCTATATCGAACGACGAGTCGGTCGCCGCGAAAGCTTCCTCGTTCCGGATCGAGCCGAGAGCGGGGTCGATGTTATGGTTCGCAGTCGCGTCGGTCTCGAGACCCCTGCAGACCGCGTACAGCGTCGATTGGTCGCTCGAGCGCGTAACTAACCCTTCCAGCGTGACACAAACATTGTCGAGCGTTTGAGCCGTGGACTTCAACGTCTCGTCGTGCGTCGCACTCGCGATTGCCCCGGCACGGAATCCGGGTCGCGGTTGAACCGTTATGCTAACGGTAGCTGCATTGCTCGTGCCGCCGGCGCTGGTCTCGGTGTAGGCGAAGCTGTCCGGGCCATTGTAGCCTTGGGTCGGAGTGTAGGTGATGTTCAGGCCGTTCACGACGGCGATCCCGTGCAACGGAGCCTGCACAATCTGCACACTTGTGATTGGCGCCACGGAAACGTCGTTGCTCGTGACGTTGACTGTCGTCGGCGTATTGAACGCGGTTACAGCCTGATCAGGGTTGGCCGTTGGAGCCGGAGGGGCCTGCACCGTAATCGCGACGCTGGCCGGGCTGCTCGTTCCGGCACTACTGGTGGCTGTATAAGTAAAGTTGTCGGGACCAGTATAACCCTGGGTCGGAGTATAGGTGATCGTGAGCCCGCTGACGGTCACTGTCCCGTGTGACGGCCCCTGCGCGACCTGCACGCTCGTGATCGGCACCACCGAGGTGTCGTTTGCAGTGACATCAATTGCACGCGCTGTGTTATAAGCAGTGGTCGCCTGATCCGGCTGCGCCACCGGCACCGGTGGTGCCTGAACAGATATACTGATGGTCGCGGCGTTGCTTGTTCCGCCTCCGTTGGTGACGGTGTAGCCGATGGTATCGGGCCCGCTATAGCCAGCAGCCGGCGTGTAAACGACTTGGAGGCCATTGACCTGTGCCGTGCCGTGAGCAGGTGCCTGGACGATCTGCACACTGGTGAATGGTGCGCCGCTGTCGTTGCTCGTCGGGTCCATGGTCACTGCAGTGTTGAAGGCCGTCGTGACTTGGTCCGCCTGCGCCACGGGCGGGGCTGGCGCCACCGATAGCGTGACAGTCGCCGGGCTGCTCGTGCCGGCAGTATTCGTGACCGTATAGTTGAAACTGTCGGGCCCACTGTAGCCGTTCGTGGGCGTGTAGGTAATGTTGAGCCCATTGATTTGAGTGGTGCCATGCGAGGGCGCCTGAACGACCTGCACGCTCGTGAACGGTCCACCAGTATCATTACTAGTGACGTCGATTGTGCTCGGGGTGTTGAATGCAATCGAAGCGGCGTCTGCCTGAGCAACCGGCTGAGGCTGCCCGACGGTTAGGTTAACCGCAGCGGGAGCGCTGGTGCCTGTCGTGTTCGTAACCGTGTAATTGAACGTGTCGGGGCCTGTGTAGCCAGAGGTCGGAGTATAGGTGACGTTAAGGCCATTAACCTGGACAGTGCCGTGCGACGGATTCTGTGTGATCTGTACGCTGCTAAACGGGGCGCCGGTGTCATTGCTTGTGACGTCGATTGTAGTGGCCGTGTTGAACGTGACGGACGCCGTATCGGGCTGCGCGACAGGCGCTGGCTGCTGCACCGTGATGCTGATCGTGGCGGGAGGAGTGCTGGTGCCGCCGCTATTCGTCACCGTGTAGGTGATCGTGTCCGGTCCGCTATAGCCATTGGTAGGCGTGTAAACGATATTCAAGCCACTGACGTTGGCAGTCCCGTGCGATGGCCCTTGGGCTATTTGTACGCTTGTGAAAGGTCCGCCGGAGTCGTTCGCAGTCGCGTTAATGGTTATCTGGGTATTGAATGGCGCTGTAGCCGTATCATTAGTGGTGCTGGGAGGCGCGGGAGAGCATGGGCCCGGCGGCACACTGGAACTATTTCCCGGAAACGTGCATGCGTCAATTTCCTGTTGGTTGGTAAATCCGTCGCCGTCAGTATCCTCACTTCCGTTCGGTAGTTGCAATCCCAAGTTCACAAATCTCAAGCCGTAGGCATTGAGAGTGTCGTTGGGCACATGCGTGTGAGGCACGGTCGGATCGGTTGAGTGACAAGCGGCACACGCTTGCACATTTGGGCCGCTAAAATCGTTCCCGCTTACGTCGTAACCGCCGTAGTGACTCCACCATGTCGGGTAAGCGGACGCGAATTTGCCAGCGTAGGCGGCGACTGGATACGCCACGGTCCTACAAGCAACCGATGCGATCAAAATCCCAGCACTGCACAACAGAGCGCCACGAGCGGATACACGCATCGGCCTCTCCCCCTACCGACGCGCCAGCCATTTAGCCCCGGCTCCCACGTCAGCGTCGAACGGCGACTCCGTTGGTTAACTGAGTATTAAATCTGCCGCAAGAACCTAATTTTTAAAGTAGTTTCCTGCTTAGCCTGACACGATGATGTGGTGCCACCGGCAAGCATCCTAATCGAACGCGGTCGCGTCGACTTCCACGGCTGAGGCCGCGTCGCTCAGGTCCTCGGCAGGCAAACAATCGTCATTCCGATCGGGCCTCCGTCGTTGAAGTGCCGCGCTATGAGCTTTGGCGATCGCGTCACACTTCGAAGGTCGGAGCGCTATTGCCTCTTGGCGAGGTGGCACACGAAGAACGTTTGCTGCGCCAAAGCGAATTCCGCCAAATGCAAATGCAAAATGGCTGTGGTCGCCTTCGTCGAGCGACTCAATGAGAACAAAACCGGCATTTCTGAAGGAGGCCGCGATATCGGCATGCCTTACGCCCGGTCGGCGAGCGATGTCGATGGCTCGGCCTGTGAGGTGAAAGCTGTTGGCTACGCCGCCGACAAGACGGTTATGTTCCCATGTCCGAGTGGTGCTCGTGACGGTTCCCCAATGTGAACCGAGAGCAGCTGCGGCATTCAGCGTGAAATGAGACGCGCCAATGGGCTGCACCAGAAATCGCGAAGCTTTTGTCAATTCAGGTTCGTGGGAAGCCGTGCGAGACCTCGCCTCGGTTGAAGCCATAGCCAAAACCATGATCATCGAGATCGATGCTATTTTGGCCCTGCTCATGCCAAACCCCACAGCGCCATCCCGTTGAAGCCGCTCGACAATTATGGGTAATGCAGAGAATGAGCATTGTCGAGGTTGATCCGCGCGAGGTATGGACCAGCGTTCGCGAAGAACCCACTCGATGGATACCGCAGGGCTGCTAACGGACACCCTCTGCCGCAGCTACCCTAAGTGCGCGGGATTTGCCTGGACGTGCATCAGTCGGGCGGGATGCCGAGTTGTCGCGCGGCGCGGTCGAGTTTCGCCCTGGCCGCCGAGTCTTGTTCGAACGCAGCAAGTCCTGCCTTGTGGGCTTCGCGTGCTGCCTCGATTTCGCCGAGCACCATCCTCGACCGCATTAGGCGCATCCAGCCATCAGCGTCCTTGGGATTCTGTCTCAGTCGATTCGCCAGCCTCTCGACCATTCCCTTCACCATTTCCGATTGCTGCTCGGGCGGGATCGAGGAGGCGGCAGCCAGTTGTTCGGGCGTCGGTCCGGGAATCCCCGCAGTCGCAGCCACGCCCTGCGGCATTGCGGGCATTTGGCCCGAAACGTCTATATGATGCTTTTCCGCCACTTGCATGATCGTCCGGCGAAGGTCTGCTTCCCATGGAGCGCCGGCCGGGGTGTCCCTGAGCAGCGCGATCCAGTCGACAACAGCCGCGTCATGGTGTCCCTGAAGATCCTTCTGAACGGCCGTGAAGTATCGAGCACGGGGATCGGTGCGGTCGAGCTTCAATGCTCGCTCGAAAGCAGCCGCAGCCTCGGCCGAAACGTCGGTGCTCGCGGTCTGGAGGGCCTCGCCCAGCGACGACCAGTTTTCGGCATTCTCGGGCTCAATCTGAGCCGCGCGCCGATAAGCGGCCGCGGAACCCATCAGATCACCCGTCTCGAAATAAGACCAGCCAAGCATTCTCCACCCCGCGGGATCATTGGGTTCCCGCGTCAATCTGGCCTCGAGCTGCCTGATGTTCTCCTCGACGCTTCCAACCGGCTGATCCGGTTTGGCGCTGCCGTGCACCGCGACAGTTTCGGTTTCACGATCGCTCGACCGGGAAATGGCAGTGGCCACCGCGGCCGCAGCAACCAATGTTGCAGCGATAAGTGCCAGTGAACTCATCGAAGCGAGGCGATTTGCCGAGGAAGACGAGTTGTTCACGGACAAAGTTTTTCTGCCAAAGCCGCAAACGTCAAGGTCTAGCTTAGTCATTTGCTGCTAGACTGCGGCATATTTTCCGTCGAGAATATAGCAGGTTAGGATCGCGGGCAGACTCATTTTTGGGGAGGCTAAGTTGGTCGCGAATTTTCGCATCGCGATAGTAGGCTCCGGCCCAGGCGGTCTGAGTGCCGCTGCGCGCGCGGCGCGGCTCGGCATTCCACATGTTCTCCTCGAAAAATCCGATCATCTCTCGGATACGATCTACAAATATCAAAAAGGCAAGCACGTGATGGCGACCCCAAGCCAGCTCGTACTGCGTTCGGATATCAGCTTCGAGGCGGGGAAGCGCGAAGCGGTGCTCGGTACATGGGACAAACTGGCCGCGGATTGCAAGGTCAACGTGATGCTGCAGGCGGAAGTGAAATCCATTTCGGGGAGTGCCGGAAACTTCGTCCTGACAATGAATAGCGGCGACACGATTCACGCGGAAAATGTAATCCTCGCAATCGGGACGCAGGGAAATCCCAACAAGTTGCGTTGCGACGGCGCGGACCTTCCGCACGTGCAATATCAGCTCGACGACCCGGGCGAGTTTGTGGACGAGCACATCGTCGTCGTCGGCGGCGGCGACGCAGGAATTGAAAATGCGCTTGGCCTCGCCGCGGACCCGGAGCAGCGCAACACTGTCACGATCCTCAATCGCGGCACCGATTTCGCACGCGCCAAGCCCGACAACGTCAAGCTTCTGATGGAAGCTCGGGACAATGGCCGCATCAACGTGCTGACCGAGACCACTCCGTCGCTAGTCGAGCCGGGTTGGCTAGTGGTCGATACCCGGGACGGCACCCAAAAGCTCGAGTGCGACAGGATCATCGCTCGAATGGGCTCGGCCGCCCCGCGCGCCTTCGTGGAGAGTTGCGGCGTCGAGTTCAGTAGCGACGACCGCGACGCCTTTCCAAAGCTAAGCCCGAACTTCGAGAGCAGCACGCCAGGAATCTACGTGATTGGGGCGCTCGCGGGCTATCCGCTCATCAAGCATTGCATGAACCAGGGTCATGACGTCATCGAGTTCATCAACGGCAATCGCGACCTCAAACCTGCGGACGAGCCAATCCTCCAAGCCAAGTTCAGGGAACTGCCTGGACAGAAATCCGTGGACGATTGGCTGGAGTTCCTGCGGACAAACGCGACGATTCTCAACGATCTCTCGCCGCTCCAGATGCGTGAGTTCATGCTCGACAGCGAAGTCCGTTACGTCCCTCGCGGAACCGTCGTGTTTGAGCGCAACGATCCAGGATCATCGCTGTTCGCGATCGCCGACGGATCCGTGTTGGTCGAGGTAAACCCGAAAGACCGCTCGCAAACGGTGCCGATCGAGAAAGGGTCGATCTTCGGTGAAGTCGGGCTGATTTCAGGCCGCCGACGCGGCGCTACGATACGAACCGCCGAAGATTCGATCCTAGTCGAAGTCTCGCGCACCGCCGCTCTGAAGCTGATGGCTTCCGTGCCGGGCGCGCGGCGCGCGATCACCCGCCTTTCGACCGAACGGCAGCTGCTTCAAATCTTCGGGGCGGGACTTTCCTTGGAGGATCTTAAGGAAGTCCTCGAAACAGCAGAGCTGAAGAACGTCAAGGCAGGGGAGGCGATCATCAAAGAGGGCGAGGAGGGTTATGACATCTTCGTCATCCGCCAGGGCTCGATGGTCGTCGAGAAGTCGATCGGCGGCAAGCCGGTCTTTCTCTCCTACCTTCCCGCGGGGTCCTATGTGGGGGAGATCGCGCTCATCGACGGGGGACGACGCACAGCCACCGTCCGTGCTGCGGTCAAGTCAGAAATCGTCAGACTGGACGGCGGGGCGTTCCGGCGATTGCTTCAGCGCAAGCCGGAGCTTCTTGCCAAGGCGAAGCGAGACATGGCCGCACGCCAACAGCTAAATAGCTTTGTCGAAGCGCAGAAGGATGGGTTCGCCGGAATTGTGGACCTGTATTCCTCCGTCGCCTCGTTCCTCGTTGAGAATGGCATCGGCGAAGCTACCGACGTGTTGCTGATCGACGAAAATATCTGCATCGGCTGCGACAATTGCGAAAAGGCCTGCGCCGACAGCCACGAAGGCCTCTCCCGCCTCGACCGCGAGGCGGGCAAGACCTACGCGCACCTCCACGTGCCGACTTCGTGCCGCCATTGCGAGCATCCGCATTGCATGGCCGATTGCCCGCCCAACGCCATCCACCGCGGCCCGGACGGCGAGGTGTTCATCGACGACAGCTGCATCGGCTGCGGCAATTGCCAGCGCAACTGCCCCTACGGCGTCATCCGCATGGAGAAGGTGCCGCCCAAGAAGCCGCCTTTACTCGCCTGGCTGCTTGCCGGCCTCGGCCCGGGCCCCGGCGAGCCGCCCCGGAAATGGATCGACCAGCACGTCTCGCCGGACACGCCCAAGCAGGCGGTGAAATGCGACATGTGCGCGGGCATAGATGGAGGTCCGGCGTGCGTAAGAGCGTGCCCGACCGGCGCTGCGATCCGAGTTGCGCCGGAGCAATTCCTGTCGGTGTCGCGACTAACAAGTGACATTGAGGCTGATCTGCTCAAAAGTGTTTCGGATGAGTAACTAGCATCAAAACTGCCGGTCAGGTTCAAGCTCAACGATGCGGGGGCACGCGTCCACACGATGGCGAGCACGGGAATTCAAAGAACGGATCTCGGTCATGCGGCAAGCCACGAGAGCTTTCTTCGCCACAAACGATTCCGGTGGCTCAAGATCTCCCTGTTGATCTGCTTGCTGGCAATCTTGGCCTATGGACTGATCGACGTGCAGCCGCGCCCCAATGGCGGAAGCTGGTACGGTTATACCCTTGGCACTATCGCGACCTTGTTGATCCTTTGGCTTGCGATGATCGGGGTGCGCAAGCGTGCAATCACGCCCGGCCGCTGGTCGCTGAAGGCCTGGACTTCGGCGCATGTCTATCTTGGCCTCTCGCTGGTTGTCATCGCGACGCTGCATACCGGCTTCCAGTTCGGCTGGAACGTGCACACCCTCGCCTATGCGTTGATGATGCTGGTGGTCGCCTCGGGAGTCTATGGGATAGCGGTCTATGCGACCTTGCCCAAGCGGCTCAGCGACAGCAGCGCCGAGTTCACGCGCGCCCAGATGCTCGCGGCGGTCGAGAAGCTGGACCGGCAGCTCCAGTTGGCGGCGCAGCCGCTGGCGGTGGAGGAAACCAGGATCGTGCAGCGTTCGCTCGATGACGATCCCTGCCGCGGCGGGCCCTTCGCGAGGCTGAGCGGCAATTATCCAAAGTGCCAAACCGCGCGTGCCCGCATCGCCTTGAGCGCACGGATCGACGCTGCACCCGACGGCCAGAAGCAGGCGATCGTTGCTGCAGTAAAGCTGCTCCAACGGAAGGGCGCCGTTTTGGAGCGGATCAGGCAACAGATGCGCATTCGGGCGCTGCTCGAAGTCTGGCTCTACGTGCATGTGCCGCTGACCTTCGCGCTCATTGCGGCGCTGGCGGCGCACATCGTCAGCGTGTTCTTCTACTGGTGACCGCCTGATGGCGTTTCTCCTCCGCCTGAAATCGCGGAGCGCGAGCGGACGTGAGATCGTCCGAGAAGCGCGCGTCGAGGCCGACCGGCTGACACTCGGACGGCATCCAGAATGCGACCTCCAGCTAACGGACCTCGCGGTGGCTCTTCACCATGCGAGGGTGGAGAAGGGCAGCGGCCATCAGTTGAATGTCACTGCCGAGGCGGGCCTCTGGATTGAGCTCAACGGCCGCAAGGTGAAGGCGGGCCGTATCGACCTCGCGTCCGGGGGCGACATCCGCATTGCCTCGCATCTGCTGCGCATCATGCCCGTACCCACCGGCGAGACCGACATCCCGGTCGATGTGGAACGCAGCAGCGACAAGGACAGCAGGATCAGCAGAGGCGACGAACGCATGTTCTCGCTCCAGTCTGCAATGCCGAGCAAGCGCGCGGTAGCCTGGCTGCTGTCCCTGCTCGTGCTCGGCGTCTTCTTGGCGTGGCCGATCAAAGCTTTTCACGACCGGCAGATACAGCAGCTCGGAGCACGCAGATACCATCCCGATAGCAGCTGGTCCCCAGGGCCGTTGTCCGCGGCTCACGCGCAGCTCGAGAATGATTGCCAAGCCTGCCACGTGAAGGCGTTCGAAGCCGTCCGCGATGAGAGTTGCAAGGCTTGCCACACCAATGTCCACGACCATGCGGATCCGTTCCGCCTGGCGCGCGCCGAGCCGGACCTCGACCGCTGGGGCAAGGTGAAGCTGGCCTTCAGGGAAACCTTTAACATTCCGCCCGGCCGCTGCGCCGATTGCCATACCGAACATCAAGGCAAGCGGGCGATGCCGGTTACCGCGCAGCGCTTCTGCAGCGAGTGCCACCAGGCGCTAAGATCCAAGCTCCCGGACACGAAACTCGGCAACGCCGGTGATTTCGGAACGCTGCACCCTGAGTTCAGACCCGCGCTGATTACCGAATGGGTCCAGGACAGACCGGTGGTGGAGCGCCTCGATCTTTCCAGAAATCCGCTGGAGCAAAGCAATCTCAAATTTCCGCACGCGCTGCACCTGTCGAAAACCAATGGAGTGGCCCAGATGGCCCGGCGACTCTCGGCCGACCACGGCTTCGGACAAAGCCTAAGCTGCGCCGATTGCCACGAACCTGATCCGAGCGGAGCGCGCTTCCAGCCCGTGAGCATGGTTGAGGATTGCGCCATGTGTCACAGCCTTGATTTCGAGCGCCAGGGCGGCCTCGTGCGGACGCTTCGCCACGGCGACCCAGCTCAGGTCGTTGCCGATCTGAAAGACTTCTACCGAGTGCGTCCCCCGCGCGCGCCGCCCGTCCTGCAGCCTGGCGCGCGTCGTCGTCCCAGCGACTCAATGCAGAACCGAGAGAAGGCCCAGTTCAACCGCGCCGTTGCAAACCCAGCGCGCGCCGAGCAAGCGATCCGCGCCGTGTTCTCGCCTGGCGGGGCATGCTACGATTGCCATCAAGTGCAGGCGCCGCCCAGCGGTTCGCTGGCCTACAAGATTCGGCCGGTCGCGTTCCCTGTTCGCTACATGCTTCATGGATGGTTCGATCATAAGGCGCACCAGACCGAGCCCTGCGAGAGCTGCCATAAAGCGCGTGCGTCGAACTCTGCGAGCGATCTGCTGCTTCCCGGTCTCGCCACTTGCCGGAACTGCCACGGAGGCGAAAACGCTCGCGCAATGGTCCCGTCGAGCTGCGCGATGTGCCACGATTATCATATGGAGACGGGCGAGCCCGTTATGCTGATCCAGCAGCGGGTACGAGGAAAGAAGCGGGACACCATCGCAGCGAGCGGAGAATTGCGGCCCAACGCCCACCCAATCCCCGCCGGCGGTGCACGTTGAGGAAGCGGCCATGCTGATCGCGCAGATCACCGATATCCATCTGGACTTCGACGCGGGCAATCCCGACGAGTCCAATCGCCGGCGGCTGGACCAGACGCTGGAGCATCTGCTCACGATCAAGCCCCGCCCGGACCTTCTGCTCCTCACGGGGGACCTGGCCGACAGGGGAAAAGACCGCGACGCCTATCGGCAACTGAAGAACGCGCTCCGAGACTACCCGATTTCTGCTCACTTCTGCATGGGAAATCACGACAACCGCGGAGCCTTTTTCGATCTTTTTTCTCAGGTTCCGAGGCCGTCCGGCTTTCTTCAGTATGCGATTGAAGAGCATCCGGTGCGGGTGCTGATGCTCGACACGCTCGAGGTCAATCGTCACGGGGGAGGCTTCTGTGAGGATCGTGCGGCGTGGCTTGAAGAACGCCTTTCGGAGCAGCCGGAGCGACCGACTTTGCTGGCGCTCCACCATCCACCCCTCCCCACAGGGCTAAGCTGGATAACCGAAAACCCGAACGCGCTCTGGACCGAGCGGCTTCGGGGCGTCGTTACGAAGCATGACAATATAGTGGGCATCATCGCCGGCCATCTTCACCGTCCGGTCGTCACGCTTTGGGCGGGGAAAATGCTGGTTGTGTGCCCGCCGACTTCCCCTCAGCTTGCGCTCGACCTCGACACGATCGATCCCGACCAACCGGACGGGAGGCCCATGATCGTGGCGGCACCGCCAGGCTTCGCGCTTCATTTTTGGAACGGCAAAGAACTCATCACGCATTTTGGGTCGGTGCAGGACGACCCCGTCCTTGCCCGGTACGACGCGCGGTTGCAGCGAGTTGTGCGCCGAATCGCGGGCCAAGGTCGGGGTCGGTAGCCAGCCGGAGCCTAGCTCAACGCACCCAGTCTTCGAGGCTGCCGCTGTCTTTCACCTTGTACAGCAAGCCGCGGCGATTGAGGAACAAGCGTTCCATCTCCGCACGACTGAAGGGACGCGAGCCTAGGCGACCGAAGATTGCGATCTGCCCGCCAGTCTCATCCACCGCCCGGTCTCTGTCGAGCCCCTTGGCAAGCGCCATGGCCGGCTTGGGCGTCTTGGCCCAGGCGATAAGCTCCGGCTTTGGTGCGGGCGAAAATCCGTAGAGGTTTGGTTGCGTCGCGAATGAGGTGAGCTGAAGGACTTTCATGCCGTTGCGGCCGTCGGCGACATACGCGAAGAACGAAGCATTCGTCGACGCGACGATAACGTCTTCGACATCGTTCATTGCTCCCCCGAAGGTAACTTTCTGATAGAGTTTCGGCGCTTCCGGCCTGGTGATGTCGACGATCACCAGCCCGTCCTTCTTGGCCGCGACATATGCGTAAGTCCGCGCAAGATAGACTTTGCGCGCATCGGCTATCCGCACTGTCGCCTCCGGGATCGGCTTCGGCGAGTCCAGGTGGCTCACGTCAAAGACTTTCAGACCTTCGCGATCGGTTACCCAGAGGTATCGAAACTGGATTGCGGAGGCGCGCGCGTCGTTAAGAGGGATTCTTGCCGCAAGACGCGGCTTCAGCGGCTCATTGAGATCGACGACGACCAAACCGGAATCGGCCGTGATGTAGGCGTAATACCCTGCCAGCGTGACATGTCGCGCGCCATTCAGAACGCCTCCTGGGTTCCACGTGACCGCGCGTTTGATAAAGTTGTTGCGCGGGTTGCCATCGGCGAAGGTCTCGACATCGACGAGGATCAGACCCTCTCTGGAGTCTGTGATCACTGCATAACGGTAGATTGGGTGGAAGGCTTGCTCCTGGTTTTCCGGATGGTTCTTCAGGATCGACACATTGCGGCCAACGCTGATCGGCTGATTGGTTGGAAGCGCCATGCAGGTGGCATTGCTGGTCTTCACGTGCGCTTGCTGGCCTAGGGGCGAGAAGGGCGCGGTGACGATGCGCTCGGAGACGTCTTTGTTGCCTATGTTGGCGATGTCATAGACGCGAAATCCCCCGCGTCCCTCGGCGACGAACATATATTCGCCGCGGTTTTGAAGACACCCGACGCTGCCGCCGGTCTCCTGAACCGTGTTGACGAACGATTCGCGAGCTCTCGTTTCGCCGCTCCAGTTCTTGTCGAACGTCTCGCCGCGCGTCCAGTGTACTAGCTCACGCTTGTTCCTTTCGACGTGGGCCTGCCAGTAGTCGGGATAGGCAAAGCGCTGGAGATACGATCCGATCACCGCCTGAGGCTCGGTCCATTCGGTAACCCGGGTCGCCTGGAACCCGCGCTCGAGACCGGTAAAGACGTGGAGGCCGACGAAGTTCACAGTATTCGTGCCCAGCAGCAGCAGCTGGGCCATGATGGCGTTGTTGTCGTTCTTTTCCGAGACGTGGCAGTCGGAGCAAGTCTTCGTCTCGGTGCGGCGCACCGTGTGAGGGAAGTGCGGAGCGAAGGCCTGTGAGGAAAATCCGGCCGCGCTAATCGGCGGCTGTTGAACATAGATCCGCTCTCGGTTGATGTTGGTCGAGGAGAGGATCAGCGCCGAGCTCGAGCGGACCGGCGCGATGATATTGCCCTTCGTGGTCTGGTGCCGGCCCAGTTGAAACACGTCGTCACGGGCGACTTGCGGATTGTAGGTGGCGAAGTTGCGAGTCTCGATCCCCTCATATTTGTGCTCGCTCGTCTTCCAATTGGCTTCGATAGGCAGGTGGCAGCCCCCACATGAGGTGGTCCAACTCAGGTGGCAGGTATAGCAGGCCATCTCGTTCGGCTTGTGAGCCAGATTGGCATCGGAAACGCCCGGTCCGAACAAGAAATTGCCGGTCTCTGCGCCGCTCTTCGACATCAGCTTTGCGCGAGCGGCCTTCAGGTTGAATCGCGGACTATTGGGATCGACGCTGTCCTTTACGAGCGAGACACTCCACTGGAGCTTCGGGTCAACGATCGACCGCTGGATGAGCTCGCGGCGCCCTTCGCTGTTGGTTGTCCATTCGAAGCGACGGCGCCCGTCGGGATTGCGGATCAGCGCCAGATTGTTCCCCTTCGGAGGCGCCGCCGGCCCGGACGTCAACAGGCTTGGATATTCACGGACGGTACCGTGGCAATCCTTGCAGGCGATCTCGACAGCATTAGCGACTTCTCCGTAGATGAAACCGGTGCCATGACTGTCCTGGCTGAAGTGGCAGTCAGCGCACTGCATCCCCTTTTCGGCATGGATATCCATCAGGTGGACGGTCTTGCCTGGGTTGATCCCTGGCTGGACGAACAGCGGCTCGCCGTTCTTGCGGAATTTCTCCGGATCATCGGGCGAAACGATCTTCCCTTGCGCGTCGAGCAGGTTCCCCTCGCGGTCGCGCTTCAGGACCGCGCGGAAGTTCCAGCCATGACCGTGATAGTCGGCGAATTGCGTCTGGCGCGCCTTCGGATTGACCTTGTCATAGACGTGGCGAAGGAAGTCGACATCGCCCCACAAGCCCCGCGGCGCAGCGCCTTCCGGATTGCGGTCCAGCACCTCAAGGGTTTCGGCAGCGGTAGGATAATGCTGCTGGCGATATGTTGCCTCCTTGCCCGGCGGGGGCGTGAGACGGTTTTCCGGGCCGGGCCACATCAGATCGGCGTCGGCTTCATAGTCCCACATCGTGTAGCCGAGATAGGAATTCAGGAAGATGTTCGGCTGGTGCATGTGGCAGCTCATGCACTGGGCGGTCGTGATCGCGCGCGTGAACACGTGCCCGATCGGGTGTCCCTTCTCCTTCATCGGCTCGTGAAGCGAGTCCCCTGGGCCAATAAGCTTGCCGTGCCCTTGATCAGGTGGCTCCAGCTTGGCGGCTATGGTCGGATCCACCGTGGCGCTCTGTCCGTCACGGCCGTATTGTGCGTAAGTGAGGCTATGACGCGGTTCTCGGTCGTTGGCATAGACAACGTGGCAACCCGCGCAGCCGGACTGGCGATAGTCGCCCGGCTGGTCATTGGTGCCCATGAACCACATGAACGGATCGTTCAGCCGCGTCTTATGAATGTTGAGGATCGGGATGGCCACGCGAAGTCCGGTTCCGGGGCCGCGATTGGACTGACGGATGTCGGGCCTGCCCGGTTCTTCCAGGCGCTGGATCGAGCCTGAAGGCGAAGGCAGCCCTATCTCCGGGAATTGCGTCCCGATCGTCCGCCCGCCACGCTCGAAGACGCGGAACACGTCGGCCGGCGGGACGACGTGCCATGTCGGCAACGGGTAGAGCTCGGCAAGGGCGCCGCGTGCCCTCGCAGCCGGGGAGAAGGCGCCGTCCGGGCCAAGACCTGGCGAGACGATCTTCGCCGGCTCGCCACGATTGGTATAAGCCTCCCCGAACATATAGTTTTTGAATGGCAGAATGCCGTTGTTGTAAGCCGCTCCACCCCACAACATTGCGCCGGTGGCCATCAGCGACCGCTCGGCTGCCTCGATCACTTCGATGTGGCAGGCGCCGCAGCTCTCCCGTGCCACCCGGTAATCCGACGGATTGACGAAGCGGACGAATTCCGGGGATTCCCGATTGAGCAAAGTGTAGCCTCGCTGCGGGTTGGCACTGGAAGGCCAGTTCCACGACTTCGGATATCTGGGCAGCACGTGGGCCTTGTCCCGCGCCGCGACATATGCGGGCGCGTTATGATCCGACACGTCCGATGCCCTGACGGCGGGATTACCCCCGTGGCAGTCCGTGCAGCCGAGCACGACGGCTGGCGAGGTGTGCATCGTTCGCGCCTCGCTTGCCGTGTGGCAGCTTACACAGCCGGCGCTTTTTGCATCGGCGTCGCTCCATTCCTGTGTTCGCGGAGCCGCAGGGGCGCGAACGCGGCTGTAATCCCGCGCCATCGCCTCTTCCGAGTCGGCCGCAACGGGCGGCGCCGCGAGTGCTGCGAGCAGCACGGCTGCGGCGAGCCCAGGCATCCAACGCATCAGCAAAGAGATGGGTCGGCGCATTAATAGGCCAGAATAGCGTTGAAGAGGACGGAGTAATAGAAGCCGTGGCGAGCGCGGTTGGTAAAAAGATCCTCAAACCCGCTGGTCGGGCGAAGCGCGGCGGCCGAGGCCCGGAAAACTAGGTTCTGCGTGAATTTCGGTCGGTAGATTGCCGCTGCGGAAAGGTCGAAGCCGATTGGAGTCGGGATGCTGCCTTCGTGGCGCAGCGCTTGTAGGACAGCGGTCGTTTGGAACCACAGATGGTTGGCGTTGACCGACAGACGGAAGGCGGGAGTGATGTCCGCGTCGGCGCCGATTCCAGCCAATATCGTCCCCGGATTGTTGAAATTCGACTGCCCCTCCTCCTTGGATGAGCGGAGCGAGTTCAAGATTCCATTCCGCCCATTGATCGAAACCGCCCGTCCGCCACCGGCAAAGGGGATCGTCTGTCGGATCCAGTAGCTGGTGTCCGCACCAGCGAAGATCGGGTTCTCGAAAATCGCGTCGAACCCGGTCTCCTTGTTGTCGAACGGATTGCTGTCCCCGCTCGCGAATAGGAAGGAACCACGAAAGCGGAGGAAATTGATGTCGTAGGACGGTTCGGCCGCGAAGAAGAAAGAGCGGACGGACGCGTTGCGGCCGGTGAAGATGCTAGCGCGGTCGGTTCCGAATACAGCATAGGCCTGCGCCGATAGGTTGACCCGTCCGATCCGACCGTCGGCGGCGAGCCCCGCATAAACCACATCGTAATTGCGCGCCCGCAGGTTGCCGATCAGCGCCGGCCGCACGGGAAAGCCATTATCGTCCACATGGATGTCGCCGCGCTCGCGGTTGGAGTTGAGCGTGAGGCTTGCCATGCTGGTCAGCCCCACGAACGGGAAATCCTGACGATAGAGGTTGGCATGCAGGATGAAGTCCTTGCGCGGCAGGCGGGTGACGTCGTTGAGGCCGCTATTGGTGTCCTTGTTGAGCCGGACGGCGGCGACGAGATTGTACTGGAAGCGGTTGTCGTCGCGATTGCCGAAAAGCCGAACGCCGAGCTGCTGATCGTTGAACAGGAACCCCCTGAAATCGAATTGGAACGGCTGGATTCCGGCTCGCACGGAATCAAAGTCGTAGCGATCGGAGACGTTGCGGAGGTGATGATCCACAAACATTTCCTGCACGCCGAGGAAATGGTCGAAGCGGCTGGTGCCCTTTGACGGGTCAACGAATAGTATTCGGCGTTCGGCGACGTCGACAAAGTTTGCGTTGAGCGCGAGGCTCAGACGATATTCGACGTCGGGCGGCTTGAACGCCGTGGACCCCTTGGTGAGGGCAGCTCCGACGATGAATGTCTGCGCCAATAAGAGACTTCCATCCTTGCCGAATACATCGAGGCTGCCGGGCCTGTCGGTCGTCTGGACGCCCACGGGGATGGGGAAAGTGCGGGGCTCGATGACTGTGTCGGAAACGGCATTCACCGTGAAGAACCAGTCCTTGCCCTTGAGGTGTAGGAATTTGGGCGTCTGGCATTTCGGCCGGCCTTCGCGCCTGCGCCGTTCGTCCTCCTCCTCACTCCGGGCGCAGATTGGACGGTCACCCTTCAGCGTGTTTTGGCCATAGGGATCGAACCATCGCTCCTTCACCAGGCCAAGCGATTGGATCAGCCGCCAGCGGTCGGGCACGGGAAACTCGTCGGTTGGGAAGGCCTCGGGCGGCGGCGCGCGAACTGCCCCCTCATTGGTTTGGCTAACCGCTTGGGGAAGTTCGTGCTGCGGGACGCCGGGCCGGCGCCGACCTTGGATCAGCGCGTCTTCGGGAGTGATCACGGGCTCGGAGGGATCAGCCGCTGGCTCCGTCTGCGACTGGGTGAGCGGCGGAGGCGGGGACGCGGCCTGTAGGACATAAGCGGCGGAGCTGCCGACTGTCGTAAGGAGAGCAACTATTGCAGTTCCGAATGCCACGCGCTCTATTTACCCTGGCAGACGTTTTGATCCGTGGTGCCGAGGAATGGCGCGAATGGGCAATTGACATAACGCAAGCGAACGCCCTGCACGACGATAGTGTCGGCCCTGATGGACAGCGGCGCATTGTCGAAGCTTCCGGCAACGCGGAGACCACCGTTATACGTGCCAAGGAAGCTGACCATGTCGTCCTGATCGATGCCGTCGCCCGACACGCCAATTCCGCCGATGAGCTGCGAGCCGCGGTAGATTGGAACCGAACCAGGGAAGATCTGCATTCCGTTGGCGAGGCGTGGGATGCCGGTACAGGTTTGCGGCGCGTCGGCGCCGGCGCCCAGGATAAACCCGACATGGGTCTTGATGTCCGTTTCCACGAGCGCGGATTGGAGCCCGGTCGAGAAGGGGTTGAAGTCGGCGATTGGGCGGGAGAGAGGGCCTGGCGGATGTCCGAGGGCCCCATCGGGGAAGTAGGGCCGCGAAATATTGCCGATCGCGCGGGTCGTGAAGGCGTACTGCCCTGAAAAGGCGGCTGGATCGCCGAAGAAGGACCGAAGAGCCTGGGCGAACATGCTAACGTCCGGGTCCGGGTTGGCCCCGATTTGCGCAGCCGCTTGTGCACCGGAGAAGAAGGCCGCGGTCCGCGCTTTCTGCAGCGAAACGTCGATGCCGAAGATCGGCGCATCCGGCGCTCGAACCAGCCCCAGGACTGCGCCATTGGTATCGACGACCGAGATGGTCATCTGCGCCCTGCTGTCCAGCGGCTGCCGAATCTGACCGCGTGTGCCGCTCATGATCTTGAAGGCTTCCTCGAGAAGCGCGGTGACCTCCGCAGCGCTTAGCGGCTGCGCACCATTCGGCGCATTGGTCCCGGCGCGGATAGGAAAGCGGTTTGCGCCCGAACCGTTGGTCAGAACGAAGGCGTCGCGGATCGAAAATTCGGAAGGCGTCGACGGGCGGATTCCAGACGCCTCGGTGCCGTAGGCCTCTCCGGCCAAAACGCCGGACGCGGCGTCGTAATAGCCCCGCACCGACGTGAGTGCGCCTTGGGGGCCGTTGATCGTACCGAAGGACGGCGCGGCGGCAGGGTTGCTGGACAACCCCCCCGCGGTCGCATCGGAGAACCGAAGCAGCGTCCCGTCGACCGAGATCCGCTCCGCACGTATTTCCTCAGGCGCGGCAAAGCCGGTCGATCCGGCGAGCGCGATGAACTCCTCGTCGTCCCGATCGATATCCTGCACTTCTGGATCGAAGCCGTAGACCCCGTCCGCCATGATGCCGACGCCCCCGACAAGAACCCCGTTCTTGTAAAGCGGCAGCCCGCCGGGGTCTGCGGCAAGGCCGAGCGGCGAACGCTTCGGGCCGATGAACGCGCCAGCGCCGACATTGCCGCTAAAGCGCGCGTTGAGGTCCGAGCAGGGCAGTTGGCTGAACTGTACGCCGAATAGGGGTCCGCTTTCGAGCCCCTTCGTCGCGGCGGAGGGCGGAAAATGCTCCTGCACGATCATGCTTGCCGTGCGGGTCGAGAAGGCGTTGCCGGCCGAAGAGAGGTAGGCGCCCGTGATCGCCTTCGCGATCGCTCCTGCGACCGCACCGGCCACGTCAGTGCCCTGAAGGTCATACGTACTGCCGCTCGGCCCTGGCGGGACTTTCAGGCGCTGGTTCGCACCGTTCATTACAAAGACGGCGAGGACATTTCCGACCCGGTCGACGACCGCGATGTTCGCCGGCAGGTTTCGCGCGCGGGCCTCTGCAGCGGCTTGGGCGATGATTCGCTGGACGTCCGACGACGACAGCGATTCCTCCGCGGGAACCGTGTATAGGCCGGTCGGGCCAGGAGGCGGTGGACTCGGCGGTCCATTGCCGCTCCCGCCACCCCCGCCGCCGCCGCCGCCGCCGCAGGAGCTGAGGAGCAACGCGCATATAGTGAGCAGCGGCGTCTTTGAGCGCATTATCTGAGCTTTCTGATGGCGCTAGCCGCGCGCCCCAGGCTGGCCTGGAATTCGCGAGGATCGAAACTGTTCGGATCTCGAACTGCACGATAAGCTGCGTTGATGTCGGGGCGGATTGCTTGAGCGGACTGGCTGCTGACCTGGCCGCTGTTCACGAGCGCTGAAAGCAAGGTGTCCGTAGCCATCACCGCCTGCACGCTGCCTGCATAGTCCGTGAATCGCACCTCGATCGCGTTGCTGGTGATGGTGCCGATGAGGTCAAACACCTGGTCCCGGCGAAACGGCGTGCGAGCAAATGCCGACGAAAGCGCGGACGCGCTCTCCCGCAGACGTGCCGCGGCGGGGATGGCGGCGGCGCGGCTCGTCGCGATCCCCTGGTGGAAGGCGCGGCTGTCGCTATCGAAACGCTGCGCGAGTTGCGGCGATACGACGCGCGCCGCCGCCGCAAGCATGATCATGTTCTCGTCGTTGAACGCAGGCACGCCGCGAGGAATTTGGCGCGCCGGATTGCTTACCTCTGTCGGCTCGAAAGTCGGATTGTCGGAAATCCGGCGATGGCAGGTATGGCAATCGAAGAAATAGAACTCGGGGAACATGCCTTCGGTGCCGCGCACGGGATTGGAGAAGAGCGACAGCGCCCGATCGAGCGCCATCGCCTGTCCGATCGCCCAAACCTGCACGGAATTGGTGCGGCCCTTTCGCGCGACATAATCCGCGTCTTCATCATGATGTTGCTGCAGCGTCGAGAAAAGGTCGAGCTCGAACGAAATGCGTGGGTGTCCGGCGGCCATGATCCGGTGGTTGACGAACTGGCCGGGATCGGCGCTGCCGAAATGGCAATCGAGACATTGTGCGGCGCGCGCGCGCGGGTTGTCGAGCGGCACCATGCCGCGCGCGACATTGGCGGAGTGGCTCGCGCTGACCGCGTAGTGGCTGGAAAGCCAGCCGCCGCTGGCTGCACCATGACACCCCTCGCAACTAACTCCGTCGGAAACCTGGAATCGCGGGCCTCGCGCTCCGATGGGAGCCGGCGTCGTATGGCAGCCCAGGCACATAGGTGCCGTTGTCGCTTCTCCTATGCCGAGACGGCGAGCGATCGCCTTGCCTCGCGGCTCGGCGAGCACCCGCCAAGCCCGGCTGTGCGCGCCTGAAGGACTGGCTTCGTCCTGCCAAATCCGGAGTTCGTCCTGCCGGACGATTTTCCCGGTGGCCTCGGCGCGGCCATGGCAGGTGGAGCCGGAGCACGAAGCAACACCTACGTATGTATAGCCTCCCCAAGTCTGTCGTGTCGCCACGGCCCTCGCAGGTATGAGGCCGAGCACCGCAGTGAAACCCGCGAGCAGAGCTGCAGCGCCCAAGAAAACCGATAAGTAGCGGCTCTGCCTCATGTTCCTCCCAGCTGCGCAAGGGGGGCCGAGGCGGCTGAAACAGCACAACTATGATCAAAATAGGTTCTGCTTACAAGGCGCATGGAAGACAAACTCCTCCTGATGACGGACGCCGGAAAGCTCGATACAAGTTTTGCGTTTGGGAGGAGGGTCGGCAGCCCAGTCTCCGCGTGCCTCGCTGTGCTTTCGAGGACATGGCGCAACAGCCAAAAAAGGGCCGAAACGGCAGATGATGAAAGCTTCCGATTTATTTATACAATGCCTCGAAGAAGAAGGCGTCGAATATATCTTTGGCGTCCCCGGCGAGGAGAATCTGGATCTTCTCGACAGTCTCTCCAGGTCGTCGAAAATCAAGCTGATCCTCACCCGCCACGAACAGGGCGCCGGATTCATGGCCGCGACCTACGGCCGCCATACCGGCCACACTGGCGTCTGCCTCGCGACCCTGGGGCCCGGCGCGGCCAACTTCGTCACAGCCGCCGCTTACGCCCAACTCGGCGGCATGCCGATGATGATGATTACCGGCCAAAAGCCGATCAAAACGTCGAAGCAGGGCCGCTTCCAAATTCTCGACGTAGTCGACATGATGCAGCCGATCACGAAATACACGCACCAGCTCGCCTCTTCCGACAACATCCCAAGCCGTGTGCGTGAGGCGTTCCGGCTGGCAGAGGAGGAGAAGCCGGGCGCAGTCCACCTCGAACTTCCGGAAGACATAGCCGACGAGCAGACCGACTCACGGCCGCTCGCGCGGAGCCTCGTCCGGCGCCCGGCCGCGGACGAGAAGGCCATCCGCGCGGCGGTCAAGCGCATCGAGGCCGCACGCGCCCCGGTCCTGGTGATCGGCGCCGGCGCCAACCGCAAGATGACCAGCCGCATGCTGCTGCAGCTGATCGAGAAGACCGGCATCCCGTTCGTCACGACCCAGCTCGGCAAGGGCGTGGTCGACGAGACTCATCCGAAATTCCTCGGCTGCGCAGCGCTCTCGGCCGGCGACTTCGTCCACCGCGCGCTAAATGCTGCGGACCTCATCATCAACGTCGGCCACGACGTCATCGAAAAACCCCCCTTCTTCATGCAGCAGGGCGGCACCGAGGTGATCCACGTCAGTACAAAAACTGCCGAAGTGGATCCGGTCTATTTCCCGCAGATCGAGGTGATCGGAGACATCGCGAATGCCATTTGGCAGATCAAGGAAGACATCATGCCGCAGGGCACCTGGTCGTTTGACCGGATGCTGCGCGCGCGGGAGGCCGAGGTCGCCCATTGCGACTCCATGTGCGACGATATGCGCTTCCCGGTCTTCCCCGCCTGTCTGGTGAAGCTGGTGCGCGACGCAATGCCGGCCGACGGCATCATCTGCCTCGACAACGGTGTGTATAAAATCTGGTTCGCCCGCAATTACCGGGCGCGGATGTCAAACACGGTGCTGCTCGACAACGCGCTGGCGACGATGGGCGCTGGGCTCCCGTCGGCCATCGCTTCGGCGATGGTCTATCCGAACCGCAAGGTCATGGCGATCTGCGGCGACGGCGGCTTCATGATGAACAGCCAGGAGATGGAGACCGCGGTCCGCCTCAAGCTCAACATCACGGTGCTCATCCTGCGCGACGACGCCTACGGCATGATCCGGTGGAAACAGGCCAGCATGGGCTTCGCCGACTGGGGTCTCACCTACGGCAATCCCGATTTCGTCAAATATGCCGAGAGCTACGGGGCCAAGGGTTATCGCGTCGAGAATGCGGAAGGCCTGCCGGACCTGCTCTCTCGCTGCCTCCACGCGCCCGGGGTCAACCTGATCGAGTGCCCGGTGGACTATTCCGAAAACGACCGCATCCTGAACAAGGAAATCAAGGAGCTCAGCGCCAAGCTGTCGCTCCAGGGCTAATCCAGCGGGAAGAGACGATGGTCGAACTGAAGGACACCTATCCGCTCTACCTCGCCAACGAGGCGAAACAGCCGAATGCGGACCTCGAGGTCACCGACAAGTATACGGGCGAAGTGGCGTTCCGCTGCGCACAGGCCGATGCGGCGACAATCGACGCCGGCATAGCCGCGGCCGAGGAAGCGACCGAGCCGATGGCGCGGATGGCGAGCTACGAGCGGCAGGCGGTGCTCCAACACTGTGTCGACCGATTCAAGGAACGATTCGAGGAGCTCGCCTTCGCCCTGTGTGTCGAGGCGGGCAAGCCGATCAAGGACGCGGAAGGGGAGGTCACCCGCTTGACCGATACCTTCCGGATCGCGGCGGAGGAATCGGTACGAATGACCGGCGAGGTCCAGCCACTTGACATCAGCCCCCGCGCGCGAGGCTATCGAGGCATGTGGAAGCGCGTCCCAATCGGCCCGTGCAGCTTCATCTCGCCGTTCAATTTCCCGCTGAACCTCGCCGCGCACAAGATTGCCCCCGCGATCGCCGTCGGCTGCCCATTCGTCATGAAGCCGGCCAGCCGGACGCCGCTAGGTGCAATCATAATGGGCGAGGTGCTCGCCGAGACCAACCTGCCGAAAGGCGCCTTTTCCATCCTCCCCGCCCACCGCGATGGCGCCGACCTGTTCACAACCGATGAGCGGCTGAAGCTGCTCTCCTTTACCGGCTCTCCCCAAGTCGGCTGGGACCTCAAGGCGAAGGCGGGCAAAAAGAAGATCGTGCTCGAGCTCGGCGGCAATGCGGCGGTCATCGTCGACGCCGACGCGGATCTCGACGACGCCGTCGAGCGGATCATCTTCGGCGCTTTCTACCAATCCGGCCAGAGCTGTATCGGCGTCCAGCGGATCATCATCCACGCCGACATCTACGACGCGCTGCGCGACCGCCTCGTCGCCCGCACGTCGAAGCTGGTCGTCGGCAACCCGCACAACCGCGACACCTTTATCGGGCCGATGATCAGCGAAGGCGAAGCGCGCCGGCTCGACAACTGGATCCAGGAAGCGGTGCAGGACGGAGCGACGCTGCTGTGCGGCGGCCGGCGCGAGGGCGCTATGCTCGAAGCCAGCCTGCTGGAGGACGTCGACCGCTCCGCGACCCTTTATCGCGAGGAAGCGTTCGGGCCGGTTGCGATCCTGTCGCGCTTCACCAGCTTCGATGCCGCGCTCGATGAGGTGAACGATTCCAAATTCGGCCTCCAGGCCGGAATCTTCACCCGCGACCTGTTCAAGGCGCTGGACGCGTGGGACCGGCTCGACGTTGGCGGCATCGTGATCAACGATGTCCCAAGCTACCGCGTCGACAACATGCCATATGGCGGCGTGAAGGAGAGCGGGCTCGGTCGCGAAGGTGTTCGGTTCGCGATGGAAGATATGACGGAGATCCGGAACCTCGTGATCCGCGGACCTGCGGCGAGCGCGAGCAAGAAGCCGCTTCGGCATTGAGCGCCGATCCAGCGACCGCGGTGCGGCGGCCCAACCTGCTTAATGGTCCGCTTGAGACGCGCCCGCCGCGAACATAAGCCGCCGTTTCCCGCTTGATCGATTCGCGCCGGACGTCATTTTCTCCGCCGGCGGTCACGACGCGAGACGTAGCGCCTGATCCTCACACGACGCCGAAAGCGAGCATCGCGTCAGCGACCTTCTTGAAGCCCGCGATGTTCGCGCCTTTCACATAGTCGATGTATTCGTCGCTCACCTGCCCGTAGCGCAGGCAACGCTCATGGATGCCGTCCATGATGTCCTTGAGCAGTTGCTGGAGCTCGGCTTCCTTCCAGCTCATGCGCGCCGAGTTCTGGCTCATTTCGAGCCCCGAAACCGCGACGCCGCCAGCATTGGCAGCCTTGCCGGGCGCGAACAGGATTTGCGCATCCTTGAAGACGTGCACGCCTTCGAGGTCGGTCGGCATGTTGGCGCCTTCCGACACCGCCATACACCCGTTCTTGATAAGCATGCGCGCATCATCGCCGAGCAGCTCGTTCTGAGTGGCGCAGGGCAGAGCAACGTCGCACTCGACGCCCCAAGGCGTCTTGCCGGCGTGGAACGTCGCGCCCTTGAACTCGGCCGCATATTCGGAGATGCGGCCGTGGCGCTTGGTCTTGTGCGCCTTCACCCAGTCGATCTTGTCTTGAGTGATGCCGTCCGGATCGTGAATGAAGCCCTGGGAATCGGAAAGGGTCAAGACCTTGCCCCCGAGCTGGACCACCTTCTCGGCCGCATGAGTCGCGACGTTGCCGGAGCCTGAAATAACGGCGCGCTTGCCGACAAGATCCTGGTCCTTGGTCTTCAGCATGTTCTCGAGGAAGTAGACCGCGCCATAGCCGGTGGCCTCGGTGCGGATCAGAGAGCCGCCCCATTCGAGCCCCTTTCCGGTGAGGACCCCGGTAAACTCGTTGGTGATACGCTTATACTGGCCGAACATGTAGCCGATCTCGCGCGCGCCGACGCCGATATCGCCGGCCGGAACGTCCACGTCTGCGCCGATGTGGCGATAGAGCTCGGTCATGAAGCTCTGGCAGAACCGCATGACTTCGTTGTCGCTCTTGCCCTTCGGATTAAAGTTGGCGCCGCCCTTGCCGCCGCCCATCGGAAGGCCGGTCAGAGCGTTCTTGAAGGTCTGCTCGAAGGCGAGAAATTTGAGGACGCTCTCGGTGACGGACGGGTGGAAACGGATGCCGCCCTTGTAGGGTCCGATCGCATTGTTGTTCTGGACCCGCCAGCCGCGCTGCACGCGGATGTTGCTGTTGTCGTCCTCCCAGACGACGCGGAAGGAGACCACCCGGTCGGGCTCCGCGATGCGCCGGAGAATCTGCCAACGGTGATACTCTTCCTTGCCTTCGATAAACCCGAAAACGTCCTGAGCTACCTCCTGCACCGCCTGAACGAATTCAGGCTGCCCTGGATTGCGTCGCTTAACACCCTCCATGAACCCGTTCAGATCCACATGTTCGGTATTCGGCATCGTTGTCGCCTCCCCTGCTCGGTTATTTGTTTTCGAGGACGATCTGAGGCGAGATTGTGCCCGCTTCGATCCGCTGGCAGTGAAACGCGATGATCGCATCGTGGGGGTATTTTTCCCTAAGTGCCAAGAATGCGCCCCGCGCCTTTGCGTCGCCAGCCTCAAGCATGGAATAGGCCTCCCCATACTCCCGTGGAAGGCTGGTTGCCTCCTCGGCAGCGGAGATTGGGGAATATAGGCGCACGAACTGCTTCTTGCCTTTCAGCAGCGCGTCGCCGATCTTTCTGAAGCGGACGTTCGGGCATTGGTCTACCGTATCCTGGGTGACGCAGACGCGTGTGCCGAAATATTTGTTCACGCCCTGGCAGCGCGACGCGATATTCACGGCGTCGCCCAGCGCCGAGAATTCCATCCGCGAGCTTGATCCGAAATTTCCGATCGTCGCCGATCCCGTGTGTACGCCGATGCGGGTTGCTCCGATCGGGATCCCCGCTCCATTTTGGGCAATGCGAAATTTTTCGGCGTAAACATCCAGCTCCAGCGCGCATCTTACCGCGCGCTCGGCATGATCCTCCTGCGACATTGGCGCATTAAAAATTGCCATGATCGCGTCGCCGATAAATTTGTCGATGGTCCCCTGACATCTCAGGAGGATCGCGCACGCCCCATCAAGGTAGGCATTCAAGACTTGCGAAACGGTTTCAGAGCTCAGCTCCTCCGATAAAGTCGTGAAGCTTACAATGTCCGTGAAGATGAACGTGACCTCGCGGCGCGATCCATTAATGCTCAGCGCTCGGGGATCATTCACGAGCTGATCGACGACGGCAGGCGACACGTAGCGCGAGAACGCGCCTTGGATGAATTCACGCTGTTTACGCTCGGCACGCCCAATGATGACGTCCATGAGCCAAAGCGAAATAGCGAAGGCAAGAGTGGGGGCAACTAGCGGGATCAGCGGGACTCCATGGGAATATCCGAACATGGCATAGGCCCAGTAGAACGCGAGGATGACCGTGGCCGCGGCTAGGTTGAACGCGACGCCGTGCTTCCGCAGCCCGAGCCATGACCCGATCAGCGCGAACAGCAGCGTGATCGCCACGCCCTCGGCCGGAGCCACGCGGCTGGCGTTCCTCCCGTCAAGAAGCTGTGAGATGGCATGCGCCTGGACGATGACGCCCGGCATCTTGCCCTCGTCATCGTCGGAAACCACGGCCAGTGGAGTTCGATGGCGATCTTCCGACGGGACATCCTCTCCGATGAGAACGATTCTGCCTTTGAACCATTCGTCCGGCAGATATGGAACGGCTTGCGAGGGGTATATTGGAAAGGGCGGCGTTCGCATGTCCGGCTTCGGCCGCCATGCTATTTCGACCTGGCGGGCGGGAGTTTGCATGCCGATGGAAGAAACCGCCTTTCGGGCAAACCCCAGTGGCATTCCCGGGTCAGTTTGCCCTGGAAAAATCCAGCGGACGTTTCCGTCAAAGGGGTCGGTTGCGATATTGGCAGCCGCTCGAAGATTGGCCGGAACGAAATCGTTCATGTAGGCCAATTGATCTTCGTTCACGTTCTTTGCTGAATTCGTATAGCTGACAAACAGCGGGATCTTCGTTTGGCGAAGGACTCTCTTGAGATGTTCGTCCTTAGCGTCTTCGGTCGGTTGATCGAAGAGCACGTCGACCCCGATGGCCCGCGCGCCCTTCGCATCGAGGGACGTTATCAGATTGGCAATGAATTCGCGATCGACTGGCGACCGGTATGGAAATTGCGCGAGTGTCTCTTCGTTGATCGCCGCGATAACGATGTCCTTGGATTGCGGCATCGGGGCTGAGAAAGCGGCGACCCGGATGTCCCTCGCGATATTCTCAAGGTACGCCATGAACGAGAGGTACTGGACCGCGAGCGTTGCCAGGAGGCAGGCAATGAAGGCAACGCCGAACGCCGTCAGCGACGTCCGCGCCTTCTTCGAGATCATTTTGCCGCAGCCTGATCCTGTTTCATCTGTCGAAGCAATGCATCCGCCTGCTGCATGCATCCTTTCTGGATCATCCATGATGCAAGCGCGGAGCCATCGAGATTGGTGGGCACAAGATGCACAGTTATGCCATACTCCCGCTCGCCCATTCGGATCACAAACACCGTCTGCCCCTCAAATTTCGCGAGGGGCGGCGCGGGGATGCCGTGCTGCCCTGCTGCCCATTCAAAGTCGACGCGCCAGGATTGGTCGATCGGCAGGAGCGTGAACTTTTGCGAAGCTCCCACTTCGGGGCGCCACCAAATCGGCTGTTGCCCGGGTCTGAGACATCGCTCGCCGGGCGTGGAGACATCGATCAGCCAAGGTTGCGGCAAAGGCACGGCACGGCTGAGGCCGAGGCTCCGCACGGCTCCAAGAGTCTCCGTTTGGGCGTTGCGGGTACCTACCAAGGCACCCAGCCCTTGCTTTGGATCTGTCGCGGCGCCTGCACCCATCATAGGCAGACCGGAAAATTTTCCGCGCAACGTGATCGTCTTGCCCTCCTGACTAATCAGGGTAACCCGCTCCCCCTCTTTGAGTGTGATCGGCTGGGCGCTGTCGATCTTTTGCCCTTTTTTCAGGCCGCCGCCGCGCGCATCGACAACGATCAGCGGGGCGGCTGTCACTGAGATACTCGACAGGGCGAGGACCAAAGCAGGCGCTACGCGTCGAGGAAGTTTCATCGTTTTTTCCTCTCCGATGGAATAGCATTAGCCATATTGACGAAATCTGGTCGGACCAGATTATTTCCCATCATGACGAACGCCCCAAAATTGGAATAAGCAGTCCGTTTGTTGCGATCAGCGCAAGCTGCGCATTCCGTCGAACTCTGACGGACTGAGGCTGGGTGGCCGGGCGCGATCGTGTCGATCTCATAAGACCTCCCAAGGCCTTCAACCCATGGGCCGCGGCGCGTGATGACTTCAAACGCTGCTGCCAGTTAGTGAACATTGCCCGAAACCACTCGTACCGACAACCCGCCGCTGACCCTAATCAGCGCGTGTCTGCTTTGGGTGGAAGCGGGCATTGCGGATTAGCAACGTTCCCCCAAACGTCAGCTCATGGGCAAAGCGCCCCTTCGTCAGCTCCTCGGAGACATACTCCACGAACGAGAATCGGGCGAATGTTGATCGGCACACCGTCGAGCGGATGTCCTATCAACTCCATCAGCAAGTCCTAGTGCAACGAGACCTTGGAATGCCCGCACGTTATTTTCCACTTTTGTCGGACTCTGACATTCGCGAGAATGACGGAGTATGGGCGGCGGCAGCGGGTTAGGGTTCAGCGCTTTGTCGAGACTGGCGAATGCAACGATAGCAAGCCGGTTCCTGCTTGGGGTTGCGCCTCGGCGCTAAAGCGTTCGTACAGAACTGACGCGAAGGTGAGGACGAGGCCCGCAAGGAACAGGTTGTAACTCCAGTAGAGCCATCGATACTTTTCCTTCCTCAGGACGCAGCCATGGTCGTAAATGCTGCGGGCCATTTGGCGGTACGCATGTTCCTCCGAAGCGAGCGCGCGTAACATCGCTTCTTCATATTCTTGTTTGGTGATGTTTGCGTAAGAGCCAAAGTAGAGGAGGTTCGCTTTGTCCGGCGTCACTTTAAAAGCCTTCATCCTTCCGGGCCGAACCGTCATCACGCCCAGGACGGTCGCAGCAAACGAGAATAGCGTCAGCAAAATGATGGGCAGTCCCGCCGTCCCGTCTGCTACGCCGTTGATGGAAAGGCTAAAAACGACAAAGCTCGCGCCCATCAAGATTGATGACTTGCTGTCGGCCATTTCCGATAGCGCCATATTTGCCGCCTCGGCGGAGTCTAAGAGGGTGCCGGTTTGCGGATAGGCAAACTGGGGATCGCCTGGTCCGATAGCGGGATCTTTGACCGTAACCTGGTAATCAAGCTTTCGACCCATCGATGCCATCCCTTGTTTGCTCGTTGATCAGCGCGTCGCAGGATATGCGATCCGGTCCAGAATGAAGACCCCAGCTAATGTTCGCAATGGGTCGAAAGCAGACATTGTGCGCGGTCGAGCGAATGCGAATGGATCGCTCGTCGACGAGTGCAGCGCTTACCAGTGGTCGATGTCCTCGCCGATGTGCCAGCTTGCTCTACAATTGTCAGCAAATCCCGACTTGCTGGGGGAACTCACTCATCGCCGCGGCCCAATCACTGACCCCCGCAACTTGGGCGCTGACTTTTGAGACTTTCGGTCAGTGGTGGCTAACGCGCTTTGGGATCTATATTGAATAGAACGGCCGGAGTGACCTCATGAGGAGAACAATGTGTGCCGCTGGCTCGCATATTCCGGAACGCCGATCCTCATTGCTGATCTTATCTACAAGCCGAAACATTCACTCATCGAGCAGAGCCTCCACGCGCGGCTCGGGCCGAGCACCACCAATGGCGATGGCTTTGGAGTCGGCTGGTATGCGGACGGCGATTCACCGGTGTTGTACAGAGCAGTCGATCCGATCTGGAACGATCAGAATCTTCGCGAGATCTCCGCACGAATCCAATCGGGGCTGCTCTTCGCACATATTCGCGCGTCGATGGGAACGCCGGTTCAGCAAACAAACTGCCATCCATTCAGGTATGGCAAATGGCTGTGGATGCATAACGGCTCGATTGCTGGATTCCAGCAGGTGAAACGCGAGCTTGTCCTCGCCGTTGATCCAGATCTCTATCCGTTCATCGAAGGCTCGACCGACACGGAGATCTTCTTCTTTCTTGCCTTGACCTTCGGCTTGAACGAAGATCCACCGCTTGCCGTTGAAAGAGCCGTCGGGTTTATTGAGCAAGCTTGCCGCAAGCACGGCGTTGACGACCCGGTTCGAATGTGCGTCGCTTTGAGCGACGGTAAGTTGGTTTGGGCATTCCGCTACGCCAGCAAAGGCGAGCCGCCTTCCCTTTTTTATTCAACAGACGTCAGCACTCTGCGCGAGCAACATCCAGAAATCCCAGCTTTCCGAACGCTTTCCGAGGAGACCAGACTCGTGGTGTCCGAGCCACTGACCGATCTCGCTGGCGGCTGGAACGAGGTTCCTGCTTCTCACTATGGAGTGATCGAGCCGGGCGACGACGACCTGCGAACATTCATTCCCCGAGCTGAGTAGCGGTCGGTCGAATGTGTTGGGCTTGAAGGCCGGCATCAGGTTGCAGTCGGTGCGGCGTTACAGGAATAGAGGTCGGGTAAAGGCTGTTTCAGACGTGTGTCTCATGCACACGAGTGACGGTCATGGGCGCTTTTCACTCATCGAAGACGGCTAACGGGGCAGTGTCCGCCTCGAAGCAGCTGATTTACAGGGAAATGGAAAGCCTGGGACGGCATGAGACGCCATGGAACAGCATCTCTGGTGACCCCTACGGGACTCGAACCCGTGTTTTCGCCGTGAGAGGGCGACGTCCTAGACCGCTAGACGAAGGGGCCAGCGCCCCCGGAATCAGCCCGGGGATGAAGGCGCGCCATATGTGGACTCGCGGCCGCCTAGTCAATCAGCCGCGCGTCAGCCATCCTTTTCCCGCTCGCTCAGGTAGCGCATCAGCTCGGCAAGCGTGGACTCCATCTGGTCCTGCATCTGGCTGACCAGCTCGTTTTCCCGCATCCCCACGTGATCGAGGGGCTTCGAGTAGCTGTCGGAAAAGCTTTGCAGGTCGGCGCGGTCGAACACGCCCTTGGCGACCAGCTTGGCGAGAATCACGAGCAGCCCGTTGGTGTTGGCGATCGTGCCGGCGACCAGAGCCTCATCAACCATCGACAGGCGCTTGTCGCTGTCGGTGACTTCGTCTTCATCGGCGGGAATCATCGAGGCGATCATGGCGTCAGATACGCGCCGCGCAACCCAAAGCTCCTACGGCTGAAGAAATTGACCAAGCGCTGACCAGCCGGCGGCCTTCTCGGCGAACGGCCGAGTATTCGCGGCGCTCGAGGACGGAAGGTCGATGAGTTCGATTCGGGCCGGCGGCTCGCCGATCAATTTGCGTCCCACGCTCGCCGCGGTCGTTCCGTTGAACGCGATGGCCCTGAGATGGGCGAAGTCATGCAGCAGGTGATCGACCCGGTTGTGCTCGGCCTCGCGGATAGCCTGGTCGAGGCTGCCGCGACGGGTTGCAGAGGCGATGACGTCCCAGAGCCCTATCCGCCGCTGCGCAAGCCGCTCGATCCGTTTGTCATAGTCGAGGACGTCAAGATCTTCTCCGATCGCCTGGCCAAGCAGCCGCCAGAACTGGTTCGTTGGATGAGCATAGTAACGTTGCGCCGCGAGTGACACGTCGCCCGGCAGGCTGCCGAGGATGAATAGCCGCGCATCGGGGCGTGCGACGGGAGGCAAACCGACTTTGACGCTCACCAATTAATCCCTACAGCCACGCGGCGTGAACACGAACGACCTCCGCGTCGCCCTCTTCTCGGGCAATTACAATTATGTCCGCGACGGCGCCAACCAGGCACTCAACCGCCTTGTCGGCTACCTGCTTCGGCAGGGGGTCAAGGTCCGCGTCTATTCGCCGACCGTGGAGCACCCTGCCTTCCCGCCGACCGGCGACCTGGTGACCGTTCCCGCAATACCCATCCCCGGACGGTCCGAATATCGGTTGCCGATCGCGCTCCCGGCAAGGGTCCGCCGCGACCTCGAGGAGTTCGCGCCCAACATCGTTCATGTCTCGAGCCCCGACATCGTCGGCCACCGCGCGGTCACCTGGGCGCGCAAGCGGCAGATCGCGGTGGCGGCGTCGGTTCACACGCGGTTCGAGACTTATCTCGAATATTATCACCTCCAATCGTTCGAGCCGCTGGTACGGGCGGGTCTGCGGCGCTTCTATCACCGTTGCGAGATCGTCCTCGCTCCAGCGGAATCGACGGCATTGATCCTCCGTGAGCAGCGGATGAACCGTGACATCACGATCTGGACGCGCGGCATCGACCGCGACCAGTTCAACCCTGAGCGGCGCGACATGGAGTGGCGCCGCGCCCAGGGAATCGCCGATGACGAAACCGTCATCGTGTTCCTCGGTCGGATCGTGATGGAAAAAGGACTCGATGTGTTCGCCGACGCGATCCACGCGGTCGAGCCGCTGGGCCTCAAGCACCGCGTACTCGTGATTGGCGAAGGCCCCGCGCGCTCCTGGTTCGAGCAGCAGCTGCCCGACGCTATCTTCACCGGCCAGATCACCGGAACCGATCTCGCACGGGCGCTGGCCAGCGCCGACGTCTTCTTCAACCCGTCTATCACCGAAGCGTTCGGCAATGTGACGCTTGAGGCGATGGCCTGCGCGCTGCCGGTGATCGCCGCCGAGGCGACCGGGGCCACCAGCCTGGTCCACGTCGGCCAGACCGGAATGCTGGTCGACGGCACCGACCCCGATGCCTTTGCCGAGGTCATCGCATTATATGCACGCGATCCGGAGATGCGCCGCCGTCATGGCCTTGCCGGCCTTGAGATCGCCAGGACCATGGACTGGGACACGATCAACTCGGCCGTGGTCCGCGCCTACAAGCACGCGATCGTGAAGCGCCAGCGCCTGACCCGGATGACAAGTCGCTAAGCTACTTTACGCGCTCGATCCGCTGCGCCGCCTCATCAAGGATTGCCGCAATCTCGTGCAGCAGCTCGTCATCGAGCCCGTCACGGCCGACCCGGTGCCTCAGCGCGGTCATGAGATTCTTGACTGCACGTCCGATGGCCGGGCCGGCAGTATGGTTCTCGCGCGGCTTGAGATCGGTAAGTCGTTCGAACAGGGCATCGACCTCTTCCTGCCGCTCGGCGAGATGCGCGCGGCCCTCGTCCGTTACCTGGAAAGGCTTGCGCGCGGCCTTGCCTGGCGCCTCCTCGATCAGGCCCATGTCCTGAAGCAGCGTCAGCGTTGGGTAAACGACCCCCGGGCTGGGGGCATATTCGTTGCCGGTCAGCTCCTCGATCGCACGGATCAGGTCGTAACCGTGACGGGGCTCGTCGGCCATCAGCTTCAGCAGGACAAGCCGTAGCTCGCCGCCTTCGAACATACGGCGCGCTCGCCGGCCGCCGCGGCCGCCGCCCCAGCCTTCATCGCCGAAATCGAAGTGAAATGGGCCCCAATTGCCCTGCCACCCGCGGCCGCCGCGCATGGCCATCAGCGCTTCCGGAAGCATGATCTCCACGTGGCCACGTGGGCCGCACGCATGTCGGTATCGCATTCAACGCCTCCTTTTAGATAGGTCTAAGATATATCTTAGTGCTATCGTCGGCAAGCCTGTTGGTGCATTTTCTTGGACGTTGATTATGACGGGCGACGATGGCCGACCTGTTCGCCGACCAGGAAGTCCCGGCCCGCGCTCCCGCGGCTCCGCAGGCCAATGCGCCGCTCGCGGATCGCCTGCGCCCGGCCTCGCTGGACGAGGTCGTCGGCCAGGAGCATCTGACCGGCCCAGAGGGCGCGATCGGCCGGATGGTGGCCGCCGGTCGGCTGGCTTCCATGATCCTCTGGGGTCCCCCGGGCACGGGCAAGACCAGCATCGCGCGCCTGCTTGCCGATGCGGTGGGATTGCGGTTCGTCGCGATCTCGGCGGTTTTCTCGGGCGTCGCCGATCTCAAGAAGATCTTCGCTGAGGCGCAGGCCGCGGCCCGCGCAGGCCAGCAAACCCTGTTGTTCGTGGACGAGGTCCATCGGTTCAACCGTTCCCAGCAAGACGGCTTTCTCCCTTACGTCGAGGATGGGACGGTCACGCTTGTCGGGGCGACGACCGAGAACCCGAGCTTCGAGATCAACGCCGCGCTCCTGTCGCGCTGCCAGGTGCTGATCTTGCGCCGGCTCGACCATGACGCGCTCGAGGAGCTCGTTCGCCGCGCCGAGGCGCTCGAGAACCGTGCGCTCCCGGTGACCAGCGAGGCGCGCGAGGCGTTGATCGCGAGCGCCGACGGCGACGGGCGCTTCCTCCTCAACCAGGTCGAGACCCTGTTCTCGGTCGAGATCGCCGAGCCGCTCGGCCCCGCCGAGCTCAGCGACCTGCTTCACCGCCGCGTGCCGGTCTACGACAAGGACCGCGAGGGCCACTACAACCTCATCTCGGCGCTTCATAAGACCATCCGCGGTTCCGACCCGCAGGCGGCGCTTTACTATCTCGCGCGCATGTTGGTTGCCGGCGAGGAGCCGCTCTACGTGCTTCGCCGACTGACTCGCGCGGCAGTAGAGGACATCGGGATGGCTGATCCCAATGCGCTGCTTCAGTGCCTCGCCGCCAAGGAGATGTACGATTTCCTCGGCTCGCCCGAGGGCGAAATCGGCATCGTACAGGCCTGCCTCTATCTCGCGACGGCACCCAAATCGAACGCGGCCTACACGGCGCAGAAGAAGGCCTGGGCATCGGCCAAGGAAACCGGCTCGCTGATGCCGCCGATGCATATCCTCAATGCACCGACCAAGCTGATGAAGAACGTCGGCTACGGCAAGGGATATGCCTACGATCACGACGCCGACGAGGGCTTTTCCGGACAGGATTATTGGCCCGAGGAAATGGCGCCGCAGGCCTTTTACGAGCCAACTGACCGCGGGTTCGAGGCGCGGGTCAGGGAGCGCTTGGAATATTGGGAGCAGCGGCGCAGAGAGCTGCAACAAACGGACAGGGACGCGGGTTGAACCGCGCAGAGTCGAGGGAGCCATCGGATGTACGACACCAGCGCATATTGGCAGGCCCAGCTTATGAACTGGGGCCCCAAGATCCTGATCGCGATCTTGATCCTGATCGCGACCTGGGCAGTGGCGCGCGCGGTCAAATGGATACTCCAGCGCGCGATCGACCGAATTCCGGCCCTTCGAAAGCACATGACCGGCGGCCCTGACGAGACGGTGGGTCACCAGCTCGGCACCATCGCGAAGCTAGTCATCTGGCTGGTCGGCATCATGGCTGCTCTGCAGTTCCTCGGATTCGCGCAGGTGCTCGCTCCGATCAACGAACTGGTGAACGAGATTTTCGCCTTCCTGCCGCACCTGATCGCAGCGGGGCTCATCTTTTTCGTCGGCCTGGTTGTCGCCCGGATCGTCCGGCGCCTCGTCGAGACCGTGCTGATCGCGGCCAACATCGACGGCCTGCTCGCTCGCGTGGGCATCGGCTCGACGGAGGGCACGGTCCGCACCGACCCGGCGGCGGTCCCGACAGGCGCAACGCCGGGCGCAACACGCGCCAGCCTTGCGCGTGCCGGCGGCATCCTCGTTTTCGCGCTGATCATCATCCCGGTCGCGATCGCGGCCCTTCAGGCCCTCGGCATCAGCTCCATCTCCGGCCCCGCCACGGAAATGCTCAACCAGATCCTGGGTGCGATTCCGCGAATCATTGCAGCGGCGCTCTGGCTCGGCATCGCGTTCATCGCCGCCCGCTTCCTCAAGTCGATCATCGAAGCGGTCTTGCCGCCGACCGGTTTTGATGATGCGATCCGCTCGACCGGCGTGCTTCCTCCCAACGCCATTCCATCGCGGATTGTCGCGAACATCGCGATGATTGTGATCATCCTCGCCGCGTCGATCGAGGCCGCGCGCCAGCTCGGTGGTGACGAGATCGCGATCTTCCTTGCCCAGGTCACCGCACTTGGCGGCAAGGTGATCTTCGGCACCCTGATCATCGTGGTCGGCATCTTCCTCGCCCGGATCGTGTCCAACCTGGTCGGAAGCGGCACCGGCGAAGGCGGCTTCGCCCAGACGCTTGTCCGCTATGCGATCATCGCCCTGTTCACGGCCATCGGATTGACCTTCATGGGTCTCGCCGACGCAATCGTCATGATGGCATTCGGGTTGATCCTCGGTGCTGCTGCCGTGGCGACCGCGCTGGCGTTCGGCATGGGTGGCCGGGACGCGGCGGCGCGGATCCTAGAGCGCTGGTCCGATGGCGTCCCGCCGATCCGACCCGCACCGCCGAAGCGAATCCGCAGCGCCCCACCGAGCGACGATCAGCCGCCTCTCGTGTGACGCGAAAGTTCGCGTCCTACGTCGCGATCGACTGGTCGGGCGCCAAGGGACGCAGGCACAAGGGCATCGCGATAGCCGAGGCGTGTGGCGACGCGGCGCCTCGCCTGATCCGCCCGGGCCACATCTGGTCGCGCGAGGAGGTTCTTGGCTGGCTGCTTAAGCGGGCCGCGAAGGAGCCGACGCTGTTCGGCTTCGACTTCAGCTTCGCTCCACCTTTGATCGAGCGCGGTGAGTATCTTGCCGGAGAGCCTGGCATCCCGAAAACGGCGAAGGAATTCTGGGCCTATGTCGACACCCGCTGCGACGACGAAGACCTCGGCGCCGCCAGCTTCCTCGAGGTCGCCCACCGCAACCATTTCTATTTTGGGATAGCGGACGGCGTGAAGTCCGACTTCGTGCGCTTCCGCCAATGCGACGCGCGGCTCAACGCGCAGGGCGGCCGCAAGACGGCGAGCACTTATGATGCGATCGGCGCCGCGCAGGTCGCCAAGGCCAGCTTTGCCGGCATGCGCTTCCTTCACCGCCTCGACGGCATGGTCGCGATCTGGCCGATGGATCCCCTGCCTGAGCACGGTAGCGCGGTGGTCGAGATCTACACGCGCATTTACCTGCGCCGTGCCGGCCTAACTGGCGTAAAGCTTCGCAGTCGAGCCGAGCTCACTCGTGCCTTGAAGGGTCTCGGCAGTCTTCCGGCGCGCCTGCGGTTCGAGCCCGACGACCACCAGACCGACGCATTGGTGACCGCCGCCGGGATGCGCCAGCTGGCGCTGACCGAATCACGCGCCTTCAATCCGGAAGGCCTGACTGCTGAGATTGCGCGCAGCGAAGGCTGGACGTTCGGTGTGCTATGACCCAAATGCCAGGGGTCAGTGATGGTTGGGCCGGCTTAGCACAGTGGTAGTGCAGCGGTTTTGTAAACCGAAGGTCGGGGGTTCAAATCCCTCAGCCGGCACCATCAAATCGTCACGGCACCGACCATTCCGCTGAACATCTTGACGCGCTTCGTCTTGAGCGAGTTGGGCGCATATTTCGCGGTCCACCCGGGCGTCGGATCGAGGAACAAGCTCGCCTTCTGCGCCGCAGCCGTTTCGGTGATCCCCAGCGCCTCGTTCCGCGCCCTGATGTCCTCGAGCACGGACCGGAAATAATAATGGAAAAAGAGCCGGTTGAACTCGGTGAAGTAGATGTCCGCAACGCGCTTGTCCCCGCGGATGAGCATCATGTTCTCGTCATTGCTGGTGGTCGAGGCCTCGGAGAAGTTCGCCGAGCCCGTAACCACGATCGGATCGGCGCCGAGCGGGTCGTGCAGCAGGAACTTCGAGTGAATGTAGCTGACGTGTTGGTTCAACTTCATTGCACCGGCGTTGGTCTCGCGCGTCCAACGGTAGAGCGGGTCACGAATATATGAGCCCCACGCTGCATAAACGTTGTTCTTCCAGCCCAGCGCGACGAAGGGCTTCGGCGCGGTCCCCGGCTTCGGCTTCGGTGGAGCGTCCTTCTTCTCGAGCATCAGGAAGGTCAGCGGCCCATTGGTCCCGTGAAGCTTCAGCAGGTCCTTGAACACGGCGCTGATGCCGAACGCGAGCGTGATGCAGCCAAGGCTGCCGACCTTGTCCAGCGCCGCCGCATACATGTCGAGCACCTTCGTCCCCGACCGTGGACTAAATACCGGCGTCGTCCCCGCCGCCACGGTTGTCCAATCGAGCGGAGTCGGAAGCAGCGCCTCGACGCTCGCACGAAGCGCATTCATCTTCGCGTTCTCTTGGGACTGCGTGCCGGTCCCGGTCTTGCCCGGATCGGTCGAGAGCAATTGCCAATAGTCGCGGAAGTGGGCCGCGACGGTCGCGTCTCGCACCCAGTGGCCGACGTTCGTCTGGCCGTGGATGCCGCCCATCGAGAGATTGGTCGAACCCGTCCACACTTCGGCCGGGGCGGCACCGGCTCCCTTCAACAGCACGAGGAACTTGTTGTGCGCGATGTCATTCCGGTTGTGCTCGCGCCAGCAGGTAATGGCAGCCGCCGGCAATTGCGCGTCGATGACCGTCTGCTCGTTATCGTCGCGGGGGAAGTTGGGGATTGGCTTGTTGTCCTTGTCGAACCCGCCGCCGTTCTTCTTGGCGTCCAGGACCAGTCTGACAGACACCCCGCGGTCGATCGCCTGCTTCAGCCACTGTGCCGCCGGCAGGTAGCGGAATTCGTAAAACGCGCCGAGCAGGGTGTCGCCCGCCTTTGCGTTCTCGATGAACTTCTTCAGCGCCTCGTCGAGATCGCGGCTCAGCCATTGCAGCGCTTCGAGCTTCTTTGCTTCGGTGGGCTGCTTGTCGGGAGCCTTGTTCTTGAACTTGCGGGTGTAGGCCTGACTGCTCGCGACGCCGCGATTGAAGAAGATGTCGTGCGTGCCGTTGGTGAAGATCTTTTCGGTCTTGACCCGGATCGGGATGGGCGGAGCGGAGCGGTCGAGGTTCTTGGGCGTGCCCTTCAGCGGGTGGAAGTAATAGACATATTCGTGTTCGCCCTTGGCGCTGAAATCGTCCCAGACAAAGCTTTGCACCGGCTGATCGAACGTCAGCACCGTCAAGTTATCGTCCGGCTCGGGGTAGATGTCTTCAAACACCTTGAACCCGAACATGTAGTAGCGCTCGTTCTCGGTGACGTCCTCGCGCTCCACGGCGAAGCCCATGAGCCCGGCGATTGCGGCCTGCTCGAAATCGATTCCGAAAGAAATGGTGTTGGTTCCGGCGACCGCGAATACCTGAAAGCCGCCAACCTTTGCCGATTTGAACCGCATGTTCGACCCCCTGCAATCCATACCCGGCGAAGACGCCAGGTGAAGGGCGACTCGGCGCGGCAAGGGACGATCCGGCACGGTTGTTATAAACCTGTGACGGTAGAACAGCGAGTGGCTTAGACCTCCACCTCCACCCACACTGGCGCGTGGTCGCTGGTCTTCCCCCAGCCGCGAGGGCTGCGATCCACGCCGGCGCCTTTGAGCCCCTTCGCGAGCGATGGACTAAGCAACGCATGGTCAATGCGAATGCCGGCGTTTCGCTCGAAGGAATTCCGCCAGTAATGCCAGAAGGTGTATATCCGCTCGTCAGGGTGCAGGTGGCGGATCGCGTCGGTCCAGCCCTGCTCCACCAGCTCACGATATTTCTCTCGCGCCTGCGGTGCGAACAAGGCGTCCTTCGCCCAGCGCTCAGGTTTATAGACATCCTGCTCGGTCGGGATGACGTTGTAGTCGCCGATCAGGATCGCGGGCACGTCGCTGTCCAGCAGATCCTGCGCATGCATCTTTAGAGCGTCTTGCCAAGCGAGCTTGTAGTCGAACTTTGGCCCCGGCCAGGGATTGCCGTTGGGCGCATACATGTTGCCGACCAGGATCCCGCAGATGGCGGCCTCGATGTAGCGACTCTGCTCGAGGTTCGGGTCGCGCGGTAGCGATCGGCGAGTTTCGACAGGCTCGCCGACGCGGGACAGCAAGGCGACGCCGTTCCAGCTGCGCGGCGGCTGGCCGTGCCAGATTGCGGAATAGCCGAGCGCCTCGATTGCGGACTGCGGGAAGGCGTCGTCGGTGCACTTCAATTCCTGCAGGCCGACGATGTCGGGCTCGAACTCCTGAAGCCAGCGCGTGAGGACGTTCAGGCGGCTGTTGATCCCGTTGATGTTGTAGCTCGCGATTCGCAGCCGCCGCTTCCTGGCCATGCTTCAAACAACCTTTCTGGCCGCGATTCCGTTTACCACGCCGAGTCGATTACCAGTCTCACAGGTTTATCCACCGATTCATCCACTGTTTTGTAGTTTGGTCTGCGCGAATCCGCTGGAACAACCGTGGTCCTCGTGTATTGTTGCTTTGTGCTTCCGAACTCGAAAGAGGGAAGAAGCATGGAACCCCGGCAACTTCGGTTGCCGGGGTTTACTCGTTTCTGGGCCCTCGAAATGCGCGCTTACAGCGCCGCGGGATTGGCCTCGGCCAGCTTCAGCCTTTTCGACCGATCCGGCAGCGGATATTTGTTGCCATTGGCGCAGTTGAACAGCAGCACGCGCTCCCCGTCTCCGACAAGCCCGCGCTCGCGCGCCAACCGCCAGGCCGCGAGTACCGCGCCGCCTTCTGGACACAGAAGAACGCCGTCATCGCGAGCGGCATCATCCACGGCCTGGAGAATCGCTTCCTCGGACACGGCCAACGCCGCCCCGCCGCTGTCGCGCACGGCACGCAGGATCAGGAAATCGCCGACCGCCTTGGGCACGCGGATCCCCGTCGCGACCGTTGCCGGATTCTCCCAGCGATCGGCGAACTCCTCGCCCGCCTCAAACGCGCGGACCATCGGCGCGCACCCTTCCGCCTGGACCGCGTACATACGCGGGCGCTTGGAGCCGATCAGGCCAATGGCCTCGAGCTCGTCGAACGCCTTCCACATGCCGATGAGGCCCGTGCCGCCCCCAGTCGGATAGAAGATCGCGTCGGGCAGATCCCAGCCGAGTTGCTCGGCGAGCTCGAACCCCATCACCTTCTTGCCTTCCAGCCGGTAAGGCTCCTTCAGCGTCGAACAGTCGAACCACAGCCCTTCGGCCGCGCCCTTCCCGACCAGCGCGCCGCACTCGTCGATCTGACCGTCGGCGACATAGACCCGCGCGCCATAGGCCGCTGTTTCGGTCACGTTGGTGAGCGGCGTTTCGGCGGGGCAGATGACGATCGTCTCAATCCCCGCGCGGGCGCCATAAGCGGCGAGTGCGGCGCCGGCATTGCCATTGGTCGGCATCGCGATTCGCTCGATCCCGAACTGCTTCGCCATGGTCACCGCCATCGCCAGTCCGCGCGCCTTGAACGAGCCCGTGGGAAGTCGTCCCTCGTCCTTGACCAGCAGGTTCGCACCGGTGCTCGTGAGTGGCACGATCGGGGTCTCGCCCTCGCCGAGGCTGACGGGACGGCCATCGTAGGGCAGCAGCTCGCGCCACTTCCACATCCCGGGCTCGCGCGCGGCGATCGCGTCGCGGGTCAGCGCCTTGCTGGCCGCCTCGAGGTCATAGCGCACGAGCAGCGGCTTTCCGGCGCGGCTGAGATTGTGGACCCGGCCGGCTTCGTACCGCTCGCCGGTCAGCGAGCATTCGAGATGCGTGACGTTCAACTCTAGCAATCCTTATGGTCGGCGGGGTGGTGGCGCTCCACCTGGATGGTGCAATGCTCGATGCGGAATCGCTCGTGCAGCACGTCGCGGGCGCTCGCGAGCAGCGCGTCTGGATAATCCGCGCGCGCAGTCACGATATGCGCGGTGAGGGCGGTCTCGGTCGTGCTGAGCGGCCAGACGTGGAGGTCGTGCACGGCTTCGACTCCATCGAGATCGCCGAGCGCTGCCTCGACCTGGTCGAGGTCGATTCCTTCGGGTACGCCGGCGAGGGACATCCACACCGACTCCTTGAGCAAGCCGACGCTGCTCCACAGGATGATCGCCGCGACCGCGAGGCTCATCACCGGATCGACCCATTGCTGCCCGGTCGTCAGGATTACGAAGCCGGCGAAGATGACCGCGACCGAGACGGCGGCGTCGGCAGCCATGTGCAGGAAGGCCCCGCGGATGTTGAGGTCGTGCCGGCCGCGGGCGAATAGCAGCGCGCTTGTGCCGTTCACGGCCACGCCGATCGCCGCGACGATCATGATCGTCTCGCCTGTCGCCGGGGACGGATGGAACAGCCGGCGGACGGCCTCCGCACCGATCGCGCCGACGGCGACGAACAGCAGCAATGCGTTGGCGAGCGCGGCGAGGATCGATGCCTTCTTGAATCCGTAGGTGAAGCGCGGGGATGAACCGCGGCGGGCGAGAGCGCCACCTGCCCAGGCGACCACCAGGCCGAGGACGTCCGAGAAATTGTGACCTGCGTCCGATAGGAGGGCCATCGAATTGGCCTTGAAGCCGTAGATCACCTCCACCGCGACAAAGCCCACATTGAGCGCGATGCCGAAGGCGAAGGCGCGGGCGAAATCGTCGTGCCCATGATCGTGATTGTGATGCGAGTGGCCGGCGCCCATCGCCGTGCCCTAGCCGAGGCGTCCGCCGAAACTCAAATGCGGTTGGTCGAACCGGGACGCCATGTCACGAACTGTTCACCTTGCGACAATGTATCATCGGCTTTAGGCAGCCGCTCATCCCCCGTCCAACCAGGATTTCGATGATCCGTAGTATGCATTTTGCCACCGCGGCAGCGGTGCTGGTCCCATTTTCGCCCGTGGCCGCGCAGGCCGTCTCTGATCCTGCCGCCGCTGCGACCGTCGCCGACGCCGACTCGGGCGGTGCGACTACCGACGCCCCTGAACCTGGCAACGCCGCGAAGGCTCACGAAAAGGACGACCAGGCGATCGTCGTCACCGGCTCGCGACGCAAGACGGCGGACGTCCTAGGAGGCATCGCTGTGCTCGAAACCGAGGACATGGCGCATGATTTGAAGCCGAGCCTCGGCGACACACTACAGGATCTACCCGGCGTCAGCTCATCGAGCTTCGGCCCGTCGTCTTCACGCCCAATCCTGCGCGGCGAATCGGGCGACCGGGCACCGGTTCTCGTCGATGGAATCAGCAGCCTCGACCTGTCGTCATCCGATCCTGACCACGCGGTATCGATCAACCCCTTGACGGCCGAGCGGATCGAGGTTCTGCACGGTCCCGGCGCACTACTCTACACGGGCTCTGCGATTGGCGGAGTCGTCAACGTCACTGACAGCCGCATTCCGCGCAAGGCGCCTGGCGACGTGGATGGCCAGCTGGTGCTCAACTACGGAACGGCGGCCCAGGAGCGGTCAGGTAATGTCGGTGTCTACGTGCCGCTCGGCGGGCACTTCGTTGCTCATGCGGACGCGACCTATTCGAAGTATGACGACCTGCACGTCGGCGGATATTTGCTGTCGGAACCGCTTCGCCGGCAAGCGTTGGCAAGTTCCGATCCAGGCGTTCGCGCACTTGCCGACCTGCGGGACACGTTGCCGAACACCGCCGGGCGCATGGACGATCTCGCGGCTGGCCTGGCTTATGCCGATGGCGACCTCAACATCGGCATCTCAGTCAGCCATCACGATGCGAAATATGGCGTGCCGATCCGCTTCTCTCTCGACCCGGCCACCGAACCCGAGCAGCCGACCATCGACGCTCACCAGAACCGTGCCGATGCCCGCGTGAACGTGCCAGTCGGCGGTTTCTTCAAGCTGTTCGAGTTTCGCGGTGGCATCTCCAAATATCATCACTCGGAGCTCGATCCCCAGGGTGTGGCCGGATCGCGCTTCTATTCGAACGGCGGCGAGGCTCGTGCCGACATTGTCCAGACCGAGCGCGGTGGATGGGGGGGCACGACCGGCGTCGATTTCCTGAGCCAGGATGCGAAGATCCGCGGCGACGAGAAATATTTGCCCGACAGTCGCAAGAGCAACCTTTCCCTTTTCACACTCCAGACGTTGGAGCGCGGGCGGTTGAGGCTCGAAGCTGCGGGCCGCGTGGACATCAGTCGCCAACGTGCCGATGCCGACCCTCAGATCGCGGCCTTGGTGGCCGAGGCCGGGGCGACGAGCAGCGTCGGCGCGATGTCGCTAGCGCGCAGACTTACGGCGATTTCCGGCTCGCTTGGAGGCAATTACGAGGTGATTGCCGGCTGGCGCCTTGGCCTTGCGCTATCGCACAGCGAGCGGATCCCGTCCGTTGAGGAACTGTTCGCATTCGGCCCGCATGGCGGCAGCGAGCAGTTCCTGGTTGGCGATCCCAACCTGAAGCTCGAGAAAAGTAACGGCGTCGAGCTTACGGTCCAGCGGACCACCGGTCCCGTGCACGTGCAGGGCAGCATCTACTACAGCAAGTTCTCGAACTTCATTTTCGAGGCGCCGACCGGCATGATCCAGGATGGGCTGCCCGTCTACGCCCAGCGTCAGGGAAAAGCCGATTATTACGGTTTCGAGGTCGAAAGCGACGTGAAGCTCGGCCAGGCCTTCGGCATCGACTGGAGAAGCGATGTCACAAGCGACGCGGTGCGGGCGAAGATCAGCAACTTCGGCAATGCACCCCAAATCCCGCCACTACGCGTGCTGGCAGGGATCACCGGAACGCGTGGCCAGGTCGATGGTACAGTCGAGATCGAACATGTTTGGAACCAGCGGGACACCGCGCCGAACGAAACCCCGACGCCTGGCTATACGATGACCAATGCCTCGATCGATTGGCACGTCTTCGCAGACAAGCCCGAGCTCACTCTGTCGCTGACGGCTAACAACATCTTCAACGTCAACGCCCGGCGCCATGCCAGCGAACTCAAGGATTATGCGCCACTCGCCGGGCGCGACATCCGTCTTTCGGCACGCATGGGTTTCTAGGCAAAAGAAAAGCAGCCCGGCGGAAGGGGAGCCGGGCTGCTTCCTGTTGCGCGCTCGTGGGGAGCTAGGCGCGCGGGGATTTAAATGTCGATGCCGGCGGCTATCGCCTCGAGCTTGCGGACGCGTTCCTTGAGGTCCGCCATTTCGATCCGGCCGCTCGCGGGGGGGAGGGCGCGGTCGCCAACCATCTGCGTGAGCTCCATCTTCTTGAGCTCGAGCCAGCCGCTCCAGGCCTTGAGGCCGGCGATGCTGGCGCCGCCGAGACCGGCGATCACGCTTCCCGACAGCAGTCCAATCGTCAGCGGGTCCATCACTTCTCCTCCTGCCGGAGCGCTTCGATCTCGCGCGCCAGCTCTTCGTTCTGGCTGTTGATATGGTGGTCGATCGCCATCAGCCGGCGGTCGGTCTGGTCGAGGTCCTCGATCATCGCCTTGGTGGTCGGCCGCCGTTGCGCCCGTTCGCCCAACCGGTCGAAGTCGCTCATCCGGCTTTCGCCAACGATCGACCTCTTCTTCTGCACCGCGAGGTAGATGCCGATAGCCGCGTAAGCGATCAGGGTCAGCTTGAAACTGATGAAGATCGCGGCTGCCACGAAGCCGATGCGGATGAAGGTCGGGTCGACCCCGGTCATCGCACCGATGGTCGAAGCCACGCCGGCGACCTTCGCGTCCTTGCGGTCGAGCGAGTAAGGATATTTCCGCGCCATCGTCATTTTCCCCTTCCTTTCGTTCAGTTTGCGCGCGCTTTGATCGCGGCTTTCATGGCTTCCAGCTCGGCGTCGATCTTCTCGTTCGCCTTCAGCTGGTCGATCTCGTCTTCGAGGCTGGTGATGCCGAGCGCCTCGCAGCGCCCTTCGGCAAAATCGGCACGGCGCTCGAGGACCTCGAACTTCGCGAAGGCGTCCGCGGTGCGGCTGCCGTGCATGATTTCGCGGGCCCTGGCCCTGGTCACGGCGCTCTCGAACCGCGCCGCAATGGCATTCTGCCGTGCGCGGGCTTCGCGCAGCTTCCCCTGGAGCTTGGCGATGTCGGCCTCATAGCCGCGCAGCACCTGCTCCATCTGGTTGAGCTCGTCGCGCAGCCCCTCGGCCATCTCGTCGGCCTTCTGCCGCTCGACAAGCGCCGCCTTGGCGAGGTCGTCACGGCCCTTGCTGAGCGCGAGCTCGGCCTTGCCGGTCCAGTCGGCCTGGAGCTCGTCGAGCCGGCCGACCGCGCGCCGCATCTCCTTGATGTCGGCGATCGAGCGGGCGGCCGTGGCGCGAACCTCGACCAGGGTCTCTTCCATCTCGAGGATGATCATCCGGATCATTCGCGCCGGATCTTCGGCGCGATCGAGCAGGTCCGTCATGTTCGCCGCGAAGATGTCGCGGGCACGGCTGAACACCGGGCCGCTCAACCAGCCGGCGACCGGACCGAGCCGGGAGGAGGAGGCCGTCTCGGCTTCCTTCACCAGCACCGGCGTGCGGACCGGGACCTTGGCTTCGAGGATTTCAAGTTCAGGCATTGAGCTTGGCCCCAATGGCGTTGCTGAATGGGTGGGCGGAGGCCGCCTGGAGCGGGCTGACGGCGGCGCTGACGGCGACCGTGCTCATGAAGAGCGCGGCGGCCATGGCGACCAGGGTGCGAGTGAACTGCGACGACATTTTGATCTCCCTTTTCGCCCGCCGTCTTTTCTTTGCGGGCCGATGATCCTTCCTAATCAAGGAGCGTGCCAATGGCGCAAAACTGAGAAAAACGGTCGCGGCAACGGGTGTTGCGCGGATTTTCCCAACCAACAGTTGGTGGCGAATCCCAAGCCTGGGTTGGGAACATTCGCCACTACCGACGCGTCAAGGCAGCGGCAGTTTCGTGAGGAGTATCGGAGCATGATCGGCAAGCTGTTCGGCGCCTGGCTGGGCGAGAAGATCGTCGGCAGGAAGGAAGGCGCGAAGGGCGCAATCCTCGGTTATGGCGCGGCGTCGCTTGCACGGCGCAGCGTGCCGGCACTGGCGGCGCTTACCATTGGCGGCTGGGCGTTCAGGAAGTGGCGCGACAAGCGCCGCGCGAACCCCTCCTACCCGTCGGAAGCTTCGCCTTCCTGAGCCTCGCCTTCGACAGGATTCTCATAATAGGGCTCGACCGAGCCTTTGAGCTTGATCGTCATCGGCTTCCCATAGCGGTCGAGGCTTCGGCCAGCTGCGACGCGGATCCAGCCCTCGGAGATCGAATATTCGATCACGTTGGTCTTTTCCTGGCCATTGAACTTGATTCCGACGCCTCGGCTTAAAAGCGCCTCATCATAATATTCGCTTATGGGGTCGAGCGAGAGGCGGTCCGGCGGGCTGTCTGAACTCTTGGCCATGCACCGCGGGCTAGCGGAGCGTAGGCTCTGCGGTCAACCAATAGCCGGCTCCGTTCGACGAACGCGCCCAGCCGTGATTGTCTTCGCGCGTCGCTGCCGCCAAAGCTCCTCTCCAAGACTCTGGAGGGGCTTTCGATGACTCTGCGCTTCACGCTGCTTGCGGCAACCTGTCTCTTCGCCGCGGGCGCCGCTGCCCAACCCGCACCGACCCCGCCGGTGGCGCCGCCAGTGCCGCAACCGGGCTCAGCCGAGCCGATGATGCAGGCCAAGCCCGAAGGCATCCCGCCTGCGCCGACCGGCGGCAAGAAAGACCAGAAATGGGACGTCAACGTCCGCCACGGCCCGGGCCACGACGCGTCAATCGACACGACCGAAGGCACGTGGATGAACCTCGACGTTTCCCCCGACGGGAGCGAGATCGTCTTCGACCTCTTGGGCGACATCTACGTCATGCCGATCGGCGGCGGCGAAGCGCGCGCGATTTCGACCGGAAACGCCTGGGACATGCAGCCGCGCTATTCGCCAAGCGGCAGCGAGATCGCGTTCACCTCCGACCGCGGCGGCGGCGACAACATCTGGGTGATGAACCGCGACGGATCGAATCCGCGCGCGATCACCAAGGAGACATTCCGGCTGTTGAACGGGCCCGAATGGTCGCCCGACGGCAATTTCATCGTCGCGCGCAAGCATTTCACGTCTGCGCGCTCGCTCGGTTCGGGCGAGATGTGGCTGTTCCACCGCAGCGGTGTCGGCTCGGGCGTGCAGATGACCAAAGCCCGGACCAAGCAGAAGGATTCGAACGAGCCGGTCTTCTCGCCCGACGGCCGCTACCTCTATTTCTCCGATGACGCGACGCCTGGCGACACCTTCCAGTACAGCAAGGACCCCAACGGGCAGATCTACGTGATCCAGCGCCTCGACCGGAACACGGGCGAGGTCGAGCCCTATGTGACCGGCCCCGGCGGCGCGGTCCGGCCGACGCCGTCGCCGGACGGCAAGAGCCTCGCCTTCGTGCGACGCATCCGCGGCAAGTCGAACCTGATGATCATGGACATCGCATCGGGCCGTATCGACTCGCTGACCGACGGGCTCGAACGCGACATGCAGGAAACCTGGGCGGTCCATAACGTCTATCCGGGCATCAGCTGGACGCCCGACGGCCGCTCGATCGTCTACTGGGCCGGCGGACACATCCACCGGATCGACGTCGCGACGAGGACGGTCACCGAAATCCCGTTCCACGTCACCGGAACGCGGTTCGTGGAGGACGCGATCCATGTCGATCACCCGCTCGGCCAGGACAGCTTCGACGTGAAGATGACCCGCTTCGCGCATGTGAGCCCGGACGGGCGGCGCGTGGTCTACGAAGCGCTGGGCAATCTCTGGATCAAGGACATGGGCAGCGCCGCGGCTCCCCGGCGCCTTACCCGTTCCGACGAACGCGAGGCGTATCCGGTCTGGTCGCGCGATGGCCGCCAGATCGCCTACGTCACCTGGGACGACGACAAGGGCGGCGCAATCAAGGTCGTCGGTGCTGCGGGCGGTGTCGGCCGCACGATCACTGCCGCGCCCGGCTATTACCGCGAGCCGGCCTTCTCGCCTGACGGGCGGATGATCGCCTATCGCAAGGGATCGGACGGGTTCCTGACCACGCCTCTGTGGGGGCGCGAGCCGGGTATCTACGTGCTCTCGCTGACACCCGGCGCAAAGCCCAAGCGGGTCGCCAAGAGCGGCGCTTTCCCGCAGTTCGGCAAGGATGCAAGCCGCGTCTTCTTCGTCGATAATGACGACGACAACCAATATTTGAGATCGGTCGACGTGACGGGCGCCGACCCGCTGACGCACCTCAAGGCGAGCAACGCGGCGGAGTTCGCGCTTTCGCCGGACGAGCAGTTTGTCGCCTGGACCGAACGCTACCAGGCCTATGTCATGCCGTTCGTGCGCGGAGCCCGCGAGGCGAGCGCCGCGGCAGATGCCAAGGCGCTGCCCCAGACCAGGGTCAGCGGCGACGCCGGCGATTACCTCCAATGGTCGGGCGACGGCCGCACGCTCTACTGGACGCAGGGACCGCAATTGTTCGCGCGCCGTGTCGACCTCGCCGCGTTCGACGGCGCGAAGACCGGCGCAGTGGCGCCGGTCGCCAACCTCGGCTTCGTCTCCGCGGCGCCGCATGCGACCGGAACGATCGCGCTGACCAACGCGCGAATCGTCACGATGAACGGCGACCAGGTAATCGACGGCGGCACCATCATCGTCCGCGGCAATCGCATCGCCGCGGTCGGTCCCTCAGCCAGCGTCGCCGTCCCCGCCGGCGCGCGTACGATCGATATGAGCGGCAAGACCATCCTGCCCGGCTTCATCGACGCGCACTGGCACGGGCCGCACGCTTCGGACCAGATCGTGCCCGACCAGAACCGGGTCTATTACAACTCGCTCGCCTATGGCGTGACGACCGTCCAGGACCCGTCGGCCGATACCCACGAGGTGTTCGCCTCTGCCGAGATGCAGAAGGCCGGCAAGATCCTCGGCCCCCGCGTCTTCTCGACCGGCACGATCCTATACGGCGCGGAGACGCCTTTCATGGCTGAGATCGGCTCGCTCGATGACGCGCTGACCCACCTTCGGCGCCTCAAGGAGTCCGGTGCGTGGTCAGTGAAGAGCTACAACCAGCCGCGCCGCGAGCAGCGCCAGATGGTGATCGAAGCCGCGCGCCAGCTCGGGATGGAAGTCGTGCCCGAGGGCGGTTCTCTCTTCATGCACAATATGACGATGATCGCCGACGGCCACACGACCATCGAGCATTCGCTGCCGGTGCCGCACATCTACAATGACGTGCTGCAGTTCTGGCGCGGCTCGAAGACGGCTTGGACGCCGACGCTTATCGTCGCTTACGGCGGTCCCTTCGGCGAGTATCACTGGTACCAGCACTTCCCTGCCTGGCAGGAACCGATCGAGGCAAAGTGGACTCCGCAGGGCTTGCTTGATGCCCGTGCCCGGCGGCCCACGATCGTCCCCGACGACGAGGACAACCTTCCTCGCGTCTCCCATCAGGCGAAGCAGATCAGCGACCTCGGCGTGCCCGTGTCGATCGGTGCGCACGGCCAACGCGAGGGACTAGGCGCGCACTGGGAGATCTGGGGCTTCGCGCTCGGCGGGATGAGCAACCTCGAAGCGCTGCGCACTGCGACGATTAACCCGGCGCGCGCGCACGGACTTGATCATGACCTCGGCTCGATCGAGCCGGGCAAGCTCGCCGACCTCGTCGTGCTCGACAAGAACCCGCTCGACGACATCCACAATACGACGAGCGTCCGCTACACGATGATCAACGGCGAGCTGCTCGACAGTGACCTTAACGCAGTCGCAGGCGGGACGCACCGGACGCGGCCCTTCTGGTTCCAGCAATCGGCAGGCGTAAGCTACACCGAGGGCACGACAATCGGAGTCCCCCACGAGGATTAAGGCGCGCCAGCTCTATGATACGCCGGTGAGGTCGCTCGCGTGATGCACCACCTCGGGTGGAGCTCCCTCAGGGACGAGTTGCTGCACAATGCGCTTTTCGAGCACCAGCAGCGCGCTAACGCCATTCGTGCGCATGACCAGGCCATCGGCAAGCGGCTTCGCCGCACTGCGCACGCTGGCGATGGCCCGCACGAACTCCGTTCGCTCCCGCCCATCGGTCCCGTGCAGGGCGCATAGCTGACGCCAGTCGAGTACGAATGCCTCAAGCATTTGGCCGAACTGGACGGCGCGCGTTCTCAATTCCGGCGTTTCGACAGACGTCGCCAATTCCGCTCGCAAGTCATCTACCAGAAGCTGGACTTCGGCGGGCGGCATGATTGGCAAGGGCTGATCGTTCTCGGTCAGCAATTGGGGATCGGCCTTTGGATCCCAACCGACCGTCCGCCATTTCTCGCGTGGCGGCGCCTGCCCAAGCGCAAACCGCCAAAATGCCGCCGTGCCGGTGGTGTCCGCAACCAGATGGACTCGCGCTTCGCTGGCGTTGTTCTCGACGTGGTGGCGCCGCCAGTTGTCGAAAATCCAGGCCTCACCCGCGGCCATGTGCACGGTCTGGCCGTCACAATGAAACAGCACTTCAGGCCAGGTAAAGATCGGGATGTGCATCCGAACCCGCCAATGCCAGTGGTGGTGGATGTCGGCATGGGAGGGCACGCTGGCGCCAGGGGCGAGCCGCATCAGCCGTGAGCGGCTCCACACGACGCCGAAGGCCGCAAGGACCTGGCGCGTGTAAGGCATGGCTGCGAGCCACGCCGTCGGCAGCATCTGACCTTCGAAACCGTCCGTCTCGCCGCCACCGGCGCTGATCAGCCGCACGGCGCTGTTGCCGGGCACGTTATCGGGATGGGGCACCCATGCCTCGGCGGGCAGCGCGACGACCTCCGATTGGAGGCGAGCGGTGTCAAACAGCACAGGAAGCTGGAAGAAGGGGCGCGGCAGCCGCATTAGTCAGGGCTTAGAACCGCCCAGCGCATCGTTCAACGCTTCGGCCCCCGTAATACGACTAATGTAAAGTATCCTTGACTACGCCTGTTGCCGCCTTCGCTGGACGGGTCTAAGCGCGCCTCCGGAGAGGTTATGGGCGACAAAGATCCTGCACTGCGCCGCAACGCGCCGAAGCTCGAGCTGCACGTGCCCGAGCCGCCATTCCGGCCCGGCGACACCCCCGACTTCTCCTCGCTGAAGGTCCCGCCAGCGGGCAGCGCGCCGCGCCCGGATACGACCGTCGCCGCCACGGAGACTCACCCGCTCACGACTGAGCTGGTCCGCGTGCTGGGCGGAGACGACAAGGCCGTCGGGCCGTGGAACCCCAAGCTCGCTCCCGACACGCTGCGCAAGATACTCCGCGACATGGTCACCGTCCGTATCTTCGATGACCGCATGTACCGCGCCCAGCGCCAGGGTAAGACCAGCTTCTACATGAAATGTACGGGCGAAGAGGCGATTGCCGTCGCGGCGGCCGCCGCGCTGGATCGCGACGACATGCACTTCCCGACATACCGCCAGCAGGGACTGCTCATATCTCGCGGCTATCCGCTGACCGAGATGATGAATCAGATCTATTCCAACAAGGGCGACAAGCTGAAGGGCCGCCAGCTGCCGATCATGTATTCGGACAAGCAGCACGGTTTCTTTTCGATCTCAGGCAATCTCGCGACGCAATTCCCCCAGGCGGTCGGCTGGGCGATGGCCGCGGCGATCAAAGGCGACAGCCGCATCTGCATGGGCTGGGTCGGCGACGGCGCGACGGCAGAGGGCGACTTCCACTCGGCAGTGACCTTCGCGGCGGTCTACAACGCGCCGGTCATCCTGGCCGTAGTGAACAACCAATGGGCGATTTCGAGCTTCTCCGGAATCGCGGGCGCCGAGCGTGCGACCTTCGCGCAGCGGGCGGTCGGCTATGGCGTCGCCGGCATGCGGGTCGACGGCAATGACGCGCTGGCAGTTTATGCGGCGGTCAAATGGGCTGCCGAGCGGGCCCGCGGCAATGGTGGCCCGACCCTGATCGAGTTCTTCACCTATCGCGCCGAGGGCCATTCCACCTCAGACGATCCGTCCGGCTACCGGCCGACCAACGAAGCGAAGGCCTGGCCGCTCGGCGACCCGGTCGAGCGGCTGAAGGCGCATCTGCTGACGATTGGCGAGTGGGACGAGGAGCGCCATTCGGCGATGACGGCCGAATGCGACGCCTCGGTCCGAGCGGCGCAGAAGGAATCCGAGAAGCTCGGTATCCTCCCCGAGCAGGGCAAGGACGGCATCGAGACGATGTTCGATGACGTCTACGCTGAGGTCCCGCGCAGCCTCGCCCAGCAGCGCGACGCGGCGCTTGAAGAAAGCCGCGGCTGATGGCGACCATGAACATGATCCAGGCGCTCAACGACGCCCACAAGGTCATGATGCGCCAAGACGAGGATATCGTCGTGTTCGGCGAGGACATTGGCTATTTCGGCGGAGTCTTCCGCGTCACCGAAGGGCTGCAGAAAGAGTTCGGCAAGACCCGCGTGTTCGACGCGCCGATCAGTGAGGGCGGCATCGTTTCAACTGCGGTCGGCATGGCCTGCTATGGGCTGAAACCGCTGATCGAGATCCAGTTCGCCGACTATATCTATCCCGGCTACGACCAGATCGTCAGCGAGGTCGCCAAGATCCGCTATCGCACCGCGGCTGAGTGGACGATGCCGATGGTGATCCGCACGCCCTATGGCGGAGGGATCTTCGGCGGGCAGACGCACAGCCAGTCGCCGGAGAGCCTGTTCACCCACATCGCCGGTCTCAAGGTCGTCATCCCGTCGACGCCTTATGATGCGAAGGGCCTCCTCATCAGCGCGGTCGAGGACCCCGATCCGGTCATCTTCTTCGAGCCCAAGCGCATCTACAACGGCCCGTTCGACGGCCACCACGACAAGCCGGTGAAGCCCTGGTCGAAGCACCCGGCAAGCGAGGTGCCGGAAGGCCATTACACCGTGCCGATCGGCAAGGCGTCAGTCGTTCGCGAAGGCAACGACCTCACCATCCTTGCTTACGGGACGATGGTCCATGTGGCCCTCGCGTCGGTCGAGGAGCAGGGCCTCGACGCCGAGGTGATCGATCTGCGCACCTTGGTCCCGCTCGACCTCGATACGATCGAGGGATCCGTTAAGAAGACAGGTCGTTGCCTCGTCGTCCATGAGGCTCCGCGGACCAGCGGCTTCGGCGCCGAGCTCGTCGCGCTGGTCCAGGAACGCTGCTTCTATCATCTGGAAGCGCCCGTCGAACGCGTCACCGGCTGGGACACGCCTTACCCCCACGCCTACGAATGGGCCTACTTCCCTGGCCCGAAGCGCATGAAGAAGGCGCTAGAAAAGGTCATGGCTGACTGATGGCACGGTACGAATTCAAGCTGCCCGATATCGGCGAAGGCATTGCCGAGGCCGAGATCGTCGCCTGGCACGTCAAGGTCGGCGACACGATCGCCGAGGACCAGCAGATCGCCGACATGATGACCGACAAGGCGACCGTCGAGATGGAAAGCCCGGTCGCCGGCAAGGTGCTCGAGCTTGCCGGCGAAGTCGGCGACCAGGTGCCGATCGGCTCCGTGCTGGCGGTCATCGAAACCGAAGGTGCAGACCGCGCCGCTGAGCCTGTTGAGGACAGCAAGGAGGAACGGCCGCTAGCCGACGGCGCGGTCACGCCCACGCCCGAGCAAGCGCAGGAGATTCCGGTCGTCGCCGTCGAGGAGACCAAGCCGGTCCCTGCCGCTGTCCCGGGGCCGCGCGTCGAGCCGGAGGTCGCGCACAAGGAACCATCAGGTGCCCATGTGCTTGCGTCCCCGGCCGTCCGAGCCCGCGCTCGCGATCTCGGCATCGACCTCGGGCAGGTGAAGACGGCCGGCGACCGCATCCGCCACGCCGACCTCGACGCCTATCTGCTCTACAACGGCGCGACGGTCTCACCGCGCGGCACGGCGGCAACGCGGTCTGACGAGACCATCAAGGTCGTCGGCCTCCGCCGCAAGATTGCCGAGAATATGGCGGAGGCCAACCGCCGCATCCAGCACTTCACCTTGGTCGAGGAATATGACGTGACCGCGCTCGAAGAGACGCGGCAGATGATGAATGCCGACCGCGGCTCCAACCCGAAGCTCACGCTGCTGCCGTTCCTGATAACGGCGCTGTCGCGCGGGCTGGCCGAATGGCCAATGCTCAATGCGACCTTCGACGACGAGGCGATGGTCGTCACGCGTCACGGGTCGGTGCAAATGGGCGTCGCCACCCAGACAACGAACGGGCTGATGGTCGCAACGATCCGCGATGCCCAGTTACGCTCGGTATGGGAGCTGGCCGCAGAAATTTTGCGGCTGTCCGAGGCTGCTCGCTCGGGCAAGGCCAGTCGCGAGGAGCTCACCGGCGCGACCTTCACTGTATCCAGCCTAGGACCCATGGGTGGCATCACCTCGACGCCCGTCGTGAACCCGCCTCAGGTCGCGATCGTCGCGGTCAACAAGATCGAGGACAAGCTCGTGCCGGTCGGCGAGGATATCGCAGTCCGCAAGCGGATGAACCTGTCGCTGTCGTGCGATCACCGGGTTGTCGACGGCTGGGACGCTGCGAGCTTCATGCAGGCGCTGAAAGACCTGATCGAGAACCCGCTCAGGCTGCTCTCGGCCTAAGCGCCGCCACTTCCGGAACTTACCGTATATCGACCGCAGCGGCGCGCGTCCTATCCCGATTCAGCTTCGGGGAGAGACGGCAATGCAACAGCGAGATCGGACAATTCAGCTCACCCGCTTCGGCGATGCCGACGGACTAAAGGTCGTCGATTTAGCTCTGCCCGAGCCGGGACCTGGAGAGGTGCGAGTCCGCGTCCTCGCGTCCAGCATCAATTACACCGACGTTCTGATTCGGAAGCACCTCTATCCGCAAACGGCGGCGCGGCATGTGCCCTTCGTGATGGGCTATGACGTCGTCGGTGAAATCGACCGGCTGGACGAAGGCGTTGACGAATTCAAGGTTGGTGACCGCGTTGCCGACATGACTGTCATCGGATCGAACGCGACGTATGAAATCTTGCGGGCGAGCGATTTGACGGCCGTTCCGGACGGCGTCGACCCCGCCGAGGCGGCGACGCTGATTCTCAGCTGGACCACCGCGTATCAGATGCTCCATCGCGCCGCCAAAGTGACGGCCGATCAGAAGATTCTGATTCACGGCGCGGCCGGCGCGGTTGGCCAGGCACAAATCCAGCTCGGCAAGCTCGCAGGTTTTCAGATGTGGGGCGGCGCACGCAGCGCGCAGACCGCGCTGGTCCGCGACCTGGGCGCAACACCGATCAACTATGAGCACGAGGACTTTACCACGGTCGTACCCGGCGGGTTCGACGTCGTCTTCGACGGCATCGGCGAGGACGGCTACCGCCGATCCTTTGCCGCGCTGAAGCCCGGCGGGTTGCTGATCGCTATCGGCTTTTCCGCGAGCGTTCAGGCAAAGCAGGGAATGCTGTCGATCCTTCGAAGCATTGCACGAATGTACCTTTGGGGTTTGTTGCCCGCCGGAAAGCGGGCGCGCTTCTATTCGATCAACGTCATGCGCGCACGGCACCCGGACTGGTTCAAGCAGGACCTCGCTCATTTGTTCGACTTGCTGAAGAGGGGCGAAATCCACCCCCGGGTCGCCGAACGCATCTCGTTCGACAAGGTGGCGGAAGCGCATCGCCGCCTCGAGGCTGGCGGCTTGGAAGGCAAGATCGTCCTCTGCCCCGAGCTGACTTAGCCCGCTGGTCTAGTCGTCGAACTCGAGCGCTGCCGCCGCGCCGCCTTCCAGGTTCAGCGGCTTGTTGGGCTCGACCGGCACACCGCCATCGTCGAGATCGCGCCCGCGTTTCCGCCTCGATTGCGGCCGGCCCAAGCCTCTCAAATAGCGCCCGTACGATTCATGCCCGCTAAGCGGGTCGTGTTTAGGATATCGTCTCCGGCGCATTCGCGGCCTTTAGCACAGGTCGCAGTCAGCAGCTCATTTCTTCCCCAGCTCGCGCCAGCTCTTTTCGTTCACCTCCACGCCATGCTTGTCGGCGGCTCTCTTGATGCGCCGCCAGGCCGCATCGCGTTCGTCGTCGTTCACGCCTTCGACCTGGTTGAAGCGAGCGATCGCGTTGCGCACGTGCGCCGCATCGTGGATCGGCTCCTTGCGCTCCTTCGGAAAGGCAAACTTGTCGCTGTCGATATGGTCGCGCTGCTTCTCGCTGAGTTCGGACACAGTGCTGCTCCTTTCGCCGTCCCCAACGCTCGAGGCGAGCCAGGGTGACATGAACATTTCCGTCGCGGTCAATCATGGCGTAACAACAAAGGTCGATGCGCGTCCTGCATCGAAACGGGGGGATGTTTATGCTTTCGCGTTCGCTTTTTGCGGCCGGCAGCCTGCTGGCGCTCATTTCCGCTTCGCCTGCTTTTGCCCAGGGCAACACCGCTCCGGCGGGCACCACACAGAACTCGCAGGAGCCCGCGATCGTCGTTACCGCGCAGCTCCGCGAGCAGCGCCAGATCGACGTCCCCTTCGCGCTAACGGCTTATACCGGCCGGCAGCTCGACCAGCTCGGCGTCCAGGAGTTCGAGGATCTCGCCCGGTACACGCCGGGCCTCCAGGTCCAGAACCAGTCGCCCAACAATCCGGCGATCAATATCCGCGGAATCACCAGCGATTCGGGTGACGCCTTCTTCGAGCCGCGCGTTTCGATCTACCAGGACGGCGTGTCGATCTCGAAGCCGCGCGGTGCCTATGTCGAGCTGTTCGACATCGACCGGGTCGAAATTTCCAAGGGCCCGCAGTCGACGCTTTACGGCCGCGGCGCGCTGATTGGCGCGATGAACATCGTCCAGGCCAAGCCCGACCTCAACGACGCCTTCGGCATGGTCCGCGGCGCTTACGGCAATTACAATTACTGGCTCGGCGAAGCGATGGTGAACGCGCCGCTGAACCCCATGGTCGGCGTCCGCATCGCGGGCCGCTACAAGAAACGCGACGGCTATGTCGACAATCTGCTCGGCGGCGAGGACTTCCAGTCGGTCGAGACCGGCGCGATCCGCGGCAGCATCCGCTTCAAGCCGTCGGACCGAGTGACCGCCGACATCATCGCCAATTACCAGAAGGACACGCCGACCGGGACGGCATTCAAGTCGTTGCGCTTCCGCCCCACCGACCCGACCACCGGTGCAGTGCTCGGCGGACTCGGCATCCGCGATGGCGCTGCACTCGCGCCGGGCGCCGGGTTCGAAGGCGGCAAGCCGCTCGGCCTCGACCGCTGGGTCTGGGGAGTTTCCGGCCTACTCAAAGCGCAAATCAGCGACGCCTTCACGCTCAACTCGGTGACGGCCTACCGCAAGTTCCATGCGCTGGAGATCCTCGACGCCGACGGGACCTCGATCCCGGTCATCACCGCGGCCGATGACGCCCGGTCGAAGCAGTTCAGCCAGGAGCTTCGGCTGACCTGGAACGACGGCGGGCCGGTGACGGCGTTCGTTGGCGCCAATTATTTCCACGAGGAAGGTTCGGACCGAACGCCTGCCCAGTTCGATGAGCGCGCCGCGCTCGCCCAGATCGCCGGCGCCTTGAACGGGGGCGGCCTGATCCCCGGCCGGCCCGCCAGCGATCCTGCACCGATGTCGGTGCTTGGCAATCCCCTGCTCCTGACGGCCTTGCTCCAGGGCGTCGCTGGCTCGTTCGGTTACCTGCTTCCGGCGACGGGGGCATGTACCGGTGCGTCGCCCGTCGCGAGCTGCATCGCGGCCAATCTGAAATCGGTCCACCAGGAGGTGCAGACGAGCTTCTCAAGGACCGACGCGTTCGATCTGTTCGGCGACGTTTCCGCAAAGCTCTCGCCCGAGTTCGAGCTTGGCGCGGGCCTGCGCTGGACCCATGACGACAAGAGCTCGGGTGTCTCGGCGACAATCCAGAACGGCCGCTCGATCCTCGGCGGCTTCCTTGGTGCGTTCACGGTGCCCGATCCGACGCGCACGGCGCTCCTGAGCGGCCTCTCCTCGTCGCTGGCCCCGGTGTTGCCCACCAGCCTGCTGCCGCTCTTCGGCCTCACGTTCCAGGGTACGCCGCGCATCGATCAAAAGTTCACGGACGATGGCTTCACCTGGCGCGGATACGCCCGCTACACGCCCAATCCGGACACCAGCCTTTACGCGATTTATGCGCGCGGCCGGCGCCCTGAAGTGCTGACGGCCGCTCCACCGAGCGCCCCTGGCGCGCCAGCCCGGTTCGTCACCGCGCCCGCCGAGACGGTGGACAGCTATGAAATCGGCGCCAAGACCGCGCTTCTCGATCGAAAGCTCTACCTGGACGGCGCGGTTTTCTACTACAAATACAATAACTTCCAGACGACTGAGCAGGTCGGCACGGTGTTCATTACGAGCAATGCCGGAAAGGCCGACAGCTACGGCTTCGAGGCGCAGATGCGCTACAATCCGTCGCAAGACCTGCGCTTCTTCGCCAATTACGCGCTGAATCACAGCCGGTTCCGCTCGGGCGTGTTCGACGGCAACCGCTTCCGGCTATCGCCCGATCACACCTTCTCGGCCGGCGTGACCGTGGCGGCGGACGTGCCGGGCGGCCGGATCGATTTCACGCCAGCGGTGACCTACCAATCCAAGGTCTTCTTCGACAATGACAACGACCGGCCTGATCTACAGACGGTCGCGCGCGGCAAGATCGTCGCCGACACGGTGCAGGATGAGTTCCAGGACGGCTTCGCGCTGGTCAGCGCGCGGTTTGGCTACAACTTCCATGGAAGCAGCTTCCGGATCGAAGGCTTCGTCGAGAACCTGTTCGACAAGGATTATATCAAGGACGCAGGCAACACCGGCGACAGCATCGGCATGGCGACCTTCATTCCCGGCGAGCCGAGGACCTACGGCGTGCAGCTGACGGCGCGCTTCTAATGTTTTGACCTTGAGCCCCGGCACTCTGGGGAGGGGAGAGTGGAGCGCCGGGGCTCTGGTGCGACGACCGGTGCGTGCCGCCGGTGAAGGACCCGAAGGGGGCTTCGGGCCCACGCCGCTCGAAGGGATATGCGACTCTGATCCGCAGTATTTAGGCCCGCATTATTGCGGTGAGCCGTTCGCCCGATGACATTTGAGTCATCGCCTCAGGCAGCGAGGCGCAGAGTCTCGCCAAGCGCCTGGTTGATTGCCTGCTCGCGCTGCTCGGGACCGATGTTGAGACCCTCCGCGATCACGAACTCGGGCTCGACGCCGATGAAATTGAACACGCCGCGCAAGTAGGTTTCGAGATGCTCGAGCGCCGCTGCGGGTGAGCCTTCGCCGTAGAAGCCGCCGCGAGCGAGCGCGATGATCACGCGCTTGTCCTTGACCAACCCCTCTGGCCCATTTTCCGTGTACCGGAACGTGGTGCCCGCTATCGCAAGGCGGTCGATCCACGCCTTGAGCTGGGTCGGCAGCGTGAAATTGTACATCGGTGCTCCGATCACGACCGTGTCCGCCGCCAGGAACTCGTCCAGCACCGACGTGTCGGCGAAGGCATCGAGCGTCAGGTGCGGAAGCGGTGCCGCAGCGAGGTCGCGATAGACGACCCGGCCAGCCGGATCGGAAGCCTTGAGCTGGTCGACGATCGACCGGGTGAGCGTTCGGCTGGCGCTCTGCTCGCCGGTGATGCTGCTGTCGATATGCAGGATAGTCACTATTGCCTCCTTGGTATGGATTTGTTACCGAGGCACCCTAAATAACCACCCGCCAACCCCTCGCAAGAACGCACTTTTTTGTGGCGGACAGACAAATTTGTGGCGAGGGAACAGAGAGGTAACCGATGAAGGATCCGACCAACCCAGTCTGCCGGACCATCAGCACTCTGCTGTCGCGGATCGGCGACAAATGGACCGTTCTAGTGGTCCAGACGCTGTCGGATGGGTCGCGCCGCTTCAACGAGCTGCGCCGGGAAATCCCCAGCGTTTCGCAGCGGATGCTGACACTCACCCTTCGCAACCTTGAGCGCGACGGGCTGGTCAGCCGCACCGTGACGCCGACCATCCCACCGCGGGTCGACTATGAGCTGACCGCGCTCGGCCACTCATTGCAGAAGCCGGTGAACGAGCTCGCTCAGTGGGCCCTCGACCATGTGCAAGACATCAACGATGCTCAGTCGCGGTTCGATGGGGAGCAGGATTCGAGGGCCGAGGCCGCTTAGCTGCAGCGCGGCGATCGCGCGCTAACCTCCAACCTCTTCGAGGTGCCGCTGTACGACTTCGGCCAGCTCCGCGCTGGCCCTGACCACTGCATCGACGGCTCTTCGGCCTTCCTCGTCGAGGGACGAGGCCTGCTGGCCGATGGCGGACGCAATAGCTTGGAGCGCCGCGACCTGCCTCGGCAGCATCTCCGGCAGCTGATTGTCTGCTGCCTCGGGATTGCGCGCCCACGTGATCGCCTTGGCGACGTTGTCGGTGATGAGGTCGATCGCATTGAGCTCGTCCCTCGACGGTCCGCTGATGCTGCGATGATAGATCGCGAAGGTGCCCATCACCTCGCCATCCGCGTTGCGGATCGGGGTCGACCAACAGGAACGCAGGCCGTGCGGAAGCGCATACTCCTTGTATGGAGCCCACAATGGGTCCGTCGCGATGTCGGTGACGTAGACCGCGCGCCCGGTGAAGGCCGCGGTCCCGCACGATCCGGCCGACGGTCCGATCTCTAGGCCGTTGATCGCATCGCAATAGACTTGCGGAAGGCTTGGCGCCGCGCCGTGCGTCAGGCGCTTCCCGTCGGGGCTCAGCAGCAGCACCGAGGTCAGGATCTCGTCGTCGGACATCGCCTCGACCGTGACGAGGTGCCGTCCGAGGACGTCCTGGAGGCTGTCGCCGCGCTTGAGCTCGGAAACGACGTCGCTTCGGCGAAGGTTCAGCGCCTGGTGAAGTCCGGCAGCAAAGGTCATTGAACCCTCCTGGCGATCAAACTCGCCACTTACCGCAACTGCCCCCGCTGCAAAAGCGCGTCGCTTTCCCGATGCGCTCCGCTCAGCTAGTCGCGGCCCATGCTTAAGCCCGTGACGACCGATATCGACGCGCTGAAGGTGCTCGACGAGCGGCTTCGCTGGCTGTCTGCCTGGACGATCCATCACGCCAACCACATCCGGGAAAGCGCCGACGGACTGAAGGTGGGCGGCCACCAGGCAAGCTGCGCCTCGATGACGGCGATCATGGCCGCGCTCTATTTCCAAGCGTTTGGCCCGAATGATCGCGTCGCGGTCAAGCCGCATGCCGGGCCGGTGCTTCACGCAATCCATTACCTGCTCGGGTCGCAGTCGCGCGAAGCGCTGGAGAATTTTCGCGGATTCGGCGGCGCCCAGAGCTATCCAAGCCGGACCAAGGACAGGATCCCGGTCGACTTCTCGACCGGATCGGTCGGCTTGGGCGTCGCGATCACGCTCTTCGCGAGCCTGGTACAAGATTATCTCACCGCCCACGGCTGGCTCGAAGAGAAGGACCGCGGCCGCTTTGTCGCACTGATCGGCGATGCCGAGCTCGACGAGGGCAATATCTACGAGGCGATCATCGAAGGCGCGAAGCATGATGTCCGCAACCTCTGGTGGATCGTCGACTACAACCGGCAAAGCCTCGACGCGACCAGCGCGGACCGGATGTTCGAGCGGTTCGATGAAATCTTCCGCTCGTGCGGCTGGCGGGTCGTGGAGCTTCGTTACGGCAGGAAGCTGCGGGCCGTGCTTGGCGGCAACGACGCGCTCAAGTCCTGGTTCGAGCAGCTGTCCAACGCCGAGCTGTCGGCGCTCCATTACCAGGGCGGAGCCGCGTGGCGCGCGCGGATCGAGCTCGATCTCGGCAAGAAGGCGGCAGCTTTCCTCAAGGCCCATGACGACGAGGGACTGTCGTCGGTGTTTGCCGACCTCGGCGGCCACTGCATGGAGACGCTGGTCGAGGCATTCGACAGTGCCGACGACGACACTCCAACCCTGTTCATCGCGTGGACGATTAAGGGCTTCGGCCTGCCCTTCGCCGGCCACAAGGACAATCACGCGGGTCTCATGAACCCGACTCAGCTTGGCGCGCTGCGGCAGGCGATGGGCGTTCGCGAGGGCCAGGAATGGGAACCCCTCGAAGGCGTCGGCGACAACATCCGGCCTAGCGTCGAGGCGCTGCTCGATCGGACGCGCATCGCACGCGAGAAGCGTAGCCGCGACTTCGGCACGGTTCCTATTCGAGCCATCCCCGCTCCTGCGGGAGACGAACAGTCCACGCAGGCCGCATTCGGCCGAATCCTGCTCGAGTTATCGAAGGCCGGCGGGGACCTTGCCAACCGGATCGTCACCAGTTCGCCGGATGTCACCGTCTCGACCAACCTTGGCGCCTGGGTCAACCAGCGCGGGCTGTTCCGGCGCAGCGAGATGCCCGATATCTTCGCCAAGGAAAAGATTGCGTCTGCGCAAAAGTGGAGTGGCGGCAACAAAGGTCAGCATGTCGAGCTCGGCATCGCCGAGAGCAACCTGTTCCTGATGCTCGCCGCCGCCGGCCTCTCCGGCGATCTCTTCTTCCGGCGCCTGTTCCCGATCGGCACCCTCTACGACCCGTTCATCGCCCGTGGCCTCGATAGCCTCAACTACGCCTGTTACCAGGACGCGCGGTTCCTGCTCGTCGCGACGCCGAGCGGGATCACGCTCGGGCCCGAAGGCGGCGCGCACCAGTCGATCAACCCGCCGCTGATCGCGCTCGGCCAGCCGGGCCTGCGCCACTATGAGCCGGCTTATGCAGACGAGCTGGCGGCGATGATGGAGGAGGCGTTTCGGCTGATCGACTCGCCCGACGGCGAAAGCACCTACCTCCGCCTTTCGACGCGGAACATTCGGCAAGTCGAACGCGGCGACGACCGCTGGCGAGAAGGTGCGCTCGCGGGCGGCTACTGGCTACGCGAGCCAGCGGTCGGCGCCGAAGCGGCAATCGTTGCGATGGGGGCGGTGATGCCCGAGGCGCTCGCGGCTTGGGACGAGCTCAGCCAAGACGTCCCCGGACTCGGCCTGCTCGCTGTCACGTCGCCAGATCTTCTCCATCGCGGCTGGACGGCAGCGCAGGCGGCCCGCTGGCAAGGCGAGCGCCGGCCGAGCCACGTCGAGCAGCTGCTGTCGAGACTTTCGCCGAATGCCGGGCTCGTAACACTCGCCGACGCCGCACCGGCGTCCCTGTCCTGGCTCGGCGGTGTCCTCGGGCAGCGCGTCGCGCCCCTGGGTGTCGAGAAGTTCGGCCAGACCGGCAGCCTCGCCGACCTCTACGCGGCCTATCGCCTGGACGGCGATGCGATCACGGAAGCGGTGGCGGAAATCCTGCTCCAGAACGGATGAGTTAGTCGGCTTCGCACAACCTTTGTCGGCTAGGCGACTGGCGTGGACAAGGGATGGGTCATGCCCAGCTTCTGGAACAAGGCGGCGCGGATGGCGGCGGAGTGCCGCTCCGACAATGACGGCGTGCGGGCGGATAGCCCGGAGCCAAGGCCCCGGCCGTCCATCCGCCGCGATGCCCCACCGCTGCCGAAGGCGATCGGTCCCACCGAAGACGAGCTTCGGCTGCGCCTGGCCGAAGAGCTGGAATATGCCCGCCGCATGCTTGGCGTGATGGGCGACGAGCTTTCCGCCGACACGTTGTTCGTCGGCCGGCATCTCGCAGAATTGCAGACCGTCGACATCGTCGGCCAGATGCTCGGCCATATCGCCGCCGTGATCCGCTCGAGCGACCCGCCGGCGGCGGTCGAGCAAATCGGGATGGGAGCGCTCAAGGCACGACTGATGCGCAAGGGGCGGCTATAGGATTGGCAAGGCACCGATCCGTGGCCTAGAGCCACGGCGATGGCCGGGCGCTATTTCGACGAGTGGCAGGTTGGCGACCGCGTGTCGCATGCGATCACGCGCACCGTCACGGAGGCCGACAACCTCCTGATTACCACGCTGACGCATAATCCGCAGCCGCTGCACCTCGACTATGAGGCCGCCGCCGCAACCGAGTTCAAGAAGCCGCTGGTCAACAGCTGCTTCACGTTCAGCCTGCTGGTCGGAATCAGCGTCCACGAAACGACGCTCGGGGTGCTCGTCGCCAACCTCGGCTTCGACAAGGTCAAGCTCCCCAATCCGGTCTTCGCCGGGGACACGCTCCACTGCGAGAGCGAATGCCTCGAGCTCCGCGAAAGCAAGTCGCGCCCCAGCGCCGGCATCGTCACATGGGCGCACCGCGCGACCAACCAGCGCGGCGAGCTCGTATGCGAGATGACGCGCTCGGCACTCATCCTGAAGAAGCCTGCCTGATGGAACCCCGCTCCTGGCTGTTCGTCCCGGCCGACAGCGAGCGGAAGATTGCCAAAGCCCTCGGGAGCGAGGCCGACGCGATCATCTTTGATCTTGAGGACAGCGTCGCGCCGGCGATGAAGTCGGTTGCGCGCGACGTACTGCGCTCGTTGCTACGGCGTTCGGGCGGCCCCGAATGGTGGGTGCGCATCAACCCGCTGGGCTCGGAGTTCATCCGCGACGATCTCGAATTGATCGGGCTCGCCGACGTCCGCGGTATCGTCCTTCCCAAGGCCGAGAGCGGCGCGGACGTGACCGAGCTCGCACACCGGACCGGCAACATCCCCATCCACGCAATCGTCACCGAGACCGCGGCAAGCCTGTTCGGACTGCTCAGCTATCGCCAGCCCGGCTCGCCGCTGGCGGCGATGAGCTGGGGCGCGGAAGACCTGTCCGCCGCGCTCGGCGCCTCATCCAAATATGACGCCGACGGCAAGTTGGCCTTCACCTACCGGATGGCCCGCTCGCTGTGTCTTGCCGGCGCAGTCGCAGCGGGAGTCCAGCCGGTCGACGGCGTGTTCGCCGACTTTCGCGACGATGAGGGCCTGCGGGAGGAGGCGGAGGAAGCGCGCCGCGAGGGCTTCACCGGCAAGCTTGCAATCCATCCTGCGCAAGTGCCCGTGATCAACGCGGCCTTCACGCCCTCGCCCGAGGATGTCGCTCACGCCGAGGAGATTGTGGCCGCGTTCGAAGCACAGCCCGACGCGGGCGTGCTGTCGGTCGGCGGAAAGATGGTCGATCGCCCGCACCTTGTGCAGGCCAGGCGCGTATTGGAACGAGCTCGATAGGAGACGACAATGGCAACCACGGCAGATCCGCAACCGGCAACCGCTTCAACCAACGGGCCGACGAAGGCGATCGGCTGGGGAACCTACGCCTCGGACCAGCCACTTCAACCGATCGAGTTCGAACGCCGCGCGCTTCGACCGGACGACGTCGCCATAAAGATTACTTACGCCGGCATCTGCCACAGCGACCTTCACACGGTCCGCGGGGATTGGGGCGAGCCAGCCCGCCCTGCGATTCCAGGCCACGAGATTGTCGGACGAGTGACGGCGGTGGGCAGCGAGGTGACCCGGCATCGCGTCGGCGACCTGGTTGCGGTCGGTTGCATGGTCGACAGCTGCATGACCTGTGACCAATGTCTCGCGGGCTGGGAGGTGTTTTGCCGCGAAGGCTGCACCCAGACCTATAACAGCCCCGACCGCCATACCGGCGAGAATACCAAGGGCGGCTATACCGATCACATCGTCGTTCGCGATCACTTCGTCCTGAAGGTTCCCGAGGGCATGGACGAATCCCGCGTCGCACCCCTGCTATGCGCCGGGATCACCACCTACTCGCCGCTCCGGCAATACAATGTCGGACCGACCAGCAAGGTCGCGGTCGTCGGTTTGGGCGGGCTCGGCCATATGGGCGTGAAGCTGGCCGCGGCGATGGGCGCGCACGTGACGATGGTCACGACGACGCCGGGCAAGGGCGAAGATGCCCGCGCCCTTGGCGCACACGACGTCGTCATCTCCACGGATGACGAGCAGATGCGGGCAGCGGCAACCCGTTTCGACTTCATCCTCAACACGATTCCGGTCAGCCACGAGATCGACGGCTACCTTCAGCTGCTCGGACGATCAGGCAGAATGGTGATCGTTGGCGCCCTGATGCAAATGCCTCCCTTCATGGGTTTGAACCTGATCTGGTGGAACCGCGCTGTTGGCGGTTCGGCGATCGGCGGCATCCCCGAAACACAGGAAATGCTCGATTTCTGCGCCGCCCAGGGCATCTATCCCGATGTCGAATTCATCGCGATGAACCAGGTCAACGAGGCGTACGAGCGGCTGCTGAAGAACGATGTGCGCTATCGCTTCGTGATCGACATGAGCAAGGGTCTGTGAGCGAAGCGGTCCACCCGGTTCCTTCTGACTTCAAGGCACGGATCGGCGCGCAAGAGCTCGCCGGGCTGAACGATCTCGTCGCGTCAGATCCGGACGCCTTCTGGTTGGACCAGGCGCGGCGGCTGACGTGGAACAAGTTTCCGTCGCAAGCCGGCGACTGGTCCTACAACGAGGACGAGTTCCACATCCGCTGGTACGCCGATGGCGAGCTCAACCTGTCGGTCAATTGCCTCGACCGTCACCTCGCGGAGCACGGCGACCGCACCGCCGTCATCTTCGAAGCGGACGAGCCCGGCCACGGTCACAGCCTCACCTATCGCCAGCTCTACGAGGAGACCTGCCGCTTCGCGAACTTGCTGAAGCAGCGCGGCATCGGCCGCGGCGACCGGGTGATGATCTACATGCCGATGATCCCCGAGGCCGCGGCCGCGATGCTCGCCTGCGCGCGGATTGGCGCGATCCACTCGGTCGTGTTCGGCGGTTTCTCGCCGGAGAGCCTGCATGGCCGCATCGTCGACTGCGACGCCTGTGGGGTGATCACGGCCGACGAAGGCGTCCGAGGCGGCAAGAAGATCCCGCTCAAGTGCAATGTCGATACGGCATTGGAAGCGCGCGATGTCCCGACCGTGATCGTCGTCACCCGGACCGGTGCCGAGGTTCCGATGAAGGACGGCCGCGACGTCAGCTACTCCGCCGTACGCGACGGTCTGTCCTCCGAATGCGAACCGGCGATCATGAACGCGGAAGACCCGCTGTTCATCCTCTACACCTCGGGTTCGACCGGGAAGCCGAAGGGCGTCGTCCACACCATCGGCGGCTACGCGACCTGGGCGGCGACGACCTTCGACTGGATATTCGACTATCGTGAGGACGATATATTCTGGTGCACCGCCGACATCGGCTGGATCACCGGCCACAGCTATGTCGTCTACGGACCGCTCGCGAATGGCGCGACGAGCGTGATGTTCGACGGGGTACCCAATTATCCCGACTTCGGCCGCTTCTGGGAGACGGTCGACCGGCTTGGAGTCACCATCTTCTACACTGCGCCGACTGCGATCCGGGCGCTCATGCGCGAGGGCGACGAGCCGGTGAAGCGCTACAGCCGCTCGACGCTGCGGCTGCTCGGGACCGTGGGGGAGCCGATCAACCCGGAGGCCTGGGAATGGTACTGGCGTGTCGTCGGCGACCGGCGCTGCCCGGTAGTCGACACCTGGTGGCAGACTGAGACCGGCGGGATCCTCATTTCGCCCTTTCCCGGCGCGACCGACATGAAGCCAGGAAGCGCGACCAAGCCCCTGCCGGGCATCAAACCGATATTGGTCGACGCGAACCACAAGGTGCTCGAGGGCCCCGCCAGCGGTAATCTCTGCATCGCCGCCTCATGGCCCGGCCAGATGCGCACTGTTTGGGGCGATCACGCCCGCTTTTTCGAGACCTATTTCAAGGCTTATCCCGGCCTTTACTTCACCGGCGACGGATGCCGCCGCGACGAGGACGGCTATTACTGGATCACCGGCCGCGTCGACGATGTCATCAACGTCTCCGGGCACCGGATCGGCACGGCCGAGGTCGAAAGCTCGCTGGTCTCGCATCCCAAGGTGGCCGAGGCGGCGGTGGTCGGCTACCCGCATGAGATCAAAGGCCAGGCGATCTACGCGTTCGTCACCCTGAACGCCGGCGAGGAGGGTAATGACGACCTCCGCCGGGAGCTGGTGCAGGAAGTGCGCCACGACATCGGCGCGCTCGCCGCACCCGAGAAGATTCACTTCACCCCGGCGCTTCCGAAGACCCGGTCCGGCAAGATCATGCGGCGCATCCTGCGCAAGATCGCGGAAGGGGCGACCGACGGCTTCGGAGACACGTCCACCCTCGCCGATCCGACGATCGTCGACGCCCTGGTGTCCGGCCGCCAGTGACAGGGCCGGTCGCGCTATTCCTCCTCGCTGCCGCGCAAGCCGCCAGCGCGACGCTCGACATGACTGCCTTCTTCACGGGCAGGAGCCACGCCGATAACGTCATCAGGATCGCGCTTCACGGGCCACACAAGCTGGTCGTCGACAGCGTCGGCGGTCACAACAAGGAAGGCGAGTTCGTGCTCATCGACACGGTGCGCGAGGAGGGAAAGCCGGTGCGCACGCGCACCTGGGTGATGCGGCCCGTCGGCCCCGGCCACTTCACCGGCGCGCTCAGTGACGCCATCGGACCGGTCGATGTGGTCGTCAGCGGGCCATCAGCGACGATCAACTATGTGATGAAGGAAGGCCATCTGAAGATCGTGCAACAAGTTCAGCTGCAGGGCGACGGAAAGACTCTGTCGAACCATGTCGTTGCGAAGAAGTTCGGCCTTACCTTCGCCCACGTCGACGGGACGATCCGAAAGCTCGACTAGCTCGACTTCGCCTCGAATAGCTTGTGAAACTGCTGCAGTTCGGCCGGAGCAATGTCGGAAATGGCTGCGTAACGCAGGCCGTTGCGGCTCCACTCCTTCACCGCAAAACCATCCTTCACGAACGACCGTTCGGCACTGTCCCGCGCTGGCCAGACGTAGAGGTTCACCGTGTGCAGCCTCCGATGATAAACGATCGCGGCGACGGTCTTGCCGTTTATCGAATCGAGCCGCCCACCGGCAAGCGGAAAGCCCTGGTCGGCGAGCTCAGGCACTGGCGGCGAGAAATCGATCTTTCCGTTGAACCACGGCTTGACGATATGCTGGTTGGTGGTCTCGACGTCGGTCAGGTGACCGGGCTGCAGCGACCGGACGTGGCTCGAGACGATCTCCTGGTCGAGGACCGCATTGGCGCCAGGTTGAATCAGCGTCGCAACAGTCAGCGATGCCGCCAACGCTCCCACCGCGCCAGGCCCCAGCCAGCGAAGGATCCGGTTGTCATTGGCTCCCTTCGCTCGCAGCTCGGGCATCGCGCCGATCCGGCGTGCCAATGATTCTGGCGCCCTATGCCGCACGTCGTTTGCGCGCAGCAGGTTGCGCAAGGCCTGCATCCGCTCGAGCTCCTCGCGGCACCCGTCGCAGCGCGCGACATGGGCTTCGACCAGCGCGACGTTGGCGGCGTCAAGCTCATTATCGAGGAGCCCGCCGAGCAACAGTTCCTGGTCAGCGCACGCGGGCATTATTTGGAACTCCTTGTTTGTTCATCGGCAGCTTTGGCGGGCGCCAGCAATTCGTTTGCCAGCATCGCGCGGCCGCGCGCCAGCCGCGACATCACGGTGCCAATCGGTACGCCGGTAACTTCGGCGATCTCCACGTAGGACAGCTCTTCAAGCTCCCTGAGCACGATCGCCTCCCGGAACGGCTCCGGGATCGCCTCGATCGCTGCGCGAACGCCGCGGGCATCAGCTTCGCGCATGACCATGTCTTCGGGACTCGGGCTCGGATCCGCGTGGTTGCCGAGTTGCGACACCGCTTTCTCGCTGAGGCTGCTTTCGTGCACGACGAGTGACATGGCGCCGCGGGCGCTGGCCTGCGCTGTGCGGCAGCAGTTGCGAACGATTGCCAGCAGCCAAGCCCGGGGAGAGTCGCCTCGAAACTGCGCGAAGGCGCGAAAAGCGCGAACCATCGCATCCTGCACCACGTCATCGCTCAGGTCCGGATCGCGCGTCAGGTAGCGCGCCAGATTATAGGCGGCGTCCAGGTGCGGCAGGATCAACGCGTGAAACTGCTGCACCTGGCCGTCGCCGGCCACTCGCTTTGGCGTGAAGACGGAGGGGGCAATCACCTTCACGTGCTCGAGGCCAACTCCCTTGTCACGACTTGACGATGACGGTGCCCGTCATGTGCGGATGGATCGAGCAGAAATAGCCGAATTGTCCGGGCTTGGCGAAAGTGAAGCTGAACTTGTCGCCGCTATCGAGCACCTTCGATTTGAATAGCCCGTCCTTCGATACGACCGTGTGGGGGATGTCGTCGGCGTTGGTCCAGCTGACCGTCGTACCCGGCTTCACCGTAATGATCGGATTCTTGAACGTGAAGTTGGCGATCTGCACGGCGGCGGCGGGGGCCGCTGCGGCCTTTGCCACTTCCGCCACCGTCGACATCACCAACATGCCGGACACGAGGATGGAGGCCTGGAAAGCCAGGATCTTGAGAGAGCGGGTCATGGGGGATCCTTGGATTAGGCTGTAAGCGTGGAGTCGATCAGGGCGATGCGATCGTGCCCGCGCACGAACCGGGCATCGGTGATGCCAAGCATCGAGTGGAGCCGATCGGCCGGGACCCTCAGCGGCCCGGGCGATGGCGCTGTGCCGGGAGCCGGCTGCGGGAAGGCGGTCGAACGCGCGGTGTGAAAAGCAATCCGCCCTTCGACCTTCTGCGTGATCTGGTGGATGTGCCCGTTTAGAACAGTCACCGAACCGAACCGCTCCAGCAGCTTTAGGGCTTGGCCGGCATCGTCGGTGCCCCACCCCCAGTCGGCGTAGACGGTCCAAAGCGGGATATGGGCGAAGACGACGATCGGCTGCGAGGACGGGCGGCCGGTTAGGTCGTCTTTCAGCCATTTGAGCTGATCCGGCCCGAGATTGCCCATGCCACCGGGTTTCAGGTCGGCGACATTCACCAGCGCGACGAAATGGACCCCACGGTGGTCGAAGCTGTACCAGCCGGCACCCAGGCTTCCCTTGCCGAAGCGATTCAGGAACGCCTTGCCGCCGTCAGGGTCGAGCATGTCATGCTCGCCGGGCACGAAGAACACCGGTCGTTCGAGCTCCTTCAGCATCTGGTCGGCATCATCGAACTCGTCATCACGGGAGAGTTGCGAGACGTCGCCGGTATGGATGATGAAGTCGGGCTGCTCCGGCAGCGCTTTCACCTTGGCGATCGCATCGCGGAATGTGGCTCGCGCGTCGGCGTTGGGCGGCTTGTTAAACCCGATGTGGCTGTCGCTGATCTGGGCGAACGTGAAAGAGGCCAGTCCAAATTTAACCGGCGCCGCCAGCGCGGCGTCAAGGCCGATCGAGCTGCCGATCCCGCCGTTGAACGCGAACAAAGCGCCGGTTCCAGCCCAGGCCATGCATTTCAGGAATCCCCGGCGATCGTCATCGTGGTCAAGAATCATATGACCCTTCCAGTTGGCTGTCGGATGCAGTGACCGGGCGGGCATGCGGTTTATTCCCGCTTGGCGAAAAAGATTTCTCGGCTATCCCTGCCCGCTTGGGGGAGTAGCTTATGGCCACGATTGCCGAGCAACCGCATCACAGGCCCTGGTCGATGGCGCGCGTCGTGATTGCATCGTCGGCCGGCACGGCGTTCGAATGGTACGACTTCTTCATCTTCGGCAGCCTCGCGCCAGTCATCTCCAAGGTCTTCTTCGCCGGGCTCGAGCCGACCCCCGCGCTGATCGCCGCGCTCGCGCTGTTCGCGGCAGGCTTCGCGTTCCGGCCGCTGGGCGCGCTGATCTTCGGCGTCATCGGCGACAAGCTCGGCCGCAAAGGCGCGTTCCTGATCACAGTCAGCCTTATGGGCGCCGCCACCTTCCTGATCGGGTTCCTGCCGACTTACGCGCAGGCGGGCAGCACCGCGGCAACCATGCTGATCATCTTACGGATTCTCCAGGGGATCGCGCTCGGCGGCGAATATGGCGGCGCCGCCATCTACGTCGCGGAGCATGCGCCGGCGAAGAAGCGCGGTGCGTCGACCGGCTGGATCCAGTCGTCGGCGTCCTTCGGCCTGCTCGCCGCGCTACTGGTCATCGTCGTGACCCGCACCGCGGTGGGCGAGGACGCGTTCGCCGCGTGGGGCTGGCGGATCCCGTTCCTCGTTTCGGCGGTACTGCTCGCAATCTCGGTGTGGATGCGGGCCAAGCTCGCCGAAAGCCCCGAGTTCGCGCGCATCCGCGAGGAAGGCGACCTTGCCCATGCGCCGCTGCGCGAATCCTTCGGCAAATGGAAGAACCTCCGCCGCGTCCTCATCGCCTTCTTCGGCATCATGTGCGCGCAGGGCGCCGTCTGGTACTTTACCTTCTTCTACATGCAGGTCTTCCTCGAACGGTCGCTTGGGCTGCCGAGCCAGACCAAGGACCTACTGTTAATCGTTATGACGGTCGTTAGCGCGCCGCTTTACGTTTATTTCGGCTGGCTCAGCGACAGGCTCGGCCGGAAGCCGGTGATGATCGGCGGAATGCTGCTCGCGCTGATACTCTATTTCCCGGCCTCGCACTGGATTGCGGGCGCGGCCAATCCGCAGCTGATCGAAGCACAGGAAAATACGCCGATCATCGTCGAGACCGATCCGGCGACCTGCTCGGTTCAATTCGACCCCGTGGGAACGGCTAAGTTCGTCAGCGCATGCGACATCGCCAAGTCGACGCTGGTGACCAAGGGCATCAATTTCCAGTCGCGCCGCTCAAGCGATGGCAAGACACGCGTCGTCGTTGGCACCGAGCGCGTTCCGGTGAACGGCGGCGAGGGCCTGAGCGCGCCGGAGATCAAGGCGCTCAAGGCCAAGACCGCGGAGGCGATCGGCGCGGAGCTCCAGGCCGCTGGCTATCCCAAGTCGGCTGACCCTAAGCACGCCAACATCACCTTGCTGATCACGATCCTGCTCGCCTTTGTGGTCGCGGCCACTGCCCTCTACGGTCCGCAGGCGGCAGCACTGGTCGAGATGTTCCCGACGCGCATCCGCTACACCGCAATGTCCTTCCCCTACCACGTCGGAACGGGCTGGGTCGGCGGCTTCCTGCCGGTCACCAGCTTCGCCTTGGTCGCGGTGACCGGGAACATCTTCAGCGGGCTGTGGTACGCGGTCTTCTTCACGGCGATCTCGGTGGTTGTCTCGCTATTCTTCCTGAAAGAAACCGCGGGCCGCCACCTGCAGGAGGTCTAGCGCCTCACGGGCACCAGTGGATGTCGATCGGCTGCTCGGCCTCGGCGAGCACGCGGCCGATCGGCAGCTTCGAGCTGTGCCCGTCGGCGATCGCCTGCTCGAGCAAAGCGCGCTTGTCGTCACCGGTGATGACGATGGTGACGGTTCGTGCCGACAGGATCGCCGAACGCGTCAGAGTCACGCGAGGCACCGGCGCTTCCGGCGGCAAGGGATCGGGCATCACGCCGATCGCGCGCCGGGCCTTGGGCGCGTCAAGTGCGTCCTGCAGGTCGGGCCCAGGGAAGATCGAGGCGGTGTGGCCGTCATTGCCCATGCCTAGCCAGACGAGGTCCGGCGGCCACGAGAGGTCCTGCAGCCGAGCGTCGGCGGAATTTCCCGCGAGCCGGTAGTCGGCAATCTCGGCGGCAATCGGGATTACGCGCGCGCCGAGCGGCAGGAAGGCCTTGGCGATGGCGCGCACGTTGCTGCGCTCGTCATCCATCGGCACCAGCCGGTCGTCGGTCGGGATGATCGTGACCTTCTTCCATGGCAGCTTCTGCGCCGCGAGCTTGGCGAAGATCAGCGGGCCGGTCCTTCCGCCCGGCACGGCGATCAATGACGAGCCGCGCGCGTCGACTGCGCTCTCGATGATGAACCCGACATCGCCGGCAAGCGCGTCCGCCAGCTCATCGAGGGAATCATATTCCCACCATTCCGCTTCGATCATGCGAATCCTTTTCGACTATCGCGGCGCTCGTTGCGCGTATCCGAACCATCCTGCAACCGCCTGTCCGTTGCGGTTGAGCGCGGGACGAAAGCGCAGGCGCTCATGAGCGATGTTGCATAGCGCGGAATCGATCGCCGGGTTGCCCGTGCCGCGGTCGACCGTGCATTCCGCCACGATGCCTCGAGCATCGACGCGCAGGCGCATGAACACCGTTGCGCCGCCCGGCCAGCGGTCGAGCAGTTCGCGCGGAATGTCACGGCCGCTGAGTTTTGGAGTCACCAGCTGCGGCGGGCTGACATAGCCGCCGTCGCCACCGCCGCCAGTGCCGTTGCCGCCGGTGCCGCTGCCGGTACCGGTGCCAGTCCCACCCGCACCTGTTCCGGGGCCACGGACATCTGAGGCACCTTGCGTCGGCGCAGTTCCCTGCCGCGGCGTTTCGCTGGCAGCGATCTTCTGCACCGGCGGGGTTTCGATCCGCGGCTTTGGCGCAACCACTGGAGTCGCCTCGCTCTTGATGTTCTTCGGCGCCGACCCGCCTTCCTTTTCCCTGGGCTTGGCCTCCCTTTGCCGCGGCGGCGGGGCCGGCGGTGGGGGAGGCGGCGGATTGGCGAGATCAATAATGGTGAGCGCGCTCTCAGGGTGCGCGAGGTCGATCTTCCCGGACAGGTTCAGCAAGGCGACTAGCAGTAGCGCATGCACCGCGACCACGGCGGCGATCGCACCGCCCTTGTCGCGCGCATTGACGTCGGTCCGGTAAGCCACGGCTGCTCAACGCGAACGGATGGCCTGCGTTGCGCAGGCGGAACGGCTTAACCGAACAAAGGCGCCGGCCCGCATGGGAAGCCGACGCCCGGAATGCGTAGCGAAATATTTCCGAGGTGCGCTAGCGGCTTGAATTCGGACGACGTCCGCCGCCGTGACTGGCCTTGCCGCCTTTGCTCGCGATCTCGCGCTGCTTCGCTGGATCCATCGCCGCGAAACCACGCTTTGAACCTGCGCTCCTGTTTGCTGCCATCTTGATCCTCCCTGATTGACTAGCAGTTACGCAACGCCGTTTTTGAGCGGCGGTTTCCGATTCTGATTCATGTTAGGGAACGGCTGTTTCCAGGCCTGCCGACGCTTGACTATTGTTACATATATTACGGCGCCCGATCGCTGCGCTGGCCTTATGCTACAAGTGGCTCAAGTCGGCGGAGGAGCGTCACGCGCTTTCTGTCCACTAAGGCCCTCTTCGGCCTGCTGTCGGCGCTGCTGTTCGTAGTGGCTCTCGTCGGCATCATCGTGGAATATGCCGAACAGCGCGATCGGATGCGCGTGCATGCCGCGATGGAGACCGGCGGTGACCCGAGCCGCGGCGAGGCCCTGTTCATCCAGTACGGTTGTGGCAGCTGTCATTCCATCAGAAACGTGCGCACCGCCACGGGCATGGTCGGACCGCCGCTCGACGGCATCGCGGTTCGCGCGATCATCGGCGGCCACCTTGCCAACAAGCCGTCGAACATGCAGCGCTGGATTCGCGATCCGCAGCACGCCGCACCCTGCACGGCGATGCCTGACCTCAACGTTGGCGAAGCGGACGCCCGGGACATCACGGCTTTCCTGTACACGCGGGCGAAATAGTCCCGGAGCGACGCCCGCGGGCTGCCATTTGGACTGGCGTACACGCACGAGCCTGGTCCCACAGCGCTTGCACCAACTGCGCCACTCGCCGCCGACGCGATGCGCGCTCGACTTCGATCGGCGATGGCCGACAACAGAACAGACGATCCGAGGAATCAACGCCCAGGCTCCACTTCAGTCATAGCGGCCGAGCGCGGCGTTTATGCGCAACCGTTTTCGCTTATGCAATCACCGGAAAACTTGCGCTCATTTCATCCGCAGTCCGAGCCACAGCGTCCGCGGAGTCGCTCGCTCGATGGAGCCGTCGGCGCCGATCCCCGCCATCACCAGCGCGTCGGTCGCATTCTCGACCCGCGCGACGAGCTGCAGCCGGCGCGCGAGCGGCCAGGAGGCAAACGCATCGAGCGTCGTCGCGCCTTCGAGCCGCCGCGTGTTGAGGTCGTCCTCATATTGCGGAGCGACGCGCCTCAGGACGACCTCGAACCCCTTACCGTCGCGCTCCCAGCTTGCTGCCAGCGTGGCGGCGAAACGCGGCGTCTGGGCCGGCCGCAAGCCGTCAAGCGCACTCGCCGTTCCGCTCGTCGCCATCCGGGCATGGGTGAGGCTCATCCCTGGGCGCAGCGCCCATGGGCCCCGCGCCCATTCGGCCGAAGCCTCGACCCCCTGCACCTTCACCGCATCGACATTGCGGCGCTGCCGGAAGGCGCCGCCGGCGGCGACAAAGCCCACCTGCGGGAAGGTGCCCGGCCCCTGCCCCAGAGTCACATTGGCGATCGCATGACTCAGCCGGTTGACGAAGCCAGTGGCCGAAAGGCGCCACCCGCCGCGCGAATATTCCACGCCTGCTTCTGCTCCGGCGAGCCGCTCCGGCTCGAGCTCGGGGTTCGCGGCCGTCGCATCCGCCCCCGCCCGGAACGGCCGGAACAGCTCGTTCAGCGTCGGCATCCGCCAGCCGAGATAAGCCGCGGCGCGCACGCTGACGCCGCCCCCCACCGGCGCGAGCAGCCCGCCGCGCGCGGTCGGCAGCCAGCCGCTGCGGGGCACATATCGCTCATCGCGGAACACGGCGCCCGTCGCGATCGTCCGCTCGAACAAATGCCCGTCGCTGACTTCCCACCGGTCGATCCGCGCGCCGCCGCTAAGCAGCACGGCGTCCGTTTCGAACAAGCCCTCTGCATAAGCGCCGGCCGTTGTCGTTTCGCCGCCCGCGTGGCGCCGCCTGGTCGGAGCGCCGGCGACATAATTGGCAAGCTCGCGCGTTTCCCCGGTGGTGCGGCGCGCATCCGCACCGATGCGAAGCTGAACGCCGTTCGGCACCGGCGGCCTCACCTCCACGCTCCCGCCGATCCCGTGGGAGGACACCTTGTCCTGCAGCAGCGCGCGCGTGGCCGTGGCCCGGCCGGTGCCCACGCTTGCCGTGCTGCTCCTGAAGTCGCGCCATTGCCAATAGCCGAGCGCGCTCCATTGCCAGCTGCCGCGCCCAACCAATCGCAGCGACGGATCGGCGCCGTTCGTCCGGTCGGCGCTGAAGTCGGTCCCGCGCGTGCGCCAGTCGCGAAAAGCCGCGAGACTCGCCTGCGCCTCGACGTCGTTGGAGAGCGGCGCGATCCAGCGCGCCCGCGCGCTCCACTCGTCGTAAGGCGCGCGCCTGTCGGCAGGCCCGCGAGTGGCCTCGGTGATTGGGACGAAACCGTTGCCACGCGCGGCGCGCCCAGATACCGCGAGCGGGCCGCCGGCTAACGTTGTTCCAGCCCGGCCGCGCGCCTCGACCGATCCTCGGCTTCCCGCGTCAGCTTCGCCGCTGAAGCCTGCATCGGCCCGGCTGGTCATCTCGATCGTGCCGGCGAGTGCCCCCGGCCCGTTGGCGACGCTGCCGCCGCCGCGCACGACCCGGATGCCGGCTAGGCCCGACGGATCGTAGGCGGGCCAGTTGACCCAGCCTCCGAAGGGGTCGGTTTGCGGCACGCCATCGAGCACCAGCAGGGCCCGGCTGGACGCGTTTCCGCCCAGCGCCCTCAGCGTCACACCCTGACTGGTCGGATGGCCGCTTCGCGCGTCGGACCGGCGGAACAGTTGCACGCCCGGAACGTCCTTGAGCAGCTGGTCGAGCTCATGGCTCGGCGATTGCGCGATCCGGCGGGCGTCGATCCGCGCGACCGCATAGACCCGCTCCGCCCTCGGCTCCGGCAGCGCCGCCCGGGTGACGATGATTGCCGGA
>Ga0207711_10000046_pt1 | contig 153238 bp, 168 predicted proteins | sample KBSS34metaG_FD_184401 | JGI IMG/M metagenome (GOLD analysis project Ga0207711, IMG submission 184401) | Switchgrass rhizosphere microbial communities from Kellogg Biological Station, Michigan, USA - KBS S3-4 metaG (SPAdes) (version 2) | ecosystem: Host-associated > Plants > Roots >... | reverse complement strand
ATCTCGGACAATCTGCCGTTTTATTACGTGCTGCAGGCGCGGCGCGTCGGCGAATGCGGTCCGCGCCAATCCGCCGCCCGCCATTAAGGCCCCGTTTAACCATCAGGGTCTAAGCATGGAGTCGTGCCGGATTCGGCACGCTTTCCTCCCAATCGGGCAGGCATGTCCGATACCTGGGGCCGCTCGTTTTCGGATGGGCGGCCCTTCTTTTGCGTGGCGAGCGCGACTAGATCACCGATCCCATGAAAACTGCAGTTGTTCTTCTTTCGGGCGGGCTCGATTCGATGGTGTGCGCGGCGCTGGCCCACGAAGCGGGGTTCGGCGTCGTCGCGTTGACCGTGGATTATGGCCAACGCCACCGGGTCGAACTCGAGTCGGCTGAAGCGATCGCCGGCCGGCTCGCCGATCGCCATGTCGTCCTGCCGCTCGACCTGCGCGCGTTCGGCGGATCGGCGCTGACCAGCGACATCGCCGTGCCGAAGGACGGCGTCCAGCCGGGCATTCCGGTGACCTATGTGCCGGCGCGCAATACGATCTTTCTCAGTCTGGCGCTGGGCCTCGCCGAAGCGAGCAACGCGCGCGACATCTTCATCGGCGTCAACGCGCTCGATTATTCGGGTTATCCCGATTGCCGCCCGGAATTCATCGCCGAGTTCGAGCGCCTCGCCAACCTTGCCACCAAGGCCGGGGTCGAGGGCGAACCCTTCACGATCCACGCGCCGCTTTTGAACCTGAGCAAGGCCGACATTGCGAAAGAGGCGGCGCGGCTCGGGCTAGATGCCGCGCTCAGCCACAGTTGTTACGACCCGTTGCCCGACGGCCGACATTGCGGCCAATGCGACGCCTGCCGCCTGCGCGCCAAGGGGTTTGAGGACGCGGGCATCGTCGATCCGACGAGTTACGCGTGAGCTACGCGGTCAAGGAAGCGTTTCTGACCCTCCAGGGCGAGGGCGTGCAGGCCGGCAGCCGGGCGGTGTTCCTGCGTTTTGCCGGGTGCAATCTGTGGTCGGGGCGCGAGGCTGACCGGGCCACGGCCCAGTGCAATTTCTGCGACACCGATTTCGTCGGCACCGACGGGGAGGGCGGAGGCAAGTTCAAGCGCGCCGACGACCTTGCCGACCACGTCGCGGTGCTGTGGGGGCCGGGCGAGGCGCGGCGGCTGGTGGTGGTGACCGGGGGCGAGCCCATGCTTCAGCTCGATTCGCAGCTGATCGAGGCGCTCCACGCCCGCGGCTTCCGAGTCGCGGTTGAGAGCAACGGAACGCTTGAAGCCACGCCGGGCATCGACTGGCTGACCATCAGCCCCAAGGCGGGGACCGAGGTGGTCCAGCGGACGGGCGACGAGCTCAAACTGGTGTGGCCACAAGACGGCATCGACCTCGCCGCGCTCGAGGGCTGGGACTTCGACCATTTCCTGGTCCAGCCGATGGATTGCGCCGAGCGTCAGGCGGCGCTCGATGCCGCGATCAAGCTGGCGATGGAGCGACCGGCCTGGCGCCTGACGCTGCAGGCGCACAAGGTCGTCGGGCTGCCCTAGAACAACCTGACCTAGAGCGAATTGTTGGCGGTCGTGCTGGTCACGGCATTGCTGACGGGTCCCGCAGAGGGCTCGATCGTATTGGCGGGCGCGACGGCGGTGGCGGGCGCTGCGCCCCGGCGCGGGCTTCCCGGCGACGCGTTGCCCGATCCCGAACTGTCATCGGCGACGCCGATGTAATTGACGTCGGCGGCCATATTGGCGTCGGCGCCGGTGACCGCGTCGATTGCCGTCACGTCGTTGGACGCGATCGTGTCGGCGGTGAGTCCCTGGTCGAGATTGACCGTATTGCCGGCCTGGTCATTGTTGCGGCAGGCGCCGAGCGCCAGGGCCGCGACGGCAATCAAGATCGAAACGCGCATTCGATGCTCCAAAAAAAGAGGCCGCCGGCAAATACCGGCAGCCTCTTAGAAACGCCAACGCCTCCGTGAAGAGGCGTCGAAATTAATGCGCGTTGTTCGCCGCAGCAGTGGCCGTGTCGGCCGCTGCGTTGGCGGTGTCGGCTGCGGCATTCGCCGAGTCGGCAGCGTTCATCGCGTTCATGTCCGTGGCGTTCATGTCCGTAGCGTTCATGTCCGTCGCGTTCATGTCTGCAGGCGCCGTGAGATTCTCATCGACGTTCATCGTGTTGTTGGCGGCATCGTTGCTGCTGCAAGCCGACACTGCCAGGGCCGCACCAGCGACCAGGATAAGAGCACGCATTCAAGACTCCCTATTTATTGCGATCTGCAGCGGTCACCCGGTTCGCAAATCGCGCGCACAATAGTCTGAAGCGAGAGTAAGCATCAAGAGACTTTGCAACGGCCTTCCAAGCCGTTGAGAAAGTGACACAAACCCTGCTTCAGAGCGTCATCAACCGCCGCCATGGGCGTTTGTTTCCCCAAAGCGGCAAGGCTGGTAACCCCGAATTCGGAGATTCCGCACGGCACAATCCCGCCGAAATGCGCGAGGTCGGGGTCGACGTTGATGGCGAGGCCGTGGAGAGTGACCCAGCGCTTCACGCGGACCCCGAGAGCGCCGATTTTGGCCTCGTTCTCGCCCTCGCCGACCCAGATGCCGATGCGTCCCTCCGAACGGTGCGCATTTACGCCGAAGCGAGCCAAAGCGTCGATCATCCACTGTTCGAGCGCGTGGACGAAGCAGCGAATGTCCTTTCCGCGCCGCTCGAGGTCGAGCATCACATACGCCACGCGCTGGCCCGGACCGTGATAGGTGTAGCGCCCGCCGCGGCCCGCCTCGAACACCGGAAAGCCGAGTGGATTCATCAATTCCGCCGGGTCGGCGCTGGTGCCGGCGGTGAACAACGGGGGATGTTCGAGCAGCCAGATGCATTCGGATGCAGTCCCGGCGCGGATTGCCGCCGCCCGCTGCTCCATGAACGCCAGTGCGTCGGGATAAGCGACGGCCGCGTCGCTGACGCGCCATTCGATGTCGGCAGGCACTTCCATGCTCGCGCGAGATAGGCATAAGGCCGGGTACAGCAAAGGGGACCGCGATGACATTGTCGATTTCGAAGGCGTGGGACGAGACCAAGGCGATCCTCGTCCGCGACGGCCGACTGATCGGCGCGGTCGCGCTGGCCCTGTTCGTGCTGCCGGGGCTGGTCCTCGACCTGGCCTACCCTGACACGCCCCCCGCGACGCTGCCCAAACCCGGGCCGTGGATGGCCGTAGCGTTCGTAGTCATGTTCGTGTCGCTGTCCGGGCAACTGGCAATGATCCGTCTCGCCATGGGGCCTCAATTGACTGTGGCCGAGGCAATCCGTCACGGCGTCGGTCGATTCCTGTCTTATTTCGGCGCGGTGCTGATCTGGCTGCTGCCCCTCGCAACGATTGGCTATGCGCTGTCGAATCAGGTCCTGGCCAACCCCGACAACCCCGAGCCGGCGGCCGCGCTTGGCCTGCTCGTGCTGACTGTGGTGTTCGCATATTTCTCGGTCCGCTTTTCCCTCAACGCCGCGGTCGCTAGCGCCGAATCCGCCAGCCCGTTGATCATCCTCCGTCGTAGCTGGACGCTCACCGCCGGCCATTGGTGGAGATTGTTCGCCTTCGTCTTCCTGTTCGGCCTTGCCGTGCTGGCGCTGCTGTTCGCGGTTGAAGCGGTCGGCGGAATCTTTGCCAAATTGGCGCTAGGCGGAATGGAGCAAGGGACGGTTGGCGGCCTGCTTGTGGCCCTTATCAGTCAGCTGGTGAGCGCGGCGGCGTACAGCACGTTTTTCGTGATGCTCGCCCGGATCTACGTTCAGCTGGCGGGCAAGGGCGCGGCCGTTGGGGTGCCCAGCAGCGGCACCTGAGGCGCGCAATCGCGCGGCAGGTAGCCGAGCAGGCGCGGGTCGGCGAACCGTTCGATCGCGCGCTTATACGGGGTAAAACCGGCACGGGTGTAAGCCGCGAGCGCTGCGGGATGATCGAGCGAGCAGGTGTGGACGTGAACCCGGTCCACCCCTTCGCGCCACGCGCGCCGCACCGCTTCGGCAAGCAGCCAGCGGCCATGGCCTTGGCCGGCGAGCTCGGGGACGAGACCGATGAAGGCGAGCTCGCATTCGTGCGGCTCGCGGAAATCCAGTTCCAGCATGCCGACTTGGCGATTCGCCCCGTCCAGGACGCGATAGAGCTCAACCTTTGGGTGCTGGACGATTTCGGCGAGATGCGCTTCGTCGAGAATGAGCCGCGAGAACCACAGCCATCGCTCACCGATCAGCCGGAACAACTCGCGATAATGCTCCGGCTGCGGGACTTCGACGCGCTTCACGGATAGTGGCGAAGACGGCACGGCATGGCCCGGCGGCGCGACCATTTCGAGATAGGTGACGACGGCGGCAAGCTCGCCGTTGGGAACAGCCTCGTAACTCATTTCCATTTCGCCAGCGGTGGCAGGCTCATCAGGATCGCGTCGATATTGCCGCCGGTCTTCAGGCCGAACAATGTGCCGCGGTCGTAGAGCAGGTTGAATTCCACGTAGCGGCCGCGGAATTCGAGCAGCCGGTCCATGTCGGCCGGCTTGAATTTTGCGTTCATCCGCTTGCGCACGAGCTGCGGGAAGATGTCGAGAAACGCCTCGCCAACACTGCGGGTGAAGGCGAAGTGGGCGTCGAAATGATCCTCGAGATGGTCGAAGAAAATGCCGCCGACGCCCCGCGGGACGCCGCGGTGGGGCAGCCAGAAATATTCCTCGGCCCATTTGGCGAAGCGCGGATAGAAGGTCGGGTCGTGGGCGGCGCAGGCGGCGCGGAGGCGGGCGTGGAACGCCTCGGTGTCCTCGTCATAAGGAATCGCCGGGTTGAGATCGGCGCCGCCGCCGAACCAACGTTTGGTGGTGGTCAAAAAGCGCGTGTTCATGTGGACTGCGGGGACGTGCGGGTTGGCCATGTGGGCGACGAGGCTGATGCCGGTGGCGAAGAAGCTCGGATCCTCTTCGGCGCCGGGGATCGACTTGGCGAATTCCGGGCTGAACTGCCCGCCGACGGTCGAGACGTTGACCCCGACTTTTTCGAACACCTTGCCCACCATCTGCCCGCGCACCCCGCCGCCGCCGGGTTCACCGCTGGGTTCGGCCCGCTCCCACGGGGTGTAGGTGAAAGCGGCATCGCTGCCGGCCTCGCGCTCGATCGCCTCGAACGCTTCGGTGATGCGGTCGCGCAGCGCCTCGAACCAGTCGCGCGCCGCCTGTTGCTGATCGTCGGGAGCAAGCATGGCTTGCTATTACCGTCATCCTGACGAAAGTCAGGATCAATGAACAGGGCAGCGGATGATTTTCTGCCGCCGTGTTCATGGATGCTGAAACAAGTTCAGCATGACGAGGTAGGGGGAAGCCGGATGTCGTCGATGCTGATTGCGCTGCTGGTTCCGATCATTCTCGCGACGCTGGTGTTCACCGCCGTGCTGTTCAGGGCGGCGATTGCCGGGCGGGCGTGGCCGAGCCTGGAGACGCTCGGGCTCGGCGCGGTCGTCAACTTCTTCGACACGCTTGGCATTGGTTCGTTCGCGCCGACGACCGCCTGGCTCAAGTTTCGCAATCTGACACCGGACCGGCTGATCCCGCCGACCATCCTCGTCGGCCTGACGGCCGGCGCCGTCGTGGAATCGATCATTTTCCTCCTGCAGCTTGGCGTGAGAGTCGATCCGGTGCTGTTGGTCGGGTGCATATTGGCTTGCACCACGGGCGGGCTGATCGGCGCGCCATTGGTGCACAAGACGCGGGTCTGGATCGTTCAGATCACGGTCGCGACCGGGTTGACGCTGGCAGCAATCGCTTACGCCATGACCAACCTGAACATGTTCCCGGGCGGCGGTACGGCCTCGTCGCTGCCGCTCGCGCTGACGGTCTTCGCCATTTTCGCGAACTTCGGCTTCGGGCTGCTCCTGAACTACGGGGTCGGCAATTACGCGCCGACGCTGGTCATCCTGAGCCTGCTCGGGATGGACCCGAGGCTGTGCTTCCCGATAATGGCCGGCGCCGCCGCTTTGATGGGCACGACCGCGAGCATCCGACACATCAACACCGGCAATCTCGATTTGCGGGTGGTCATGGGTCTGACCGTCGGCGGGATTCCCGCCGTATTTGTCGCAGCCTATTTGGTCGTCAGCATGCCGCTGCAGCTGTTGCGCTGGCTGGTCCTCGTGGTCGTGCTCTACGCCGCGGTGGTCATGCTGCGCGCGGCGATCCTCGGGCGGCGCGAGCACAAGGCCGAATCCGCGACCGCGCCGGTTCTCAACTGAGCGTCACGAGCCCGCCCATTCCTTGGTTTTGTCGCGGATTGTGAACTCACGCAGCAGCGCGTCGACGCTTTTCGTCAGTTCGGGCAGGAAGGTGACCTGATGGCGCGCGCCGCGATAGGCCTCGGCGATCAGGATCGCATCGAGCAGGATCGGCACGACCAGGCTTTCTGGATCGTCGAGGTCGGACAGGCCGCGCAACCGCTCGAGAACCTTGGCCCGCGCGGCGTCGGGATTGGACATGGCTTCGGTACGCCCGATGAACCAACTCATGTTTGAAGCTCCGGCAAAACGCCAAGGATAGGCCAGTGCGCGATTCAGGGAAGTTCGAGCGGCCTTGCGCCAGCTTCGGCTCGGCGCAGACGGAAGGCCGGGCGGCCTATTCGCCGGCCGAAGTCTCCTCCCGCGTCGGCAAAGGCGCGAGCGGCTCCGCTTCCCACCGCCGGAGCTTGCGGTCGCCCGTCCACAATTCCATGGGGCCGCCATCGTGCCAGCGTTCGGCGATCGCGAACGCCTCTGCGTCGCCGTCCGCGATAAACTCGCGGCGATTGTCGATATGACCGCTGAAGCGGTCCATGAAGTACAGACGATAGCCACCCATTACCTGCCACCCCCGTGGCGAGTCGCATTTATAGCATTTATCCACAACCAGTGGGACTGACAGAGGTTAGGGGCGCTTAAAGCCGTCGAGTTTTCCGGCCTTGGCAGGGCGGAAACGCCTCGCTATCAGGCCGCCAATCGCCCTCGGGTCCACCGCGAGCGATGCCGCTCATGTGCCATGCCGGCACCGACAAGCAGAAGCGTCAAAAGGGGAAGCATGGCCACCAAGTCTGCTGAGGTTTCGGAACACACGGGGACCGATGGAGTCCGCCGCCGCGACTTCCTCAACGTCGCCGCGGTGAGCTTCGCCGGGGTCGGCACGGTTGCCGCGCTCGTTCCGCTGGTGGTGCAGATGAGCCCGCCGGCCGATGTCCTCGCGCTCGCTTCGACCGAGGTCGATGTGTCCAAGATCGCAGCGGGCCAGGGGATCAAAGTGAGCTGGCGCAAGCAGCCGGTGTTCGTGCGCAACCTGACGGCGAAGGAAATCGCCGAGGCCAATGCGGTCCAGCTGAGCGAGTTGCGCGATCCGCAGAGCCTCGCCGAGCGGACCAAGCCAGGCAAGATGAACTGGCTGATCACCATGGGCGTGTGCACCCATTTGGGTTGCGTCCCGCTGGGTATCGGCGAGGGCGAGAACCGCGGACCTTACGGGGGTTATTTCTGTCCCTGCCATGGGTCGGCCTACGACACCGCGGCGCGAATCCGGCAGGGGCCGGCACCGCTCAACCTGCAGGTGCCCGAATATAAATTCACGTCGCCGACGACCGTCGAAATCGGCTGAGGGGGTTAGCGAACCAATGAGCTTTGCCTGGGCCAAGCCCTACGAACCCAAGCATCCGGCGATGCGCTGGCTCGACCAGAAGCTGCCGCTGCCGCGCCTTGTCTACAATGCGACGGGCCCCGGTTATCCGGTCCCGCGCAACCTCAATTATTGGTGGAATTTCGGCGCCCTCGCCGGCCTCTTTCTGAGCATCCAGATCCTCACCGGGATCACGCTCGCGATGTGGTATTATGCCACCGCCGACGGTGCGTTCGGTTCGGTCGAGCACCTGATGCGCGACGTCAACGGCGGCTGGTTGCTGCGCTACGCGCATATGAACGGCGCGAGTTTCTTCTTCGTCGTGGTCTACATCCACATTTTCCGCGGGCTCTATTTCGGCTCGTACAAGGCGCCGCGCGAGCTGGTCTGGATGCTCGGCCTGGTCATTTATCTCTTGATGATGGCGACGGCGTTCATGGGCTACGTCCTGCCGTGGGGCCAGATGAGCTATTGGGGTGCGCAGGTCATCACCGGTTTCTTCTCCGCCTTCCCGATCGTTGGCGAGCCGATCCGCCAGTGGCTGCTCGGCGGCTTTGCGCCCGACCAGGCGGCGCTGACCCGGTTCTTCTCCCTCCATTACCTGCTGCCGTTCGTGATCGCTGCGGTGGTCATCCTCCACATCTGGGCGCTGCACCTGCAGGGATCGGGTAATCCGACCGGGGTTGAGGTCAAGGACGAGAAGGACACGCTGCCGTTCCACCCGTACTATACAGCCAAGGACGGTTGGTTCGTGGCTGCGTTCCTGCTGGTCTATGCGATCGTCACGTTCTTCGCGCCCAACTACCTCGGGCACCCCGACAATTACATCCAGGCCAACCCGCTGGCGACGCCGGCGCACATTGTCCCCGAATGGTATTTCTGGCCGTTCTACGCGATTTTGAAGAGCTTTACGGTCGGCTTTATCCTGCCCGCCAAATTGTGGGGCGTTCTGGCGATGTTCAGCTCGATCCTGCTGCTGTTCTTCCTGCCATGGCTCGACAGTTCGCCCGTCCGTTCGGGAACCTACCGGCCGCTGTTCAAGCGCTTTTTCTGGCTGCTGGTGATCGACGTGGTCATCCTCGGCTGGGCCGGCGGGTTCGCGCCGACGCCGTTCCGGGTCGCCGTGGGGCAAATCGCCTCGGCTTATTATTTCCTCCACTTCCTGGTGATCCTGCCGTGGATTTCGAGGGTCGAAAAACCGCTGCCGCTGCCCGACTCGATTTCGAGCAGCGTGCTCGGCGGTGACGTGGCGGAGGCGGCGCCGGTGGCGCAGAAGAAACCGCGGCGCGGGTCCGTGGCGACGGCCGGCTAAGGGGGAAGAAGACAGATGGGTTCCTTGTTCGCCTTGCCCGGAGCGATTCTCGGCTTTTTCGTCCGCCTCGGCTGGCTGCGCACCATTGCCTTGTTTGTCGGCGGCGGGTTCGCCTTTGCCGCGACCATCTCGTTGTACAGCGGGATCAAGGCTTATTACGCCAGCCCGCCGGTCGCGCTGGCGTCCGACGAGTTTCACCGCGAGCACAAGGAACTGAAGCTCGCCAGCGACGGGCCGTTCGGCAAATTCGACAAGGCCCAGGTCCAGCGCGGCTTCCAGGTCTATTCCGAGGTTTGCTCGGCCTGCCACAGCCTGAATTTCGTCGCCTTCCGTGATCTCAAGCAACTCGGCTACAACGACGCCGAGATCAAGAAGATCGCGTCCGACTGGAAGAACCAGGTGCCGTCGGTCAATCCGGACACCGGCGAAGCCGCGACCCGCAAGGCGTTGCCGTCCGATCATTTCCCGTCGCCGTTCCTCAACGAGACGCAAGCGCGCGCGGCGAACAACAATGCGCTGCCGCCCGATTTGTCGCTGATGAGCAAGGCGCGCGAGGGCGGGGCGGCCTACATCTATTCGATCCTGACCGGCTATCAGAACCAGCCGGCCGAGTTGTTGCACAAGTTCCCCGACGCGAAGACGCCGCCGAACCTGCACTACAACCCCTATTTCGCCAATCTGAACCTGGCGATGCCGCAGCCCCTCAGGGGCGGCGACGTGACGTTCGCGGATGGCACGCCCAACACGCTGCAGAACGAAGCGCGGGACGTTTCCGCGTTCCTGGTGTGGACCGCGGAGCCCAACCTCGAGCGGCGCCATGCGGCCGGGCTGTCGGTGGCGATCTTCCTGCTGATCGCGACGATCCTGGCCTATCTGGCCAAGGATAACATCTGGGCCGACACGAAGCGGGTGAAGGTGACCAGCCCGCGCGAACCGAAGGCGAACACGCGCCGCGCCAAGGGCAACCACGCTGGAATCGCCGGCTAAGTCCCTGTAATTCAGCGGCGGTTCACGCACGCGAGAGCCAGAACGGAGGCATCTTCCTCCGTTGTATCTGGAGTCTCGATATGCGTGTTCCTCAACTTCGACTGGCCGCTCTTGCCCTGCTCGGTGGCGTCACCCTCGGCGGCTGCGCCTACGGCCTCGGCGACCCTTACGGTGGCGGCTACGGCGGCGTGAACGTCGGCTATGGCAATGGCTATTACGGCAGCGGCTACGGTTCGCCCTACGGCTATGGTTCGCCCTATGGCTACGGTGGCGGTTACGGCGGCTACGGCAATTATGGCTACGGCTATGGCTCGCCCTACGGCTACGGCGGGTACGATCCGTACGGCTGGTACGGCAATTATTATTATCCCGGCACCGGCATTTACGTTTACGACCGCGACCGTCACCGCCATGTGATGACCGACGAGCAGCGTCAGCATTGGCGCGCGTTGTTCGCACGCCTGGGTAACCGCACCGCCGGCACCACGGCCACGGCCCAATCGGTCGCCCCGCGCGAAAATTGGAGCGGCTTCAACCGCCAGCGGGTTCGGAACTCGACCGACACGGAGTCTTCGCAGAACTCGAACCGGCAGCGTTGGCAGGGCCGGTCAGCGGCGGTCGATTCAAACAGTGATACGTCCACGACGACGACGACGCGCGATCGTTCGAACAACAATTGGCGCGGCCGCAGGCGTAACCGCTCCAACGACCAGTAAGCGGGTTCAGGCGGCCGGGCGCCGCCGGATCAGGACGATCGAGACGAAGGTCATCACCGGCACATTGTGCTGGTTGGTGACCGTCGTCCGCGTCCGGAACGATCCGATGTCCGGTTTTGAGCGCGACGGGGTCTTTTCGAGGATCTCGCCGCGGACGTGGAGCGTGTCGCCGGGATAGACCGGTTTGAGCCAGCGTAACTCGTCGATGCCGGGCGAGCCGAGGCCGGCCTGCTCCTGATCGACGACGGCGCGGGCGATCACCGCCATGGTCATCGCCGCGGTGTGCCAGCCGCTCGCCGCGATCCGCCCGAAATGGGTCTTGGCGGCGGCCTCGTCGGACAGATGAAATGGTTGCGGGTCGTATTTCCGCGCGAAGTCGAGCACTTCCTCGCGGGTCACATGATACGAGCCGAAATCGGTCTGCGCACCGACGACGAGGTCTTCGAAATGGATCATGTGGCCGCATAGCGGGCGGCGGCGCTTGGCGCGAGAGGGGCGACCGCGCTACGACGGTGCGGTGGCAACCCAGGCTCCTCTGACCGGCCGATGGCACCCGCGCCTGATCGAGGCGGCGATGGCCATGAACGCGAACCAGCTCGACGTCGCCGAGCGCTTGCTGAAGCCCTATCTCAGGGAAGATCCGTTCGACGCTCGGGCGATCCGCATGCTGGCCGAGTTGGCGGCCCGGATCGGGCGTTGGCGCGATGCCGAGAATCTGTTGCGGCGGGCAGTCGAGATAGCCCCCGGCTTTACCGCCGCGCGGGCGAACCTCGCGCTGGTTCTCGGGCGCATGGGTCGGCCGGCCGAAGCGATGGAGTTGATGGACGACATCGTCGCTGCAGAACCCGAGGATCTCGGTCACTGGAACCTCAAGGCCGCGACGTTAAGCCGTCTCGGCGACTTCGATGAAGCGATGCACATGTACGAAAACGTGCTCGCCCGCGGCGCTCGCCAGCCGAAGGTGTGGATGAGCTACGGCCATTTGCTCAAGACCGTCGGCCGCCAGGCCGAAGGCATCGCCGCCTACCGTAAATCGATTGAGCTGAAGCCGACGCTGGGCGAAGCCTGGTGGAGTCTCGCCAACCTGAAAACGGTCAAGTTCGACGATGGCGATATCGCCGCGATGCAGGCGATGCTGGCCGGGGAAGCGCTGAGCGAGCGCGACCGTTTCCATCTCGACTTCGCGCTCGGCAAGGCGATGCACGACGCCGGTCGGACTGACGATGCCTACCGCCATTATGCGGCGGGCAATGCCCTGCGCCTGAAGTCCCAGCCCTACGACGCGGGAAAGGTCACGCGCGCGGTCGACCGCTGCATCCAGGCTTTCACCGCGGAAGCCTTCGCCGAGCGGCCTAGTGGCTGTGAGGCGCGCGATCCGATCTTCATCGTCGGCATGCCCCGCGCCGGTTCGACCCTCGTCGAGCAAATCCTGTCTTCCCACAGTCTGGTCGAAGGGACCTCGGAATTGCCGGACATTCCCGCGCTTGCGCGCAAGACCGACGGCTATCCGGACGGCGCCCTTCGGGCGCCAGCGGAGGAGCGGCACGCGCTCGGCGAGGAGTATCTCAAGCGCGCCGGCGTGCAGCGCCGGACCGATCGCCCCTATTTCATCGACAAACTGCCCAACAACTGGCTGTTCGTGCCGTTCATCCAGCTGATCCTGCCCAATGCGAAGATCATTGACGCGCGGCGCCACCCGCTCGGCTGCTGCTTCTCGAACTTCCGGCAGCAATTCGCCCGCGGCCAGGACTTCACCTACGATCTGACCGACGTCGGTCGTTACTATGCGGATTACGTGCGGCTAATGGCGCACGTCGATGCCGTGCTGCCGGGGCGCGTACACCGCGTCATCTACGAGCGGATGGTCGACGACTTCGAAGCGGAAGTCCGGGCGTTGCTCGATTATTGCGGGCTGGAGTTCGAGCCGGCCTGTCTTGAGTTTTACAAGACCGAGCGCGCGGTGCGGACGGCAAGCTCGGAGCAGGTCCGCCAGCCGATCTATCGCGCGGCGATCGAGGAGTGGCAGGCATACGAGCCGTATCTTCAGCCACTGAAAGATGCGCTCGGGCCTGTGCTTGGTGCTTATCCTGAAGCGCCCGCGTCATTCCCGCAACGCTAGGTCGACAATCGTCACGCGTTCGTAACACTTGCCGTTGACAAGCGCGTGCCGCTCTGCCGCAATGCTCCCACATCGAGGATGGGGGCGTCCAAATGACCGAATCGACTTTACGCACGGCCGCGATTGCACTGCTGGCTTCCACCGCGCTTGCCAGTCCCGCGCTGGCCCAAACCACCAGTCCGCCACCGTCCGGGCAGTCACCGGCTGCCGCGACGACCGCGCCAGCCTTGGAGTCCGATCAGGATTCGATCATCATTACCGCGACCAAGCGCGAAGAGAGCATGCAGAATGTTCCGGTCAGCGTGCAGGTGCTCGGCACCAAGAAGCTCGACCAGCTGAACATCACCAATTTTGAAGACTACACCAAGCAGCTGCCGTCGGTGACCTTCCAGACTGCGCAGCCCGGCTTCACCACCGTCTACATGCGCGGCGTTGCCACCGGCGGCGACGGTAACCACTCCGGCTCTCTGCCATCGGTCGGCATGTATCTCGACGAGCAACCGGTGACGACCATCGGCGGAACGCTCGACGTCCACATTTACGACGTCGCGCGGATCGAGAGCCTCGCTGGACCGCAGGGCACGCTTTACGGCGCATCGAGCGAAGCCGGCACGATCCGAATCATCTCCAACAAGCCCGAGATCGGGGTCACCGCCGGCCGGGTCGATGGCGAGATCAATATGGTCGATCACGGTGGTGTCGGCGGCAACATCGAAGGGATGATCAACCTGCCGATCGGCGATCGCATCGCTTTCCGCGCATCGGCATTCTGGCAACGCGATACCGGCTTCATCGACAACGTCTTCGGCCAGCGGACCTATCTGGCGCCCGACCCGGCCGACAACCAGAGCTTCGACAACAGCTGCTGCGTCGAGAAGAATTACAACGACCTCGAAACCTACGGCGGCCGCGCGGCGTTGAAAGTCGACCTGACCGACAATTGGACGGTGACTCCAACCTTCCTTTACCAGAAAGCCGTGGCGGACGGGTCGTTCTTCATGGATGTGGGCCAGCCCGACCTCGACACGGTCCGCTTCCAGCCCGAAGTCGCGAGAGACAAATTCTGGCAGGCGGCGCTGACCATCCAAGGCAAGCTCGCCAATTTCGACATCACCTACGCCGGCGCCCTGATGGACCGAAAGCGGTTCGCGACGACCGACTACACCGACTACACCGACGCGTATGACGCCTATTATTCCTCCGTCGGCGGCCTACTCGGCTATCAGACGTGGGAAGACAATGCGGGCAACATCATCAACCCGCGGCAGCACATTCTCGGCACTGACCACTTCACCAAGCAGAGCCACGAGCTTCGTGTCGCTTCGCCGGCAGACAAGCCGATCCGGGTCATTGCCGGTGCGTTCTACCAGAAGCAGACCAACCACATTTTCCAGAACTATCTGGTTGATGGTCTGGCGGACGATCTTTCGGTAGGCGGCTATCCGGGTTCGGTCTGGGTCACCAACCAGGCGCGCGTCGACAAGGACACGGCGGTCTTCGGTGAGGTCAGCTGGGACATCATCCCGCAGATCACCCTGACCGGCGGCGGACGCCTGTACCGGTTTAACAACACCCTGTTCGGGTTTGCCGGCTTTGGTGAGGATAACCCCGGCGGTTTCTCCACCGGTCAGAATACCTGCGTGACGACGACCGGACAGACGATTAGCGATAATCCGGGTGGCACTCTTGCGACCGGCCATACCGATTTAATCATCCCGTGCTTTGATGTCGCCAGCGTCAACTCGAACGGGGAGGCTGTTCCCCGCAAGAGCAAGGGTGACGGTCACATCTATCGCCTGAACGCGCAGTATAAGCCGGCGCAAGGATTGATGTTCTATGCGACCTGGTCGAAAGGCTTCCGACCGGGCGGCATTAATCGGCAGCCAAATGCGCCAGCCTATGCGCCGGACTTCCTGATCAACTACGAACTGGGTTGGAAGACGACGTTTCTCGGCAGCCGGCTGCGTTGGAACGGCGCGATCTATCACCAGGACTGGCAGGACATTCAGTTCTCATATCTCGGCCCGAACAGCCTGACCGTTGTCCAGAATGGACGCAAAGCTCGGGTGAACGGCATTGAGACCGATCTCAACTATGTCCAGGGTGGATTGTCGCTGACCGGGTCGGCTGCGTACACGGACGCGAAGACCAAGGGAAATATCTGCCACGCCGCGATTGTCGTTGATCCTTTGCCCGATTGCAGCGGATTCGACTCCCACGTGCCGCCACGCCCCGATTTCATCGTCGTGCCATCTGGCACGCGACTCCCGATCACGCCAAAATTCAAGGCGACCGGGATTGCCCGCTACAGCTGGCCGATGTGGGCTGGCAAGGCGCATGTCCAGGGCGTGATCGCTTATTCTGGGTCGGCACCGTCGGACCTCGATCCGGTCCAGAATGCCTTGCTCGGCAAACTAAAGTCGTCGACGCTCGTCGATCTCTTCGTTGGATACGATTGGGGCAAGTTCAATGTCGAGCTGTTCGGATCGAACGTTTTTGACGAGCGGAACGAGCTGTCGCGCTTCGTCGTCTGCAGCATTTGCACGCAGGTCAAGATCGTACCGGGACGGCCGCGCACGATCGGCGTTCGCGCGGGGATGAAGTTCTAGCGACCGGGGCGATCGCCCGGCCCATCCGCTTCGCCGGCGCGCTGGTCGCGCTGGCGGGGATGTGGCTGGCGATGCTGCTGCGGGGCGGGGGGCCGCTCGACCGGCGGATCTACGAAGCGCTGTATGCCGGCGACCGGCCGCTGCTGCTGGCGGTCGCGCGGTTTTTCACCGCGCTGGGCGAACCGACCGTCCTGATCGGGGCCGGCGTGCTGGTTGCGGCCTGGTTATTCTATCGCGGGCATCGCCATTTGCCGTGGGCGCTGATCGCCATCGTCGCGATCGGGCGGGGTCTGAGCGAAGCGCAGAAATATTGGGTCGCGCGGGTCCGGCCCGACCTCGAACCGCACCTTGTCGTGGTCAAAACCTCGTCGTTCCCGAGCGGCCATGCGACGAGTTCGATGATCTTTTTCCTGACGCTGGCGCTGGTGCTCGGTGCCCAAACGCGCTGGCAGCGCCCGGCTGTTGCGGGCGCGATCCTGCTGTCGCTGGCGATCGGGACGAGCCGGGTGATGCTCGGCGTCCATTGGCCGAGCGATGTCGTCGGCGGCTGGGCGTTCGGCCTGCTGTGGGTGCTGCTAACGTTACGCCTCGCCGGGCGCTGGATCACCGAGTAAAGTGCAGGAGGGGAGAGACGCCATGAAACGACCGTTCACCTTGATCGCCGCGATCATTTTCGCGCTGATCACCGTGGTCCATGCCTATCGCTTGATTACGCAATTCCAGGTTACCGCTGGCAGTCACACGCTGCCGATGTGGGTGAGCATCGTCGGGATCGCGGTCGCCGGAATTCTGGCGTTCGGCCTTTATCGGGAGAGCCGGGCCTAATCAGACGTTGAAGCGGAAGAGCAACACGTCGCCGTCCTGGACGACATATTCCTTGCCTTCCGAACGCATCTTGCCGGCGTCCTTGGCTCCGGCTTCGCCGCCGCACGCGACAAAGTCATCGTAGGCGATGGTTTCGGCGCGGATGAAGCCGCGTTCGAAGTCGGTGTGGATCTCGCCCGCGGCCTCGGGCGCCTTTGCGCCGCGATGCACGGTCCAGGCGCGGGCTTCCTTGGGGCCGGCGGTGAAGAAGGTGATCAGGCCGAGCAGCTCGTAGCCGGCCATGATCATGCGAGTGAGGCCGGTTCCATGCAGGCCGAGGTCGGACAGGAAGACGTCGCGCTCTTCGGGCGGCAGAGTCGCGATTTCGGCTTCGATCGCGGCGGAAATGACCACCGCCTTGGCGTTTTCCGCCGCGGCTTTGGCGAACACGCGCTCGGACAACGCATTGCCCGACGCGGCATCGCCTTCGTCGACGTTGCACACGTAGAGCACCGGCTTGGCGGTCAGCAGCTGGGCGCGCTGGAGCGCACGCTCTTCCTCGACGTCCTTGGGTTTGACCAGCCGCGCGGGCTTGGACGCCTGGAGCAGTTCGAGCGCCTGGCCGAGCACCGAGGCCTCGACTTTGGCTTCCTTGTCGCCCTGCTGGGCTTTCTTGACGAGGTTGGGGACGCGCCGCTCGAGGCTGTCGAGATCGGCGAGCATGAGTTCGGTCTCGACCGTCTCGGCATCGGCGATCGGATCGACCCGGCCTTCGACATGGGTGACGTCGCCGCCTTCGAAGCAACGCAGGACGTGGACAATTGCGTCGACTTCGCGGATGTTGGCGAGGAACTGGTTGCCAAGACCTTCGCCCTTCGACGCGCCGCGGACGAGACCGGCGATGTCGACGAATTCGATCTGGGTCTCGATTTCCTGCGCCGACTTGGCGATTTCACGGATCTTGTCCAGGCGCGCGTCGGGGACCGCGACGCGGCCGACGTTGGGTTCGATCGTACAGAACGGATAATTGGCCGCTTGCGCCGCAGCGGTTTCGGTCAAAGCATTGAAAAGCGTCGATTTGCCGACGTTCGGCAGGCCGACAATGCCGCAGCGGAAGCCCATATGTTCTCCAATTGGGAAAGCGTCATCCCGGCCTTGAGCCGGGATCCGTCTGTTCTTTCGAACGCCGCTAGAGGGAAGGCAGGCCCCGGATCAAGTCCGGGGTGACGAATAGCGGTTTGAAACTGCCGCGCCGGCTAACTAGCTGGGGTGGATGACCGATCTCTCCCAATTTCCCATCACGCAGCGCTGGCCCGCCCAGAATCCCGACATCCTCCAGCTCTATTCGCTCAACACGCCCAACGGCGTGAAGGTCTCGATCATGCTCGAGGAGACCGGGCTGGCCTATGAACCGCACCTGGTCGACATCAATAAAAACGAAAGTTGGACGCCCGAATTCCTGTCGCTCAACCCCAACGGCAAGATTCCCGCGATCATCGATCCCAACGGACCTGACGGTGAGCCGCTCGGGCTGGCGGAATCGGGCGCGATCCTGATTTATCTCGCGGAAAAAACCGGCCAGCTGCTGCCCGCCGGCAACCGCCGTTACGAGACGATCCAGTGGGTGATGTGGCAGATGGGCCATGTCGGACCGTATTTCGGCCAGGTCGGCTTCTTCCATAAATTCGGCGGCCGCGAGTGGGAGGACAAGCGCCCGCTCAAGCGTTTCGCCGGGGAATCGAAGCGGCTGCTGAAAATGCTCGACGGCCGGCTCGAGGACCGCGCGTGGGTGATGGGCGAAGACTATACGATCGCCGACATCTCGCTGCTCGGATGGGTGCGAAACCTGATCGGTTTCTACGACGCGGCCCATCTCGTCGATTACGATGGGCTCACGAACATCCACCGCTGGCTGGCCGCGGGTTTGGCCCGGCCGGCGGTCGAACGCGGGCTGATGATCCCGGCGCGCCCGGCCTAGACCTCAGGCGAAGTTGAAGCTGATCGAGAGCCGGTCGCCCTTGCTGGCGCCGGCTAACACCTCATGGCGCAGCCAGCTTTCCCAGAGCAGCAGCAGGCCAGGGCGCGGCTCGACGGTGACGAACGTGTCGGCGCGGGGCGGAGCGGCCATCATCAGGGGCAGGCGCGGGTCCTCGAAGCGGATGGCGCCCGAACCCCTGGGGACCTCGACGTAGAAGCTGCCCGACAAGATGCTGTGGGGGTGCATGTGTCCACTATGTTGCCCACCGGATTTCAACAGATTGACCCACAGGCTGTCGAGCTTGGGCTTGCGGTCCCAGCCAAGTTCGCGCGCGAAGGCTGCGGCGTGGCGAGTGAGGCGCTTGGCGAGGTCGGCAAATGCCGGGTCGCGCTTGGGCAAATCGTTGAGCGACGCATAGCTGGTGTAGCCGGCATAACGATGCTCCTTCGACCAGCGGATGCCGGCGCCATCATCCTGCGCCAGCGTTCGGATCGAGTGTGCAAGGTCTTCCAGATGCGCGTTGTCGCCGAGATCGGCTTCGTAGAATCGAGTGGCGAAAAGCGAGCGGGTCATACGCTGTCCTGCAATCGCAGCGCGACTTCGCTCATGAAGCGCGCGTCGTCGCCGTCGGCGAGCCAATCGGCTTCGGCGGAGATGGCGGCGAGGACGTCGCTCAGGGGCTCCATCTCGGACTTGGCGTAATTGCCGAGCACGTGCGGGGTGACGAGGTCCTTGCGGCCGGGGCCGGGGTGGCCGATGCCGATCCGCACGCGGCGGAAGTCGGGGCCGAATACGGCGTCGATCGAGCGCAGGCCGTTGTGGCCGGCGAGGCCGCCGCCGACGCGGACCTTGACCTTGAACGGGGCGAGATCGAGCTCGTCGTGGAACACGGTGAGGGCGTCCAAGTCGAGCTTATAGAAATTGAGCGCCTGCTGAACCGCATCGCCGCTGTCGTTCATGAAGGTCTGCGGCTTGAGCAGGAGGATGCGCTGGTGGCCGATGCGGCCTTCGGCAATGAGGCTACGGAATTTCTTTTGCCACGGGCCGAAGTTATGCACTTCGGCGAGAATGTCGGCGACCATAAAGCCGACATTGTGCCGCTGAAGCGTATATTTAGTGCCCGGATTTCCGAGCCCGACCCAGAGTTGCATGGTGGTTCGCTAGCAGGAGCGAGGACAAACAAAAACCGCCCGCTTCCGGGAAGCGAGCGGTCTCTGTAACAAACCGGCGGAGGATTATTCCTCGGAACCGCCTTCGGCTTCGGTGTCGCCACCTTCGCCCTCGGCAGCTTCCTCGCCTTCGGCGCCTTCGACGCCCTCGGTAGCGGCCGCGGTCTCTTCCTCTTCCGACTTCATCGCCGACGGCGCGACGATCGTCGCGACGGTGAAGTCGCGGTCGTCGATCGCCGGCTTGACGCCGTCGGGCAGCTTGACCTGGCTGATGTGGATCGAATCGCCGATCTCGAGGCCAACCAGATCGATGTGGATCTCGTTCGGGATGCTCGCCGCGTCGCAGACCAGCTCGAGCTCGTGCTGGACGACGTTGAGCACGCCGCCGCGCTTGAGGCCCGGTGAGGCCTCTTCATTGTCGAAGCGCACCGGCACCGCGACGGTGACCTTGGTGTGCTCGCCAATGCGCAGGAAATCGACGTGGATTGGACGGCTGGTGACCGGGTGGAAATCGACCGCCTTCGGCAAAGTGCGGTGCGGTTTGCCCTCAAAATCGATCATCACGACCGAATTCATGAAGTGCCCGGTAAGGAGCATCTTGTAGAGCAGCTTCTCCTCGACGTGAATCGAGAGGGGCTCTTTCTTTTCGCCGTAAACCACGGCGGGTACCCGTCCATCGCGGCGCAGTGCTCGGGAGGCTCCCTTGCCAGCCCGGTCGCGCGCTTCGGCGGGCAGCGTCAGCTGATCGCTCATTGTTGCGTTCTCCAGTTAAACAAACCCCGCCACGCCTCCAGGGATGACCATGGCCGAGGAAGCGCGCGCCCTAGTGCAGGGCGACCGAAAACGCAAGTTGAGGAGGCGTCAGTTGAGCCGGGTAGACGGAATGCCCTGCTCTGCGAGGCGGACAAGCAGGCTGTCCTTGCCGGCGAGGTGGCCGGCACCGACCGCGACAAACACAACGCCGGGCGTTTGCATCCGTCCGGCGATCCAGTCGGCCCAGCGCGCGTTCCGCTCGGTAAACATCAGCCGGTAGGTGTCGGGCGAGGTCTGTTCGAGCTGGTTGAGCATGCGCACGAACACGTGCTGGTCGCCATGTTTCCACGCCGATTGCATCTCGGCCATGGTCCGCGACAGGCTGTCCAATTGCGCGCCGTCCTCTACCGGTTCGCCGGCTTTGGGCGGACGCCTGGTGGACGTGGCCGGCATGCGCGTGAACATGTTGAGCTGCAGCTCAAGTGTTTCGAGACCCTCGACCGGCTTGCCTTCGGCATCGGCGGCGTGACGCAGGACATTGTCGGCGCCATTGCCGACCTGCATGCCCTGTGATCGTCCGGCGTTGATCGCGAGGCGGGTGGTGGCGAGGAACGACGCCGAGGTGGTCATCGGCAACGCGCGGGCGCTGATCGCCTGACGAAGCTGGACCGGGCTTTCGGGGAGGACGGTTTCGAGCACCAGCTCGTTCGACGATTCAAATGCGGATTTGACCCGGTGATCGAACCAGTCGGCGTGGCCGTCGAGGGCGTGGAAGGTACCGAAGATGTAGACGGTGGTGTCGGCGTCGCGGACAACGAACATCGCGGGGCTGGCGGCGGCAGCGGGCGGCGGCGCTTCAGGCACGGCGGCGGCGAGCGCAGCAGCAATCAGGACAGCAACCATCCAAACAGCCTCCTTCACGGTGGCCGGCTGAGGATGAGATGGATTGAGTGGTCAGGCGCGTCCGCTGGGCACAAATCGCCCGCGCGAACTCGCCGTACCCCCGCTCAAACGCATCGTGCCCCCCAGCCCGATACCCGATGAATATGGTCACCGAGGAGTTAACAAAAGTCTAGCAAAATCCGGGAAAAGGTGAATTCTTATCGGTACATAGCCGAAACGAATTACTGGACGCGCGTGACCTTGTAACCGTCGCGGCGCAGCAGGTCGACGACCGAATCCTTGCCCGCGAGATGACCGGCACCGACCGCGATCATGATCGAACCCGGCTGGGCCATGCGCTGTTCGATCCAGCGGCTCCAATTGGCGTTGCGGCGGGCGATCAGCGCCTTGGCGACTTCGGGCGATGCCGCGAGGTCGCGATTGAAGCTGCGCCCGATGCCCGGAACATCGCCGCGAGCCCAGGCCGACAGCATCCCGTGGAATTCCTTCGCGGTGTTGGTCGGCGCATCGATCGACCCTTCGAGCAGGTCGCGTTGGGCTTTTTCCGACAACGTATCGAAATAGCCGAGCTGCTCGGCATTGGTCTCGAGTTGCCCGATCGGCTTTTTGGCGGCGGTGAATGCCTGCTTCAGCGCCTCTTCGGGCCCAGCCTGGCCTTGCAGGCCGAGCGCGCGAAACTGCACGCCTAGCAGCTGAAAGGCGGCGAACCAGGTTTCCATCAGATTGTATGAGTTTTCGGGGATGCCGCTCGCCGCCATGGCCGTGCGCAGCAACGCCCGCTTCGCCGGCGGCACGCGGTCGATAATCGGCGGCAGGCGGGTCTGGCTGTAGCCGAGCCGGGACAAATCCTCCTGGAATGATTGCGGATGCTCGAAATCGACGATCGTTTCGACGACCAGTTCGTCCGACTTCCCCAACGCATCGCGGAATTTCGGGGTCTGCCATTGGTAGTTCGCCGGCAGCAGGTGAATCGTCCCGAACAAATAGATGGTCGTGTCGGCATCGGACACGGCCCACATCGCAGGGCGAGCAGCGGGTGGCGCGGCCTGGGGCGCCGGGGCGGCGCCGAGCAGCATCGGCAGACCGAGCAGGGCAACACATCGACGCAATACATCCTTGAGCATTTTTATCCTTTCGGCTCGCGTATCGCGGCTAGCACGTAGTGAGCGGAGCCTGAACCGCTACTTGCCCCTGTGCCATGCATCAGCCAAAGCCTAACGCTCTATGAACGCGCGTTGTGGGGCCAAGCTTTGAGCCTGTCTTTCCAGGACCTGATCCTGACCCTCCAGCATTATTGGGGCGACCGCGGCTGCGTGCTGCTCCAGCCCTATGACATGGAGATGGGGGCGGGGACGTTCCACCCGGCGACGGTGCTGCGCGCGCTCGGGTCGGAGCCGTGGAGGGCGGCCTACGTCCAGCCGTGCCGGCGGCCGACCGACGGCCGCTATGGCGAAAACCCCAACCGGCTCGGCGCTTATTACCAGTTTCAGGTGGTGCTGAAGCCGAGCCCGGACGACCTTCAGGATCTCTATCTCGGCAGCCTGGCGGCGATCGGCATCGACCCGCTAAAGCACGATATCCGCTTCGTCGAGGACGATTGGGAAAGCCCGACGCTGGGCGCCTGGGGGCTCGGCTGGGAAGTGTGGTGCGACGGGATGGAAGTGACGCAATTCACTTACTTCCAGCAGGTCGGCGGGTTCGAATGCAAGCCGGTGACCGGCGAACTGACCTACGGGCTCGAACGGCTGGCGATGTACATCCAGGGCGTCGACAATGTGTTCTACCTCCGGTTCAACGACGCGGGCGTCAGCTACGGCGATGTGTTCCGCGAGAATGAAGTCGAGATGTCGACCTATAATTTCGAGGTCGCGGACACCGAGGCACTGTTCGATCTATTCAAGAAGGCGGCGGGCGAATGTGAGCGCTGCCTTGAGGCGAAGCTGCCTATCCCGGCCTATGAGCAGGCGATCAAGGCGAGCCATGTGTTCAACACGCTGCAGGCTCGCGGCGTGATCAGTGTCGCCGAGCGGCAGGCCTATATCGGGCGGGTGCGTGATTTGGCGAAAGCGGCGTGCGGCGCGTGGTTGGAGCGCCCGCGTGGCTGACTTTCTCCTCGAAATCCTGTCCGAAGAAATCCCGGCGCGGATGCAGGCAAAGGCGCGCAACGATTTGGCGCGACTGTTTGCCGAGGCCATGGCGGACGCCGGTCTTCAGACTGGAGAAATCGCTGTATTGTCGACGCCGAGGCGCTTGGCATTGGCCGTGAGCGACGTGGCGGAGCAGACTCAGGCTGTCAGGATGGAGGAAAAAGGCCCACCTCAGGGCGCGCCTGATTCCGCGATAGACGGCTTCTGCAAAAAGCACGCCATCAGCCGCACTGAATTGGAAATCCGAGAGGTAAAGGGCCGCCCGACCTACTTTGCGGTGATCGACAAGCCAGGCCGCAGCGCGGTCGAAGTGCTTCAGGCGCGAATTCCTTCGCTCATATTCGATTTCCCATGGCCCAAGTCCATGCGATGGGGGGATGGCGATCTTCGTTGGATTAGGCCGCTTCACAACGTGCTGGCGATCCTTGGTGATCAGCCCATCGAAATCGACATGAGCATGTGGGCCGGCGTCTATGTTCGTGGGAACAACCCTGCAGTCTCAAAAGTAGTCGCCGAGTTTTCCAATGTGACCAGCCTTCCACAGACGCCCGGCCATCGCTTTCATCATCCGGGACCGATCACTATTGGCGGGGCTTCTGATTATGTCGAGAAATTGCGCGCCTGCCACGTGATCGTCGACCAGGACGAGCGCGAGGCGCTGATCCGTGAGGGCGCGGCGAAGGCGGCGGCGGAGGCGGGGCTGGCGTTGCTCCCCGACGAGGGACTGGTGGTCGAGAATGCCGGGCTGACCGAATGGCCGGTGCCTTTGGTCGGGCGGTTCGACCCGGATTTCCTCGACGTGCCGCGCGAAGTGATCGTGCTGACCATGCGGACCAACCAGAAGTATTTTGCCTGCACGGCGGCGGACGGCGGGTTGGCGCCGGGGTTCGTGTGCGTCGCCAACATCGCCGCGAACGATGGCGGGGAAGCGATTGCGCAAGGCAATGCGCGGGTGCTCGCGGCGCGGCTGGCCGATGCGCGCTTTTTCTGGGAGCAGGACGTCAAGGTGCCGCTCGAGGAGCAGGCGGCGAAGCTGTCGGGCATCGTGTTCCATGAGAAGCTCGGGACGGTCGCCGACAAGGTCGAGCGCGTGGCGAAACTGGCGCGCTGGCTGGTCGAGGAAAGGATCGTCAAAGCCGACGCCGATCAAGTCGAGCGCGCGGCGCGGCTGGCCAAGGCCGACCTCGTCACCGGGATGGTTGGCGAATTCCCCGAATTGCAGGGCGTGATCGGCGGCTATCTCGCCGCGGCGCAGGGCGAACCCAAAGCGGTCGCCGAGGCCATCCGCGATCATTACAAGCCGGTCGGGCAGGGCGACGAGGTGCCGGCCGCACCGGTGACGGTGGCGGTGAGTCTTGCGGACAAGCTGGATACGCTGCTGGCGTTCTTTGACATCAAACAGTATCCGACCGGCTCAAAGGACCCATTTGCTCTGCGTCGCGCAGCATTGGGCATTATTGCTCTGATTCTGCACAACAATATTGTGCTGCAGACGGACTATCCAATCGAGTTTTGGTTGGGCCAATCCGATCCCAAAATGGTCCTCAACGACCGGGATCGGGATCGTCGATCTCTTCTAACAGTTGTTAATGACTTCCTGCTGGAGCGGCTCGTCGTCCAACAACGTGATGCAGGAATTCGTCATGATTTCATTGCCGCATCCCGCGAATGGAATGCTCGCGGGGATGTGCGCCTAGATCGAGTAGTGCGACGAGCGAATGCGCTGCAGGGCTTTGTCGAGACCGCGGACGGGACCAATTTGCTGGTCGCTTATAAGCGCGCGGCGAACATCCTTAAAAAGGAAAAGTGGGACGAGCCGCAGGATTCCGGCGTGCGCGGGAATGACGAATTGGCGGGCGAGGAGGCGGCGCTGGTCGCGGCGCTCGATGAGGCTGAGCCCAAAGCGTCGGCGGCGGTCGAGGCTGAGGATTTCACCGGGGCGATGGCGGCGCTGGCCTCGCTCCGCGCGCCGATCGACACGTTTTTCGACAAGGTCACGGTCAACGATCCCGACGCAGCCAAGCGCCAGCGGCGGTTGAACTTGCTGCTGCGCTTCCGCGACGCGGTGAACCGGGTCGCGGATTTCGCGCGGATCGAGGGGTAATTGCCTGTGACTGGGCCCCGGCCTTCGCCGGTTAACTAGGGCGTCGGGACGACCCGGTCGCGGTCGCGGTCTTTGATCGAGGCATCGCGCAGACTGTCGCGTTCGCGCCAATCCTTCTCTTTCGCGTCCCATTCGGCGCGGTGGCGGGCGTGCTCACTCTCGAGCGCGGTGCGGCGGTCGGTCTCTTCGCGGTAGCGGGTCTTCCATTTGCGCCGGCCGCCGGCGGTCAGGAACATGCCCACCAGCAGGCCGAGTACGAAGACGAGTCCGCAGATGACCCAGAGATTCGGGTCGGTCGTGATGTTCATTGCGCTTCCCCAACAGAGTCGGAACCGCAGCGACTACGCTTCAGCGCGCCGCTGCGTTCCGTTTAGCCGTTGATGAAGCTGTCTTTGATCGAGCAGGCCGCCGGACCCAAGATGACGATGAACAGGGTCGGCAGAATGAACAGGATCAGCGGCACGGTCATGATCGCCGGGAGGCGGGCGGCCTTTTCTTCCGCCCGCATCATGCGGTCGTTGCGGAACTCGGCCGACAGCACGCGCAGCGCCGACGCCAGCGGGGTGCCGTATTTCTCGGTCTGGATCATGGTCGTGACGACGCCACGCACCGCTTCGAGATCGACGCGGGTGGCGAGGTTCTCGAACGCCTGGCGGCGCTCGTTGAGGAAGCCGAGCTCGATCGCGGTCAGGCCGCATTCGTCGCCCAGTTCGGGATAGGCCTTGCCCAGTTCGCGGGCGACACGGCCGAACGCGGCGTCGACCGTGAGGCCGGCCTCGGCGCAGATCACGAGCAGATCGAGCGCGTCGGGGAGGCCCTTGCGGACCGCATGGCTGCGCTTCTTGACCTTGTTCGAGAGCCACAGGTCGGGTGCCTTGTAGCTGCCGACGAGGACCGCGGCGACGGTCAGATACTGACGCAGCCACGACCAGGCCGGGAACATGTCGAACACGTAGATCACCAGCACCGCGACGGTGCCGAGGACGAGCGGCATGATGAACCGCGCGGCGATGATGAAGAAGGCGAGGTCCTTGGTCCGGATGCCGGCCTGCATCAGGCGCGTCTGGGTCTTCTTGAGCTGGTCTTCCTGGACCATCTTGAAGCTGGTCAGGACCGAGCGCAGGCGGTCGGTGGCCTCGCTCCGGTTGGTCAGCTTGCGGCGCTTGTTGGTCGACGCCACGATGCCGGCCTTGAGCTGCTCGCGGCGCTCGTTGAGCGCTTTGACGCGCCGCGCCATCGGGTCCTTGACCGTGGTCGCGGCATAGATCGCGAGCAACACCGCGAACGACGCGACGGCGGTCAGGATCGTCGCGATCCAGATCACGTCGAAACCGAGAAGGGTAGGGCCTGCTGGCACCGGATCCATGGTTGTCAGTCCCCCGCTAAATCTCGAAGTTGACCATTTTGGCCATGATGAATGCGCCGATGCTCATCCACACCAGCCCGACCAGGCCGGCGACCATCAACCGTTGGTCAACGAAGAAGCCCGACATGTAATGCGGGTTGATGAACCACACGAGCGTGAACACGATGAACGGCAGCGAGCCGACGATCCACGCCGAAGCCTTGGATTCCGAGCTCATCGCGCGAATCTTGAGCATCATCTGGGCGCGCTTGCGCAGCACGTCGGCGAGGTTTGACAGTGTCTCGGCGAGGTTGCCGCCGGTCTCGCGCTGAATCGCCAGAGTGATCACGAAGAACTGGAATTCGGCGGTGCCGAGGCGATCCGCGGTTTCCTGCAACGCGACTTCCATGGTCCGGCCGATTTTCATCTTGTCGGACACCATGCGGAACTCGATCCCGACCGGACCGCCGACTTCGCTGGCGACGATCCCGAGCGTTTCGGTGATCGGCAGACCCGACCGGAGGCCGCGGACCATCAGCTCGATCGCATCGGGGAAGTTCGAGTTGAACTTCTTGATGCGGCGCTGGATCATTTTGCCGATGATGAAGTGCGGACCGCCGATGCCGAAGAACAGGCCGAGCAGCAGCGACAGCAGGATCGGCGCCCCGCGCAACATCACCAGGCTGGCGACGACGAGGGCGATGGTCATGCAGACCATGGCATATTTGCCGAGCGTGATGTCCTTGCCGGTCATCTCCAGACGCTTGCGCATCAGGGCCGGCTTGGGAATCAGGGTCGAAGCAAAGCCTTCGATCTTGCCCGCGCGCTGCGCCATCAGCTTGCGGATCTGGGCCTGGGCGTTGCCAGCAACGATGTCGCCGTGACGCTCCTTCACCAGTTCCATGCGCCGCTTCAGCGCCTTCGACGCCGACGGGCCGCGGACGGCCATGAAGGCCAGAATCAGCGCTCCGACGCCGCCAATCAGGATGATCCACAAGAGCATGTCTTGCTTTCGCCTCTCGCTCGCGCGGCCGGGAGTGCCCCGGCCAACGGATTGGTTACGCTGCCTTGGCCGGCTTCGGCTTCGACAGCATCGACTTCAAATTATCGACCAGGTTCTTGGCGCCCGCCGCAGCCTTCGACTCCGGAGCGGCAACGCCGTCCTCGGTGGCATTGCTGAGCACCATCGACGACAACTGGGTGAACGGCGCGGCCATCTTGCCGCTGGCGACTTCCGCCATCGGCTTGCCGAGCTTGGCCGCCTGGGCCGCGAGCTTGGCATCGACCGGAAACACGATGTCGACCGGACGTTCGATCGACTGTTCGAAGTCCTTGCGGCTGATTTCCAGCGCGCCGCCCGAGGGGACGCGGTTGGCACAGACGATGACCTTGGTCTGCGGCGCGTTCGACTTGAGCCATGCGAGGATGCGGATGGTGTCGCGCGTCGCGGCGAGCGTCAGCTCGGACACGACCACCGCGACATGCGCGTCATGCACCAGATGCGGATACTGGATCAGCATCTGCCGGGGCAGGTCGAGCACGGTCGATTCGAAGGCGTTGCGCATTTCTTCCTGCAGTTGGAAGAAAGCGGTGCCGTCGGTCACCAAAGGCTGGTGGATCGGCGCTTCAGCCGAAAGGACCGACAGCCGCTCGTTGGCGCGAACCATCGCGCGTTCGATGAACAGTCCGTCGATGCGGCTCGGATTTTCGATCGCGTCGGTCAGGCCGCGACCCGGCTCGAGATCGAGCGCTAGGGCGCCGGTCCCAAAATGGACATCGAGGTCGAGCAGCGCGGTGGTGCGCCGAGCTTTCTCACCCAGCAACCAGGCGAGCGAGGTCGCAATGGTCGAGGCGCCAACGCCGCCGCGGACGCCGACCACCGCGGTCATCACGTGCGGCTTGTCGACCGCCGCTTCGCCGCGCGGTCCCGACAGGATCGTCTGGGCGTGCGAGAAGGTGTCGCGCAGATGGTCGACGGTGAACGGCTTGAGCAGATAATCGTGGATGCCGCTGGCAACGAGGTCGCGATACAGGCGGACGTCGTTGACGGTGCCCGACGCAATCACGATCGTCCCCGGCTCGCACACTTCGGCAAGCGCGTTGATGTCGTTGAGCGGATCGGCCGACTCGCTGAGATCCACGAACAGGATGTTCGGGCTCGCCGAGACCGACAAGGACTGGACCGCATTGCGCAGACCACCCTTGTGGACCTTTTCCGGCGACCAGCCGTGCTCGACCGCAACTGGTCGCAGCATGTCCGCCGTCGCATCGTCGCATACGAATGCCGTGAACGGATCGCGGAGGCCCGCGCGTGCCTGGAAAGGGGCGTTCATCACTTGCCTTCCTTCGTGTTGATTTCCTGAAGACCCTTGGTGCCGGTCGGCGGCGACGAGCGGTAGAACTGGACCGCTTTCGCAGCGGTCGTGGTGTCGCTAGCGGACGCGCCGTCGCGGCCGTGAAGCAGGTCCTCAGGATTGGCGACCTGCATCGCAAAGTTACTATTCACCGCGCAGCCGTAGTTGGACATGCTGCGGTTCTCGAAGTTCGGCTGCGACGGCACCGACCAGTTCGGGCAGCCCGGGACCTCGGCGCGGCGGCGCGCAACCACGACGCGCACGGCGCCAGGCTGAACGATGCCCTCGGTAACCGGTGCGCCTTCGCTGACCAACATACCGTACTTGCCGGCGACCCGCGCAACCTGCTCACGCGCGGCATAGGCGCTGTTGCCGTCAATATAGACCGAATCGCCGTAGCTGAGGCCGAGGCCCTGGAACCAGCCGTTGAGGCGGTCGGACTCACCCGGAGCAAGCGCTCCGCCCGGGGCGGCTGCGTCGAACACGTAGTTGGCGGTGGTCACCACCGGCACGTTGACAGCCGCAATCCCGCGGTCGGGAAGGTCACGTCCGCCGGCTGACGCGCAGCCCGCAAGGGCGCTGCTCAAAGCCAGGAGCGGGAGGAGTTTGGAACGCATGATTGCATCCTTCCTGATAAAAGCGCGGGTCACCGGCTGAAGCCCGGAGCAGCGACCGGAGCCGAAACGCCCGACGCCGGAACAGCGGTCGGAGTCGCGACGCCGGAACGGCCCTCGAAAGTCTGCCCCTCGATGTTGAGCTGCGTATCGGTCGGAGCTCGGTATCCGTCAGCCGGAATCGCCAGCTGCCTAGACACCGGACGAACCAGATACGGCGTGACCACGATCACCAACTCGGTCTCGTCGCGCTGGTAGCTGGTCGAACGGAACAGCATGCCAAGGATCGGCAGGTCGCCGAGGAAGGGTGCCTTTTCGATGTTGTTGCGGTTGCGGTTCTGCAGCAGGCCGGCAATCATGAACGATTGACCCGAACCCAATTCGACCGTGGTTTCGGCGCGACGGGTGGTCAGGGACGGCACGACGAAGCCGCCGAGCTTGACCGAACCCGCTTCGCTGAGTTCGCTGACCTCGGGACGGACGCGCATCGAGATACGGCCGTCGGCCAGGACGATCGGGGTGAAGGCGAGGCCGACACCAAATTGCTTATATTCGATGCTGATCGCACTGTTGCCCTGGGCGACCGGGACCGGGAATTCGCCGCCAGCGAGGAAGCTCGCGGTTTCACCCGAAAGCGCGGTCAGGTTCGGCTCGGCGAGCGTGGTCACCAATCCGTCGGTCTGCGCCAGATCGAGCGAGCCGAGGAGATCGAGGCCAAACAGTTTGCCGCCGCCCGAGAGCGTCGTGCCCACTGCACTGCGAATGATCTGACCCGCTTGGTCACTGGTTTCCCCGGGGGCGGGCAGGAAGATGCCAGCGCCCTGGGCAAGGCCGAATTTGAATCCGCCAGTAGGATCGCTGGCGAGCAGGTTCACACCGATTTTCTTCAACAGCGAGCGGTTGACCTCGGCGATCCGGACCTTGAGTGTGACCTGCAGCGGCGTCGCGGTCTTGACCCGGTTGACGACGCAGATCTTGCACACACCGACGCCCTTGGAGAAATCGACCCCGGGGTTGAGCTCGGACATGGCAAGCTGTCCCGCGAACGCCGCGTCCTCAGGCGAGGCGACGGTGCCGGTGAGGACCGCGGTCTGGCCGACAGTCGTGACGCGAACGTCCGAGTCCGGCATGGCTGCGCGCATCACGTCATTGATCGTCGGCAGGTTCTGGCTGACCCGGACCTGCGCGCCGTAGACGACCGAGCCGTCGGCGGCGGTCGCGATGACGGTCGCATCGCCAAAGTCCTTGCCGAACAGATTGATCTGGCGCGGACCGTTGACATAGACGTCGGCGGCCTTGGGGTTCGACGTCCACACGCTGGCGACGTTGCGCGGCAGATTGATCAGCTGACCCTCGCCGACCGACAACGATACCTGGTTGGTCGGCCGGTAGCTGCCCGAAGCGTACGCCCGGGGCTGCGCGGCCGCGGCTGGCGCGAGGGCGATGGCCGCCCCGAGCGCAACCGCGGCGAGCGCGGTGCCGAGGCGAGCCCGGCTGATGATGTTACGAGTTTTCATTTTAGCGAGCTCCCACCGGAACGACGGTGACATCATTGCCGCGCGCGACGCGCACGACGGGTCCGGCCGACATGCCGGGCGCACCCGGTTGACCGCCGAGTGCTGCGCCCAAGCCCTTGCCGAAGGCGCTCATCGCCTGCGTCATTTGCTCGGACTGACGGGCAGGGACGGTCCGGCGCTGAAAGCGCGAAACGTCACCACCGGTCGTGAAGGTCGTGTTGCTGTCCATCGGCCGGTTGGCGATGGCGAGCAGCATCTGGCGCTCCTGGGCAGGATTGGCGTTGGCCGGGACCTTGACGTCGCCGGTCGCGACCGCCCGCTCGAGCTCGGCCGTATTGTCGGCGATCGAGCGAAGCGACAGTGACAGCGTGCCCAGGCTCTGCGCGACCGAGATCTTCTCGGCGATGCGCGGAGTAACTTCGATGGTCACGTTGGAGAAGGTCTTGACCAGGGTCTTGCCGTCCTCATCCTTGTCGGTGAAGCGCTGATCGGTCGCCAGAACCCGAATGTTGCGGACGATCGTCTCGGAAACCTTGAGTTCCGGGCCCTCACCGCCACCCTGTACGCCCTGGGTCAGAACCAGGTCGACATGGTCGCCCGGGAAGACGAAGCCGGCGACGCCGGTCGACGCGTTCACGGGAACGGTGATGGCGCGCATGCCCGGGCCGAGCGCCGCGGCGAGAAAGCCGCGATCCTTGGGACCGACAAGCGCACCGCGAGTCAGCGGCTGGCCGGCAGTGACCTGATAGCGCACGACCGTGCCGAGCAGCTTTTGCGGATCGGAGTCGGGCTGGCCTTCCGAATAATAGGCGCTCTGCATGAGCTCCTTCGGCCACGGCTGCCAGCCAAGGCTTTCCGCGTCGACAATGGTGCCGACCGGCATCGCCTTCTTGGCGACCAGAATCTTTGGCCCCTGCGGCACTGCGGGTGCGGCCGCCGCTTGTTGTGCGCCAGCTCCGGCGAACATGTTCTTGGCCATCACAGCGGTGATCACCGCAATAACCAGCGCTCCAATGAGCAGAGCGAGTTTCTTCACATCCATGGCGCGATCGCCTCCCCTTGAGGGCTCCCCGTTACAACCTCACACATCAGGCAAATTGGTTAAGAAAGCGTTGGGCGAGAATGGCGAGGCCGCCGAATGCGATGGCGACCCCATACGGAATTTCCGGACGTCCTTCGCGCCGCTTCAGGCGGTGGAAGGCGAGAATGCCCAAGGTCAGGACTCCGCCGGCGAGCGAAGTCAGGACCAAAAACTTTATTGTTGATGCAGGTTGAAACCATAGTGCCAACGCGGCTGCGAGCTTGACGTCGCCGCCGCCCATCATTCCTGCGTAAAACGCACCCGCGAACAATACGAAGACGCCGGCGCCCACCGCCAGTTGAATCCCGACGTCGGGCCACAGCGGCAGCGACGTCGCCAACCAGTATAATGGCGCGAGCAGAGCCACAGCCAGATTAAGCCGGTTCGAAATGGTGAAAGTGCGCACGTCGATCACCGCCGCGACCAACAGCAGCAAAGCGAGGACGATCATCAGGATCTGGGCAAAGACACCGTTAAACATGGCAGGCACCCCTAGACGGCGCGGCTTTCCAATTCGTAACCGGCCTTGAAATGAGTGGATTCGACATTGTGATCGTCGGCGGCGGGATCGCCGGCGCCAGCCTTGGCGCCGAAGTCGCGGAGCGCCGACGAACACTGATCATCGAAGGCGAAGCGCAGTGCGGATACCACGCGACCGGCCGTTCGGCGGCGTTCTGGCTGGAAAGCTACGGTGGCCCGAAGGTTGCGCTGCTGAGTCGCGCGTCGCGGGCGTTCCTTGATCGACCGCCCGAAGATTTTGCCGAATCGGGGTTCCTGCATGCGCGCGGCGCGGTCCACTTGTCGGACGACGATTGGCCCGAGGTTCCTGACGGGGTCGCGGCGAAGCGGCTGAGTCGACCGCAGCTCGAACGTCTGGTGCCGGGGATCCGGCCGCGCTGGACCAGGGCCCTGCTCGAGCCCGGCTGCGCCGACATCGATGTCGCCGGGCTCCATGCGGCGTTCCTGCGGCGGTTTCGCCAGCGCGGCGGGACGATCGCGACCAACTCGGGCTTGATTGTCGGCAAACGCCACGGGGACCGGTGGCGGATCACGCTGCGCGACGGTTCGACAGTCAACGCCGCGATCCTGGTTGACGCGGCCGGGGCCTGGGCGGACCCGGTCGCCGCCGCGTGCGGCGTTGAGCCGCTGGGAATTTCGCCCAAGCGCCGGACCATGGTCCAGCTGCGGGCCGGCCGGTCGGGGCTGCGCGACCTGCCGCTGGTCGATGATTCGGCCGGCACATTTTATTTCAAGGGCGAGAGCGATCGCAGGGTCTGGCTCAGCCCGCACGACGAAATCGGAACTCAGCCATGCGACGCGGCGCCCGAGGGAATCGATATTGCGACCGCGATCGACCGGTTCGAGGGTGCGGTCGATTGGCCGATCGAACGGGTCGAGCGACGCTGGGCGGGTTTGCGCTCATTCGCGCCCGACCGTCTGCCGGTCTACGGATTCGATGGGCGCGAGCCCGGCTTTTTCTGGTGTGCCGGCCAGGGTGGGTTCGGGATTCAGACCTCGCCGGCCGCCGCCAAGCTCGCGGCGTCGGTACTGCTCGGAGAAGCACCGGACCCGATGGTCGGCCGGATCGACCCGTCGATTTTTTCGCCAGCGCGATTTTTGGTCTAGCGGAACGGACCCGACCGCCGAGATTTGAATGAGCGGAGGAGGTATGGCCATGCCGAACAGCAAACGAGCCAAGATCATCATCCTCGCAACGGCCGCGTTCCTGGCCGCAGCATGCGCCGCCGCCGGCCCGCAACCGGACACGCGAGCGACCGGAGCCCGCCAATGCTTCAACGCAGGATCGGTCAACAGCTTTCACGCGCTTAGCGATGACGCGGTAATCGCGACGGTGGGGGCCAACCGTTATTACCAGCTCGACATCGTCGGAACTTGTCCCGAGATCGATTGGTCGACCAGCGTCGCGCTGCGCTCGACCAGCGGCAGTTCATGGGTATGCGAAGGTCTCGACGCCGAATTCCTCGTGCCGAGTCCGAGCGGGGCTCAGCGCTGCCCCGTGGTCGGGGTTCACCCGATCACGCCCGAGGCCGCCAAGGCGGCAATGGCGCGCCACCGCTAGAGCCGGTGGTGCTTGCGCTGGTCGTCGGCTTCGGCGCAGGCAAGGGCGTCGACCCGGTCGTTCTCGGGATGGCCGCTGTGGCCCTTGACCCAATGCCATTCGACCCGGTGCGGCTCGGTCGCGTCGACCAGCTCTTGCCACAGCTCGGCATTCTTGACCGGTTTCTTGTCCGAGGTGCGCCAGCCGTTCTGGCGCCATTTGTGGATCCAACGGGTGATGCCGTCGCGGACATAGGTGCTGTCGGTGTGGAGCGCGACCCGGCACGGCTTCTTGAGCGCCTCGAGGCCGCGGATCGCGGCGAGCAGTTCCATCCGGTTGTTGGTGGTCAGCGGTTCGCCGCCCGACACTTCCTTCTCATGCGCGCCCGCGCGAATGAGCACCGCCCAGCCGCCCGGGCCGGGATTGCCGCGGCAGGCGCCGTCGGTCCACATCTCCACCGCCGGTAGTTCTGACACTAGGCGACGAGCTCGCGCGGCAGCTTGAACACCATCCGCTCCGGATTGTGGTCGGCTTGCTCCTCGGTCACCGCGAATCGCGTGCGCAGCGCATCGACGACTTCGCGCACCAACAGTTCGGGGGCCGAGGCGCCGGCGGTGACGCCGACCGTTCGCGGGCTCCCCAGCCAGTCCCAATCGATATTGGCGGCGCGTTCGATCAGCCGGGCCGGCGCGCCCATTCGCTCGGCGACTTCGGCGAGGCGCAGTGAATTGCTGCTGTTGGGTGAGCCGATGACCAGCATCCGGCTGCATTGCGGGGCGATCGCCTTGACCGCCGCCTGGCGATTCGACGTCGCGTAACAAATGTCCTCGCTGCGCGGCATGCGAATCGCCGGGAAGCGTTGCTGGAGCGCGGCGACGGCCAGCGCCGTATCGTCGACTGAAAGGGTCGTCTGGGTGAGGAAGGCGAGGTTGTCGGGGTCCGGGACCTCGAGCGCGGCGACGTCCGCGACCGTTTCAACCAGCGTCATCGATCCAGCCGGGACCTGGCCGAAGGTGCCGATGACTTCGGGGTGGCCGGCGTGGCCGATAAACAGGATGTGGCGGCCGTCGGCGATCAGCCGCTCGGCCTGGCGGTGGACCTTGGAGACCAGGGGGCAGGTCGCATCGACATAGGTCAACTGGCGGTCCTGCGCTTCGGCCGGGACCGATTTGGGTACGCCGTGGGCGGAGAAGACCACCGGCCGGTCGTCGGGAACTTCGTCGAGCTCGTCGACGAACACCGCGCCCAATTGCTTCAGGCGGTCGACGACGAAGCGGTTGTGGACGATCTCGTGGCGGACATAGACTGGCGCGCCGAAGCGCTCGAGCGCGAGCTCGACGATCTGAATTGCGCGGTCGACGCCGGCGCAAAATCCGCGCGGCGCGGCAATCAGCACGTGAAGGGGCGGCAGTTCATCCACGGTGCAGGCCATGTAAGGCATCGCTTGCAGGCATAGAAGGGGCTTGCCATAGACGCCGCCACACCTTTTCGCCTTCGCTAGGATCGCCCGTGAAGCTTCGCCTCGCCGTTTTGACTACCGCCGTGCTGCTCGCCGGCTGCCGCCATGCCGGTGATATTACGGCGGAGAACGGTGGCGGAATCTACTCCGTCCGTTCGGCCTGCCCGCTGCTCGGAGTCCCGGCGGGGACCGGCGACATTACATTGTTCAACCCGCCGACCAGCACCGACGCCCGCGCAATCGACGTCTCGGCGACGATCACCGACGTCCGCGCGACATGCGTGGATTCGGGCAACGATGTGGTGTCGACGGCGACTTTCACCGTCGTCGCGCTGCGCCGCGATGCCGGGCCGGCGCGTCAGGTCGTTCTGCCTTATTTCGATATCGCGCTGCAGGGCAGCGGCCGGATTGTCGCCAAGCAGGTCGGTGCGGTGGCACTGAACTTTGGCGACGGAAAGCTGCATTCCTGGGCCCGCGTCCAGGCGACAGTGCGGGTCAACCGCGGCGTTGCGACTCTTCCCGACAATGTGAAGCGGATCCTGACCCGGCCGCGCAAGCCGGGCGCGGCCGAAGCGGCGAGCGATCCGCTGGCCGATCCCGCGATCCGCACGGCGGTCGCCAATGCGACGTTTGAGCATCTGATCGGCTTCCAGATGACCCCCGAGCAGCTCAAATATAACGCGACTCGCTGAGCCCGACATTCGTTGACTTGGGGCGTTCGCGCAGCCAAGGCAGCCGCGTCACTGGGAGCCTTGGTTTCCAGAAAGGACGCGCGGGAGAGTGTGACGAAAGTCACCGCCGAAGGAGCAACCGCCCCCGGAATCTCTCAGGCAGAAGGACCGCGCGCGCCTGACAGTCTGGAAAGTGCCCGTGCACGGGCCGCCGAAGGGGCAAAGCTCTCAGGCGCAGCGACAGACGGGGGCGGCAGCCACAGCGCTTTGCCGAGCGTTGGCCGTCGCACCCTTTTGCCGGAGCGCGTAAGATGAGCAGCGAAGACCAACAGCCGCTGGACAAACTGCCACTCGACGCGTGGCACCGCGCCAAGGGCGGGCGGATGGTCGAGTTCGCCGGCTACGAGATGCCGGTCCAGTACGACGGGATCATGGCCGAGCATTTGTGGACGCGCGGGAACGCGGGACTATTCGACGTCAGCCACATGGGCCAGTTGCTGTTCCACGGGCGCAGCGCCGATGCGACCCTCGAAAGGCTGCTGCCCGCCGACCTCCAGGCCCTCGGCGACATGAAGCTCAAATATTCGCTGCTGCTCGACGACAGTGGCGGGATCATCGACGATTTGATGGCGACCCGGCGCGGCGACGATTTCTACGTCGTGGTCAACGGTGCGACCAAATATGGCGATCTCCACGACTTCGAGACGCGGATTGGGCGCGAGATCGCCATCGATCATATGAAGGAGCAAGCGCTGCTCGCGCTCCAGGGGCCGCGCGCCGCCGAAGTGCTGGAAACTATTGTGCCAGGCGTGAGCGAACTGAGCTTCATGGAAGGCCGCGCCTTCCACGCGTTCGGGCATCCGCTGTGGATCAGCCGGTCGGGCTACACCGGCGAAGACGGGTTCGAGATTTCGGTACCGGGCATCGTCGCCGAGCAATTGGCCGAGGCGCTGACAGCGAACGAGGCGGTCAAGCCGATCGGGCTCGGCGCGCGCGATTCGCTGCGGCTCGAGGCCGGGCTGCCGCTTTACGGCCACGATCTCGATTTGCAGACGACGCCGGTCATGGCCGGCCTCAATTTCGCGATCAACAAGCGCCGGCGCGGCGAAGGCGGGTTCGCCGGGGCGATGCGGATTCTCGCGGAGCTTGAGAACGGGCCGGCGCAGAAGCGCGTGGGCTTCGACATCGCCGGCCGTCAGCCGGTGCGTGAGGGCGCCCTGGTCCTCGACGACGACGGCAATGAAGTCGGCAAGATTACCAGCGGCGGCTTCTCGCCGTCGCTGCAGCGGCCGATCGCCATGGGCTATGTCGCCGCGCCGCTGGCCGAGGCGGGGACCGCGCTCAAGCTCGAGCAGCGCGGCAAATTGTTTGAGGCGACCGTCGCCGCGATGCCGTTCGTCCCCCACCGATACCACCGCAAGGGAGCCGCCTGATGACGTTGTATTTCACCAAGGAGCATGAGTGGATCCGGGTCGAGGGTGACCAGGCCACGGTCGGGATTTCCAACCATGCGCAGGAAGCGCTGGGCGATATCGTGTTCGCCGAGGTACCGGAGGCGGGGAAGCAGCTGAGCAAGGGCGCCGAAGCGGCGGTGGTCGAATCGGTCAAGGCCGCGTCGGACGTTTACGCGCCAGTGTCGGGCGAGGTGACCGAGGGCAATCCGGCGGTCGCCGACGACCCCGCGATCATCAACCGCGATCCGGAGGGCGAGGGCTGGTTTTTCAAGCTCAAGCTGTCTGACCCGGGCGAGCTCGCCGGGCTGATGGACGAAGCCGCCTACCGCGGCTGGGTAGCGACGCTTTGAACCAAACGCCGACCTCGACCAGCAAATGGGATGCGGCGAGTTACGCTACGGTTGGCGCGTTCGTCGCCGAACTCGGCGGCGCGGCGCTCGACCTGCTCGACCCGCGGCCGGGCGAGCGGATTCTCGACGTCGGCTGCGGCGAGGGGACGCTGACCAGGAAAATCGTCGAGCGCGGAGCGACTGTGCTTGGGATCGACAATTCGCCCGAGATGATCGCGGCGGCGCGCACGGCCGGAATCGACGCGGTGCAGCTGGCGGCCGAGGACATGCAATTCTTCGGCGAGTTTGACGCGGCTTTTTCCAACGCGACGCTGCACTGGGTGCTCGAGAAAGAGCAAGCGGCGCGGGCGATTTTCCGCGCGCTCAAGCCCGGCGGACGGTTCGCCGGCGAAATGGGCGGCGAGGGCAACCTTACAGCGCTGCGCGAGGCGCTCGATACCGAGCTGGTGATCCGCGGCTATCAGCCGCCGGTCGAGGCGAGCAACTGGTACGCATCGCCGGAGGAATTCGCCGCGGTCTATGAAGCCGCGGGCTTTGGCGAGCTCGACGCGCGGCTGATCGAACGGCCGACCCCGATCGAGCATGGCGTCGCCGCCTGGGTGACGACCTTCCGCAAGGGCTGGCTCGACCGGGCGCAAGTGCCCGAGGGCGAGCGCGCCGAGATCGGCGCCGCCGTCGCCGACCGGGTCGGCTCGAATGTCGCCGATTATGTCCGCCTTCGCTTCATCATGAGGAAGCCCGCCTGATGCGTTACTTGCCGCTCTCCGACGCCGATCGCAGCGAGATGCTGCGGGTGGTTGGCGCGAGTTCAATCGACGAGTTGTTCCGCGACGTGCCCGAGGAGCTGCGGCTCAAGGGCCCGATCGACGGGCTGCCGATGCATGCGTCGGAACTCGCGGTCGAACGCCACATGACCGCGTTGTCGCGCAAGAACATGGTCGCGGGCGAAGTGCCGTTCTTTCTCGGCTGCGGCGCCTATCGTCATCACGTCCCGGCCAGCGTCGACCATATCATCCAGCGCGGCGAGTTCCTGACCAGCTACACGCCCTACCAGCCAGAAATCGCCCAAGGCACGCTGCAATTATTGTTCGAATTCCAGACCCAGGTCGCGCGGCTGACCGGCTGCGAGGTCGCCAATGCGTCGATGTACGATGGCTCGACCGCGATGTGGGAAGCGATCGTCATGGCCCACCGTATCACACGGCGGACCAAGAGCGTGATTTCGTCGGGGGTGCACCCGCATTACGTGCGCGTTGCCGAGACCATGGCGAAATTCACCGAGGACCGGCTCGACACCGCGCTGCCGGAACTGAGTGCGGCGACCGACGCCGAGCGGCTCATCGCTAGCATCGATGGCGAAACCAGCGCGGTGGTGGTGCAATATCCCGACATCCTCGGGCGGATCACCGATCTGACGCCGATCGCCGAGGCGGCGCATGCCGCGGGCGCGCTGCTGATCGCGGTGGTGACCGAGCCGGTCGCGCTCGGGCTGATCAAGTCGCCGGGCGAAATGGGTGCGGACATTGTCGTCGGCGAAGGGCAGAGCATCGGCGTCGGGCTGCAGTTCGGCGGGCCCTATGTCGGGCTGTTTGCGTGCCGCGAAAAGCATGTCCGCCAGATGCCGGGGCGGCTCGCCGGCGAGACGGTGGATGCGGAAGGCAAGCGCGGCTTCGTGCTGACCCTCTCGACCCGCGAGCAGCATATCCGCCGCGAGAAAGCGACGTCGAATATCTGCACCAGTTCCGTGCTTTGCGCGATGGCGTTCACGGCGCATATGACGTTGTTGGGGGAGAAGGGGCTGCGGCAGCTGGCTGCGCTGAATCACGCGCGGGCGTGCGAAGTGGCGGAGCGGCTGTCAGCGATCCCGGGGGTTGAGCTGGTCAATGACGCCTTCTTCAACGAATTCACGCTGAAGCTGCCGGTCGAGGCGCGGCCGGCGGTCCATGCGATGGTCGAGAAAAATGTGCTTGGCGGGGTGTCTCTCGGGCGGCTCTATCCGGGCGTCGACGCACTCCAGAACGGGCTGGTGGTCGCGGTCACCGAGACGGTGACGGACGCGGATATCGATGCGTTCGAAGCGGCGCTGAGGGAGGCCGTGCAATGACCGTCAATCTTTCGGGCTGGCGGCCGACCACGCCGGCGAACGAGCAGGGCGGAGCGAAGACGGTAACCGGCAACCGCGCGCTGATGCTCGAGGAGCCGCTCATTTTCGAGATTGGCGGCACCGAGCAAACGGGTGTCGACTTTGATCCTCCCCGAAACGGGGAGGGGGACCATGCGCAGCATGGTGGAGGGGGGGTCGTGCAGGACTCAGCTCCCCCTCCGCCAGGCCTGCGGCCTGCCACCTCCCCGTCCCGGGGAGGATTTTTGGCCGGGCTCGAGCGCTCACACCCGATCGGCCTGCCGGGCCTCAGCGAGCCCGAGATGGTCCGGCATTACACGCGCTTGAGCCGGCAGAATTATGCGATCGATCTTGGGCTGTTCCCGCTCGGGAGCTGCACGATGAAGCACAACCCGCGGTTGAACGAGAAGGTCGCGCGGCTGCCGGGCTTTGCCGACGTTCACCCGCTGCAGCCGCAGGAAACCGTCCAGGGCGCGTTGCAGGTGATCAACGAGCTCGCTTTCTGGCTGCTCGACCTGACCGGCATGTACGGGGTGGCGATGAGCCCCAAGGCGGGCGCACACGGCGAATTGTGCGGGCTGTTGTGCATCCGCGCGGCGCTCGAAGCGCGCGGCGACAAGCGCGCGGTGGTGCTGGTGCCGGAGAGCGCGCACGGGACCAACCCCGCGACCGCGGCTTTCGCCGGTTACTCGGTCGAGAATATTCCGGCCAATGCCGCCGGGCGGGTTGACCTTGAGGCGCTGAAAGCGCGGCTCGGGCCGGACGTTGCGGCGGTGATGATCACCAACCCCAACACCTGCGGGCTGTTCGAGCCCGACATGAAGGCGATTAGCGACGCGGTCCACGCGGCCGGCGCGTTCGTTTATTGCGACGGGGCTAATTTTAACGCGATCGTCGGCAAGGTCCGTCCCGGCGACCTCGGCATCGACGCGATGCACATCAACCTCCACAAGACCTTCTCGACACCGCACGGTGGCGGCGGGCCGGGGTCGGGGCCGGTGGTGCTGTCGGAAGCGCTCGCGCCTTATGGGCCGCTACCGTTTGCCGCGAAGTATCCCGACGGGTCGTATAAGATCGTCGAGGAGGAGACGGCCGGTGAAGAGCATCCCGGCGCGTTCGGGCGGATGGTCGCCTTCCACGGCCAGATGGGCATGTTCACCCGGGCATTGGCCTATATCCTCAGCCACGGCGCGGACGGCCTCAAGCAGGTCGCCGAGGATGCGGTGCTCAACGCCAATTACATCCTGCGCAGCCTCGAGGACGTGCTCGATGCGCCGTTCGCCAAGAGCGGGCCGTGCATGCACGAAGCGATCTTCTCCGACAAAGGCTTCGGCGGCGGGCTGAGCACGATCGATCTCGCGAAAGCGCTGATCGACGAGGGCTTCCATCCGATGACCATGTATTTCCCGTTGGTCGTCCACGGCGCGATGCTGGTCGAACCGACCGAGACCGAGTCGAAGGCGGCGCTCGACCAGTTCATTCTCGCGATGCGCTCGATCGCCGAGAGGGCCAGGGCCGGCGACCAGAGCCTCAAGGCGGCGCCGATCCACGCCCCGCGGCGGCGGCTTAATGAAACGCTGGCGGCGAGGAAGCCGGTGCTCACATATCGAGCGTCACAGGAGGCCGAAGCGGCCGAGTAGGGGGTGAATTCGTGAACCAACCGGGGGGAAATTGGCTGACGACGTTGCTGCCGTTCGTCATCATCGCGGTCGTGCTGGCGCTGCGATTTCGGTCGATGAACAAGGAGCGCCCGCTCAAGCTGTCGACCTTGTGGGTGGTACCGGCGATCTACATGCTACTCGTCGGATCGATGCTGTTCGAACTCCCGCCGCCGCCGCTCGGCTGGGGCCTGGCGCTCCTCGGGCTCGCCGCCGGCCTGGTCGTCGGCTGGTATCGTGGGAAGACGATCCGCGTCGAACGGGATGAAAACGACGGGTTGAAGCAGCGCGCGTCGCCGCTGGCGATGATCCTGATCGCGGTGATCGTCGTCCTCAAGCTCGGCGCGCGGTCGATCTTCGGCGACGCCGCGACGGAGCATCCCGGAAGCGGTGCCTTGCCGCTCACCGACGCTTTCCTCGGATTTGCGCTCGGGCTGCTCTCGGCGACCCGCGCTGAACTTTATTTGCGCGGGCGGCGGCTGCTCACGGCGGCGGAGTGACGGACGAGCGGCGTTTCTATGAAGCGCCGGTGGCCGGCGCGCGTCGTTCGGCGCCTGCGGTGACGCGCAATCGCGTGCCGATTGGCGACGTGCTGGTCGAGTGGTTACCGCAATCCGGGACGGTGCTCGAAATCGCCAGCGGCAGCGGCGAGCATGCGCTCTATTTCGCCGAACGCTTTCCCGGTCTTGAATGGCAACCGAGCGACGTCCATCCCGACGCTTTGGCCTCGATCGCAGCGTGGCGCGCGACCGCGGGGCTGGCCAATGTCCGTCCGCCGATCGCGCTCGATGCGGCTGTGCCGGATTGGCGGATCGATCGGGCCGGCGCCGTGCTCAGCATCAACATGGTCCACATCAGCCCGTGGGCGTCGGCGATTGGCCTGATCGAGGGTGCGGCGCGGTTGCTCGGGCCAGGCGCGCCGCTGATCCTTTATGGTCCGTGGCTGAAGGACGACGTCCGTACCGCACCGAGCAATCTCGCGTTCGATGTCGACCTTCGGCATCGCGATCCGGAATGGGGGTTGCGGCGGGTCGAGGACTTCGCCGCGGCCGCGGCGGCGCGGGGCTTCGACCTTGCCGAAACCCGGCCAATGCCGGCGAACAATTTTATGCTGCTGCTCAAACGGCGTTAAACGAAGCTTTACTCCCGCCACCGTATTATTCCGCGATGGACGAGAGCAGCATGAATCAAAATCGCAAATCACGCCGGTCGCCGGTGTATCTCGCCGCGTCGGTCGAGATCGCCGGCGCGCCGCAACCGGTGAAGCTGCGCAATCTGTCGGAAGAAGGCGCGCTGATCGAGGCTGAGCGGTTGCCGCTTGAAGGCACCACGACCTTTTTCGAGCGCAACGAACTGCGGCTCAAGAGCAAGGTCGTCTGGGTGCAGGGGCGCTATGCCGGCATCGCGTTCGCGCGGAAGCTGCGCCAGGAAGAAGTGCTGCGCCACGTGCCGCAGCCGCGCCAGGTAACGCAGGTCGATTTTCGCCGTCCGGGTTTGGCCTGCCGGCCATTGACGCCGCATGAGCGGACGATGATCGAAAAGTGGATGGTCTCCTCGCCCCAGGGGGCGCTGGGCGACTGATCAGCCTGTGGCGCGCATCCGCGACTGCCCATCCTGAAGCCAGGCAACCAGCACCGGTAGCGGGATCACCCGATTGAATGTGATGCCGCACGTCCCGTCGGCGTTCCAGCGAATCACCCCGTGGCAGGGATCGAGCCCGGCGATGCTCACGACCACCTCGGCCTTGACTGGGAGCAGCCCGCGGAACGAGATTTTGAGCCCACCCTGCGAAATATCGAGCGCGCGCGCCCGATGGACGTGCGCGCCGACCCGCACCCAGGCGGTGCAGTCGACCTCGACCCGGGGCATGCGCGGCCGCGGCCCATCCTCCGACGAGGCCAGAAGTGCCAGCACGTCGATCGGCGCGTCGAAGCTGATCCCGATGCAATCGTTCCTGGTCCAGCGCGCGATCCCGCCAATCGGTTCTCCTTGTTTGAGCTCGATCGTCACGCGCGTGCCCGCCGCAATCGCGCCGTAGGCGCGGATCAGCATGCCGCCGGCGGAGATATTCCGGATCAGGCACAGCTCGCGGCGGTCGCCGATCGTCAGTGAGCCGACGCGGAGCAGGCTCAGATGACGTTCGCCGCTGCGGCGTTCAGACCCTTCTGGAACAGTTTCGCCTAGTGAATAAAGTGTGGTTTCGACCCGCTGTTCGTCCAACATGCAACTCCGATCGGCGACCAAGCCGAGATCGACGTTTCCGCCCGGCTCATGCCGGAAGGCCCACGACCAGGGGCCTTAGCAGCACAGGATTACCAGTTCGTTGCCAAGCGTCGGAATCGGGCAGCCGAACGGTTTTGCCCTTCCACAGGCAAAGGCGTAGGCTGCCTACAGGAGGCTTGGCCCGATGAAGCGACCGTCCGTGATTGCCGCCGTGATTTCGCTCGCGGCCAGCCCTGCCGCCGGAGCGCAAACCCAAACCACCGCCGTCGAAGCGGTTTCAGGCCCCGCCCAGATCGACAAAACGACCCAGACCGAGGACATCGGTTTCAAGAAGGATTTGAACGACCGGATGACGGTGCCGGTGCTGCTGTCGGGGCGCGGTCCGTATCGCTTCCTGGTCGATACCGGCGCCGACCGGACGGCTATTTCGCGCGATCTGGCGCGCACGCTCAATTACACCGCCGGCGACCCGGCCTCGCTGCACAGCGTGACTGGAGTTTCGACCGTCACCACCGCGAATGTTCCGACGCTGCAGCTGACGCGCAAGGAAATTCGCAACATCGACGCACCGTTGCTCGAAGGCGCGAACATGGGTGCCGACGGCATCCTCGGCCTCGATTCACTGCGCTCGCAACGCATCCTGTTCGACTTCGGCAACAATGTGATGTCGATCGTCCCCTCGGCGACTCCGGATTTCAAATCGGAGCCGGGCACGATCGTTGTCCAGGGGGTGCGGAAGAACGGGCGCCTGATCCTCACCGAGGCGACGGCGAACGACCATCCGGTCACAGTGGTGATCGATACCGGTTCGCAAGTCAGTATCGGTAACGAGGCGCTGCACCGCGCGCTGCTCGGTAGCAAGCTGCTTAAGGCGTCGGGCCAGGTCGACCTGATTTCGGTTACCGGCGCGCGGATCACCGGCGATTACATGTTCATCCGCGATCTCGAGATCGGTGGCATCGGGCTCAAGGATCTCGCGATCGTATTCGCCAACGCGCATACATTCAAACAGCTCAAGCTGGACAAGAAGCCGGCGCTGTTGCTCGGCATGAACGCGATCCGGGCATTCAAGAAAGTGTCGATCGATTTCGCCAGCCACAAGCTGCGGGTCGTCGTGCCCGAGACGAGTTCGCTCGACCTGCGCCTCGCCGCGGTCAAACTCACGCCCTGACGGCCTTATCCGCCAATCGCATTTGCCCGTTTTGGAAGCTGGAGCGTTCGCGCCGAAAGCTTCATAGGGCAGGGTATGCATTCGCGCGCGGCGGGCAATGTCGATCTCAAAACCGTCGAGGGATTCGGCGAAGAATGGGCTGCGTTCACGCAGGAGGAGCTGAGCCCGGCCGAACATCAGCGGCTGTTCGACCAATATTTTTCGATCTTCCCATTCGATCGTTTGCCCGAGGGCGCGGAAGGGTTCGACCTTGGCTGCGGAACCGGGCGCTGGGCGGCACTGGCCGCGCCGCGGGTCGGGCGGCTGCATTGCATCGATCCGGCGGGCAAGGCGCTCGCCGTCGCCAGGCGCCGGCTCAAGTCCGCGACCAACGTTACCTTTCACGAAAGCGACGTCGACCATTTGCCGCTGGCCGACGCCAGCCAGGATTTCGGTTACTCGCTGGGCGTCCTCCACCACGTCCCGGACACCCAGGCGGCGATGGCCGCGTGCGTGCGCAAGTTGAAGCCGGGCGCGCCGTTCCTGCTCTACATCTATTATGCGTTCGACAACCGTCCCGCCTGGTTCCGCGGCCTCTGGAAAGTGTCGGAAATCGGCCGCGCGGGCATCTCGCGGCTGCCGTTCCCCGTGCGCAAGGCGGCGACAACGCTCATCGCCGGCGTGATTTACTGGCCGCTTGCACGCGCCGCGAAGTTGCTCGACCGGCTTGGCGCGAACGTCGCGAATTTCCCGCTGTCCGAATATCGTTATCGCAGCTTCTACAGCATGCGGACCGACGCGCTGGACCGCTTCGGGACGCGGCTCGAGCAGCGATTCTCCAAGGCTGAAATCGAGGCGATGATGGGGGCCAGCGGTCTTGAGCATATCCGGTTCCGCGACGATCCGCCGTTCTGGTGCGCGTGCGGCACCAGGGTCCAAAAGTAAGAGGCCGGGTTGCTCGTTTACTGGATCCTGTTTTTGTATTTTGCGGCTGGCGCGATGCGCGAGCAACCGCGCGCGCCCGGGCCCGGGCAAGTGGATGTCCTGTTCCGGATCGGCTGCGTCCTGATCGCACTGATGATCGGCCTGCGCTACCATGTCGGGGCGGATTGGATTCCTTACGAAGAGATCTTCGCCGATGCGAAGGGCGAGAACCTCACGAACCTGCCGGTGATCGGCGACCCCGGTTATTTTTTCCTCAATATCGTCGTCCAGTGGCTCGGCGGCGAGCTGTGGGTGGTCAACCTGCTGTGCGGGGCGATATTCACCTGGGGTTTGATGCGCTTCGCCGAGGCCCAGCAGCGGCCCTGGCTGGCGATCGTCGTCGCCATTCCCTACCTCGTGATCGTGGTCGCGATGGGCTACACCCGCCAGGCGGTCGCCATCGGGCTGATCATGGCCGGGCTGGCGAATTATACCAGGACCGGGTCGATGCTGCGGTTCGCGATTTATGTCGCGGTTGCGGCAACCTTCCATAAGACGGCGGTGGTCGCGCTGCCGCTGATCGCGCTGGCGAACGAGCGCGGCCGCTTCGCCGGGTTGCTGATCGCCGTTGCGGCGACCTATTTATTCTACCAATTCTTCCTGTCTGCTTCGGTCGGGCGGCTGGTCACCAATTACATCGACGCTCGCTATGCCGCGGAAGGGGCGGGGATCCGGGTGGCGATGAGCGTCTTGCCAGCCGGGTTGTTCCTGCTCCGCTCGCGCAGCCTCGGCTATACTGAGCAGGAACGCCGGGTGTGGCGCAACCTGTCGATCGCCGCGTTCGTGTTCCTGTTTCTGCTGATCGTGGTCCGCTCGAGCGCCGCAGTCGACCGGCTCGCGCTCTATACCATCCCGCTCCAGGCGGCGGTGCTGTCGCGGCCGCGCAGCGTGTTCGCCAGTGAGGGCTTCGGCCGCTTTCTCGTGATCGCCTACGCCGCGGTGGTGCAGTTCACCTGGCTGACCTACGCGCACCATTCACGTTTCTGGGTGCCCTACCAAGTCTGGCCGTTCGCCAGTTGAGCCCAAGTGAAAATCAAATGGGATTTATCGGCGGCCCCGTTCGTTATTGCCCGGCAAGGGAGACCGAGCGTGTTGGGTACGGCCAGGATCATCCTGCGGGAGACGGCGAAGACGGTGGGGTTCGCGGCGATGGGCAACGGCCCGTGGTTGCACCGGAAGCTCCAGGCGGTGCGCAAGGCGGGGGTGGCAACCATCCTCAACCTGCATCGCGTCGGCAATGACGATGGCAGCGCTTACCGCCCGCTCGACCCCACGTTGTTCGACGAATTGCTGACCTTCGCCAAGCGTGAGTTCGCCGTGGTCACGATCGCCGAGCTGCGAGAGAAAAGCAGGAAACCCAAACTGGTCCTGTCGTTCGACGACGGCTATCGCGACTTTGTCACCACCGCCGCACCGATCCTCAGGAAGCACGGCCTCAGGGCAAATCAAAACATCATCCCGAAATGCGTCGAGACGGGCTTGCCGCCGCTCAACGTGATGGCGAAGGATTTTGTCGGTCAGGCGCCGAAGGAGATGGTCAGGAAACTTCGCGTCGAGGGTTTTTTTGCTCCCTTAGACCGCCGCTACGGGCAACGCTTGTCGCATTTCCTGAAGATGCGGCCGCAAGTGGATCAGGACCTGATCGCGAACGACCTGTTGCCGCAATTCCGGCAGTGGGAGGAATACCGGCCGACAGCCATGATGGCGCTCGACGAAGTCCGAAGCCTCGAAGGCTGTGAGATCGGCGCGCACGCGTACGCCCACGCGTCGATGGAGTTTGAAAGCGATGCGTATCTTGATGCCGACGTCGAGAAGTGCGCCAATTACTTCCGCGACAAGCTGGGTCAGCCGATGATCATCTACGCTTTCCCGAACGGCAGCTGCCGGCCCGGCCAGGCGGAGCGGGTGTTGGCCCGCGGTGCCGACCATGTCCTGCTCGTCGGCGAGCGATTCGACACAGGTGTACGCATCCACGACCGGATTACGTTTGACGGGCGCTCGTCGTCGGAGGTGCGGTATAAGGCGCTGGGTGGCCGAGCGCGCGTATGAAGGTGATTGCGGTATTCGGCGAGGGGAGCAGCCAGCGCGCTTTGGCCCAGCGCATCCATCAGTCGGTCCCGCTGGCCCATGTCGCCAAAGTTCGGCTGGTGCCCACAGGTGGGCGCAAGCTCATCCGCAGCGCGGTGTCGATCACGCTCGGGCGCGGTCTGCGGGCCGCGTGGTTGGGAATGCTCCGGCACTTCGAGGAACAGTTCGGCGATTGGCCTGCGGTCCCGTCGAGCAGCCATTCCTCGGCCAACGATCCAACACTTGCCGATTTGATCGAGCGTGAGCGGCCCGACCTTGTGCTGATCTCGGGCACCGACTTGGTGCGGAAACCTGCGCTCGACCGGTTCGCGACTAAGGTGATGAACCTCCACACCGGAATTTCACCCTATATCCGCGGCGGGCCCAATTGCACGAACTGGGCGCTGGCGCTCCTCGAGTTCGACCTGATTGGTAATACGGTGATGTGGATCGACCCGGGCATCGATTCGGGCGCGATCATCGCCACCGAGCGGACGCCGCTCACCGGGCGTGAGACGCTGAGCGAATTGCACATCAAAGTCATGGATCACGCGCATGACCTATATCGCCGCGCGGTCGAGGCTTTCGCAAATGGGCGTCCGCTGCCGTCCGTACCGCAGAAGTCCATTGCCAAGGGTCGTCTGTTTCTTACTCGTCATTGGAACAGCGCGGCGATGCTCCGGGCGGTGTTCAACCACCGGTTTCGCTATCGCCCGTTCGCGCTCCGGCCGGACATCCAGCTCATCAGCCTGGAATGATCCGCGCTAGCCGCTGGCGGCATGACGGCAGCGGCGATATGCTGGCCGCCGGATGAATGCTCGGACCAAAACCCAAGCCGTTGCCGAACGCGATGACGAAGCACGGCTGATCGCTGAAACGATCACCATCAAGCGCGACCGGCTGCTCGCCTCGCTGACCCTAATCGCCGGCATCGGGATGATCGCCGCGCTGCCGTTCGCGCTGCGCGCTGGGGCCGAATTTTTCATGCCGGTAACCGCCGCTTTGGTGGTGGCCATCGCCCTTGTACCGTTGCTCGAATGGTTCGAGCGCCGGGGAGTGCCGTCGCGGCTCGCGGCGGGCTTGTGCGTCATCGTGTTCCTGACGCTCGCAATCTTCGCCATCGGCGCGATCATGGTTCCGGCGACCGACTGGGTGTCGCAGATCCCCCATCGGATCACCAAGGTCCGGGCGGCGCTCGAACCAGTCTTCGATCTTTACAAGAACCTCGACAAGTTCATCGACAAGACTGCCGCACAGATCGCCGTGACGCAGGAACGGACCCGGGCGGTCCGCATCGAAACTCCGAATTCGGCGCTCGGCTTGCTCACCAGTTCGGCGCCGCACCTGCTCATCCAGTTGTTCTTTTCACTGCTCGTCATCTACTTCTTTCTTGCGAGCTGGACGGCGATGCGGAAGCAGACGATCGTCAGCCGCGGGAGCTTTGAAGGCGCGCTGACCACCGCGCGGGTGATTCAGCAGGTAGTCGACGCGACCTCGACCTATCTCGGCACGATCACGATCATCAACGTCGGCCTCGGTGGGCTCACCGCTTTACTGCTGTGGTGGCTGGGCATGCCGTCACCGGTGATGTGGGGTGGCATCGTCGCGGTACTTAACTACATCCCGTATCTCGGCCCGATCGCCTCTGCGCTGTTGCTGTTCCTGGGCGGACTGATGATCTATCCGGACGTTTGGGGGGCTATGCTGCCGCCAGCGGCGTTTATCAGCCTGCACCTGGTCGAGGCGAACTTCTTTACCCCGATGGTCGTCGGCAAGCGCTTGACCATCAGCCCGTTGGCGATCCTCGTCTCGCTGTCCTTCTGGTCGTGGGTGTGGGGGACAACCGGGGCGCTGCTGGCGGTGCCGTTGTTGATCATCCTCAAGACGGTGTTCTCGGCCGCCGGAACGCCGGACATCGCCGGTTTCCTGTTCGAGCACGGGACGCTGACCCATCTTGGCGATCCCGACGAGGAAGAAGCCGAGGAACGGCAGGAAATCGAGCCCGCCATGGTTGACACCGAAAAGTCCCCCACCTAGTCCGCCGCGACGCCAAAACGCGGGTGTAGCTCAGTTGGTTAGAGCGCCGGCCTGTCACGCCGGAGGTCGCGGGTTCAAGTCCCGTCACTCGCGCCAGCTTTTCAGCTCGCGCGGATCGATTTCCTATTTTGAGGACCCAGTCGGAGACGGCGCCGGAGCCGCTTTTCCGAGCGGCTTTTCGTCGCCCGCGACGGTCTCGTTCGAAAGGGTCCAGCGGAGATTGTCGGAAGCCGCGAACGCATCGGCATATTCGCGGTGGGGCAGGGACTCGGTGGCCTTGCGTGCGGCGTCGAGCTTGAAGCGCATCGCGACCCGTCCGGCTGGCGCGTCCTTGAGCTCTGCGCCCGGAATTTGATCGGCGAGCTCGGCCGCAGTGTTGCCCGGCTGGTTGGCAGTTGCGGCTTCGGCGGCGAGCGCCGCGCTGCGCAAGGCGGCGACATCCGGCTCGCGGCCCGAATAATTCTTGGTGAAGGCGGCCGGACGGCCCCAGTCACCGGCCCAGCGGTAAAAGATATGTGCGCCGACGATCGCGTTCTTGGATAGGGTAGGGGCCCAGTAAGGGACTACGTAATTGGCGTGATAATGGGTCGCGTAGCCGACCGGGGCGTAAACGTAGCCACCGAGCGCGAACTGGGCGACGGTGTAGGCGCGGCGCCAGCCAGCGAGGTCGGGCTGGCGATAGAGCGAGCCGTCGCAGGTAAACGTGAACTGGCACCCGGTGGGCCGGGTCGAGCCTTCGTAGACGACGCTGCAAATGCTCGCCGGGAAGGCTGGGTGGCGGACGCGGTTGAGCACGACCTGGGCAACCGCACGCTCGCCGTCGTCATCCTGGCTGCCGGCCTCGTAATAGACCGCACTGGCGAGGCATTCGAGCGCCCGCTTGCGGGCCGCGGCGTTGCCGCTGAAGGCGAATGGCGCGGCCGCCGGGTTGGGCCCGCCGGCGAGCGGGATCGTCTGGTTGATCTTGAGCGCCTGGTCGGGCGGCAGCTGCCGAACGATCAGCGGGGGTGGAGCCGGGACAGTGATTGTAGCGGCTGACCCCGTTGGCGCGGGAAGTTCGGGGGTTGAATGCGCGACCCCGGCGATCGCCGCGACGGCCGCCAATCCAAGCACGCCGAACGCCACCGTTTCGCGCGGATATGCGCGCCACAGTCTGGCGAGGCCGTCCAAGGGCCGGGAAAGGGTCACTGCCTGGGTCATAAAAGTGTTATACGCTACCAACACAGCGCGCTCAACCGCGCGGTTCGCGCGCTCTCATCCGCCCCGTTTCAATCCACCCGATCAAGGGCTTGAGCGGCGCAATCCATACTATTCCTGTGAAGAGATAGAAAGCCGCCTGCACGATAACAGGCCAGCGCCCGACGATCGGCGCCAGGCTTGCGACGAATAGCGCCCACAGGGCGATCACCAGCAGAATCACAATGATTCCAACGAGTTTTCGCCACGACGGGCGAGCTTGCAGGGTCATTCGGACCGGCTAACCGATCCCGAATACGCCGCGGCGGGGGTGCCCGGGCTGGACGCGGTCCTTGCCGTAGAAATCGTCGAAATAGACGATCGACGTGCCGCTCGGCACCGCCGTCAGGTAGGTCAGATAGATCGGGACCGGAGCCGGCAAGTTGACCTTTTGCTCGGGCCGTGCGCCTTTGGGGCTCGGCGGGCGGCCGTTGAACAGCCAGCGGGCAAAACGCGGCGCATCCTCGAGCCGGACGCAGCCGTTGCTCTGCAGCCGCGCGGCCTCCTCGATCTTTTCCTTCTCCGGCGTGTCGTGGAGCCAGATTCCCTGAGCGTTGGGGAACATGAATTTCATCTTGCCCATCGAATTGGCCGGTCCCGGCTTTTGCCGCAACCGGGCCTGCACGCGACCGGCCTGGACCGCGCGCCAGTCGATCGACATCGGGTCGATCACCCGCGCGTGATCGGACCAGTCCGATAACAGTTCATATCCCCGGACCCGGAAATAGGCGCGCCCCTCCTTGAGGATGGTGGGCGCGAGCTTCTTGGCCGTGATGTCTGCCGGCGAGTTCCAATAGGGGTTGAGCGCGATGTAGCGAATGTAAGCGCTCATCATCGGCGTCTGCGCGACCGGATCGGGCCGGCCGGACACGACCCGCATCGAATCCACCACCTGCCCATTCTCGTACATATAGAGCCGCGCGGCGGGCGCGTTCACGATCGCGTAGCGGCCGTTGCCGGCGGGCAGCGCGCGCGCCCGCTCGAGATTCACCGACAGCAAGTGGCGCTGCTGAGGATTGAGATAGACCTGGCTGGCAAGCGCGAGGCGCAAATTGGCGTAGATTGGATTCATCCAGCCCATTTTCTGGACATAGCTCGACAATGATGGAGCGGCGGCGGCCTGACCGAGGATTGTCGCTGCCGACGGTGGGGCTGGTTTGAGCTCGGGATCGACGTAAATGATTCCGACGCGGGGATCGTGCCTGAGGTCGCGGACGTAGGTGACGAAGGCCTGGCTGAGCATCGTATCCGCTTGCTCAACCGCGCGAGGATCGCCGCTCGACGCCGCACCCACCGCGCGGGCAAGGGCTTTCACCTGGTAACGGCGCGGGTCGAGGTGATCGGCGCTGGCCGATCCGAGCAGTTGGACTATCTGCTGGGCGGCGTTGCCGGAGCTTGGCGAAAACCACAGCGGCGCTCCGCCGCGTGCACGGTAAAAGTTCGCGACTCCGCCATCGTCAGGAATGGCTGCGGTCGACGCGGTCGGGCGGGGCGCCAACCCGAGGGAAGCTGAGCCGACGGCAATCGCCGCCGCCGTCAATAGGGAGGTCCGAATAACTTTCACATTTGCTCCTGTTCGCTCACGCCACCGTCACGAGGCACAACGCCGCCACCGGTTGAATCGCTCAAATTGGCCATAAGCGACCGGTTTACAATGCAATGTTTGAACCTCAGCGGAACCACTCGAGACCATCGGGACTGGCGAAACCATGGAGCGCGATGTCCCAATCGTCGGCCGGAATGGTGTCAGCGAGGCGTTGCAATGGCCAGCCGACACCGACGAGGCGCGCCCCGCCGCGTTTGAGCCGGGCGAGCGCGCGATCGTAATGGCCCTTGCCGCGGCCGAGACGCGTGCCGCGGCCGTCGATCGCGATCAGCGGTACGAGGATCAGGTCGGGCTCGACCACCGGGGCTCTCAAACTGGGCTGCATCATCCCGAACGGGCCGGCATTGAGCGGATCGCCGGCGCGGAAGCGGAACGGCTTGGCCGGGTGGTCGAAGGCGGGAAAGGCGACAATCCGCCCGACCGCCCGGGCTTCCTCCATTGCCCTTGCCGGACTGATTTCCGAGCCAAGCGGGGCATAACCGGCGACGATCGCGGCGTTGGCGCAAAGCGAGGTCAGATGCTCGGCGAGCCGTTGCTCGAGAAGGGCGCGGTCGGCATCGCTTAGCGTGCTGACGAACGCCTTGCGCGCATCGAGCGCCGCGCGCCGCAGCGATTCCTTCGACAGCGGATCCATGTTAGGGCGCGGAACGCCCGGGCCGGGAGGAAGTGACGGGACCACCATGGCCGTTTGCCGGAAATCCTCTGACGCCACAAACGTCAGGTGGGAACCATGTGCACCGGACCAAGATCCGGACAGGGACAGCTCCCTAGGATATTTAATCGCCTCAGGGATTTTCGTGGCTTCGTACCGGGCAGTACCCGTCACCCCCTATTTAGGGGTTTGCGGCCTCGCGCTCAAGGGCCTCGGCGAGCGATTCGAGGCGGCCTGCGAGCGCCGCGGCCCGTTCGGCCAGCGCCGGGTCGGGCACGGCGACGACCGTCGGCGGCGGGGCGCCGTCCGGATTCTTGTCCATCAGCTGGTCGGCGAGCAGCAGCGAGGCGAACAGGAATTGCCGAGCTTCCGACAAGGTGCCAAGCCCCGACAAGGCCTCGCGGCTCTTGGCGTCGACCATCCGTGCCGCCGCCTGCAGGCTGTCCTCTTCGCCTTCGCGGCACGCGACCTGGTAGGTCCGGCCGGCGATCGTCAGGTCGACCATCGCGGCCATCAGACCGCGGCCTCACGGATCAGTTGATCGAGTTCGGCGACCGCTTCGCGCACCTTGCTGCGCAAGGCTTCGTCGCGGCCAGGCGCGGGCTGACGGCTGGCGAGCGCCCGTTCGATCCGCTGCAGCGCCAGTTCGGCGCGGTCGAGTGTTGTGCCGAGGCCTCCATCATCCATGGCTTCCGACTACGCAAAGAGCCGGGCACCCGCAAGCATTGACGCTGCACGGCTCACCTTCCAAAGGGCGCGCGTCGGCCCGGACTCGCGGGCCCTAGGCAACCCCATCTGCGGAGCATCGATGCAGCCGACCCAACGCCGTCTCGCCAACGCCATCCGCGCCCTTGCGATGGACGCGGTCGAGGCCGCCAACAGCGGCCATCCCGGCATGCCGATGGGCATGGCCGACGCCGCCACCGCCCTGTTCACCAAGCATTTGAAGTTCGACGCGTCCGACCCCAAATGGCCCGACCGCGACCGCTTCATCCTGTCGGCCGGTCACGGCTCGATGTTGCTGTATGCGCTTCTCTATCTGACCGGTTACGACCAGCCGACGATCGACGATATCAAGCGTTTTCGCCAACTCGGCAGCCCGTGCGCCGGACATCCCGAGAATTTCGAGCTGCCCGGGGTCGAAGTCACCACGGGGCCGTTGGGCCAAGGCTTGGCGATGGCGGTCGGCATGGCGATCGCCGAGCGCCATCTGAACGCAATCTATGGCGACGACCTGGTCGATCACCGCACGTTCGTGGTCGCCGGGGATGGCTGTCTGATGGAGGGCGTCAACCACGAAGCGATCGGCCTCGCCGGTCACCTCAAGCTCGGACGCCTGATTGTACTGTGGGACGACAACAGCATCACTATCGACGGCTCGACCGAACTGTCGCGCAATGAAGATGTGATCGCGCGCTTCCAGGCGGCCAAGTGGCACACCCTCGAATGCGACGGGCTCGATGCTGGCAAGGTCAGCAAGGCGATCGAAAAAGCGACCGCGGACGAACGGCCGACGTTGATCCGGTGCAAGACGATCATCGGTTACGGCGCGCCCAACAAGCAGGGCACGGCGGCGACGCACGGCGCGGCGCTCGGCACCGACGAAGTCGCGGCCGCGCGCAAGGAGCTGGGCTGGGATTCGCCGCCGTTCGTGATCCCCGACGACGTGCTGACAACGTGGCGCGAAGCCGGCACCCGCGGCGCTTCGGCCCACGCCGATTGGAAGGCGCGGCTCAAGGCCAGCGGCAAAGCCGACGAATTCAACGCGCGGATCGAAGGCAAGGTCGATGACGCCTGGCTCAAGCCCTATCTCGACGCTTTGCTCGCCGATCTGAAGCCGCTGGCGACGCGCAAGGCGTCCGAAGCGGCGCTGGGCGCGATCAACGCCGCGTTGCCGGCAACGATCGGCGGATCGGCCGATCTGACGGGGTCGAACAACACCAAGACCAAGGGCCAGGAGCCACTGACCGCCGACAATTACGGCGGGCGCTACATTTATTACGGCATTCGCGAGTTCGGCATGGCTTGCGCGATGAACGGCATGGCGCTGCACGGCGGGGTGATTCCCTATGGCGGCACCTTCCTCGTCTTCACCGACTATGCGCGCAACGCGATCCGCTTGAGCGCGCTGCAGAATGCGCGCGTGATCTACGTGATGACCCACGATTCGATCGGTCTGGGCGAAGACGGGCCGACCCACCAGCCGATCGAGCATTTGCAAAGCCTGCGGGCGATGCCCCAGCTCGAGGTTTACCGTCCCGCGGACGCGGTCGAGACCGCCGAATGCTGGGCGCTGGCGCTGCAACATGACGGGCCAAGCGTGCTGGCTCTGACGCGGCAGAACTTGCAGCCGCTGCGGACCAAGGCCGAGCGCGAAAACCTCTGTGCGCAGGGCGCGTACCGTCTCAAGAGCGCCGACCAGCCGCGCAAGACGATTCTGATCGCAACCGGCTCCGAGGTTGAGCTTGCGCTGGCCGTGGCCGAGAGGCTTGAAGCGCAGGGCATCGGTACCGACGTCATCTCCATGCCCAACACCGATCGGTTCGACGCGCAGCCGCAAGGCTATCGCGACGATATCCTGCCCGACGTCTCCAACCGTAACATCCTTCGGGTGTCGATCGAGGCGGGGACGACGTTCGGGTGGGAGCGCTACACTGGGCTCCACGGCCTGCGCGTCGGCATCGACCGCTTCGGGGTCAGCGCCAAGGCCGAGGACGCCTACGACTTTTTTGGGCTCACGCCGGACAAGATCGTCGCTCGGGTCGTCGACATTATGAAGGAACGAGGAATTAAATGACGAAGGTTGCAATCAACGGCTTTGGCCGCATCGGCCGTCTGGTCGCCCGCGCGATCCTCGAGCGGCCCGACTGCGGGCTCGAGTTGGTCAGCGTCAACGACCTCGCCGACGCCAAGTCCAACGCCTGGCTGTTCAAGCACGACAGCGTTCACGGCAAGTTTCCGGGCGAGGTGACGACCGACGGCGCCGACATCGTCGTCAACGGCAAGCGCATCCACGTGACCGCCGAAAAGGATCCCGCGAACCTGCCGCATGGCGCGCAGGGGGTTGAGCTGGTGCTCGAATGCACCGGCTTTTTTACCGACCGCGAGAGTGCCCAGAAGCACATCGACGGCGGGGCCAGGAAGGTGTTGATCTCCGCGCCCGCCAAAGGCGTCGATCTGACCGTCGTCTACGGCGTCAACGACGACAAGCTGACCGCTGAGCATAAAATCGTCTCGAACGCCTCGTGCACGACCAATTGCCTCGCGCCGGTGGCCAAGGTGCTGAACGACGAACTGGGGATCCAGCGAGGACTGATGACCACGGTCCACGCCTACACCAACGACCAGAAAATCCTCGACCAGATCCATCCCGACCTCCGGCGTGCCCGGGCCGCGGCGATGTCGATGATCCCGACTACGACCGGGGCCGCGCGCGCGGTCGGCGAAGTGCTGCCCGAATTGAAGGGTAAGCTCGATGGCTCGGCGATCCGCGTGCCGGTGCCCGACGTCAGCTTGATCGACCTGACCTTCACGCCCGGCCGCGAAACCACCCGCGACGAGGTCAACGCGATCCTCAAGGCGGCGTCGGAGACTCCGCGCCTGAAGGGCGTGCTCGATTACACCGACGAGCCGTTGGTCTCGATCGACCTGATGCACAGCAGCGCGAGCTCGACCGTCGACAGCCTCGAAACCGCGGTGATCGAGGGCAAATTGGTGCGCGTGCTCAGCTGGTACGACAACGAATGGGGCTTCTCCAACCGGATGGTCGACACCGCCTGCGCGATGGCCGCGCTCGGTTGAGGTGACCGCTTTCAAGACCCTCGACGATTTGCCGGAGGATCTGACCGGCAAGAAAGTGCTCGTGCGGGTCGACCTCAACGTGCCGATGGACGGCGCGAAAGTCACCGACGACACGCGGCTCAGGGCGTTGCTGCCGACCGTGCTCGAACTTAGCGACCGCGGGGCGATCGTGCTTCTGCTGTCGCATTTCGGGCGGCCTAAGGGCGAAACGCGCCCTGACATGTCGACCGCGCAGCTGGTGCTACCACTGCACCGGCTGACCGGGCGGTCGGTGCGGTTCATAGAGGATTGCCAGGGTCCCGAGGCAGCGCGAGCGATTACGACCATGTTGCCGGGCAATATCGGTGTGCTCGAAAATTCGCGCTTCCATGATGGCGAGGAAAAGAACGATCCCGTCCTGGCCAAGGCGATGGCCGCGCTCGGCGATTATTACGTCGACGACAGCTTCTCGACCGCGCACCGCGCCCACGCCTCAACCGAGGGCATTACGCATTTCCTGCCGAGTTTTGCCGGGCGGGCGATGGAGGCCGAGCTGAAAGCGTTGGGCCGCGCGCTCGGCGAACCCGAGCGGCCGGTCGCCGCGGTGGTCGGCGGGGCCAAGGTCTCGACCAAGCTCGCGGTGCTCGGCCACCTGGTGAGCAAGGTCGACCATTTGATCATCGGCGGCGGCATGGCCAACACCTTCCTCGCCGCGCGTGGGGTCAATGTCGGCAAGAGCCTGTGCGAGCACGAACTGACCGGCGAGGCCAATGCGATCTTCGATCGCGCGGAAGCGGCCGGGTGCACAATCCATCTGCCCTACGACGTGGTGGTGGCGAAGGAATTCGCGGCCAACCCGCCGAGCGTGCGGACGTGCAACGTTCACGAAGTCGCGGCGGACGAAATGATCCTCGATATTGGCCCGGCGGCGGTCGAGGCTCTGGCCGACGTGCTCAAGACGTGCCGCACCCTGGTGTGGAACGGCCCGCTGGGCGCGTTCGAGACGCCGCCGTTCGACGCGGCGACGGTTGCGTTGGCCAAGACCGCAGCGGCGCTTACCAAGGACGGCGGTCTCGTTTCGGTTGCCGGCGGTGGGGATACGGTGGCGGCACTCAACCTAGCTGGCGTCGCCGGCGATTTCACGTTCGTCTCGACCGCGGGCGGGGCATTTCTCGAATGGATGGAAGGGCGCACGCTGCCCGGTGTGGCAGCGCTCGAACAGCAACAGGTGGAAGCATGAACCAGGCAGACATGACGCAGAAAATCCGCAGCGGGGACGGGTTCATCGCCGCGCTCGACCAGTCGGGCGGGTCTACGCCCAAGGCGCTGCAGGGCTATGGCTATCAGGGCGACGAATGGTCCAACGACGAGGAGATGTTCGGGCTCATCCACAAGATGCGGACGCGGATCATTACTTCGCCTGCCTTCGCCACGGGCAAGGTCATCGGCGCGATCCTGTTCGAGCGGACGATGGACGGGCAAGTCGACGGGAAGCCGGTGCCGCAGGCGCTGATCGACCGCGGCATCGTGCCCTTCATCAAGATCGACAAGGGCCTCGAGGACGAAGCAAACGGCGTCCAGATGATGAAGCCCAATCCCGGGCTCGATACCTTGCTCGAGCGCGCCAGGGGGCTTGGCGTGTTCGGGACCAAGGAGCGCTCGGTGATCAACGCGGCCAATCCGGCCGGGATCGCGGTGCTGCTTGCCCAGCAATTCCAGGTCGCGAAGCAGGTGCTCGGCCATGGGCTGATCCCGATCGTCGAGCCCGAAGTGAACATCAAGAGCGTCGACCGCAACGAGAGCGACCATTTGCTGCTCGCCGGCCTGCTCGCTGAACTCGACGGGATCCCCGACGGCCAGCAGGTGATGCTCAAACTGTCGCTGCCGGCCGAAGCCGGATTGTTCGAGCCGTTGGTCGATCATCCTAAGGTGCTGCGCGTCGTGGCCTTGTCGGGCGGCTTTTCGCGTCACGAAGCGTGCCGCGAGTTGGCGCGTAATCCGGGCTTGATCGCCAGTTTCAGCCGCGCGTTGCTATCCGACCTTCGTCAGGATCAGAGCGACGAGGAATTCGATCGCACCCTCGGCGAAGCGATCGACGAGATTTACGACGCCTCGACGACGAAGGTCACCGCCTGACCGTGGACGACGAATTCGATCCGACGTTGTTTCCGCCGCCAGAGCGGACCGAACCGGCCAAGCTCTATTTGATCAGCCCGCAGGAGGTCGGCGGGGCGTTTCCGGATCGGCTGAAGGCCGCGCTTGAGCCTGGGATCGCCGCAGCGTTCCAACTGCGCGTCAAGGACGTGGACGACCATGAACTGGCGCGGCTGGCCGATCCGCTGCAGCGCCTGTGCGCCGATGCCGGTGTCGCGTTCATCGTCAACGACAGCATGGCGCTGGCCAAGCGCATCGGCGCCGATGGGGTGCATCTCGGCCAGTCGGATGGCGATGTGCGCGAAGCGAGGGCCTTGCTCGGCCCGTCCGCGCAGATCGGCAAGACCTGCCACGACAACCGCCATTTCGCGATGGAAGCGGGCGAGGCGGGGGCCGATTATGTCGCGTTCGGCGCATTCTATCCGACCACGACCAAGCCGTCGCACTATCGGCCGCTGCCGGCGATTCTCAGCTGGTGGTCGTCGCTGTTCGAAATCCCCTGCGTCGCGATCGGCGGGATTACGCCTGACAATGCCAAGCCTTTGGTCGCCGCCGGCGCGGACTTCATCGCCGTATGCCAGGCGATCTGGGGCAAGGACGATCCCGCGGCGGCTGTGCGGGCGTTCGAGCAGGTGCTCGCCGGAGAATAGGCCCTCAGGGAAACCAAACCTAGCTGCATCGTTGCACTCTCCGAACAAGCGTTCCCCGAGGAGAGTTGCGTTGCGTCGTTTTGCATCATTCACCGTTCTGAGCTGCGCCGCCGTTGCCGCAGCCTCTTACGCCCAGCAGCCCAAAGCTGTCCCCCCGCCCACGAACGGTGAGGCGGCGTCCGCGACCTCTGCCAAGGCGGAAAAGCCATGGGTCGCGCCGGGGTCGCCGGGATCGCCGATCAACACCGATCTGTTCCATGCGCAGGTCCTGCTCGACGCCGCTGGCTTCTCGCCGGGCGCGATCGACGGCAAGCAGGGCAGTTCGTTCAAGGAGGCGCTGCGCGGATTCCAGGAGGCGCACGGGCTCGACGTCAGCGGACGGCTAGATACGCCGACCCGCGAGGCCCTGCTCAAGATCGGGCGGCCGCCGGCGGTGATGGTCAAGCTTGGGCCCGACGACGTCAAAAGCACCTACGTCTATCCGCTGCCGAAAGACCCGGAGAAGCAGTACAAGCTCGCCTTCCTCGGTTATCGCAACATGCTCGAGAAGGTCGCCGAGCGCTATCATACGACGCCGGCGACGGTGGTTGCGTTAAACGGTCCCGAGAAACTGATCGGGCCGGGGCAGGTGTTGCGCCTGCCCAATGTGGTGCCGATTTCGCGCGATTATGCCGGCACCCATCCCGACGGTGCCAAGCTGATGAATCTGCTGAACGTCGACGGCCGCCAGCCGCACGGCGATTACATCGTCGTCGACAAGAGCGAAGGCGCACTCAAGGTCTTCAACGACGACGACCAGCTCGTCGCGCAATTCCCGGTGACGACCGGCTCTGCCCACGATCCGCTGCCGCTCGGCGAGTGGAAAGTGACGACCTATGCCTTCCTGCCGCCGTTCCATTACCAGCCGAACCTGTTCTGGGACGCCAAGGACAATGCCAAAGAGCATCGGCTAGCGCCGGGGCCGAACGGGCCGGTCGGGGTCGCCTGGCTCGACCTGACCAAGGAGCATTACGGGATCCACGGCACACCAGAGCCGTCGACCATCGGCAAGACCGAGAGCCATGGTTGTATCCGCATGACCAATTGGGACGTGATGCGGCTGGCGCGGATCATGCCCAATCCCGGCTTCGCGGCGATCTTCCAGGAATGAAGACGCTCGCGACCCTGGCGTTCGGGATCATATTCGGATTGGTCCTCGCGAGCGCCTTCTGGATCTGGTTTTACAGCATCGTCCCGTCGGAGAACGGTAAGGTCGAGTCCAAGCCGGGCGGCTCGGTGGTGGTGACCAAGGGGCTCGAAGTCGGACCGGCGGGACTTGCGATCCCGGTGGTCGGGGTCAAGCCAGGCCAGCTCAGCGACACTTTTGCCCAGGCGCGGGGCAGCGGGCGGCGGCACGACGCGATCGACATCATTGCTGGCGAAGGCACGCCGGTGATCGCGGCCGCCGACGGCACGGTCGAGAAATTGTTCAACAGCGGGTTGGGCGGGATTACGATCTACGAGCGGTCGGCCGACAACCGTTGGGTCTTTTATTACGCTCATCTGTCGGCGTACGAGCCTGGTCTGCACGAGGGTCAGCAATTGAAGCGCGGGCAGGTGATCGCCCGCGTCGGCCATACCGGTGACGCGAATGCCGCCGGCCCACACCTCCATTTCGCGATCGACCAGATGGCGCCCGGCGAGCGCTGGTGGAGCGGCACTCCGGTCAACCCCTACCCGCTGCTTGCCGGGAAATAGGCCAGCGGCTAGGGGCTGCGCTTGATTGCCGGCCCGCAAGCGAGCCGGTGGCGGCTCTTTCAACTTCGTTCAATCAGGTAGGCGATCCCATGAAGATCAGCGGCGTGGACATCCGTCCCGGCAACATCATCGAATATGAAGGCGGCATCTGGCGCGCCGTCAAAATCCAGCACACCCAGCCGGGCAAGGGCGGCGCCTACATGCAGGTCGAGCTCAAGAACCTGATCGACGGGCGCAAAAACAACGTTCGCTTCCGTTCCGCCGAGACGGTCGAGCGCGTCCGCCTCGACACCAAGGATTTTCAATATCTCTATCACGACGGCGACATGCTCGTGTTCATGGACAAGGACACGTACGAGCAGGTGTCGCTGCCCGAGGATTTGATCGGTGAGCCCGCGGCCTTCCTCCAGGATGGGATGGACGTGGTCATGGAGCTCTATGACGAGCGCCCGATCAGTGTGCAGTTGCCCGACCAGATCGAAGCGACGATCGTCGAAGCCGACGCGGTGGTGAAGGGCCAGACCGCCTCATCCAGCTACAAGCCGGCCAAGCTCGACAATGGCGTCCGGGTCATGGTCCCGCCGCACATTGCCGCCGGCACCCGCATCGTTGTCGACGTCTACAGCCGCGAATATGTGAAGCGCGCCGACTAGGATGGTCTCTCACTCCGGCCTGATCACCGTCATGACTCGCGCCGCGCGCAAGGCGGCGCCGCGCCTGCGCCGCGACTTCGGCGAGGTCGAGCAGCTCCAGGTCAGCCGCAAGGGGCCGGCCGATTTCGTGTCGATGGCCGACCAGCGCGCCGAGGCGACGATCGTCGAGGAATTGCGCACCGCGCGGCCCGACTGGGGCCTGCTGCTCGAGGAAGCGGGCGAAATCGCCGGCAATCCCGACAAGCCGCGGTGGATCGTCGACCCGCTCGATGGCACCACCAACTTCCTCCACGGCGTGCCGCATTTCTCGATTTCGATCGCGGTCGAGGAGAAAAAGCCGGGCGGCGGCACCGAAATCAGCCACGGGCTGGTCTACCAGCCGCTGACCGACGAGACTTTCTGGGCCGAAAAGGGCCGCGGCGCGTGGCTTAACGAGCGCCGGCTCCGGGTGTCGGCGCGCAAGGACCTGTCCGATTGCCTGATCGGCACCGGCATTCCCCATTGCGGACGCGGCGCGCCCACGGAGTGGGCCAAAATCTACAATGCCGTGGGCAGCGAAGTCGCCGGCATCCGTCGCTTCGGCTCGGCCGCGCTCGACCTCGCCTGGGTCGCCGCCGGGCGCATGGACGGCTTCTGGGAGGACGAACTCGACCTGTGGGATACGGCCGCGGGCGTGATCCTGGTTAAGGAGGCGGGCGGGTTCGTGACCGATTATCGCGGTGGCGATCGCTTGTTCGAACGCCGCGAATATCTCGCCGGGTCGGCGACGATCCATTCGCGGCTGCAGAAATTGGTCGCCGGGGCGCTGCGGTGATCCTTGCGCTGGTCGCCGCAGCGGCGCTCCAGCCGCAGACGATTCTGACCATCGACCCCAGCCACCGCCTCGTCGAGGGCATCGCCAGCGACGGCAAGACCATCTGGGTGTCGAGCATCCTCGATCGCCAGGTGCTGGCCTGTCGCAAAACCTGTCGGACGATCGCGACCTTGCCGGCGCCGTTGCGTCCGTTCGCGATCGCCTGGGACCGGCAGCGCAAGCAATTGTGGGTCGCGGCCGACTGCCCGCCGGGGGTTGCCGCGATCCAGGCATGCGAGCGTGGCGCGTTGCTCGCGCTCGATTCGCGCGGGCGCGTCCGGACCCGCATTTCGCCCTCGGCGGGCACTTTTCACCCTGGCGACGTTTCGGCGTCGGGCGGGCGGGTGTTCGTCAGCGATAGTCAGAACGGCTTGGTCTTTCGCCTTCTGCCGAGCGGGAAGGCGCTGATGGCGGTGAACCTTCCGGGCGACGGCAAGAGCGCTCAGGGGACGGCGCTCACGCCGGACGGTGAGGCGCTGATCGCGGCCGATTACAGCCTTGGCGTACGCGCGATCGATCTCGCCACCTTCAAGGCGACCGTGCTGCCGCGCCAGGACGGCAAGCCGTTGCGCGGGATCGACGGCCTCGTGCGCTGCGGATCGACCTATTATGGCATCTACAACGGTGCCGCGCCGGGCCTGCTGGTGGCCTTCACCCGCACCGCCCAGGGCATCGCGTTCAGCCAGCCGCTGGGCGAGGTGACGCTGCCCGATCCGACCCAGATCGCGTATGATGGCAAGCGCCTGCTGATTGTTGCTGACTCGGGCTGGGCGACGATCGACAAGCCCGATGTGCCGCGCAGCACGGGCGCGCCAATCGTCGCGGTCCGTCTGTCGCACGATTGTCAGCCGCTTTAGTCCTGATTCCGGCTGTTCCCGGTGTTGCGGCCTCGGGCACGCTGCCCTAAAGCCGCGCCAAGTTTTCGAACCCGGAGTTTCCCCTTGGCGAGCGTTGCCGCAGGCTATTTGCCAATCCTGCTGTTCCTGATCATCGCCCTCGGCTTGTCCACGGGCTTTGTCGTGCTGCCGATGATCGTTTCGCGCCTGACCGGGGCGCACAAGCCCGACCCGGCCAAGCTCAGCGAATATGAGTGCGGCTTCCCGGCGTTCGACGATGCCCGGGCCGAGTTCGACGTGCGCTTCTATCTGGTCGCGATCCTGTTCATCGTGTTCGATCTCGAAGCCGCATTCCTGTTCCCGTGGGCGGTCAGCCTCAATTTCACCAAGTGGACCGGATGGACGGCGATGGTTGCGTTCCTGATCGAGCTTGGCCTCGGCCTCGCTTATGCGTGGAAGAAGGGGGCGCTCGAATGGGAGTGATGCTCGACCCCCAGCATGATCGCATGCCGACCGAGAACGAGCTGGCGCGGATCGCCGGCCTCGTCCCCGGCGAAGTCGACCAGAAGAAACTCGAGGAGTTGCGGCAGTCGCTCAACGAGAAGGGCTTCATGGTCACGACGACCGAGGATCTGTTCACCTGGGCGCGGACCGGGTCCTTGTGGTGGATGACGTTCGGACTGGCGTGCTGCGCGGTCGAGATGATCCATGTGAACATGCCGCGCTATGACCTTGAAAGATTTGGCGCAGCACCGCGCGCGAGCCCGCGTCAGTCGGACGTGATGATCGTCGCCGGGACCTTGTGCAACAAGATGGCCGCGCCGCTCCGCCGGGTCTACGACCAGATGAGCGAACCGCGCTACGTCATTTCGATGGGCAGTTGCGCCAACGGCGGCGGCTATTACCATTACTCTTACTCGGTGGTGCGCGGCTGCGACCGGATCGTGCCGGTCGACATTTACGTTCCCGGCTGCCCGCCGACCGCCGAAGCCCTGCTTTACGGGATTCTCCAGCTGCAGCGGAAAATCCGCCGCGAAGGGACGATCGAACGGTGAGCGTCGCGTTACACGTCCCGCGGACCGCCTCCGACGAAGGGGTGATCGACGCCGCAACGAAGGCGCTGGGCGACGCATTGCTTGGCGTGAAGGAGCATGTCGGCGAAATTACGCTGACTGTGAAGCGCGATGAGATCGTCAACGTTCTCAAGAAGCTGCGCGACACGGCTGGGCTGGAATATCAGCAGTTAATGGAGATGGCCGGGGTCGATTATCCCGATCGAGCCGAACGGTTCGAAGTGGTTTATCAGCTACTCTCGCTGACTCGGAACCGGCGGCTGCGGGTTAAGGTTTCGACCGACGAAGCGACGCCGGTGCCCAGCGTCACCGGGCTGTGGCCGGTCGCCGGCTGGCTCGAGCGCGAGGTCTACGACATGTACGGCGTGACCTTCGCCGGCAATCCGGACTTGCGACGGATCCTCACCGATTACGGGTTCGAGGGCTATCCGCAGCGCAAGGACTTCCCGCTCACCGGTCACATCGAGCTGCGTTACTCGGAGGCCGAGAAGCGCGTGGTCTACGAACCGGTGTCGTTGCCCCAGGATTTCCGCACCTTCGACTTCCTGATGCCGTGGGAAGGGCCGGAATACGTCCTCCCAGGCGACGAGAAAGCGGTCGGCGAAGCGCCCGGTGCGCCATCTCCCGCGCCCGCAGCCAGCGGGCCGCCGCCGGTCAAGGCTGAGGCGCCGAAGAAGAAGGGCGCGCGCAAGCCGCGGGCGAAAAAATCGTGACCGATACCCGCACCGAGGAGCGCAGCCGCAAGCGCACGGTCGAAGTCAGCGTCGGCGAGCCGCTCGGCCATCCGCGCGATCCCGGCGACGACAAGATCAGCAATTACACGGTCAATTTCGGGCCACAGCACCCGGCCGCGCACGGCGTGCTCCGGCTGATCATGGAATTGGACGGCGAGATCGTTGAGCGGCTCGACCCGCATATCGGGCTGCTCCATCGCGGCACCGAGAAGCTGATCGAGTACAAGACCTACGCCCAGGCGTTGCCTTACTTCGACCGGCTCGATTACGTGTCGCCGATGTGCATGGAGCACAGCTTCGTGCTCGCGATCGAGAAGTTGATGGGGCTCGAAGTGCCGCTGCGGGCCCAGTATATCCGCGTGCTGATGGCGGAAATGACCCGCATTTCCAACCATATGCTCCAGCTCGGCAGCCACATCATGGACGTTGGCGCCATGACGCCAAACCTGTGGTTGTTCGAAGTGCGCGAAGACACGATGCAATTTTACGAGCGGGCGTCGGGCGCGCGGATGCACGCCAATTATTTCCGTGCCGGCGGGGTGCGCTACGATCTGCCGCCCAAGCTGCTCGCCGACATCGGCGACTGGCTCGATAATCGGCTGCATTTGTTCGAGGACGCGATCAGCCTGGTCGCCGACAACCGCATCTTCAAGCAGCGCAACGTCGACATCGCCAAGATGAGCCGCGAGGATTCGATCGCCTGGGGCTTCTCCGGGCCGATGATCCGCGCCGCCGGCATCCCGTGGGACATCCGCCGCTCGCAGCCGTACGAAGTCTATGACCGGATGGAGTTCGACATTCCGGTCGGCACCAACAACGATTGCTACGACCGCTTCATGGTGAGGGTCGAGGAAGTGCGGCAGTCGGCGAAGATCATGCGCCAGTGCCTCGACCAAATGCCTGCCGGACCGGTCGCGACCGACGACCGCAAGGTATTCCCGCCGTCGCGCATGGAGATGAAGCAGTCGATGGAAGCGATGATCCATCACTTCAAGCTCTACACCGAAGGCTATCACGTGCCCGCGGGCGAAGTGTACGTGGCGACCGAGAGCCCCAAGGGCGAGTTCGGCGTCTATCTGGTCGCGGATGGCACCAACAAACCCTACCGCTGCAAGATCCGCCCGACCGGCTTTTCGCACCTCCAGGCGATGGATTTCATGATGCGCGGCCACATGCTTGCGGACACCACCGCGATCCTGAGCGCGCTCGACATCGTGTTTGGGGAGGTGGACCGGTGACAATGGCGACAGCCAGTTTCGGACGAAACCTACGGCCATGGTTGCCGCTGACTTATCACGTCGGCGCCTTAGCCAGTTTTGTTAAACTGACGTTCTTCGATGGCGTAACGTACAATTGGTGGAATTGGTTTTTGTTGGTACCCATCCAGCTCTTTCTTGCTGAGATTTGGCCGATTTATTGGTTGCTCATTCGGCCTTTCTCTGGACATGTTAGTGGTTAGTCCCGCCACCATCCTCGACAACGCCGAAGTGCGCGCGCGCTGGGAGGGATTCGCCTGGACCGCGGCCAATGCGGCCAAGGCCAAGGCAATCATCGCGCGCTATCCCGAGGGGCGGCAGGCGTCGGCGGTGATCCCGTTGCTCGACCTCGCCCAGCGCCAGGTCGGGGCCGAGACCGAAACCCAGGGCTGGCTGCCGATCCCGGTCCAGGAATATGTCGCGCGCGAGCTCGATATGCCGGCGGTCCGCGTGCTCGAGGTCGCGAGCTTCTACACCATGTTCAACCTCGCGCCGGTCGGCCGCTTCCACGTCCAGGTGTGCGGGACGACGCCGTGCATGCTGCGCGGATCGGACGACGTGCTCGCGGCGTGCAAGGCGCGGGGCTTACGCAAGGGCCATACGACCGACGACGGGCTGTTCACCCTGACCGAAGTCGAGTGCCTCGGTGCCTGCGCCAACGCGCCGATGGTCCAGATCAACGACGATAATTACGAGGATCTGACCGAGGCGAGCATGGGCGCGATCCTCGACGCGCTGGCGGCGGGCAAGGCGCCCAAGCCGGGCCCGCAAATCAACCGCCAGACCAGCTGCCCAGAAGGTGGCCCGACCACGCTCAAGAAGATGGCCGAGCGCAATTACGATTACCGGCCGCAATGGACGGCTACGGCCGGGGAGGGGGCGCAATGAGAGACGTGATCAAGATCGTTCTGGCGATCCTCATCGTCGTGATCGCGTGGAAGATATTCAAAGGCCTGATCGGGCTGGCGATCGGCATCGCACTGGCGGGGCTCGTGGTTTACGGCGTGATGAAGCTGGTCGACGGGCGGCCGAAGCGTCTCAAATGACCATCGTCGCCATCCTCGTCGCCGTCGTGCTCGCCTTCCTGGCGTTCAAGTTCGTCACCGGCATGATCAAGTTCGGCGTGATCGCGCTGATCGTCGTCGCGATCGCTTGGTTCGTGCTGAAGGGCGGAGCCTTCTGATGGGCTATACCGGACCGCTGGCGGACAAGGACCGCATCTTCACCAACCTCTACGGCTTCCAGGAGCCGTGGCTGAAGGCAGCGCAGGCGCGCGGCGACTGGGACGATACCAAGGCGCTGATGGCCAAGGGCCAGGACGCGATCATCGATATCGTCAAGACGTCCGGGCTGCGCGGGCGTGGCGGCGCCGGCTTCCCGACCGGCATGAAGTGGAGCTTCATGCCCAAGGAGCCCAAGCCCGGCAAACCTAACTTCCTGGTGATCAACGCCGACGAGTCCGAGCCCGGCAGCTGCAAGGACCGCGAGATCATCCGCCATGATCCACACAAATTGATCGAAGGCTCGCTGATCGCCGGTTTCGCCATGCGCTGCCGCGCCGGGTACATCTATATCCGCGGCGAATTCATCCAGGAAACCCACGTCCTGGAGCGTGCGGTTGCCGAAGCTTACGAAGCCGGTTTGTTGGGCAAGAACGCCTGCGGATCGGGCTATGATTTCGACCTGTTCGTCCACCGCGGCGCCGGCGCTTACATCGTCGGCGAAGAGACCGCGATGCTCGAAAGTCTTGAGGGCAAAAAGGGCCTGCCGCGCATGAAGCCGCCGTTTCCGGCCGGCGCCGGGCTCTACGGCTGCCCGACCACGGTCAACAATGTCGAATCGCTCGCAGTGGTGCCGACGATCCTGCGCCGCGGGGCGGAATGGTGGGCCGGCATCGGCAATCCCAAGAACGAAGGCACCAAGCTGTTCCAAATCTCGGGCCATGTGAATTGCCCGTGCACGGTCGAGGAAGCAATGGGGATCAGCTTCCGCGAGTTGATCGAACGCCATGCCGGCGGGATCCGCGGCGGCTGGGATAAGCTGCTGGCGGTGATCCCCGGCGGATCGTCGGTCCAGCTGGTGCCGGCAGAGCAGATCATGGACGCGCCGATGGATTTCGACGGGCTCAGGGCGCTCGGCTCGGGCCTCGGCACCGCGGCGGTGATCGTCATGGACAAATCGACCGACGTGGTCCGTGCGATCAGTCGCATCAGCTACTTCTACAAGCATGAGAGCTGCGGCCAGTGCACCCCGTGCCGCGAGGGCACCGGGTGGATGTGGCGGATGATGGAGAAGCTCCGCGAGGGCGATGCCGAAGTCGCCGACATCGACAAATTGCTTGATGTCACCAAGCAGGTCGAAGGCCACACCATCTGCGCGCTCGGCGACGCCGCGGCGTGGCCGATCCAGGGCCTGGTCCGGCATTTCCGCCCCGAGCTCGAACGCCGCATCGCCGAGCGGGCAGGCAAGCGCATGCTGGAGGCCGCGGAATGACGACAACCCAGATCATCCTGGTCATCGCGATCGTCACCGCGATCGCCGTTGCCCTGCTCGCGGCGCAACGCGGTGGGCCGCGGGTGACCACGATCGAACGCAAGACGGAACGTGCCGACAAGGAAGAGGAGGACAGGTCATGAAGCTTATCGCCATTACCATTGCCTCGGGAGCAGTCCTGATGTCGGCCGCCGCCTGGGGCGCGGCTGCGAACCTTCCGGCGATGCACGCGTACGGCCATTGCGCGACCCAACGCGCGCCCAAGGACGTCACTTACCTGCTCGACCAGGATTACCGTGGTGGGGGCTACAATAACGGGCTGAAGTCTCTGGCGAAAAAGACCGCTGGTTGCCCGGGGGCGTCGGCCGGCGGCGGCGTGTTCGCCGGAATCCTGGCCGAAGAGCTGCTCGAATACGGGCACACGCCCCGGCAGGTCGCGACGATGCTCGGCAAGGCGCCGAAAAAGCCCATCGGCAGCAATGACGTTGCTGCCGCTGCGGTGTGCGCGGTCCGTGCCAATCCGGGCGGCGTCGCGCAGCTGCTGACTGCGGGCTACGGTTCGAAGGACGAGGCCGCTGCGCTCAAGGGGTTGACCCCGGCGCTCAACGGCTGCCTCAAGGGGCAGAAGCTCAACGCCGGTGGAACCGAACTCCGCGCGATGCTCGCGCTCGCCGGCTTCCGCAATTTCCGAGCCGCGGGGGGCTGATGCCGAAAGTCACCGTCGACGGCGTTGAGCTAGAGGTCCCGCAGGGCGCGACCGTGCTGCAGGCGTGCGAGCTTGCCGGCAAGGAGATCCCGCGCTTCTGTTATCACGATCGCCTGTCGATCGCCGGCAATTGCCGGATGTGCCTGGTCGAAGTCGCGCCGGGGCCGCCTAAGCCGCAGGCGAGCTGCGCCTTGCCCGCTGCCGACGGCCAGACGATCCGTACCGATACGCCGATGGTCAAAAAGGCGCGCGAAGGAGTGATGGAGTTTCTGCTCATCAACCACCCGCTCGATTGCCCGATCTGTGACCAGGGCGGCGAATGCGACCTCCAGGACCAGGCGATGGCCTATGGCCGCAGCGGCACCCGCTACGAGGAGAATAAGCGCGCGGTCGACGACAAATATTTCGGGCCGATCATCAAAACCTCGATGAACCGCTGCATCCAGTGCACGCGCTGCATCCGCTTCTCGAGCGAAGTCGCCGGGGTCGACGAGATCGGCATGCTGTACCGCGGCGAGGACGCGCAGATTACCTCCTACCTCGAACATGCGGTGAGCGGCGAATTGTCGGGCAACCTTGCCGACGTGTGCCCGGTCGGCGCACTGCTGCAGAAGCCGCAGAGCTTCGAGAGCCGTTCGTGGGAGCTGCGCCGCGTGCCCGGCATCGACGTAATGGACGCGGTTGGATCGAACATACGGCTCGACGTGCGGCAGCGGCAGGTGATGCGGGTGCTGCCGCGGGTCAACGAGGACGTCAACGAGGAGTGGATCAGCGACAAGACGCGGCACCATGTCGATGCGCTGGTCCGCAACCGGCTCGACCGGCCGTGGGTGCGCGAGAAAGGCAAATTGCGCGAGGCGAGCTGGGCGGACGCGTTGGCGCTGTTCGCCAAAAAGCTGAAGAAGGCGGGAAGCAAGGTCGCGGCGATCGCCGGCGATTTGCTCGACGCCGAGACGATGTATGCGGCCAAGGCGCTGCTCGCGGGGCAGGGGTCGAGTCTGTTTGAAGGGCGGCAGACCGGGCTGACTTACGACACCAGCAGCCTCGGTGCGGTGGCGTTCAATTCGACCATTGCGGGCATCGAGACCGCCGACGTGCTGCTGCTGGTCGGGTCGAACATTCGCTGGGAAGCGCCGTTGATCGCGACCCGCGTGCGCAAGATCGCGCGCAAGGGCGGCAAGGTGTTTGCGATCGGGCCCGAAACCGACCTCTGCATGAAGGTCGAATGGCTCGGCAACGATTTGAAATTGCTCGCTAAACTGCCGAAGGAAGTCACGGACACGTTCGCCAAGGCCGAGCGGCCGGCGGTGATCGTCGGGCCGGGCGCGCTGGGCGCGGGCGCGCTTGGCGCGTCACTGGCGCTGGTCAAGCCGCTGGGGTTGATCAAAGACGGCTGGAACGGCTTCAACGTGTTGCACATTTCGGCGTCGCGGATGGCGAGCCTGATGCTTGGCTACGCCCAGAAGGGCGGGATTGCCGACATTGAAGCCGCGAAGCCCGAGGTCGTACTGCTGCTCGGCGCGGACGAAGTGGCGGCCGATCGGTTCAAGGGTGCGTTCAAGATTTATATCGGGCACCACGGCGATGCTGGGGCCAGACAAGCCGACCTCGTGCTGCCGGGCGCGGCTTATGCTGAAAAGCACGGGACCTACGTTAACACCGAGGGGCGCGTGCAGCGGAGCGAGAAAGCCGCTTTCGCGCCGGGCGAAGCGCGCGAGGATTGGGCGATCCTGCGCGCGGTCAGCGAGCTCACGGGCAAGGCGCTGTCGTTCGACAATTTTGGCCAATTGCGCACTGCGATGATCAAGGATCATCCCGAACTCGGCCGCGACGGGCTGATCGATCTACCGTGGTCGCCGCCCAAGCTCGACGCGAAGGCGGAGGGGCCGATCCGCTATCCGATCGGTGATTTCTTCCAGACCAACGCCATCTGTCGCAACAGCCCGACCATGCAGCGCTGTTCGGAAGAGCTGGTCGCCGGCGTCCTGCACAAGGAAGCGGCGGAGTGACCGCGCTCTTCCAGCATTGGGGCGCCACCTACGAATGGGCGTGGTTCATCTCGATGGTCATCGGGATTCTGGTGATCGCCCTGCCGCTGATGCTCGCGGTGGCGATGATCATTTATGCCGACCGCAAGATCTGGGCGGCGATTGCGCTGCGCCGCGGGCCCAATGTGGTGGGGCCGTGGGGATTGCTGCAGAGCTTCGCCGACGGGCTCAAGGTGTTCCTCAAAGAGACCATCATCCCGACCAGCGCCAACAAGGGCCTGTTCCTGATCGCGCCGATCGTCACCTTCGCGACGGCGCTGATCGTGTGGGCGGTGGTGCCGTTCCAGGCCGGTATGGTGCTCGCCGACGTCAATGTCGGGCTGCTCTACGTCCTCGCTGCAAGCTCGCTCGGGGTCTATGGCGTGATCGTCGCCGGCTGGGCGTCCAACTCCAAATATCCGTTTTTCTCGGCGCTCCGCGCGGCGGCGCAGATGGTCAGCTACGAAGTGTCGATCGGCTTCGTCCTGATCACCGTCGTGCTCTACGCCAACAGCTTCAATCTGAGCGAAATCGTAATGCAGCAGCAGGGCTTCGGGCTCGGCATCTTCAACGGCTTCGGCTTCAACCTGTTGCTGTTCCCGATGTGGGTGGTGTTCTTCATCAGCTCGATGGCCGAGACGTTCCGCACGCCGTTCGATCTGGTCGAGGCCGAAAGCGAGCTGGTTGCCGGGCACCAGACCGAATATTCGTCCATGAGCTTCGCGCTCTTCTGGCTCGGCGAATATGCCAACGTCATCCTGATGTGCGCGCTCAACGCGCTGCTGTTCTGGGGCGGGTGGCTGCCGCCGGTCGACTGGGCGCCGCTCTACGCCATCCCGGGCATCATCTGGCTGCTGGCCAAGATGTGCTTCTTTTTCTTCTGCTTCGGCTGGGTGAAGGCGACCGTGCCGCGCTACCGCTATGACCAGTTAATGCGGCTTGGGTGGAAGATTTTCCTGCCGCTGAGCATCGTCTTCGTCATTCTGGTTTCGGGCTGGCTGATGCTCACGCGTTATGGAGGCGGAGCATGAAGCACTGGATCAAATCCTTCACCCTGTGGGAGTTCGTCCGCGCCCATGCGCTGACGCTGAGGTATTTCTTCAAACCCAAGGCGACGATCAACTACCCGTACGAGAAGAACCCGACCTCGCCCCGCTTCCGCGGCGAGCATGCGCTGCGCCGCTACCCCAATGGTGAAGAGCGCTGCATCGCGTGCAAATTGTGCGAGGCAATCTGCCCGGCGCTGGCGATCACCATTGAATCCGAGCCGCGCGAGGACGGCAGCCGCCGCACCACCCGCTACGACATCGACATGGTCAAATGCATCTATTGCGGCCTGTGCCAGGAGGCGTGCCCGGTCGATGCGATCGTCGAGGGACCGAACCTCGAATTCGCCACCGAGACCCGGGAGGAATTGCTCTACGACAAGGCCAAATTGCTCGCCAACGGGGACAAGTGGGAGCAGGCGATTGCCGCCAACCTTGCCGCCGATGCGCCCTACCGGTAGGCGCGCCGCACCTTGATCGCCATTCTCGCCTTTTACCTGTTCGCGACGCTCACGATCGTTCCGGCGATCGCGGTGATCTTCGCGCGCAACCCGGTGCACAGCGTGCTGTGGCTGATCCTCGCGTTCTTCAACGCGGCGGGACTGATGCTGCTGCTCGGCGCCGAGTTCATCGCGATGCTCGTGGTGATCGTTTACGTCGGCGCGGTCGCGGTCTTGTTCCTGTTCGTGGTGATGATGCTCGACGTCGACTTCGCGTCGCTGCGCTCGGGCTTCACCAAGAACCTGCCGTTCGGGATCATCATCGCTTTGGTCCTGCTGGCCGAGATCGTGGTCGCGATGATGTCCCGCGGCGCCGGTCCTGGCGGTGGCCAGATTGCCGCGACGAGCCAACCCAACATCGTGGCGCTCGGGCAGCTGCTCTACAGCCGCTATTTGTTGCCATTCGAGCTCGCGGGGCTGATCTTGCTGGTGGCGATGATCGGTGCGATCGTGCTCACCCACCGCCGCCGCGGCGACACCCGCTCGCCCAACATCTCGAAGCAAATCCGCCGCCGGCCGCAAGATTCCTATCGCAATACCAATCCCGGCGTAGGCGAGGGGATGAAGCTGTGATCGGCCTCACCCATTACCTGACCGTCGCCGCGATCCTGTTTACGATCGGCGTGCTCGGCATTTTCCTCAACCGCCGCAACGTCATCCTGATGCTGATGGCGATCGAGTTGATCCTGCTCGCGGTGAACATCAACCTCGTCGCTTTCTCGGCCTATCTCGGTGATCTGACCGGGCAGGTGCTGGCGATGTTCGTGCTGACCGTCGCCGCCGCCGAAGCCGCGATCGGGCTCGCCATCCTGGTCATCTTCTTCCGCCGCCGCGGCTCGATTGCGGTCGACGACGTCAACCGGATGCGCGGCTGATGGCGCTCGAACTGATCGTCTTCCTGCCGCTGCTGGCGGCACTGGTCGCCGGGCTCGGCGGCCCGTGGATTGGCAAGACCGCGGCCAAGGCGGTAACCACTGGCGCCTTGTTCGTCGGCGCGGCGCTGAGCTGGCCGATCTTTTTCCAATATATCGCGGGGTCGGCGCAGCCGATGGTTGTGCCGGTGCTCGACTGGATCCGGTCGGGCGATCTGGTGGTCGACTGGGCGCTGCGGCTCGACAGCCTGACCGCTGTGATGCTGGTGGTCGTCACCACCGTATCCAGCCTCGTCCACCTCTACAGCTGGGGCTATATGGAGGAGGACCCGGGCCAGCCCAGGTTCTTCGCCTATCTGTCGCTGTTCAGCTTTGCGATGCTGATGCTGGTGACCGCCGACAGCCTGGTCCAGATGTTCTTCGGCTGGGAAGGCGTCGGGCTCGCGTCCTACCTTCTGATCGGTTTCTGGTACCACAAGCCGTCGGCCAATGCGGCGGCGCTGAAGGCGTTTGTCGTCAATCGCGTCGGCGATTTCGGCTTCAGCCTTGGTATTTTCGGCACCTTCCTGGTGTTCGGTACCGTGTCGATCCCGGCGATCCTCGCGGCCGCGCCGCACATGGCCGGATCGACCATCGGCTTTGCCGGGATGCACATCGATACGATGACCTTGCTGTGCCTGCTGCTGTTCGTCGGGGCGATGGGCAAATCGGCCCAGCTCGGGCTGCACACCTGGCTGCCCGACGCGATGGAGGGCCCGACCCCAGTCAGCGCGCTGATTCACGCCGCGACCATGGTCACCGCCGGCGTGTTCATGGTCTGCCGCCTGTCGCCGATGTTCGAAACCAGCGCGACGGCGATGCATGCCGTCACGTATGTCGGCGCCGCTACCTGCATTTTCGCCGCGACCGTCGGCTGCGCCCAGACCGACATCAAGCGCGTGATCGCTTATTCGACCTGCTCGCAACTGGGCTACATGTTCTTCGCCGCGGGCGTCGGCGCGTACGGCGCGGCGATGTTCCATCTCTTCACCCACGCCTTCTTCAAGGCGTTGCTGTTCCTCGCTGCGGGCTCGGTCATCCACGCGATGCACCACGAGCAGGACATGCGCTACTATGGCGGCCTCAGAAAACAGATCCCGATCACCTTCTGGGTGATGATCATCGGCACGCTGGCGATTACCGGCGTCGGGCTCGGGCCGATTGGCTTTGCCGGTTTCTGGTCGAAGGATGCGATCCTCGAGCACAGCTGGGCCGCCGGATCGGTATCGGGGACGATCGCCTTCTGGCTCGGCGCGTTCGCCGCCTTGCTGACCAGTTTCTATTCGTGGCGGCTGATCTTCCTCACCTTCTACGGCGCCCCGCGCTGGGCCGCGTCGGAGCATATCCAGCACGCGCTGCACCATGAGACGGATCTGCAGTCGGAACCGGATCACGGTCATGCCAAGGCGCACGCCAAGGGGACCGGCGGTTATCACCCGCACGAAAGCCCGTGGACGATCCTCGTGCCGATCGTTCTGCTCGCGATCGGGGCGGTGTTCGCGGGTCAGATCTGGCACGGCATTTTCGTCGACGCGACGCGCGGGCCGGAGTTCTGGCGCGGCGCGGTCTCGTTCAGCGAGCATCTCGCCCACGCCGCGCATGAGTCCCCGATGTGGGTCAAGCTGACCCCGACGATCGTCATGCTGCTTGGCCTCGGCATCGCGTACAACAATTACATCCGCAATCCGGCCGCGCCGGCCGCGTTCGTCGCGCAATTCCCGGCGGTGCACCGGTTCGTGCTCAACAAATGGTATTTCGACGAGCTCTACGACGTGCTGTTCGTGCGCCCCGCTCTGTGGTTCGGGCGGCTGTTCTGGAAGCAGGGTGACGAAGGCACGATCGACCGCTTCGGTCCGCATGGCGCGGCCTATGCGGTCGGGGTCGGCAACCGTATCGCGGCGCGGGTGCAGTCGGGCTATCTTTATAGCTACGCCTTGGTGATGCTCTTGGGCCTGATCGGCGCCGCGAGCTGGGCAATCTGGTGGGCCAAGTGACGAGCCTCCCGTTGCTCTCGATCCTGATCGCGCTGCCGCTGATCGCGGCACTGCTGTGCCTGTTGGTCAAGGCCAATGCGGCGCGGTGGATCGCCCTCGTCGCAACCCTCGCCGACCTCGCGCTCGGCATCTATTTGTGGGTCAATTACAACCCTGACGGCGCGCAATGGCAGTATGTCGAGAAGCTGCCGCTCGGCCACGGGATCGACTGGGCGCTCGGCGTCGATGGCATCGCGATCGTGCTGATCATGCTGTCGGTGTTCCTGATGCCGATCTGCATCGGCGCCAGCTGGAGGGCGATCGAGAAGCGCGTGCCCGAATATATGGCCGCGTTCCTGCTGATGGAATCTTTGATGCTCGGCGTGTTCGCGGCGCAGGATTTGTTCCTGTTCTACGTCTTTTTCGAGGGTGGCCTGATCCCGATGTATCTGATCATCGGCATCTGGGGCGGCGCCGAACGGATCAAGGCGAGCTACAAATTCTTCCTCTATACCCTGCTCGGCTCAGTGCTGATGCTGATCGCCATGCTGTACATGGCAGGCACCGCGCAGACCTCGTCGATCCCGGCGTTGATGGCCTACGACTTCTCGCCGGCGGCGCAGAAATGGCTATTCCTCGCGTTCCTCGCCAGCTTCGCGGTCAAGCTGCCGATGTGGCCGGTCCACACGTGGTTGCCGGACGCCCACGTCCAGGCGCCGACCGCGGGTTCGGTAATCCTCGCCGGTGTGCTGCTGAAGCTCGGCGGTTACGGTTTCGTCCGCTTCTCGCTGCCGATGTTCCCCGACGGATCGGCGATGTTCGTGCCGCTGATGTTCGCTTTGTCGGGGATCGCGATCGTCTACACCTCGCTGGTCGCGCTGGTGCAGCGCGATATGAAGAAGCTGATCGCTTATTCGTCGGTCGCGCACATGGGTATGGTCACCTTTGGGCTGTTCGCGATGAACCGCCAGGGGATCGAGGGCGCGATCATCGTCATGCTCAGCCACGGCCTCGTCTCGGGCGCGCTCTTCCTGATCGTCGGCGTGGTCTACGACCGGCTGCACACGCGCGAGATCGACCGTTACGGCGGGCTCGCCGATAACATGCCCGGCTACGCCTTGCTGTTCATGGTCTTCACCATGGCCAGCGTTGGCTTGCCCGGGACCAGCGGCTTCGTCGGCGAATTCCTGAGCTCGGTTGGGACCTACCATGCCTCGACCTGGGCGGCGGTGGTCGCGACGACCGGGATCATTCTCGGCGCGGCCTACATGCTGTGGCTCTACTGGCGGATCTGCTTCGGCACCCAGCGTCATGCCGACGCCGCGGCGATGCCGGACTTGAGCATGCGCGAATGGTGGCTGCTCGCCCCGATTGCGGCGGCGGTGTTTTGGATGGGCATCTATCCCGAAAGCTTCCTGCGACCGATCCGCGCCGACGTCGGGCGGATGGTGGCCCGGCTCGACCGCGTGACGCCGCATTATGACGCCGCGCTCAAGCTGGGTGCGCCCAAGCCGGTAGCGGAGACGCATTGATGGGACGGTTCCTCCCCATCCTGCCCGAGCTGATCCTGTCGCTTGGCGGGACGATCCTGATGATGGTCGCGGCGTTCGCCGGCCGCCGCGGGTCGGGCCTGACCAGCTGGCTCGCGGTCGCATTGCTGCTCGCCGCGACGGTCGCGCTGGTCGGCGCGCCGTCGCATGCCGGCGCGGTTTTCGACGGCCTAGTCAGCGCGGACCTGTTCGCCAGTTTCGGCAAGGCGATCATCTTCCCGGCCGCGGCGGTGGCGATCATCGCCGCCTATGGGTGGTTCGAACGCGGGTCCGAGCATGGCAGCGAATATGCGGTGCTGATCGTGCTCAGCGCCGTGGGCATGAGCGTGATGGTCTCCGCGACCAGCCTGATCTCGCTCTACGTCGGCCTCGAACTAACCAGCCTCGCCAGCTACGTGCTCGCCGCCTACCGGCGGACCGACGAACGCTCGGCCGAGGCCGGCCTCAAATATTTCGTCCTCGGGGCGCTCGCCAGCGGCATCCTGCTTTACGGCATCTCGCTGCTTTACGGCTTCACCGGCACGACCAATTTCACCGGCATCGCCGCCGCTTTTGGCCGTGGCGCGCCGTCGCTCGGGCTGCTGTTCGGGCTGGTGTTCCTGCTCGCCGGCCTCGCATTCAAGATCAGCGCGGTGCCATTCCACATGTGGACGCCCGACGTCTACGAAGGCGCGCCGACCCCGGTTACCGCCTTCTTCGCTTCCGCCCCCAAGGTCGCCGCAGTGTTGCTCTCGACCCGCGTCTGCCTCGATGCGCTGGCCCCCGCGACCGACGCCTGGCGGCAGATCGTGATCGTCGCCGCGCTCGCTTCGATTTTCCTCGGCGCGGTCGCCGCCTGGGGCCAGACCAACATCAAGCGGCTGCTGGCTTATTCGTCGATCAACAATGTCGGCTTTGCGTTGGTTGGTCTCGCCGCCGCGGGACCACAAGGCGCATCGTCGGTGCTGTTCTACATGGCGGTTTATGTGGTGATGACGCTGGGCGCGTTCCTCTGCGTCTTGTGGATGCGCGACGCGGAAGGGCGGCCGGTCGAGCAGATCGCCAGCCTGTCGGGCTTGTCGCAGACCCGGCCGGCGTTCGCCGCGGCGTTGGCGATGTTCATGTTCAGCCTGGCCGGCATTCCGCCCTTGTTCGGCTTCTGGTCGAAGCTGCTGGTGTTTCAGGCGGCCGTTGCCAGCGGCTACATCGCGCTCGCCGTCGCCGCGATCCTCGGCACCGTCGTCGGCGCTTATTATTACCTCCGGATCGTCAAGGTGATGTACTTTGACGAGCCCGCACCGGCGTACGGACGGGTCAAGGAGCCGGTGCAGGGCGTGCTGATCCTGATCGCCGCGCTGGTCATTTCGCCGTTCGGTTACTTGCTGATCGGCCCGCTCCAGGCGCTGACCGACAAAGCGGCGGGGTCGATCTTCTGACGCGGATCCGGATCGTCGAGCGGACCGGATCGACCAACACCGATATGCTTGCCGACGCCAGCGCCGTCGAAGGCGACTGGCTGGTCGCGCTCGAACAATCGGCGGGAAAGGGGCGTCAGGGGCGGACGTGGGTCTCCGCGGCGGGCAATTTCGCGGGGAGCACGATCGTCACGCTCCGGCCCAGTGACCCGCCGCCGCCGACGCTGTCGCTGGCCGCGGGGCTGGCGCTGGCCGAGGCCATCGACGTCGCGATTCCGGCGCAGGCGCTGATGCTTAAATGGCCCAACGATCTGATGCTGCTCGGCAAGAAAATCGCGGGGATCTTGCTCGAACGAAGCGGCGACCGCGTGGCGGTCGGTTTCGGAGTCAATCTTACCAGTGCGCCGGCATTGCCCGGTCGCGAGGTCGCGAGCCTTGGCGGCAAAGTGACGTCGCAAGCCTTCGCGCCACTCCTCGCCGCGAGCTTTGCGCGGCTGCTCGGCCTGTGGCGGTCGAACGAAAGCGCCGCGCTCGCCCGCGTCTGGCTGGAACGTGCCCATCCGCCTGGGACGCGGCTCACCGTCCATCTCGGCAAGGACGAGGTCATCGCCGGCCGCTTCGCCGGTTTGGACGGCGATGGCGCACTGCGGCTGACGCTCGACGATGGCTCGCTCGAGGTCCTTCGCGCCGGCGACGTCTCTCTGGCTTAATCCGCCGAGTCGCCCTCTCGCATCCTCCGCCTGACCGGAGTAGGCGAGCCCTTCGTTTCGTGCCCGAGTCGTTGCTCCGCGATCCGCCAATAGTCCCCGCGTTGCCGATTTGCGTTCGAAACGCAGCTCCGGTCCTGACGGCCGGTATTCTGGCGAAGGGCATATCCCCAATGACTCACATCCAGACTCGTGATGGCACCCATATTTTCTATAAGGATTGGGGGCCCAAGACTGCGCAACCGATCGTGTTTCACCACGGCTGGCCGTTGAGTGCCGACGACTGGGATGCACAGATGATGTTCTTCCTCGGCCAGGGCTTCCGCGTGATTGCCCACGACCGGCGCGGACACGGCCGTTCGACCCAGACCGACGGCGGCAATGACATGGATACTTACGCCTCAGATGTCGATGACCTCGTCACGGCACTTGGCCTCACCAAGGCGATCCACGTCGGTCATTCGACTGGCGGCGGGGAAGTCACGCGTTATGTCGCGCAACATGCCAAGGGCCGCGTCGCCAAGGCTGTGCTGCTCGATGCCGTGCCGCCGGTGATGGTCAAGAAGGAGTCGAACCCGGGCGGGACTCCGATTGAAGCATTCGACGGATACCGCGCCGCGCTCGCCGCCAACCGTGCCCAGCTCTATCTCGATATCCCGACCGGGCCGTTTTACGGCTTCAACCGGCCCGGGGCAAAAATCTCGGAGGGGCTCATCCGCAATTGGTGGCGTCAGGCCATGATGGGCAGCGTCAAAGCTGGCTATGACTGCATCAAGGCCTTCTCGGAAACTGATTTTACCGAAGATCTGAAGTCAATCGACGTGCCGGTGCTGGTGATTCACAGCGAGGACGACCAAATCGTGCCTTATGCGGATTCGGGGCCGCTCTCCGCCGCGTTGCTGCCGAACGGTACGCTCAAGACCTACAAGGATCTGCCGCATGGCTGCCACGGGACGCATCCGGAGCTGATCAACGCCGATATTCTTGGGTTCATCCGCGGGGAAACGGTCGCACCAGCGGTGGGCTCGATCATCGTCGAGCCGATCCCGGCCTGAAGACCACGGACTGCCGGGCCGCGTTCGCGCGGCCCGGTTGCTCCCTTTCAGTCAAGCCAAAGGAAGAAGTGATGAAGGTGGTCGTGATCGGCGGAACCGGCCTGATCGGTTCCAAGCTTGTCGAACAACTCAAGGGGCGTGGGCACGAGGCGGTGGCTGCGGCGCCCAACACCGGCGTCAACACGATTACCGGTGAGGGCTTGGCCGAAACCATGGCCGGCGCGCAAGTCGTGGTCGACGTGTCCAACTCGCCCTCGTTCGAAGAGCAAGCGGCGATGGATTTCTTTCGGACCGCGGGCCGCAATTTGACTACAGCCGAAGTGGACGCCGGCGTTCGGCATCACGTCGCGCTGTCGGTGGTCGGCACCGACCGGCTGCAGGACAGCGGTTATTTCCGCGCCAAGCTGGCGCAGGAGCAGCAGATCAAGGCCTCGCCGATCCCGTATACGTTGGTCCACGCCACCCAGTTCTTCGAATTCATCCGGACGATCGCGCAAATCTCGACCGACGGCGACGCCGTGCGCCTGCCGCCCGTGCAGTTCCGGCCGATTGCCGCCCAGGACGTTGCCGCGGCGCTCGCCGACATCGCACTGGGTGATCCGGCCAACGACACGATCGAAATCGCCGGCCCGGAGATGCTTACGCTCGATGCCGGGGTCCGTCGGGTGCTCGCGCACGACGGCGATGTGAGACAGGTGATCGCCGATACGGAAGCGCCCTATTACGGCGTCCACGTAACCGCCAATACGCTGGTGCCGGGTCCCGGCGCGCGCTTCGGATCGACCAAGCTCGACTGGTGGCTGAGCCATATCCCGGCACCGCCCAAGGTGACCGCCGCGACCCCCGAGATCGAACCTGCCCATTGAGCGAGCAATTGCCATGAGCGACGTCCTTACCCACGCCTTCGCCGGCGTCACCGTCCCCGAATCTCCACTCGTCGACAGCGCGATCGAATATGCCCGTCAGAAGTGCGAGCCGTATCTGTTCAATCACGTCATGCGCTCGTGGCTGTTCGCAGTGCGTTTCGGTCAGCATCGGGGCGTTTCTCATGACGCGGAGGTCGTCGCGGTCGGGACTCTGCTCCACGATCTCACGCTCAACGAGTCGTTTGGCGGGCCGCGCCGGTTCGAAGTCGAAGCCGCCGATCAGGTGATGTTCTTCGCGACCGAGGCCGGGGTCGACGAGCGCCGCGCCCGGCTGATCTGGGACATCGTCGCGCTCAATTCGACGCCCTCGATTGCCTTTTACAAGCAACCCGAGGTCGCGCTGGCGACGGCCGGAATTGCCTTGGACGCGGTCGGCGTCCAGTACGACGAGCTTCCGGCATCCGAGATCGAAGCGATCCTCGCCGAGTTCCCGCGATTGGCCCTCAAGGAGCGCTTCGTCCGCTGCTTTACGCACATCGCCAAAGCATGCCCCGAAACCAGCTATGACAATTTCGTGCGCGACTTCGGTGAGCGGTTTGTGCCGGGCTATCAGGCGCCGTCCGCGGTCGAATGGATCACCAACGCGCCATTTAAAGAATAGGATCGCCCCATATCTAAGGGGTCCGACAATCGACGCCGCTAGGGAGCCAAAAGTTCGTGTCGAAGAAGATTTTGTTGCAGACCACCATTCCGACGACCGCAGACGACTGGTCGATCGCCCGCTTCAGCCGGCTCGCGGCGCTGCTCCGTGACGAGCGCGATGGCGCGGGCCATCCGCTTTACGAGGTCACGACGCGTGATCGCGAGCCGCTCGGGCAGCCGGACTCGATCCTGTCGACCATCGACCACAGCGATTTCGATGCGTTGTGGCTGTTCGCGGTCGACGTCGGCGATGGCCTGACGGACGAGGATTGCGAAGCAATCTCCCGCTTCCACCGCCGCGGCGGGGGGCTATTGGTGACGCGCGATCACATGGATCTCGGTTCGTCGCTGTGCACGCTCGGGGGGGTCGGCGAGGCGCATTATTTCCACACCCGCAACCAGGATCCGGATATCGCCAAGCGCCAGCGCGACGATCCCGTCACGACCAACATCAACTGGCCGAACTTCCATTCCGGCGCGAACGGTGACTTCCAGGAGATTGAGATCGCCGGCGATCCGCACCCGGTGCTTGCCAATCCAAGTTCACCGACCGGCTCGATTCGTTATTTGCCGTCACACCCGCACGAAGGCGGGGTCGGCGCGCCTGAGGAAGAGGACGCGCGAGTAATCCTGCGCGGCAAGAGCCGGGCCACCGGCCAGACCTTCAACATTTCGGTGGCGTTTGAGCCGAGTGCGAATGGCGGTCCGGCGATCGCCGAAAGCACCTTCCATCATTTCGCCGACTACAATTGGGACCCGTCGTTGGGCTGTCCGAGCTTCGTCACGGAAGCGCCGGGGGATGGCCTGGAGCGCGTCCCGGAAGCGCTCGCCGATACGCACCTCTACGCGCTCAATATCGCCGCCTGGCTGACTGGCGCGCCGTCAATCGCCATTGACCAACCGGCAAGTCAGGCCGAACTGGTGCGATGAAACCATCGCACCGCTGGCCGCGTACATTGCTGTTGATGATCGTGGCGTTGTTGGCGTCGGCGCCCGCCGTTGCGAAAGTCGAACCCTTCCCGGCGACGTTCAAGACGCGCGACGTCGCCGTCGATGGGGCAACCATACACGCCCGAATCGGCGGGACCGGTCCAGTTGTGCTGCTGCTCCACGGCTTTGGCGATACCGGTGACATGTGGGCGCCGCTCGCCGCGCGGCTGGTCAAGGACCACACGGTGGTGGTTCCGGACCTGCGCGGCATGGGTCTCTCGTCGCATCCCGAAGGCGGATACGACAAAAAGTCCGAGGCCAGGGACATTGCCAAGGTCTTGCACGGCCTCAGCGTCGACGGGCCGGTTGATTTGGTCACCCACGATATCGGCAACATGGTCGGCTACGCCTTCGCGGCGCAATATCGTGACCGGGTCACCCGCTGGGTCGTGATGGACGCGCCACTCCCCGGCATAGGTCATTGGGACGACGTGACCCGCGATCACCGGACCTGGCATTTCGACTTTTACGGCCCCGACGAGGAACGCCTCGTGGCCGGCCGCGAGCGGCTCTATCTCGACCGCTTCTACAATGAGCTGTCGGCCGATCCGAAGCACATCGACGAGGCGTATCGCGTGCATTATGCGGCGCTCTATGCGCGGCCGCTCGCCATGCATGACGCCTTTTCGCAGTTCGAGGCCTTTCGCCAGGACGCGGTCGACAATCAGGCCTTTCTCGCCGCGGGCAAGCTGGCGATCCCGGTGCTCGCGATCGGCGGCGAAAAATCGTTCGGTCAGGGCTTCGCCAACGAAATCGCCTTTGCCGCGGCCAACGTTCGCGCCCTCAGCATCGCCAATTCGGGCCATTGGCTGATGGAGGAGCAGCCGGAGGAAACAATGAAAGCGATCCAGTCCTTCCTGGCCGAGAGCGACCGTCCATGAACGATCCCCAGCAAACCCTGATCGCCGCGCGCGGGGAGCAAATGTTTCCGCAGCTGACTGACGCGGAGCTCATTCGGCTCGCCAAATTCGGCGAGGCACGCCGCTTCCGTGAAGGTGAAATGGTTGCTCGGGTCGGTGACGCCGGTTCGGGTCTGTTCCTGGTAATTGCTGGCCAGATCGAGGTGTCGCGCGACGAGGCCGGGCGTGCGACACCGATCGTCACCCACGAACGCGGCAGCTTCATGGGCGAGCTCTCGGGTCTCTCCGGACGGCCTTATCTGGTCAATGCTGTCGCGCTGACTGACGTCGAGGTGGTCGCCATCGCGCCCGAGCGCCTGCGCGCCTTGCTCATCGCCGAGGCCGATCTTGGCGAGCGCATCATGCGCGCCCTGATCTTGCGCAGGATGGGGCTTATCGAAGCCGGCGCCGGGCCGATCATCGTTGGTGGCGAGGCTAATGGCGACGTACTTCGCCTGACCAATTTCCTGCGCCGCAACGGCCATCCCTATCGTCAGCTTGATCCGGCGAACGACAGTTGTGCCCGAACTCTGGTCGAGCGCTTCCAGGTCGAGGCCGAAGAGCTTCCGATCGTGCTGTGCCTACAGGGACAGCTGCTGCGCAATCCAAGCGAAGATCAGCTGGCGCGTTGTGTCGGACTGGTCGGAACGCTCGACGCAGACCGTCTGTACGATGTCGTGGTGATCGGCGCCGGTCCGGCGGGCCTCGCGACGTCGGTGTACGCCGGCTCAGAGGGCCTGTCGGTCCTGACAATCGACTGCCGCTCGTTCGGCGGGCAGGCGGGGGCTTCGACGCGCATCGAGAATTACCTCGGCTTTCCCACCGGAATTTCGGGCATGGCGCTAATGGGACGAGCGTTCAGCCAAGCGCAGAAGTTTGGCGTCGAGGTCGCGATTCCCGATGAGGCAGTGAAGCTCGAGTGTGGCAACGACCCATGTCATGTTTCACTGGCGACCGGCGAACGGATCCAGGCGCGTAGCGTCGTGATTGCGACCGGCGCGCGCTACCGCCGGCTCGAGGTCGAACGTCTTGACGAATTCGAGGGGTCGTCGGTCCATTATTGGGCGTCGCCGCTCGAGGCCGACCTGTGTGCCGGCCAGGAAGTCGCGCTGGTCGGCGGCGGCAATTCCGCCGGGCAAGCGACAGTATTTCTGGCGTCGCGCGCGCGCCGGGTAACGCTGATCGCGCGGCGTCCCTTAAGCGATACCATGTCGCAATACCTGATCGAGCGGATCGAAGCGCAGCCCAATATTGACGTCGTGATCGGTTGCGAAATCGCCGAGCTTCAAGGCGACGGCGGGGCGTTGACCGAGGTTAGCTGGCGCGACCGGCGAACCCAAACCGTGACCAATCGCCCGATTCGATATTTATTTTCGTTCATCGGTGCCGAGCCCAACACCGATTGGGTGCAGAGTTCCGGCATTAGGCTCGATGATCGGGGCTTCATCCTGACCGGTGATGAAGTGGGCGAAGACCGCTTCCCGCTCGAGACCAGCCGTCGCGGCATCTTCGCGGTCGGCGACGTCCGCTCATGCTCGGTCAAGCGGGTCGCCGCCGCGGTCGGCGACGGCGCCCAGGTCGTCGCCGCGATCCACGCCTACCTCGGTGCGGACGCAGCGCCGGTTGCGATCGTCCAGCCCCAGGTCGCGACCGTCGCCTGATCGGCTTCCGGACGGCAGGTTCTTCGCCTAAGGCCAGCGCCATGCTGCTGACCATCGACGCCGGGAACACCAACCTCGTCTTCGCGCTCGTCGAAGTCGGCGAGATCAAGACTCGTTGGCGGATTGCGACTGATCCGCGGCGCACGGCCGACGAATATGCTGTGTGGCTGCACCAGCTTCTCGAGCTCGAAGGCTATGCCAAGTCCGACGTCACCGGCGTGATCATCGGCACCGTCGTGCCGCGCGCGCTGCACAATCTCAAGATGCTGGCGTCCAAATATTTTCATGTCGAGCCGGTCGTTGCCGGCCAGGGCAAGGCCGGCTGGCCGATCGAACTCGACGTCGAGCAGCCGCAAAGCGTCGGCGCCGATCGCGCGCTCAACGCCATTGCCGCCCACGCCAAACATCCGGGCGACCTGATCGTGGTCGATTTCGGCACCGCGACGACCTTCGACGTGGTCGATTCTGCGGGGGCCTACAAAGGCGGGATCATCGCCCCAGGCATCAATTTGTCGATTGATGCCCTGGTTAATGCGGCGGCGATGCTGCCGCGGATCGCGATCGAAGCTCCCGCCGATCCGAGCGCCATCGGCCGGACCACCGAGAGCCAGATGATTATCGGCATCTATTGGGGCTATGTCGCGCTGATCGAGGGGCTGGTCGCGCGGCTCAAGAGCGAGATTGGCAGACCGGTGACGGTGATCGCGACCGGCGGCCTCGCCACCCTGTTCGACCAGCGCACCGATGCGTTCGACGCGATCGAACCCGACCTCACCATCCGCGGGCTGGCCCTGCTGTACGATATGGCGACCTCATGATTCCGGGTGAAGAACTGCTGTTCCTTGCGCTCGGCGGCTCGGGCGAGATTGGCATGAACGTCAATCTCTACGGCTGCCGCGGCCAGTGGATCATGGCCGACCTCGGGCTGACCTTCGCCGATTCTGATTATCCTGGAATCGATCTCATTCTGCCCGACCTCGAGTTCATCGAGAAACAGGAGGACCGGCTGATCGGGATCATCCTGACCCACGGCCATGAGGATCATATCGGCGCGTTGCCGTACCTCTCCGAAGAGTTGAAGGCGCCGCTGTTCGCGACTCCGTTCACCGCCGGGCTGATTGCCGGCAAGCTCGAGGAAGAAGGCCTGACTGGGCGGGTCAAGCTCAACGTCATTGAACGCGGCGGGAGCATTGATCTGGGGCCGTTCAAGGTCAGCTTTGTCGCGCTCTCACACTCGATCCCCGAGGGCAACGGCCTGCTGATTGAAAGCCCGTACGGCCGGGTATTCCACACCGGCGACTGGAAAATCGACGAGACGCCGGTGATCGGCGAGGCGCCGAGCACCGAGGTGCTGACCCGGATCGGCGATGAAGGCGTGCTCGCCCTGGTGTGCGATTCGACCAACGTCTTCCAGGACAAACCGTCGGGGTCGGAGGAAAGTGTCCACGCCGGCCTGCTCGAGCAAGTGACGGCGGCGAGGGGCCGGGTGATGGTGACGACCTTCGCCTCGAACGCTGCCCGGCTCCAGACCATCGGCCGGGTCGCGCGTGAGGCCAACCGCAAGGTATGCATCGCCGGCCGTTCGCTCGACCGCATCCTCCGCGTCGCCCAGTCGACCGGCTATCTCAAGGATTTCCCCGCAGCGGCCTCGTTCGACGAAGCAATGCGGCTGCCGCGCAACGAAGTGCTGATCATCGCCACCGGCGGGCAGGGCGAACCCCGCGCTGCCCTCGGCCGAGTCGCTTTCGGCAATCACGAGCTCAAGCTGGAGCGCGACGATACGGTGATTTTCTCGTCGCGGATCATTCCGGGCAACGAGATCGCGATCGGGCGGATCATGAACCAATTGTCCGATCTCGGGGTGCGTATCGTCACTGAGAAGCAGGCCCACGTCCACGTCTCGGGCCACCCCGGCCGCCCCGAACTCACCCAGATGTACGACTGGGTTCGGCCGGAGATCGTGGTCCCGGTCCATGGCGAAGCCCGCCACCTCGCCGAGCATGCCCGGTTGGCGCTGTCGCACGGGGTGCCAAAAGCGGTCGTGCAACGGAATGGCGACGTGATTCGCCTCGCACCCGGCGAACCCGAGAAGATCGGCGAGGAGCGGGTCGGGCGGCTGATCCTCGATGGCGATGTGATCCTGGCGGCCGATGGCGCGACCATCAACGAGCGCCGCAAGATCAGTTTCAGCGGCTTGATCACGGTCGCGGTCCCGATTGGCGCCGACGGCGAGCTTGCCGGTACGCCGCTGGTGCGCCCGTTCGGTGTGCCGGTCGAGGAGGATCGCGACGATTTCATCGCCGACGCTTCGGACGCGGCGGCCAAGGCGTTCAAGCTCGGCGACGAAGACAAGATGCGCGAAGCCGTGCGGCTCGCGGTGCGGCGCTGCGCGACATTGTGGACCGGCAAGAAGCCGATGGTCGAAGTGATGCTGCTCCAGGTCGCCGGCTGACCGCACGATGGCCTACGGCTCGATTATCGCGATCTATTTTCTGTTTTTCTGCGCGAGCGCGTTCGTGCTGCTGCCGTTCGGGGTGAAGACCGATGAGGAGGCCGGTACGCCAAAAGTGCCCGGCCAGGCCGACAGCGCGCCGCACCAGTTCGATCTCAAACGTCATTTGCTGAAGGCGGCGGTGCTCGGGGCAGTGCTGTTCGCGATTTATTACGCGAATTGGAGCTACGACTGGCTCACCCCGGAGGCGTTCAACTACTTCTAGCGCCGGCGCTCCAGTGCCTGGGCAAGAGCGGCGTAGAGTTTGCCCATATCCGACGATAACAAGGTCACCGCGATCATCCCGCCGTCGCGCTCGGCGAGGACGCGGCGGAGCATCGCTTCGAAGTCGTGGACGTAGCGGTTGACCGACTGCTGGAACTCGGGCTCCGCTTCATAGTGGGCGCGGATCTCGCGAGTCTGACCGCCATCAAGCAGCTTGACCGCGCGGCGGGTGAAGACCCCGCGATTGCCCTTGAGATATGAATCCCAGGCGCGGTCGTCGATCTCGTCGGACAGGATCTTGCCGACGTCGATCGCCGCCGAATGCATTGAATCGATCAGCAGCGACACCCGGCGGGCGAACGCCTCGCTGTCCTTCTCGCGCTGATCGTTGCTGGTCGTTTCGATATGCTGTTCGAGCGCATGCGCGCTCTGCCCGAGAGTCAACATCTGCTGGGTCAGCCGATCGGAAGCCGACCGCGCCGCCTCGACCGCACGTGCGGCGACGACCTCAACTTCGCGCAGCCGCTCCTCGATGCTTTCGCGGATCACTTGTTCGAGCGCCGCGCGAGTCGCCTTCGAGAGCTTGCCGGCGCTTTCGGGAATGACCGCGTCAATCGCTTCGCGCGCGCGTTCCGCGGCGTGACCCGCGGCTTCCTTGACCTGGACCAGCGCGGCGACCAGCGCCGGGCCGGTCTCAGCGCTGAGGCTGGTGGCCTCGGCTTGCGCCCCGGCGATCGCCGCGGTCAGCGATTTCAGCTGCGATTGGGCAGTGCCGACGCCGTCGTCGACGCTGGCGAGCAAAGCGGTGAAACGGTCCTGCTGCGCCGCGACCTCTGCGGCCGTCGCAGACATCCGATCGCTCGCTTCGACCGCGGCATCGCGCATCCAGCCGAGCTCGGGTTTGACGGTCGCAGCGGCGCTGGCGAGGCGGTCGGCGCTGCCCTGCGCCTCCCCAAGCGCGGTACCGACGCTGTCGCGGACTTCGTCGGCGAGGCGGGCGATGCTTTCGCGCAGCGTCGCGGTGCGCTCGGCGAGCGCACCGATCGCGCCGTCCTGATCGCCAGCCTGGGCGGCGAGGGCATCGAGTTCGGTCCGGGCGCGGGTCAGCGACTGGAGGAAATGATTGGCGCGTTCGTCGCCATGCGACGCGAGCTCGGTGAAGCGCTCGTCGATCATGGCGAGGCCGCGGTCGATCTCGGCGATCATCCGTTGCGAGGCGCGCTCCTGTTCGGCGACCCGGCTCGACAAGGTTTCGAGCGACTCGTTGGCGCGGCCGATGTGGCCGCCGAGGGTTTCCGCGGATTCGGCGCCGGTTCTGCTGAATCCGGCCGAGGCTTGTTCGACCAGCGCGGAAACCGCCGACGCCTGCGCGTCTATTCCCGAACGAATGTCCTGGAGGGTGGCCGAAGTCCGTTCGAGCAAGGCGTCGAGCGCACCCGAGAAGCTCTTTTCCGCTTCTGCGACGGAGCCGGCCGCCGTGGTGCCGGCCACTTCGATTTCGGACAACCGCCGCGCGAGACGTTCACTCGCTTCGCCGAGCAATTCGTCGGCTTGGCGGGTACGGTCCGCGAGGCCGCCAATCTGGGTGCCGAATTCCGCCGCTTTGGACGTCGATTCCGAGCCAATCGCCTGAATCTGGCCGACCAGCGCCCGCGCGGTCGCTTCGGCCTTCGGCAGATCCTCAAGCAGCACCGCCATGTCGTTGCGTGCGGCCTCGGCGGCGCGATCGAGCGCCTCGCCGTGGCGCACCAATTTCTCGCTGCTCGAATCGAATTCGCGGGTGATGCCGCCGAGCTTGCCGGTGGCGTCATCGCCCAATTGCATCAGATGGTTGGAGATCATGGTCAGTTCGGACCGGCTGTCGGTGATGCGCCGCGATAGGACTTCGAGCAGGGCTTCGAGCGAGCGCGTCTCGGCGCGCATCGCAATCACCGACCGGGTGAAGCGCTCAGTTTCCTTGCGCCGGGTGCGACCGAACATCAGCCAGACGAGGCCGAGCAGTGCCAGCGGTCCGGCGGCGAGCGCGATCCATTGCGCGAACGCTGGCGACGTCAGTGGCTCGTTGGCCAGCGCACGGCCGGCCGACCAGGCGGTGTAGGCCAGCCAAAGAGCGCCAAGCAGGATCAGTGCGGTACCGAGCACCTGGCGCCCGCCGCTGCCGCGCGCTTCAGCCTGATCCTCGGCCCAGCGGTCGGGATCGAACGTCGGCTCGATCGCGATGTCTTCGCTGGACAATTCTAAGGGTGGAAGCACATCCGCCGCAGCGGACAGCGGGTCGGCGCCCAAGGGCGCGCGCTGGGGGTTCGGGGTCATGGCAATGAACAGTTTACCACCTTTGCGGATTCACGAAAGCGATTAGAGAGGGTTGAGGCAAGGATTTGGGGGAGTGGCCGGAATGGCGCTTGGCGCGCTGATCGGCGCGTATCAGGAAGACGATACGGGCGGCTTGCGCGCTCTGCTTCCGCTCGCCGGCCGCACGCTGATCGAATATCAGGCGCGGTGCGTCGCGGCGGCGGGCGCGGCGCCGATCGTGGTGGTGGTCGAACGGGTGCCGCAGGCGCTGCAGGATGCGTTCGAGCGGCTCCGGCTCGACGGCATCGGCGTGTTCCCGGTGAGCGACGTTCACGAAGCGGTCAGCCGGTTTGAGGCGGGCACGATGATCCTGATGCTCGGCGACGGCATCGCGCCGACCGCAGGGCTGGTCATGACCATCGCCGAGGAGGCCGAGCCGGCGATCGCGACGGTCCCCGACGACGAAGGCCATGCGACCTTTGAGCGAATCGACAGCGGCACACGTTGGGCCGGAGTCGCTTTGGTTGATGCCAAGACCTTGGGCTCGACCGCCGCGATCCTCGGCGATTGGGACCTCCAGTCGACCTTGCTCCGGCGGACGTTGCAGGACGGCGCGCGGCGCTGGCCGGCCGGCGGCGACAATGGGGCCGAGCCGTTGCTGGTCGAGCGCGCTGAGCAGCTCGACGATTTCCAGCGCACCCTGCTCGCCGGATCGCGCGAACCGCGGCGCGATTGGGCCAGCCGCTACGTCCTCGCGCCGGTCGAGGAATTCGCGACCGAGCAATTGATGGAGACCGGGGTCCGGCCAATGTGGCTGGTGTGGGCCGCGCTGACCCTGACGTTGGGCGCCGCCGGCGCGTTCAGCCGCGGCTGGCTGGGCGCGGGCCTCGGGATGTTGGTGCTGTCGAGCCCGCTCGACATTATCGCGGGCCGCCTTGCGACCCTGCGTCTCAAGCCGTTGCCCAGAAAGATGCTGAGCCGGCGGCTGCTGTGGCCCGCGGCGGGGCTGGTACTGCTCACGCTTGGCTATTGGGAATCGGGCCATGGCGGGAATTGGGGGGCAGTCATGACGGCGATCGCCGCGGCGGCGTTTGCACAGGCTGCGAGGCTGGAGGGTAAGGCGGGCCTTCCGGGCGAGCCGTGGCTGCTGTCGCGGCGCAATGCGATCCTGCTCGCGCTCCCATTCGCCCTTTTCGGGGTCTGGACGACCTATCTGATCACGCTGTTCGGCTATGCTGCAGCGAGCTTCTTTTATTTGCAGCACGCACGGCGGATCGCCCCAGAGTTGACCCGAAGTTAACCGAACTCGGATAATAGGCGGCGGATGATGGCGGAAGAATGGCCGATCGGTGCCGCTCCCGGGGATGCGGCGCCCGCGCCTGCGCGCGGCGCGGGACGCGACCGCTTGCACACCGTTCGCGCCGATTTCTTCCTCAATCCGACCGAGCGCCTGACCGAGCAGGAGCGCGCGCTGATGACCGCGATGCTCCATTGTTTGATGGGCGACATCGCCGATGAAATCCGCGCCGCGCTGCCGAGCGGCGTCGCCGCCGCCAATGATGAGGGCAACCTCGGGCTGATCGAGAAACTGACGGCGGCCCGCTTGCTCAACCGCGAAGTGCTGGTGCGGATGCTGCTACGCCGCGCCGACGAGGAACGCATCGCCACCGCCGCCAAAGCGCGTAGCGGCCGCCACGAAGCCCGCGTGTTGCAAGGCTTGGTCAGCCACGACAGCGGCGCGATCTCTGCCGCGGCGATGTCGTTGATTCTCGCCCGCGGCCGCCGTCGCGACCGCTTCGGCCAGTGCCTGCTCCACTTCGACGATCTGCCCCCGCACGAAGCCGGCGAACTCGCCCAGATCGTCGCCGCCGCCTTGCGCAGCGACCTGCAAGGGCTGCGCGGCGCCGGCGACCGTGATCAGTTGCTGGCCGCCGCGATCGATCAACTGGCAGATCGCTACGATCGCGCCAACGGCATCGAGGAGTTGAGCGCGGTCCTCGTCGATCTGCTTGAGGACGAAGGCCAGCTGACCGACGAATTGATTGTTTCGGCGGCGATGGAAGGCGAAATGACCTTCGTCGCCCAGGCTTTGGCGCGGCGCTGCAGCCTTGGCGGTGAAGTTGCGACGGACGAATTGCTCTCGGCATCCGAACGCCGGGTGATGACCTTGCTGCGGATCGCCGGGGTGCGCCGCGAGCTTGCCGCCGGCCTGCTTGCCGGTATTGGGGACCTGCTGGGCGTGACCGACCCGGGCCGGGCGATTGCGTCTTTCGACAGCATGGGCGAGGCCGAGGTCGAGAATGCGCGCAGCTGGCTCAGTGCCGATCCCGCGTATCGCGCCGCCGCGACCTGGCTGGAGGGCAATTGATGGCCAGCGCACCTTCAGAACCGCGAGCGGTCGCCGGCCGGGTCGACAAGGCCGGCCGGCTGATCAGCGCCGACCCGCAGCTCGAAGCGTTGCAGCGCGAGGCCGGTTCGAGCGTCGGGCATGTGCTGGCACTGCCGCAGATCGCGGCGATTGCCGAACTGGCGCGCAAGCTCGGCATCCCGGTGTCGCGCCCCGCGATCGCCGCTTCGCTCGAGCATGATATCGAAATGTGGGTGCGGGCGACGCCCGAAGGCGACGAGGTCGCGCTGGCGCTCGAAGGCTGGACCGAACGTCCGCCGGCCGCGCCGCGGCTGGCCAATCTGCTTGGCCGCGGGAGCGAGGTTGAATCGCCGGCCTCGCGGCATGAATGGGCGGCAGATGAAGAGCTGCGGCTGATTTCGATCTCGGCCGAGCTCGCCGACGAACTCGGGATCGACGTCAATGAAGCCGCCGGCCAGCCGCTAACCCGCCTGTTCAAGCTCGAAGAGGATGAAGCCGGCGAAATGCCGCTGATCAGCGCGTTGGCCGCACGGCGCAGTTTTTCCGGGCAGCGCGCCCGCAGCCGCGGCGACGAGGGCCGTTCGGTGATCCTCAATGGCGACGTCGTGACCGCGGCCGACGGCAGTTTCGCCGGTTTTCGCGGGCTCGCCGAAAGTGAGGCCGCCACCACTTTGTCGGGTGAAGCCGCGCGGACCTCGGCCTTCGACCATGCGCTCGACGAAGCGCTGCGCTCGCCGCTCGACCGGATCATCGAAAGCGCCGAGCGGATTGTCGAACGCGCCGACGGACCGCTGCGCAGCGATTATGCGAGTTATGGCACCGATATCGCGACCGCCGCGCGGCACCTGCTCTCGGTCATCCGCTCGATGAGCGAGGACCCGACCCAGGGCCAGCGGACGATCGATCTCGCGGCACTTGCCGGGGAAGCGGTGGTGATGCTCGATGCTACGGCAGAGGAGCGGCACATCCGCCTCGATATCGAGACTCGCGAAGCGCTCTCCGCAAGCGGCGAGGAGCGGGCGGTGATCCAGATTCTCGTCAACCTCATCGGTAACGCCGTCCGCCATTCGCCCGACGGCGGGACGGTCGAACTGGCATTCGCCAAAACCCCCGGAACCGCGTCGGTTACCGTGTCCGACCATGGCCCGGGCATCGACCCCGCCGATCAGCAGCGGATATTCGAGCGGTTCGAGCGGGCCGACGCCAAGAGCGGCGGGACCGGGCTCGGCCTGGCGATTTCGCGCCGGCTCGCCCGCTCAATGGGCGGCGACGTCACCCTCGACAGCGCGCCCGGCGACGGCGCGCGCTTCACGCTGACGCTGCCGGCGGCCTAGCGCTGGTCGCAGGGAACGTAGTTGCGCTGCGTGGCGCCGACGTAAAGCTGGCGCGGGCGACCGATTTTCTGTTCGGGATCGGCGATCATCTCGTTCCACTGCGCGACCCAGCCGACCGTCCGCGCCAGCGCAAACAGGGACGTGAACATGTCGGTCGGGAAGCCGATCGCGCTCAAAATCACGCCCGAATAGAAATCGACGTTGGGATAGAGCTTCTTTTCGATGAAATATTCGTCGTTAAGCGCGATGTGCTCGAGCTCCTTGGCGACATCAAGCACCGGATCGGAGATGTTGAGTTCCTTGAGGACCTCGTCGGCCGTCGCCTTCATCACCTTCGCCCGCGGATCGAAATTCTTGTAGACGCGGTGGCCGAAGCCCATCAGCCGGAACGGGTCGTCCTTGTTCTTGGCGCGGGCGATATATTTTGGAATGTTCGCAGTCGTGCCGATCTCGCGCAGCATGTTGAGCGCGGCTTCGTTGGCGCCGCCGTGGGCCGGTCCCCACAGGCACGCGATGCCCGCCGCGATGCACGCGAACGGGTTGGCGCCCGACGACCCGGCGAGGCGCACGGTCGAGGTCGACGCATTCTGCTCATGATCGGCGTGGAGGATGAAGATGCGCCGCATCGCGCGCTCGATGATCGGATTGACGTGGTACGGCTCGGCCGGGACGCCGAACGTCATCCTGAGGAAATTGCCCGTGTAGGACAAGGAGTTGTCGGGATAGAGGAACGGCTGACCGATCGAATATTTGTAAGCCATGGCGGCAATCGTAGGCATTTTGGCGATGAGCCGGTGGGTGGCGATCATCCGCTGCTCGGGGTCGGTGATGTCGGTGCTGTCGTGGTAGAAAGCCGACAGCGCGCCGACCACGCCGCACATGATCGCCATCGGGTGCGCATCGCGGCGGAATCCGCGATAAAAGGTCATCAGCTGCTCGTGGAGCATGGTGTGGCGACTGATGGTGTACGAGAAGTCCTCGAGCTCATCGCGCTTGGGGAGTTCGCCGTTCACCAGCAGGTAGGCGACTTCCATGAAGGTCGAATTTTCGGCCAGCTGATCGATCGGGTAACCGCGATGGAGCAGGATGCCTGCTTCTCCGTCGATGTAAGTGATCGCGCTCTGACAGCTGGCGGTCGAGGTGAAGCCGGGGTCGTAGGTGAACGCCCCGGTCTCGCCGTACAATTTGCGGATGTCGACGACGTCCGGTCCGACCGTGCCGTGGAGCACCGGGAAAACGTAGTCAGAACCGTCGATGCCCAGCGTGGCAATATTGTCGGTCATTCATTCGGCTCCAGCATCTGATCCGATATTCGAGCGAGGCTCTCGTCCCGGCCCAACAAAACAAGCACGTCAAATATCCCCGGCGAAGTGGTGCGGCCGGTGAGCGCGGCGCGCAGTGGCTGGGCGAGCTTGCCGAGCTTCACGCCGCTGCCCTCCGCAACTTCGCGGATTGCCGCCTCTAACGACGCTGCGTCCCACTTCGCAAGTGCAACAAGAGCGACGTGCGCGGACCGCAATATCTCCCGGGCATCGGCGATCAGCGCCGCGGCCGCCTCATCCATCTCGAGCGGGCGTTGGGCAAACAGGAACTGCGCCCCATCCGCAAGCTGGTTCACGGTATGCGCCCGCGCCTTGAGCTCGGGCATGGCGCGGACCAGCTGAGCCTGCTGGTCCTTCGAAGCGCCCAATTTTGGGGCGATCAGACCGGCCAATCGCTGGTCGTCGGCTTCACGGATGTAATGGCCGTTGAGATTTTCGAGCTTCTTGAAGTCGAAGCGTGACGGCGACTTGCCGACATGATCGAGGCCGAACCATTCGATCGCCTGGTCGCGACTGATGATCTCGTCGTCGCCGTGGCCCCAGCCGAGCCGGAGGAGATAATTGCCCACGGCTTCGGGCAACATGCCCAGTTCGTCGCGATAGGCGTCGACCCCAAGCGCGCCGTGGCGTTTGGACAATTTGGCGCCGTCGGGCCCGTGAATCAGGGGCACATGGGCATAGACCGGCTCGAGGAAGCCCATCGCGCGGATGATCGCGAGTTGGCGGAAGGCATTGTTGAGATGGTCGTCGCCGCGGATCACGTGGGTCACGCCCATGTCGTGATCGTCGACCACCACGGCGAGCATATAGGTCGGGCTGCCGTCCGAGCGGAGCAGGACGAAATCGTCGATCTCGGCGTTGTGGACGGTGACCCGTCCCTGGACCTGGTCGTCGATCGCCGTCTCGCCATCGCGAGGCGCCTTGAGCCGAATCACGAACGGCGTGTCGCCCCGCGCTTCGGCGACGTCACGCCACGGGCTTTCGATGCGGAACGGACGGCGCTCGGCCTGGGCCTTCTCGCGCTGGGCGGCGAGCTCCTCCTGGGTCATGTAGCAGCGGTAAGCGTGACCGCGGTCGAGCATCTTATGGGCGATTTCCGCGTGGCGCGACCAGAATTGCGACTGGTAATATTCGTGGCCGTCCCAATCGAGCCCGAGCCAGCGCATGCCGTCGAGGATCGCGTCGATCGCCTCGGTGGTCGAGCGGGCCTTGTCGGTATCCTCGATGCGCAGCAGGAACTTGCCGCCGTGATGGCGGGCAAACAGCCAGTTGAACAAGGCCGTGCGCGCGCCGCCGATGTGTAAGAACCCGGTCGGCGACGGGGCGAAACGGGTGACGACCGGCTTATCGCTTGCGCTCAACCGCGCTTTCCTCTCAATTCGATGCTGCAATGCAATGGACGAGCGCCCCTAACATAGCGGGTGCGCCTCTTCCACAGTGGGCTCGGGGCTTTTGGAAGGCGTATGTCAGCACGGCGTTCGATCGGCTCGAACGGCTGCTCGAGGCGGAGCGCGCGCAGCTCCCGCCGTGGTTCGTGGTCGGCTTCGGCGCCGGCATCGCCGCCTGGTTTGCGCTCGGCTTTCCGATCCAGTGGGCGGCGTTCCTGTGTATCTCCTCAGCGATTGCTCTCGGCGGATTCCTGCTCGGCGGCGGCCGGGCGGGACGGGCGCTCGGCTGGTTCGCACTGGTGATGACCCTCGGCTGCGCCTTGGTCTGGGCCAGAGCCGCGTTGGTTGCCGCGCCGCGGCTCGATCGGCCGGTCGTGGCCAGTTTCGACGGCAAGGTCGAAATGGTCGAGACGCTGGTGGCGCGGGGAACGGTGCGGCTGACCCTGGCGCCGACCGATCCGCAGCTTCCGCCAAGGGTGCGAGTCTCGATCGACGCGGAAGCCGCACCCGCGCAATTGGCATCAGGCGCAACGGTCCAGGTCCGCGCGCGGCTCGCGCCGCCGCCGCCAATGGCGCTCCCCGGAACCTACGATTTCGCGCGCGACGCGTGGTTTAAGCGGATTGGCGCGGTCGGCAAGGCACTTGGCCCGATCCAAATCGTGCAAACGAGTGGCGGGCGCGGGCTCGAGGCGGTTCGTCAGCGGCTTGCCAACCACGTCCACGCGCGGCTCCCGGGCAATGAAGCGGGGATCGCGGTCGCGCTGGTCACCGGCGACCAGAACAGCGTGACCGAGGACGATGCGGACGCGATGCGCGCGAGCGGTCTGTGGCTGTGCCTGTGGACCTCCCGTGTGCGGCTTGCAGGGATCGTCCCGTTCGCGATTGGCGGGGTCGCCGCTTCGCTCGCGCCGACCCCTGATTTGCTGGTCACCGGCGATGGCCGGCACCTGGTGGTGTTGAGCAAGGACGGAACGCCGCTGCTGCTGCGCGAGCGCGCGGGGGACTATATGCGCAGCCTGTTCGCCGAGGCGTCGGGGTTCTCGGGCGACCCGCCAAATCTCGGCGAAGAGCCGTCGAGCCTGTGCTCGCACGACAGCTGCACTGCCGCGATCCGCAAGGGGGAGGTGGAGTGGCGCCTGTTCGCGACGCGCTCGGCGACGCTGATCGACTGGGCGATCACGACCAATGCCTGCGCCCAGGCCGACATCGTCGTCTCGGACCGCCGCCTGCCGCATGCCTGCACCCCGCGCTGGTTGAAGCTCGACCGGGCCGCGCTTGCGCAGACCGGCGGAGTCGCGATCTATCTGCGCGCCAATCCCTATGCCGAAACGGTGGCCGAGCGGGTGGCCGGGCACCCGTGGGCCGAAGCGCCGCCTAGCGTTCGCTCCACACCGCGAGTTCGCTTCCCGCGGGATCGATAAACTGAAAGCGGCGGCCGCCGGGAAAGCTGAAAATCGGCTTGGCGATAGTCCCGCCGGCCTTGGTCACGGCGTCCAGCGCCGCTTCGAGATCGTCGACCCGGATCACCGGCAGTGGCGCCGCCAGCGCGCCCGACGGGTCGCCCTGCAAGCCGAGGTCGGTGGTGCCATTGGTTGTCGCCGAATAATCGGGCCCGTAATCGGTGAAGTCCCAGTCGAACGCCTTGGCGTAAAACGCCCGCGTCAGCTCATGCGCGGTCGCGCTGGGAAGCTCGACGTAGTCAATTCTCGCCACGCTCAGTACCGCCGCACGAGGCCGGCGAGGCGGCCCTGGATCTGGACCTGGTCAGGGCGGTAGCGTTGCGGCTCGTAATGGCGGTTGGCGGGGTCGAGGCGGATCATCGAGCCTTCGCGGCGGAAGGTCTTGAGGGTCGCTTCCTCATTATTGACCAGCGCCACCACAATCTCCCCGTCATGGGCGGTATCGACTTTGCGGATCAGCGCGAAATCGCCGTCGAGAATGCCTTCCTCGACCATCGAGTCGCCTGACACCTCAAGCGCATAATGTTCGCCCGGTCCGAGCAAGGCGGCGGGCACCGCGAAGCTCTCGGTTCCTTGCAGCGCCTCGATCGGCGTGCCGGCGGCAATCTTGCCGTGCAGCGGCAGTTCGACCGTGTCGTTGGCTGGCGCCGGCGCTGCTGGCCGAAGTTGCGTCACGCTCGCCGTCGGACGGGTCTCGGGCATCTTCACCACTTCGAGCGCCCGCGCCCGGTTGGGCAGTCGGCGGATAAAGCCGCGCTCCTCAAGCGCCGAAATCAGCCGGTGCACCCCCGATTTCGACTTGAGATCGAGCGCCTCACGCATTTCGTCGAAGCTCGGCGAAATGCCGCTTTCGCCCAGACGCTGCTCGATGAACATCAAGAGTTCGCGCTGCTTGGCGGTCAGCATCGGTCGTCACTCCCCTTGTTCCGATAAGGAACGAACGGAGAACGTGTAGGCAACACTTGCCCCGGCGTCAAGCGCCCGGTCAGTTGCCGCTGACGAAAATCTGCTGCTTGAGTGTCTTGATCGCGTTCTCGTTGCGGCGGACGTTGACGTCCTTGCGCACCGCGGCGACGAATTGCCGCGCGTAATCGTCGCCTGTCGCTTGCTGCAGTTCGCTGCTCATCTGGGCGATCATTCCGGGTGCGAGAAGCGCGTTACCCGGCGTGATCTTGCTTGTCTTGACGACGAAGAACCCGCGGTTTTGCGAGTCCGGGACCATACGGCTTTTGCCAGCCGCCAGGGTGAACAAGGCGCGCAGCGCCGGCACGGCTTCGGGATTGGCCTGGCCGATCTGCATCCGGCGCGCGACGAGCGGGCGGACCGGCAGCGCGACGCCGCTTTGCTTGATCGCATCAGCCAGCGACATGCCGCCTGAAGCCTTGGCGGCGAGGGCGGTCGCCGCGGCTCGGGCGCGAACGATCGCCTGGCCGGCAACCCAGTCGTTGGCGACCCGGTCGCGGATGCTGGCGAGCGGGGCCGGTGCCGCCGCTACGACCTGGGCCGGCGCCACCATTACATAGCCGCTCTTGTCGGCGAGGGCGGCGATTTCGGGCTGCTCATTGGGCGCGGTGTCGAACCCGACCTTCAGCGCCGGGACGAGCTCCGCCGGCAGGCGGTAATCGGGCTGCGCGCGCGACGCGCCATTGCCCAAGACCAGCGGGGTTACGGCCACCGGCAGCTTGGCCTTGGCCGCGGCCTCGACAAAATTGCTGCCGCCGTCGAGCGAGTCCTGGACCTTGTCGACCAGATCCTCGATCGCCTGCTTGCGCTTGTCGGCGGTCAGCTTGGCCGCGATTTCTACGTGGGCGGCGGCAAGTGATTTGCCGCCTTCGGTCTTGACCGAATCGACCTTGGCGACGACCCAGCCGAAATCGGATTTGACCGGGCCGATGACCGTTCCGGCGGGACCGGCGAAGGCTGCCGTCGCGGCCTGGTTGCCGGCGATCGCGGCATAAGCGTCGCGCGTCTGGCCGGCGAGCGAGGTTACTGCGGCCTTGGCCCCGGCCGGAGCGGCGGCCGCCGCGATGGCCGCCCCAGCGCGGGCCCGCGCCGCAATGTCCGCGGCGGTCTTCTGGTCGGGCACGACGGCCTGGCTCAGCGTCCGGGTTTCCTTCGCGCCGTAGGTCGCTTGCTGCGACTTGTAATAAGCCTCAATTTCCTGGTCGGTCGCGGCCGCGCCGGGCACCTGGTCGGGGCCGATCCGGGCGAAGCGGACGACACGCTGCTCGGGCACCGTGTAGCGGGCGCGGTTGGCGGCATAATATGCCTTCAGGTCCGCATCGCTCGGCTTCAGCCCGGCGGTGAAGGCGGTGAACGGCACCACCGCCGCTTCGCCTTCACGCGATTCGAGCAGCATCGAGGCGTAGGGCGTGGCGACGCCGACCGGGACCCGGCTTTCCGCCGACAGCGGCAGCATCAGGTAACGCGCGACGATTTCCGCCGAGAGCAATTCGCGGACCTGCTGGTCGGTTAGCCGGTTCTGCGCGAGGAACGACTGATAGCCCGTCACGCTCGGCTGGCCATTGAGCCCACGAACCCCGGGCAATTCGGAGATTTCGGCGTCGACCAGCCGCTTGGAAATCGGAAAGCCGTATTTGTTTGCGAAGGTGATGATTGCGCGCTGGTCGATCATCTGCCCCAGCAAGGGATCGAAATCGCCCGCCAGGCTGGGATAATCGGCGTCCGGCTTCTGTTCGCGCACCTGTTGCAGCCGGCGCTGCATCGCCTCGCGCATGTCGCGGTCGGTGATCTTCTGGTTGCCGATCTTGGCCAGCGTCGAGCTGTCGAGCCCGAAGCCGAGGCTCCCGGTGCCGAAATTCTTGAGATCGGCGAGCGCGAAGCCAACGAGGATGGCGAGCAGCACGCTGGCCATGATCACGGTGCCAATCTTGGACTTGGAAATGCGGCGGACGAAGGAGGACATCTTATCCCGGTGCTACTGGAGGGTTGGGGGGCTTTAGGGGTGAGGGTGGCGCGCATCAAGCCGCCCCGCTAGGGCACCGCCGATAACGCGAAGGAGTGGGAACGGCCTTGAACAAGCTCGTCGCCGGAAATTGGAAGATGTTCGGGCTGTCGGCCGACCTGCCCGAAATCGCGGCGATCGCCGACCAGTCACGGGCCTATCCCGCGGTCGATGTCGCGCTGTGCGTGCCGACGATCCTGATCGAGCGCGCCGTGCGTGCCGTGCCCGGCTTCGCGATCGGCGCCCAGGACGTCCACGAAGCGGCGCACGGGGCGTTCACGGGCTGCGTTTCCGCCGCGATGCTGCTCGATGCCGGCGCCAGCCTGACCATCGTCGGTCACTCGGAACGGCGCGAATTCCAGCGCGAACATGACGCCGACGTCAAAGCCAAGGCAGTTGCCGCGCTCGGCGCCGGGCTCGGTGTGATTCTGTGTGTCGGCGAGAGCCTCGCGGTACGCGACGGCGGACGAGCCGTGGAAACGGTCCTGGCTCAGCTCGACGCATCGCTTCCTGACGCGGCGGACGGTCCCGCCTGGCTAGCCATCGCCTACGAACCGATCTGGGCGATCGGCACCGGCAAGGTCCCGACGACTGACGAGATCCGCGAGATGCACGCCGCCCTCCGCGCCCGGCTGATCGAACGCTTCGGATCGGCGGGGAGCGCCGTGCGGATCCTTTATGGCGGCTCGGTCAAGGCCTCGAACGCGGCGGAGATTTTTGGTGTGGCCGACGTCGACGGCGCCCTGGTCGGCGGCGCCAGCCTCAAGGCCGCCGATTTCATCCCGATCGTCGCCGCCGCGGCGGTTGAAGGCGGCGCGGCGATCGCCTAAGTCGCCGCCGCAGTCCCAAAACGAAAGTCCGCCATGTTCGCCTTCCTCCTGATCGTTCAATCGGTTGTCGCCATCTCGCTGATCGGGACCATCCTGATGCAGCGCTCCGAAGGCGGCGGGCTCGGCGTCGGCGGCAGCTCGTCGGGGTTCATGACCGCGCGCGGCGCGGCCGATTTCCTGACCCGCTCAACCGCGGTCCTCGGCGGGCTGTTCATCACTTTGTCGATTATCATGGCGGCGTTCGCCGGCGTCTCGCGCCAGGCCCCGACCATCGACGCATCGCTCGCCAACAAGGTCCAGTCGAGCCGCCCCGCGCCAGAACCGACCCAGCCGGCCGCCCCGGCGACGACGCCCTCGAACGACACCGCACCGGCGGTTCCGCTCGCGCAGTAGGTATTGCAAACCGTGCGGACGGGTCCGCACCTGATTCTTGGCGGGCTGCTACCTTCTTTCGCGCGCTAAGTCCGGTTTGGGTGAAAGCGGACGCTAGTCGTGGCCGTCAGAGTATCGCGAAGGTTCCTGGTAACTAAGCCGCCGCTGGTGCGCCAAGTCGTTAATGGCCGCCAAAACCGGTCGAAGCCAAAGTGGACGTTGCAACCACATTGCGTGGCCTGCACTCCACTCGTCCCGTATGAACGGTCGTTCAGTTACCAACGGGGCACCCCGCTCGTTGAGGAGAACGTGGGCTAATCTTGCCCGCAACTCGGGCGATTTCCTAGCCCGATCCAACTACCCAGGAGATAACATGCGTAACATGATCTTGATGGCCGCCGTTGCGGCCACCGCAGTCTTTTCCGTACCCGCGCTGGCTCAAGCGACGTCGCCCGACGGGATTGTGCTGACCAACAGCCCAGAAATGGCGGCCGGCTTCAGCAATGAGGGCCAGTGTCAGTCGACTTTCCGCCAGCTGCGTAATGACCAGCGCAAGAGCGGGGAACGCGGCGGCGAGCCTTACAACAGCATGTCGAACAGCGACTATAATGCGGCGAGCAACATGACTACGCGCTGCGAGCAGCTCGAGGACGGCCGCTACTACGTTGTTTTCAACGCCAGCGGTTTTTAAGCCGTTCGGTAAGTTAGTTGCATACCTTGAGGAGGCCGGTCCGGAAGGGCCGGCCTTTTTTCGACACTCGCCAAGGCGACAAGACCAAATCGCTCGTCTTTATCGACATGCCGCGGAGCGCCAGGGCGGGCCAGCCTAGCCTCGAAGCCAAGGCAAATATAATATGGCAACTACTCAATGCACTCAGACTTGAGGCCAAGTCGAGCCGTTGTGGAACAGTAAAGCGTAATAGCTTTACTTAAATAATAATTAAGAGTTATGTTGCATCGGAGGCATTTTCTCGGATGTTTTATTATAGAGTTTATTATTTGGATTCAGATGACCATCATATAATTGACGTCCGTGATTTCCGAGCCAACGGAGATGTTGCGGCCATCGTGAAGGCTGGCATCCCTCTATCTGGAGAGATACGCGAGCTTTGGAATCAGGGGCGAAGGGTCTTGGAGCTACCGGCCTAGCGAATGGCAGCTCGCGAATTGATGCAAGGATGTTTCAATAAAGGCGTATGGTGCGACTCTGTCGTTCCCTTGGATGCTGTTTTAGCCCGTCTTGGTGAACGAAAAATCCCGGTAAGGATTACATCCCGCGAACCTTCCGGTTTCCGAAGGCCTTGGCCATGGAATTATTTACGAACCTGCGAGCCGATACATCACCTGGCCTAGCGATGGCGCTCGTCGCCTCATCGCAAGCACCGCTACTCCTCCTTGCCGATGACATAACGATTGTCGCGGCGAGCATGTCGTTTTGCCGCGAGTTTGGGTGTGAACCCGATACGGTCAACGGGACTCCTTTGGCCAAACTTGGCGCTGGTGAATGGGACGTTCCACAACTCCATTCGCTGCTGCAAGCGACTTTCAGCGGGGCCGCAATCAACGCCTATGAAATGGACCTTGTCCGTGAGGGCCAGGACTGGGCTCGTTTGGTCCTCAATGCGCTCAAACTCGACTACGGCGACAGCGACGAGCCGAGGGTGCTGTTGACCGTCACCGACATGACGGCCGCGCTCATTGCGGCAAAGCTCAAGCACGATATGGTTCAGGAGAAGGAAGTCCTCCTTCAAGAGCTGCAACATCGCGTTGCCAACAGTCTTCAGATTATTGCCTCGGTGCTGATGCAAAGCGCACGGCGCGTTCAGTCCGAGGAGACCCGGACACAGCTCCACAACGCGCATCATCGGGTCATGTCGATTGCGACGCTCCAAAAACAGCTTGCCATCTCGAACCGCGACGACGTTGCGCTGCGCAAATATTTCAAGGACCTATGCGCCAGCCTTGGTGCGTCGATGATTGACAATGCTGACCGTATTTCGCTGACGTCGACTAGCGACGACACCATCACTCAAGCCAACGTCTCGGTGAGCCTCGGTCTGATTGTCACCGAATTGGTCATCAATGCGCTCAAACATGCGTTTCCGGGTCGCAACCGGCACGGACATATCAAAGTCGACTATCTCGCTGGTGCCAGCGGCTGGGCGCTGACCGTTAGTGACGATGGCGTGGGGATGCCGACTGGCCATGAAGGCGTAAAGCCGGGACTTGGCACGGGCATCGTTGAGGCATTGTCGAGGCAACTTGATGCCACGGTCGAAGTGTCAGACCATGCGCCAGGGACAAAGGTTTCAATCGTTCACGCTGCCTAGTTTTGGCGGACGCTAGTGTCCGCTTTGGGTCGAAAACGGACGCTAGGCGTCTTCCGGAGCCTATCAGCCTAAATTATTTCACGCCCCCGCTTGCCCAATCGGGCGGAAGCCGCTTAAGCCTCGACTCCCATGGCGCGGTTCATATTCGTGACCGGCGGCGTGGTCTCCTCGCTTGGCAAAGGTCTGCTCTCGGCGTCCCTCGGGGCGCTCCTTCAGGCGCGCGGATTCACCGTCCGCATCCGCAAGTTCGACCCCTATCTGAACGTCGATCCGGGGACGATGTCGCCCTATCAGCACGGCGAGGTCTATGTGACCGACGACGGGGCCGAGACCGATCTCGACCTTGGTCACTACGAGCGCTTCACCGGGGTTTCGGCGAAGCAGTCGGACAATATCACCACCGGGCGGATCTACCGCGACATCATCGCCAAGGAACGGCGCGGCGATTATCTCGGCGCGACCGTCCAGGTCATTCCCCACGTGACCAACGCGATCAAGGAATTCGCGGTGAATGCGGTCGACGACGTCGATTTCGTGATTTGCGAAATCGGCGGGACGGTCGGCGACATCGAAAGCCTGCCGTTCATCGAATCGATCCGGCAGCTGAGGAACGACCTTGGCCGCGACAATACGGTCAGCGTCCATACCACCCTGGTGCCGTGGATCGCGGCGGCCGGCGAACTCAAGACCAAGCCGACCCAGCAATCGGTCCGCGAACTGTCGAGCCTCGGGGTCCAGCCCGAAGTCCTGCTGTGCCGCTGCGACCGGCCGCTGCCCGATGCCGAGCGCGAGAAGATTGCTTTGTTCTGCAACGTGCCGACCTCGGCGGTGATCCCCGCGCTCGACGCCCGCAACATCTACGACGTGCCGCTGCAATATCATGAGGCGGGGCTCGACGATGAAGTGCTGCGCGCCTTCCGCATCACCGATGCGCCGCGGCCTGAGCTCGCGGTGTGGCGCGACATCATGGACCGGATCGACCATTACGAAAGCGAGGTCACGATCGGCGTCGTCGGCAAATATGTTGGCCTGCCGGACGCCTACAAGAGCCTGCGCGAGGCGTTGGTCCACGGCGGCATCGCCAACAAGGTCAAGGTCAACATCCAGTGGATCGACGCCGAGCTGTTCGAGCACCCGGAGGCCGACGTCGTCGCCGAGCTCGAGCCGCTCCACGGCATCCTTGTTCCCGGCGGGTTCGGCGAACGCGGCAGCGAGGGCAAGATCGCCTCGGTCAAATTCGCCCGCGAGCGCGACATTCCGTTTTTCGGCATCTGCCTCGGCATGCAGATGGCGTGCATTGAAGCAGCGCGAAACCTCGCCGGCATCAGCGAGGCCTCGACCACCGAATTCGGCGAGACGCCCGAGCCGGTGGTCGGCATGATCACCGAATGGATGAGCGAGGAGGGGCTGCAGCAGCGCGCCGCCGACGGCGACCTCGGCGGGACCATGCGGCTTGGGGCCTACCCGGCCAAGCTCGACGGCAACAGCGTCGTCCGCTCGATCTATGGCGCCGACGAAATCAGCGAACGGCACCGCCATCGCTATGAGGTCAACATCCATTATCGCGACCCGCTGGAGAAAAGCGGGCTGGTGTTTTCGGGCATGTCGCCCGACGACCAATTGCCCGAGATCGTCGAACGGCCCGACCACCCGTGGTTCATCGGCGTCCAATTCCATCCCGAACTAAAAAGCCGCCCGTTTGAACCGCATCCCCTGTTCGCGGGTTTTATCGAAGCAGCGCTGAAGAAGTCGCGGCTGGTCTGACGTCAGGAGACGGAAAATGCGCAAGGCGGGTTCGGGACTGGCAATTGCCGCGGCGACGATCCTGCTGGCGGGTTGTGCAACCGTCTCCAAACCGCGCGACACCATTGCCCACGTCAATCCGGCAAGCATTGCGGCGTCACCCGCCGAATGGGACGGCCGCCAGGTCGAGATGGTCGGGCTCGTCGTCTGGGACAGTGCCGCTTTCTACCAGGACTATGGCACGTATTGTCGCGGCGGCGAGCGCACCGCCATCGCCGTCGATTGGCACAACTGGCCCGGCGTGACTCGCGCCGACAATCGGCGGCGGGTGGTCGTGCGCGGGGTGTTTCACAACCGGCCCGGGACTGCCGCTGCGGGACCCGGACCGCTCGAACCGGGGCAGGTGGTCCGCTGGTTGTCGGCGCCGGCCAGGCCGTGTCCCAGGGCGCTGCCCTAGCGTCTCCGGAACCGACGCCGCGCACCCTCGTTGCGGTGCCATTCTGTTGGAGAAACGATCATGCTGCTGACCATCGCCGTCATCCTGTTCATTCTCTGGGCCCTCGGCTTCTTTGCGTTCCACGTCGCCGGCGGGCTGATCCACCTGCTGCTGGTGGTCGCCGTCGTCGTCATCATCGTCAACTTCGTCCGCGGCCGCGGCCCGACGGTCTGACGTTTTCGCCGTTGCCGGGCGGATGATGGCACCCTAAATCCGCCCGATGACCAACAGCATTTCGACCCGGCTCGCCGTGATCGGCTCCGGCCCGGCGGGCTACACCGCCGCCATCTATGCCGCGCGCGCCGGGCTCAGCCCGATCATTATCCAGGGGATTCAGCCGGGCGGCCAGCTGACCATCACCACCGATGTCGAGAATTATCCCGGCTTCCGTGACGTCATCCAAGGCCCGTGGCTGATGGAGGAGATGCAGGCCCAGGCCGAGCATGTCGGGACCAAGGTCATCTGGGACCATATCACGTCGATCGACCTGACGCGGCGGCCGTTCCGGCTGACTGGCGACGGCGGCGACACTTATTTCGCCGATGCGTTGGTGATCGCCACCGGGGCCCAGGCGAAATATCTCGGCCTGCCGTCGGAAGAGCATCTCAAGGGCCGGGGCGTCTCGGCCTGCGCGACCTGCGATGGCTTTTTCTATCGCGGCAAGAAGGTCGCGGTGATCGGCGGCGGCAACACCGCGGTCGAGGAGGCCTTGTACATGACCAACCACAGTCATGACGTCACTTTGATCCACCGCCGCGATTCGCTCCGCGCCGAGAAGATCCTCCAGGACCGGCTGTTCGCCAATCCAGCGATCAAGATTGTCTGGGATTCGGAGGTTGTTGAATTCGTCGCCGGCGGCCAGCCCGAGGCGCTGATTGGGCTCGATCTTCGCAACCGGGTAACCGGCGAGGTTTCACGGCTTGAGGTCGACGGCGGGTTCGTGGCGATCGGTCACAGCCCGGCGACCGAACTGTTCCAGGGCCACCTCGACCTCGACAGCGACGGCTACATCAAGGTTGAACCCGGCACGACCCGGACCAGCGTCCCGGGCGTGTTCGCGTGCGGTGACGTGATGGACAAGATCTACCGTCAGGCGGTGACCGCCGCCGGGACCGGCTGCATGGCCGCGCTCGATGCCGAAAAGTATCTCGCGGCGATGGAATATGAGGCGCTGGCGGCCGAGTAAGCCGCGTTAGGCGGTTTCGACTGCCCGCCTTTGATCTTTGGCACCCGGAACCGGCTCGGACGCGTCGTCGCCGAGTTTCACCACCTGGTTTTTCTCGTCGACATGGACGACGGTCGGCTTCAAGGTCCGCGCCTTGGCGTCGTCGACCATGGCGTAGCTGATGATGATTACCAGGTCGCCCTCGTGGACGAGGTGCGCCGCGGCGCCGTTGATCCCGATCATGCCGCTGCCGCGCGGGGCGGGAATCACATAGGTTTCGAGCCGTGCGCCATTGGCGATATCGACGATCGCGACCTTTTCGCCCTCGAGCAGGTCGGCGGCGTCCATCAAATCGCGATCGATGCTGATCGACCCGACGTAGTGGAGGTCGGCCTGAGTCACCGTCGCCCGGTGAATCTTCGACTTCATCATGAACCGCATCACGGCGAATGGCTCCTAATAGTCCGCGCCAATTTCGGGCGCGCGCAATGAGATTGGGACCCAACAGCAGATTTCAATGCTGCGGTGCAAAATCGCAGGTGCAGCATCAGTAGACCGCCTCGACGAAATAGAGCCCCTGCGGGGGTGCGTTGAGGCCGAGCGCGGCGCGATCGCGGGCTTCGAGCGCTTTTCGCATGTCGTCAGGCGACCATTGCCCCCGACCGACCATTGCCAGGCACCCGACCATCGAGCGCACCTGGTGATGGAGGAAGCTGCGCGCCGCGGCGGAGACGTGAATTTCCTCGCCGGCCTGCACGACATCGAGCCGGTCGAGCGTCTTGACCGGGCTGTCCGACTGGCACTGGGCCGAGCGGAAGGTGGTGAAATCGTGGCGTCCGATCAGGTGGGCGGCACCCTCACTCATCGCCGCGACGTTGAGCGGAACCGGGATGTGCCACACCCGGCCGTGGTCGAGCGCCGGTGGGGCGCGGCGGGTGAGAATGCGGTAGCGGTAGCGCCGCCCGAGGCAGCTGAACCGCGCGTGCCATTCGTCCGCGACCTCTTCGACGTCGATGATCGATACTGGATGCGGTCGAACCAGCGCATTCAGCCCCTCGCGCAGCCGATGCGGAGTGAGTGACCTCGTGACGTCAACGTGGGTCGGCATCGCGAGCGCATGAACCCCGGCATCGGTGCGCCCGGCGGCGGTGAAGCTCGCGCGCTCGCCGGTCATCCGGTGCAGTGCCTCCTCGAGCACTTGCTGAACCGTCGGTCCGTCCGCCTGCCGCTGCCAGCCGAAGAACGGCTCGCCGTCATATTCGATCGTCAGCCGCCAGCGGGTCACGGCAGGATAGTGCCCGTGGGGATGGCGAACCCGCGCAGTAGCTCGCCGGGCGTCATCGGCGCGCGGCCAGCGCGCTGGACCTTGAGGGGGCGGATATAGCCGCCGCCCGTCGCGATATTCAGGCTTTCGTCGAGCACCTCGCCCGGCTGACCCGAAGCATCGGTACCGGTTGCCGCCTCGAGCAGCTTGATCCGTTCACCGTTCGCTTCGAACCAGGCGCCGGGCGCGGGAGCGAAGGCGCGGACCTGGCGCTCGATCTCTGCCGCCGGCTGGCTCCAGTCGATGTGCGTTTCGGCCTTGTCGATCTTCTTCGCATAGGTTGCGCCGGCGATCGGCTGGGGTTCGGGCTGGGTCGGCGCTTCCAGCCACTCGACCAGCATACGCGCGCCAAGACTTGCCATCTCTTCGGTAACTTGGCCGGTGTTCTTGCCGCGGACATCGAGGGTCTGACGGGACAGCATCGGGCCCGTATCGAGGCCTTCGTCCATCCGCATCAACGTAACCCCGCTAATCTCGTCCCCCGCCAGGATCGCGCGCTGGATCGGCGCGGCGCCGCGCCAATGGGGGAGGAGCGAGGCGTGGACGTTGATGCAGCCCGCCTTGGGCGCCTCAAGGATCGGCAGGGGCAGGATCAACCCGTACGCCGCCACCACTGCGAGATCGGCGTCGAAACCGCGGAATATGGCCTGCTCGTCCTCGTTGCGCAGAGATTTCGGCGTCCGCACCTCAATTTCGAGTTCATCGGCGCGCTCATGCACCGCGGTCTTGCGCTCAACCTTGCCGCGGCCGGCGGCGCGCGGGGGTTGGGAATAGACCGCGATGACGTCGTGCCCGCCTTCGACCAGCGCATTGAGGCTCGGCACCGCGAAGTCCGGCGATCCCATGAAGACTATTCGCAAAACCGTTCGTCCTGAGCCTGTCGAAGGGCTGTCCTTCTACTTCGCGCCACCGAAAGAGAAAGGCAGGGCTTCGACAAGCTCAGCCCGAACGGTATGGGGGACAAATATGGCGTCACAGGAAATCGAAGCATTGTCGCAGGCCCTTGCGCGGTTGCCGGGGCTCGGGCCGCGCTCGGCGCGGCGCGCGGTGCTGCACCTGATGAAGAAGCGCGAGGTCGCGCTCCAGCCGCTTCTCGCGGCGCTCCAGAACGTGTCGGAGAAGCTGTCGACCTGCTCAACCTGCGGCAATGTCGATACCAGCGATCCTTGCTCGATCTGCCGCGACCCGCGCCGCGACGACAAAATGCTATGCGTGGTCGAGGAGGTCGCGGACCTGTGGGCGCTCGATCGCTCGCGGCTGTTTCCCGGCCGCTACCATGTGCTCGGCGGGCGATTGTCGGCCCTGGAAGGGGTGCGGCCGGAGGATTTGACCATCGACCAACTAGTCGGCCGGGTGGGCAAGGGCGGCATCGACGAGGTCGTGTTGGCGATGAACGCGACGCTGGAAGGCCAGACGACCGCTCATTATCTCGCCGAGCGCCTCGAGAGTTTTCCAATTCGTCTCAGTCAGTTGGCGCACGGTCTTCCGGTCGGTGGCGAACTCGACTATCTCGACGAGGGCACGCTCGCCCAAGCCCTGCGCGCGCGCCGGCCGATTGCTTGAACCCACCAATGTGAAAGACTAAATTCCCCCCATGGCATTGCTACCGATCGTTGAAGTTCCGGACCCGCGTTTGCGGCAAATCTCCAGACCCGTCGATCAGGTCGACGACGATGTGCGCGCGCTCGTCGCCGACATGTTCGAGACGATGTACGCGGCGCCGGGCATCGGCCTCGCCGCGATCCAGGTCGGCGTGCCCCAGCGCATCCTGGTGATCGACTTGCAGGAACCCGAGGACGAGGACGGCGAGGGGGTCAAGGACCCGCGCGTGTTCATCAACCCCGAAATCGTCGAGCACAGCGATCAGGACGTGCCTTACACCGAAGGCTGCCTGTCGGTGCCCGATCAATATGCCGAGGTCGACCGGCCCGACCGCATCCGCGCGCGCTGGCTCGATCTCGACGGCAAGGCCCACGAGGAAGAGATCACCGGGCTGCTCGCGACCTGCCTGCAGCACGAAATGGACCATCTTGAGGGCATTTTGTTCATCGACCATCTGTCGCGGCTCAAGCGCGAGATGATCCTCAAGAAGCTGACCAAACAGCGCAAAGAGCTGAAGGCGGCCTGAGCAGCGCATGGCTGACGATGCCGCGCCCTTTCACGCCCACGTCTATTATTCCGCCGAGGATCGGCCGGTCGCCGAAAAGCTGCGCGATCATTTTCAGGCGAACGGTGAAGTGCTGTTCGTCGGCCAGATGACCGATCGCGCGGTCGGCCCGCACCCAATACCGCAATATGAAGTGCATTTCGTCGAAGGGTCGCTGCCCGCGGTGGTTTCAGCGATCGAAGGGTCGGGGCTGCGCGCCCTGGTCCATCCGCTGACCGACGACGATCTCGCCGATCACACCACGCTGGCGCAGTGGATTGGCGATCCGGTCGAGCTCGACGTCCGCGTGCTCGATCCGCCCGGGGTCAACCAGGGCGTCGCGCGCTTCGGGAAGAGCGACTTCTAAGCTGGCTCCATCACCGCCAGTGCCGCATTGCGGCAGTCCTCCGCGCATTCGCGGCACATTTGCGCGCACAGTCGGCAATGTTCATGGTCTTCCGCGTATTTCTTGCAGATCACAGCGCAGGAATCGCAGACTCGGGCGCACAGTTCGAGCGTTTCGCGCAGCACCTGATCGTTCGAACCAGTGTGGCGGACAGCAAGCTTCCCCGCTGCCTCGCAGACGTCCGCGCAATCGCTGCACGAGCGGATGCAATCACGCATCTCCATCGTCTCGGCCGCACAGGCATCGGCGCAGCTGACGCACATTCGCGCGCAATACATCAGGTGATGCGCGGCATCGGAGAGCGGCTGGTTGAGGTGACCGGCGACATTGGGATGCAATGAGATCATCTTGCGGATGGACATGGCGAACTCCTGAATATCTGTGGAGAACCGGCGCGTCGCCGCACGGTTCCTATTGGCAACAAAGACAATTCACCCTAAAAGTTCGCCTTCTGTTCCGGGGAGGCGAGGCCGGTGAATGCGACGATTATCATAGTCGGACTGATTGCGCTCGCACTTGGCGCTGTCTTTGGCTGGCTGATCGCGACTCGCGAGGCCGCGGGAGCGAAACAGGCGGTGCAATCGCTGCGCCTGCAACTCGACGCGGTGACCGGGGAGCGTGACGTCAACCGCGAAGCGGCAACCCGGCTGGCGGCGTTTGAAGCAGCCCAGGAAGAGCGCGACCGCGGGTTTGGAGCCCGGATCAAGGAACTGGTCGAGGCTAAGGAGGGGCTGTCCGCGCAATTCGCGGAGATCAGCAACAAATTGCTCGCCGAGGCCCAGGAAACCTTCCTCAAGCGCGCCGACCAGCGCTTTCGCCAGTCGGAGGAGAGCGCCGGGCAGAACCTCAAGTCGCTGCTCCAGCCGGTCCACGAGCGGCTCGAGCGCTACGAAACCACCGTCCAGAAGGTCGAGGCCGAGCGCCGCGACGCCTTCGGGCTGCTGACCGGCCAGATCGAGGCGATGCGCACCGGGACCGAGCGGGTCTCGGCCGAAGCAGCCAAGCTGGTCAATGCGCTGCGCAACGCGCCCAAGGCGCGCGGCCGCTGGGGCGAACAGCAGCTGCGCAACGTGCTCGAAAGCTGCGGCCTGTCCGAACATTGCGATTTCGCGACCGAAGTAAGCGTCAGCGATGGGGAGGGCGGGAAGCTGCGGCCCGACGTCGTCATCCGGGTGCCCGGCGGCCAATCCCTGATCATCGATGCCAAGGTGTCCTTGAACGACTATCAGGATGCCTACGGCGCAGTCGACGAAGTTGCTCGCACAACCCATTTGAACGCCCATGCGTCGGCGATCCGGGCGCACATCAACACGCTCGGCGCCAAGGCTTATTGGTCGCAGTTCGACGATGCTCCCGACTATGTCGTGATGTTCATTCCCGGCGAGCATTTTCTCAGCGCCGCGCTCGAACAGGATCCGACCTTGTGGGATTATGCGTTCAACAAGAAGGTCCTGCTGGCAACGCCGACCAATTTGATTGCGATCGCGCGGACCGTCGCCGCGGTGTGGCGGCAGGAGCGGCTCGCCAAGGAAGCGCGGCAGATCGGCGAGCTCGGCAAGGAGCTTTACGAACGCCTCGCCAAGGCCGCCGATGATCTTCGCCGCGTCGGCAGCGGACTGTCCTCCGCAGTCAACAATTACAACAGCTTCGTCGCGAGTTTTGAGAGTCGGTCGCTGGTTACGGCGCGCAAATTCCGTGAGCTCAATATCGAGCCCGGTCGGCGCGAGATCGACGTCCTCACCCCGGTCGAAGCGCTGCCGCGTTACGCCGACGATGAACTCGAATTGAGCGCCGACGAAGCGGACGAGCCGCCGCAGATCGCGGCCGAATAGGCGCTAGAGCCCGCCGCAGCCTTCGTAGCGGCGGCCGTCGACCGTGACCTGGACCTTGTCGGGATAGCTGCGGTCGCTCATGCCGTCGCTGCACTTCACATGGACGATATTCACGTTGAGGCGGGGCGTTTGATAGATTTCGCCCGCGAAGCCGATGATTACCTTGGGCGTCGGCTGGGTCACCGGCTGCGAATCGGGCGCGGTGAAGACCATTTGGCGCGCGTCGATGGTCAGGCCCCAGAAGGGTTCGGTGCCGACCGCGCGATAGGCGCTGCCTGGCGGGTTGGGGGTGATCGGCGGCGGCGGTGGCGGGGCCATGCATGCGCCGGCGAGCGCCACGAGTGGCAGGGCGAGGAGACTTTTCATGGGCGGAACAACCGTAAGAACGGGCGCACGGTTCCGTCACCGCCAGCTGGCGGTGATCGCGAACGCCATCACCGCGGTCGCCATCGCCGCATTGAGGCTGTCGGCGCGGCCCGCCATCGGAATTTTGACGAGTAGGTCGCATTCGGCCTCGTAAGCCGCGGGCAGGCCCTGCTGCTCGTTGCCAATGAGGAGGAAACAGGGTTGCTGGTATTCGGCCTCGAGATAGTCGTGAGTGGCCTTGAGGCTCGTTCCGACCAGCTGGCCGGCGTCTGAGCGCAGCCATGGCAGGAACTCGTCCCAGCGCGCGTTCGCGATGGCCTGGGTGAACACCGCGCCCATCGAGGCGCGCACCGCTTCGACCGAATAAGGGTCGGCGCTGTCGTCGATCAGGATCAGTCCGCCGGCGCCGACCGCGTCGCCGGTGCGGAGAATCGTTCCGATGTTGCCGGGATCGCGCAGCGCCTGGGCGACGATCCACAGCGGCGTTTGCGACCGGTCGATGGCATCGAGTGACGTCATTGGCTGGCGATAGGCCCCGAGCAGCATCTGCGGATTGTCCTTGCCGCTCATCTTGCTGAGCAGGTCGGGCGGGACCTCGATCGCCTCCGCGCCCGCGGCCTCGCTCGCGGCGATGATCTCGGCGGCAAGCGGGTGCTTCGCACCGTCGGCAGAGAAAGCAACGATCTCCGGTAACCGCCCGCTGTCTCGCGCCTCGGTCAGGATCCTCAGCCCCTCGGCGAGGAATAGTCCTTCTTCGCGGCGGTGTTTCTTGTCGCGCAGCGAGCGCAGCCGTTTGACGACGGAGTTGGAAAAAGCGGTGACCTGGCGGGGCATTTCAGTCCTCGCCGAAGCGGGTCTCAACCAAAGTCGCGAGTTTCTCCAGCGCCTGTTCGGCGTAGACGCCGTCGCAATGGATGATGATCGTGTCGCCCATCGCCGCGCCGAGCATCATCAGGCCCATGATCGATGTGCCGCACACCCGGCTGCCGTCTTTCTCGACGTCGATCTGGGCGTCGAGTTGGCTTGCCATGTTGACGAACTTGGCGCTGGCGCGGGCGTGCAGGCCGCGTTTGTTGGTGATCAGGACCTCGCGGCTGACCGCGCTCAAGCCGCCGCTTCCCCGAGGATCTCGGATGCCACCGAAATATATTTGCGCCCGGCCTCGCGCGCGGCGGCAACCGCGGCGTGGACGCCCATCACCTTGCGCGCGCCTTCGAGCCGGATCAGCATGGGCAGATTGACCCCGGCGATGACCTCGACATTCTCGCCCTTCATCAGGCTGATCGCGAGGTTCGACGGGGTGCCGCCGAACAGATCGGTAAGGATGATCACGCCCTGGCCCTGGTCGACCTTGGCGATCGCCTTGGCGATGTCCTTGCGGCGCTTTTCCATATCGTCGTCGGGGCCAATGCAGATCGCTTCGACCGCTTCCTGCGGCCCGACCACATGTTCCAACGCAGTGACGAATTCGGCGGCAAGCCGGCCGTGTGTCACCAGCACTAATCCAATCATTCGTTCAACCCGCCTGCCTCAGCCTCGCGCCGCTGGTCGGCCTCGATCGTATCGCTTGGCGGCGAGGCGAGGTCCCGGTGGCGGACATTGGGAGAAAAGCCTTTTGCACGTAACCGTTCCGCCATCTCGATCGCCGCGGCCACCGAACGGTGCCGGCCCCCCGTGCACCCGAACGCAACGGTCACGTAACTTTTGCCCGCCGCCCAGTAGCGGGGAATCCAGTCGTTGAGAAGCGATTCCACGCGACCCAGTGTCTCATTCCAGGCCGGCTCGGCGGCGAGGTAGTCACGCACTTCGCGGTCCTCGCCGGTCAGCGGGCGCAGTCCCTCGACCCAGTGCGGGTTGGGCAGGAAGCGCAGGTCGAACACCAGATCGGCGGTGCGCGAAATGCCGCGGGCGAAGGCGAACGAGGCAATCGTCAGCACCGGTTGGTCGGAATCGCCGCCGTAACGCCGGCGGAGTTCGTCGCGCAGCTCGGCCGGGCTGAGATCGGTGGTGTCGATCATGCTGTCCGACGCGGCGAGCAGCGGGGCCATCAGCTTGCGCTCGCGGGCGATGCCGTCCTCGGCCGGACGATCGGGCGCGAGCGGGTGGCGGCGCCGGGTTTCGTCGTAGCGGCGGATCAGCTCGCTGCCGGCGCAATCGAGATAGAGGATTTCGGGCGCGACGGCGTCGACCGAGCGAATCAGCGCCGGCATGCCCTCGGCGTCAAAGCCGCGGCTGCGGACATCCATCCCGACCGCAGCCGGCCGGACCCGGCCCTTGGGTCCACCGCGGACGAAGTCCTGCAATAAGTCGGTGGGCAGATTGTCCACGACGTCCCAGCCCATGTCCTCGAGCGCGTCGAGCACCGTCGATTTACCCGCGCCGGACATTCCGGTGACAAGTAGGAGCCGGGGAGGGGACGGGCGGCGGGTCACCGCCGTCGGCTTAGAACTTCAGGCCGAGCCGGTCGAGCCCGAGCGCGACCTTGGACGGCGCCGACGCAGTCAACGCGTCAATCGTGACGAACGGCAGGCTGACGCCGAGGATCGGCCGCTCGCGGCTATCGTCGGGTAGCCGCTGAATATCGCTGGTGAGCTCGACGATCAGGGCGACGGGCAGGTCGCTGACGGCATCCATGTCGACGATCCCGATGCCGCGGACTTCGAGCTTGCCGGCGATATTCGGCGGGGCTGAAGCGAGCAGCCGTTCGCCGTGACGCTTGACGATCGTCTGGTCGTCGCTGACCAGCACGAACCCGCGGTCGAGCAGGCGCAGCGCCAGGTCCGATTTGCCCGAGCCCGACGGCCCGATGATAAGGACCGCACGGCCATCGATGGCGACAGTGCTGGCGTGGACCGTTTCAGCCGATAAGCGCGGACTGGTCATGCCCGGTGCGCTGCCGGCAGGCGGATGGTGAAGCGGGCTCCAGAGGGTGCGTCGTCGCGATCCTGCACGTCAATCTCCCCGTCATGACCTTTGACGATCGCCTCGGCGATCGCCAGGCCAAGGCCGGAATGCCGACCGAAATTCTCTCCATCCGGTCGTACTGAGTGGAATCGGTTAAAGATTGCTTCCCGCGCTTCTGGCGGAACCCCGGGGCCTTCGTCGTCAATGCGAATGCGAACCTCGTCGCCGATCCGCGCAGCGGCGATCTCGACCAGTCCGCCGGGCGGCGAGAAGCTCACGGCATTGTCGATGATCGCGGTGATCGCGCGGGCCAGCCGGTCGGGCTTGCCCATGACCACCGCGCTCGACTTGCGCGGGCGGGCAAAGGCGATGCGGGCGTCGCCCTTGTCGCGCCGATTTTCCCAACTGGCGATCAATTGCTCGATCAAAGGACCGAGATCGACCGTCTCGAATTTGGCGCGGGCCAGTTCGGCGTCGGATCGGGCGGCTTCGCCGATGTCGTTGATCAGGCGGTCGAGGCGGCCGACGTCGTCGCGGGCGACGGCAATCAATTTCTGTCTGAGCTCCGGATCCTCGACCCGATCAAGGCCGTCCATTGCCGAGCGCAGCGACGCCAGCGGGTTCTTGAGCTCGTGGGTGACGTCGGCGGCGAAGGCGTCGATATTGTCGATGCGCTGGCGCAGGGACTGGCTCATGTCGGCGACCGAGCGGGCGAGCAGGCCGATCTCGTCGGTGCGCGAGGGCAGGCGCGGAACATTGACCTCGCGCGCCCGGCCGAGCCGCACCCGGTGCGCGGCGAGCGCCAGCCGACGCAGCGGGCGGACGATCGTCCGGGCAAGGAAGATCGACAACAGCACTGAAAGCAAGACGACGGCGGTCATGATCGAACCCAGCGTCGCCCGTTGGCTGCGGATGGTGCGCGTAAAGGCGCGATCGTTGTCGGTGACCAGCGCCATTCCGCCCTTGAACGGCATGGCAGCGGAGATGACCGGGGTCAGGTCGGGGGCATTGCGGACCCGCGATTCGGCATGGCCGCTGTGCCGGGCTTCAAGCGCTTCAGGCCAGGCGCCCAGGCCATCGATGGCCGGTTCGGCATAATCGTCGAGCGGCTCTGCCCCGACGAGGATATTGAAACCCCGATCGAGCGCCCGCGCGACGTCCTTGGTCCAACTCTGACTATTCGGGTCGCGTAATTCGTAAGTGGGCCCGGTTGCTTTCCAGCTGTCGATGAGCAGTTCCCCGTCCGGCCGGTAGACCCTGATGCGGCTCCCACTGGCACGGCTCGTTGCCGCGAGGAAGGCAGTCCAATCGCTGGGCGACAGGAGCGTCAGGGCGTGCGCCGCCGTGGTCGCTTCGATCCGGGTCTGGCGGCTGCGCTCGCGGCTTAAACGGTTACGGTACTGGTCGAGATAAAGGACGCTCAGCGCCAGCAGCACAACAGTGAGGACGTTAACCGCGAGGATACGGTGGACAAGCGTCCACCGCCCCGACCAGCTCAAGGCCAGGTCGGCCTCGTCCTCACTGGTCGTCGAATTTATATCCGACGCCATACAAAGTCTCGATCGCATCGAAGTCCGTGCTCTGGGCGCGGAATTTCCGGCGGATGCGTTTGATGTGGCTGTCGATCGTCCGGTCGTCGACATAGACGTCGTCGTGATAAGCGACGTCGAGCAACTGGTTGCGGGTTTTGACCACGCCCGGGCGCTGGGCAAGCGCCTCGAGGATCAGGAATTCGGTGACGGTCAGGGTCACGTCCCGGCCGTCCCACACGACCTTGTGCCGCGCCGGGTCCATGGTCAGGCGACCGCGCTCGAGCAAAGGCTGTTCGGGCTCGCTGTGGGTCGCGTTGGCTTCGCCTTTGGCCAGTTCCTGGCGGCGCAGGATGGCGCGGATGCGGGCGATCAACAGGCGCTGCGAGAAGGGTTTGGCGATATAATCATCGGCGCCCATCGCGAGGCCGAGCGCCTCGTCAAGCTCGTCGTCCTTGGAGGTCAAGAAGATCACCGGAACCGGGCTGGATTCGCGGATCCGGCGTAACAATTCCATCCCGTCCATCTGCGGCATTTTGATGTCGAGCACTGCGAGGTCAGGTGGATTCTCGCCAATCGCTTTCAGCGCGACTGTGGGATCGGCGTAGACGCGCGTAACGAAGCCCTCGGCCTGCAGCGCGATGGACACTGACGTCAGGATGTTCCGGTCGTCGTCGACCAGCGCGATCACTTGGTTCATCCGCTCAGCGGATCCCTTCCGTTCTAGCGGTGCGGCTTAGCCAGCGCGTAGCGGTGAAACAAGCGCGCCTCCGATGAAACCGGTTACATGCGATTTTCGATCGATATGGAGTGTTTAATCGCGGTCAGACGGTTTTGACCGGGCCCGGGTTCGTGCCTATAGGCGGGGGAGATGCGCATACGTATGCGGCGGCAGGCCCCAACCGGCCGTCGCCGTTTTTGATATTGAAATGGAAAGGAAATTTCGCACGTGACCGACCGGGTTCCGCAGCGCGGACTTGACGCACAGGGCATCGTCACCGGGGCCGAGATCTTGTGGAACCTGACCACCGCGCCGCTGGTCGAGCATGCCGTGCGCCGCGGCGAAGGCGAACTGACCAAGGACGGGGCCCTGCTGGTCGACACGGGCAAGTTCACCGGGCGCAGTGTCAAGGACAAGTTCGTCGTTCGCGATGCGACCACTGAGGACACGATCAACTGGGGCGCGATCAACCAGCCCATGTCGGGCGATCACTGGGCCAATCTCAAGGCCGATTTCCTGGCTGCGCTGAAGGATCAGAAAAAGCTCTACGTTGCCGACCTCTTTGGGGGCAGCCAGCCAGAATATCGCGTGAGTGTGCGCGTGGTCACGGAGCTAGCCTGGCACAACCTTTTTGTCCGGACCTTGCTGGTTCGCCCGACCACGGATGAGCTGGCGGACTTCGAGCCAGAATACACGATTATCAACCTGCCGAGCTTCAAGGCCAGCCCGGCGCGGCACGGCTGCCGCAGCGAAACGGTCATTGCGGTCAACCTGACCGAGAAGATGATCCTCATCGGCGATACCGAATATTCGGGCGAGATGAAGAAGGGCGTTTTCGGGTTGCTGAACTTCCTGCTGCCGGCGCAGGGGGTCATGCCGATGCACTGCTCGGCAAACATCGGCGCAGACGGAAAAAGCGCCATCTTCTTCGGCCTGTCGGGTACCGGCAAAACGACGTTGTCCGCCGACGCGAGCCGGACGCTGATCGGCGATGACGAGCACGGTTGGTCGGATCAGTCCGTCTTCAACTTCGAAGGCGGTTGCTACGCCAAGATGATCAACCTTTCGGCCGAAGGCGAGCCGGAGATCTACGCGACGACCAAGATGTTCGGTACGATCCTCGAGAATGTCGCGATGGACGAGGTAACGCGCGAGCTGGACTTCACGGACGCCAGCAAGACCGAAAATACGCGCGGCGCCTATCCCATCGATTTTATTCCGAACACCTCGAAGGAAAATCTGGGCCCGCCGCCGTCGACGATCATTTTCCTGACCGCTGACGCGTTCGGGGTGCTGCCACCGATCTCGCGGCTGACGCCGGACCAGGCGATGTACCACTTTCTGTCCGGCTACACGGCCAAGGTTGCAGGCACCGAAATCGGCGTGACCGAGCCTCAGGCCACCTTCTCGACCTGCTTCGGCGCAGCCTTCATGCCGCGCCCCCCGTCGGTCTACGGCAACCTCCTCAAGAAGCGGATTGCCGAAGGCGGAGCGGAATGCTGGCTGGTCAACACCGGCTGGACCGGCGGCAAATATGGCGTCGGCAAGCGCATGCCGATCAAGGAAACGCGCGCCCTGCTCAACGCCGCGCTCGACGGCAGCCTGAACAATGTCGAGTTCCGCAAGGATCCGAACTTCGGCTTTGAAGTGCCCGTCGCGGTGCCTGGCGTCGACAACGCGATCCTCGACCCGCGCGGCACCTGGGCCGATCCTGCGGATTACGATCGGACCGCGGCCAGGCTGGTTGATCTGTTCGTCGAGAATTTCGCGCAATTCGCGGACCAGGTCGACGAAGGCGTCCGACAGTCGGGCCCGAAGCCGACGCAATCCTCGGCGCAATCCCAAGCCCAGACAACAATCGCTTAGGCCCGGTCGCTGATCGGGCCCTTGGAAGGACCCGAACGATGACCGCACTTTCTCCCCGATTGTTCACATCCGACGCCGAGATTGCCCGCATCGGCGAGGGGTTGGTCGCGCGCGATTTGCCGCGCGAGGAATGGACCCACGAGGCCCATCTCGCCGCCACGATCTATCTGCTCACCCGCCGGCCCGATATTGACCTCGACACGGCACTGCCCGGTATCATCCGCGCCTACAATGAGAGCGTTGGCGGCGTGAACGACGACACCCAGGGCTATCACGAGACGATTACCCGGCTGTTCCTCCGTGGGGTCCGCCTGTTCCTGGTGGATTCCGATGCCGATGAGTCGCTGCACGAACTGGTCAATACGCTGTTGCAGTCGCCGATGGGCCGGCGCGACTGGCCGCTACGCTTCTATTCGGCCGAGCGGCTGTTCTCGGTCAACGCGCGGCGGCATTTCGTCCTGCCCGACCTCGCGGTGCTGCCGCAGACATGCTAGAGTCGCCTAAGCCACACTCACGCGCGATGGAGAGCAACATGGGCATTCTCGACGGACTTCTAGGCCAACTCGGAGACAATCCCGAGGTCGCCAATCTCGCGGCCAAGGTCGGCCTGTCGCCCGAACATGTCCAAACCGCCATCCAGGCGCTGGCTAAATTCCACCCGATGGACGTCGACACCGCCGAAGGCGCCGCGGCGGAAACCGGCCTTCCGACCGACAAGCTGCAGGAAATCATCGGCCATATCGGCGGCGAAGGCGCGCTCGGCCGCTACGCCTCTCTGCTCCAGGGCGAAGGCGGCCTCGGCGACATCGCGTCGAATATCTTCGGCGGAAAGAGCAAAGCCTAAGCTGTAGCCTTCGTCCGCGCGATGTAGTCGCCGACGTTCTTCGCCAGCACGTCCATCGGCACGTTGCCGCCGAGTACCAGCGCATCGTCGAACATGCGCAAGTCGAACTTGGCGCCGAGGTCCGCCTTGGCCTGCTCGCGCAAGCGGACGATGGTGGAATGGCCGACCTTGTAGCCGCACGCCTGGCCCGGCCACGCGCAATAGCGGTCGACCTCTGACGCCACTTCGAGCGGGTTTGATCCGTTGCGCTCGACGAAAAAATTGACCGCCTGATCGCGCGTCCAGCGCTTGGCGTGGAGGCCGGTGTCGACCACCAGCCGGCAGGCGCGGAAGGCGATCGACTGGAGGTAGCCGAGGCGCCCCACGGGGAAATCGTGATAGACCCCGAGCTCGTCGACCAATTGCTCGGCATAGAGCGCCCAGCCTTCGGAATAAGCATTGAACGCGAGCAAGGTGCGGATCAGCGGCAGCTTGTTCGCATATTCGCCCTGCCACACGTGGCCGGGGATCGCCTCGTGCGAGGCGAGGTCGGGTAGACTGTACTTGCTGTGGAGATCGGTGGTCCGGAGGTTGATCCAGAATTTGCCGGGAATTTTGCCGTCGATCGAACCAGCGCCGCCATACGCCGCGGGCGCACCGGGCTCCTGCTCGGGCGACATGCGCTTCACTTCGAGATGGCCGGGGACCATGGTGTGGAACGCGCGCGGCAATTGGGCGCGGATGATCCGCAGCCGCTCTTCGATATAAGCCTTGATCTCGGCGCGGCCCTTGTCGCCCTCGGAGAATTTGTAGCGCGGGTCCTTGGCCAGCGCCTGCATGCGCGCGCCGACCGTCCCTTGCGTGTAGCCGACGCTCTTGAGGATTGGGTCCATCCGCCCCTGGAGCTCGTTCAATTGATCGAGCCCCATCGCGTGGACTTCATCCGGCGACATGGTCGTGGTGGTCGAGGCCTTGAGCGCCCAGCGGTAATAATCGTCGCCGTGCGGCCGCGACCACATGCCAGGAACGTCGGTGGCAAGGTCGCGCTCCGTCTGCAGTTCGCTGACTTGGCGTCCGAGCGCTTTGGCGACATCCGATCTGACGATCTTGCTCGCGCGTGCTTCCCAATCGCCGGGAATGCCCTTCTCTTTTGCGCGGCGGACAAGAGATTCTACCAGGCTGCCGCCGTCAAAGGCGTTCTTCCCGGCGATCATCAGCTGGTTGATCGTCTTCTCGGCGAGGACTTTCGGCGGGACCAGGCCGCGCTGGCGCGCCGAGCGCAGCCGCCCGAGTTCGCCGTCGAGCTGGGCGGGGAATTGGGCGAGGCGGGCAAGATAGGCCTCGGCGTCGGCTTTGGTGTCAATCAGATGGTCGGTGTCGAGGAATTGCGGCGTGTCGATGTACGCGCCGACGTTCTGGATCACGACGTAAGGCGTGTTGCGATAGCCGCCCACCGCGACATCGCCATAAGGGAAATCATAGCCCTCCAGCGCGGTCTTGTAGGCGCTGCGGACGACTTCGACGCTGGTGCGGACGGGGAAGGACAGGGCCGACGTGTCGATCGCCTCAGCGCGTTTCAAATCTGCGGCGACCGTCTGCCGTACGCGCTGCTGGCCGGCCGCCGAATGATCGCCGAGCCGGGTGCGCAGCGCGGCGCGCTTGCCCTTGTCGACGCCGAGCGAGGTCGCGCCTTCGGGACCGAGCTGGAGCAGATGCTCGGCGAAGGTTTCGAGCGTCCCGCTCGCCTGGGCATCGGTTGCCGGGCGCGCGGGGGCGGCAAAGGCTCGCGTCGGCAAGGCCGTGCTGGCGGCAAGGGCAGCGACCGCCTGGCGGCGGGAAAGCTCGATTGGGGGCACAAAATTCTCCGTCTTATGCGGGGGGAAGGGCGCGCTCCGCTTCCACCTTGAGGCAATTGCCGTCGACGCCGGTGATCTTGACGCGTTCACCGGCAACGGCCGGGCCGCCGCGCGCGCTCCACTCGCCATCGCCGACCCGGACACGCCCCGAGTGTTCGTCGACGTCAGCGACCACCGTCACGACTTTTCCGACGAGCCGTCCGACCCGGTCGTTCAACAGCGGGTCGGCGCTGGGCGCGCGGTACGCATAGTAGCGCCGGCCGCCGAGGACCGCGATCAAGGCGTAGAGCGCGAACAGCGCTAACTGGGGGACGATGCCGAGCCCGAATAGCACGGTGAACAATCCGGTCGCGATCGCCGCTACCCCGATGAAAACCAGGAAGAAGCCCGGCGCGAGCACTTCGAGGATCAGCAGCAGGACCCCGCCGATCAACCACAGCCAGCCGGGATCCACGTCCATTGGGTTCACGACTTGCTCTCGGGCACGCTCGGCACGGCCTTGGCGCGGACCGCCGGGATACCCTTGCCGCTGTCGCCGAACGCCTCGCGCGCCAGTTCGCCGATCCCCCCCAATGTGCCCATCAGCTGGGTTGCCTCAACCGGGAACAGGATCGTCTTGGCATTCGGCGAGGTCGCGAACTTGCCCAGGGCTTCGACATATTTCTGGGCGATGAAGTAATTGATCGCCTGGCTGCTGCCGCCCTCGATTGCATCGCTGACCGACTTGGTCGCATTGGCTTCGGCCATGGCCGAGCGTTCGCGCGCTTCGGCGTCGCGGAAGGCGGCCTCCTTCTGCCCTTCGGCCTGAAGGATGCGGGCCTGCTTCTCGCCCTCGGCGCGGAGGATCTCGGACTGGCGCATGCCTTCGGATTCGAGGATCGACGCGCGCTTTTCGCGCTCGGCCTTCATCTGCCGGGTCATGGCGTTGACGATGTCCTGCGGCGGGCGGATGTCCTTGAGCTCGACGCGGGTGATCTTCACCCCCCACGGCTCCGTCGCATGGTCGACCACGGCGAGCAGCCGGGCGTTGATCTCGTCGCGCTTCGACAAGGTCTCGTCGAGGTCCATCGAGCCCATCACGGTGCGGAGGTTGGTGGTCGAGAGCGCCATCAGCGCGCTGTACAGGTCGCTGACTTCATAAGCGGCCTTGGCGGCATCGATCACCTGGAAGAACACCACGCCGTCGACCGCGACCATCGCATTGTCCTTGGTGATGATTTCCTGTCCCGGGATGTCGACCACTTGCTCCATCATGTTGATCTTGCGCCCGACCCGGGTGACGAACGGCATGACGAAGTTGATGCCCGGTTCGGCGACACGGACAAAGCGGCCGAAATGCTCGAGCGTGTAGCGATAGCCCTGGTGGACGATCTTGACGCCCATCATCACGAACAGAAGCACGAGAACCGCAATGGCGGCCATGAAACTGGTAAAAAACATGGATTCCCCCGAATAAGGCGTGTCCTATGATGCGACGGCGATGAGCGGAGCGGAAGCGAAAAGCGACATGGACCTGTTCTCGGTACGATCGATCTTGTTTCTGCCGGCGTCGAACCCGCGCGCGATCGAAAGAGCGCGCGAGGCGGGGGCCGACCTCGTTGTGCTCGACCTAGAGGATGCGGTGAAGCCGGAGGAAAAGGATCGCGCGCGACAAGCGGCGATCGAGGCGGTCGCAGGCGAATGGCCGATGCCGGTTGCGATCCGCATCAACGGCACGGGCACCGAGTGGCATGGGCCGGATCTCGTCGCCATCACCCATTGCGATGCCGATTTGATCGTCGTGCCGCGGGTCGAGGATCACGACGCACTGTCATTTATCCGGACGCAATCGGGCAAGCCGATCGCGGCGATGATCGAGACCGCTAAGGGCGTGCTCGCGGCGCGCGAGGTGACGCAGCATTGCGCGGCGCTGATCGCCGGGACGAATGATTTGCGCGCCGACCTCCGCCTGCCGCTCGATGCGGGGAGGGAGCCGATCTCGGCCTCGCTACAGTGGACCGTGTTGGCCGCGCGGGCCGCCGGAATCGCGGTGTTTGACGGCGTCTACAACGTGCTCGACGATCTCGACGGATTCTCACGAGAGGCCGAGGACGGGCGGCGGCTCGGGTTCGACGGCAAGAGCCTGATCCACCCGAGCCAGATCGAACCGTGCCACCGCGCCTTCGCCCCGACCGACGTCGAACTCGACCGCGCGCGGCGACTGGTCGAAGCGTTCAACGGCGGCGCCGAGCGCTTCGACAACCAGATGATCGAACGCATGCACGTCGAGCAAGCCGAGCGGCTGCTGGCGCGGGACAATCGCTAGTGCACGTTCCGGGTCTGCGTGTCGCCAGGGGCGCGGTCGGATTCGCTGTTCTCGCATTTCTTATCTGGGGCGTCTGGGGTGGAGCACTTGGCTTGACCAAAAACAGCATGAATGTTGCCGTTACTCGGGCAGATCACCCAATCATTTTCTGGGTGTTGACGGCGCTCATTGCGGCCTTTGGTCTGCAGGTTATCTACAGCGCCATGTTTGACAGCCTGGAGCCGTAAGTCTGGCGTCTACTTTCGATCCGGCGCTAACCCACTTGGCGAATCACTCGGCTGCTGTCATGGGCCGATATGGCCCAACTCAACGACACCGCTGACATCCCGCTCGGACTGACGTTCGACGACGTCCTCCTGCAGCCGCTCGAATCCTCCGTCCTGCCCAGCCAGGCCGACACCGCGACCCGGCTGACCCGCGAAATCCCGCTCAACATCCCGATCCTGTCCTCGGCGATGGACACCGTCACCGAAGCCGACATGGCGATCGCGCTCGCCCAGTACGGTGGGATCGGGGTGCTTCACCGCAACATGGACGTGGACGTGCAGGCAACCGCGGTGCGCCAGGTCAAGCGCTTCGAAAGCGGCATGGTGGTCAATCCGATCACCATGGCCCCCGACCAGACGCTGGCCGAGGCGCTCGAACTGATGAAGACGCATCGGATCAGCGGCATCCCGATCGTCGAAAAGAGCGGCAAGCTCGCTGGCATCCTCACTAACCGCGACGTGCGCTTCGCCGAAAATCCGCGGCAGAAGGTCAGCGAGTTGATGACCCACGACAATCTAGCGACCGTGGCGATCGGTACCAGCGAGGACGAGGCGCGGCGAATCCTCCACCAACGCCGGATCGAGAAATTGCTGGTGGTCGACAATGACCAGCATTGCGTCGGGCTGATCACCGTCAAGGATATCGAAAAATCGGTCGCGGCGCCGCTCGCGACCAAGGATGCCGAAGGCCGTCTGCGGGTCGCGGCGGCGACGACCGTCGGCGATTCCGGGTTCGAGCGCTCGCAGGCGCTGATCGACGCGGGTTGCGACTGCATCGTCATCGACACCGCGCACGGTCACAACACCGACGTCGCGCGCGCCGTCGAGCGGGTGAAGACGCTGTCGAACTCGGCCCAGGTGATCGCCGGCAATGTCGCGACTGCCGACGCCGCCCGGGCGCTGGTAGATGCCGGCGCCGACGCGATCAAGGTCGGCATCGGTCCGGGCTCGATCTGCACCACGCGGATCATCGCTGGAGTCGGGGTGCCGCAACTGACCGCGATCATCGACGCGGCGCGGGTCGCCTCGAAGGCCGGCGTGCCGGTGATCGCCGATGGCGGCATCCGCACTAGCGGCGACATCGCCAAGGCGCTCGCCGCCGGGGCGTCAGCTGTTATGGTGGGCTCGCTGTTGGCGGGGACCGACGAAGCGCCGGGCGAAATATTCCTTTACCAGGGCCGGTCGTACAAATCCTACCGCGGCATGGGTTCGGTCGGGGCGATGGCCCGCGGCTCGGCCGATCGCTACTTTCAGCAGGACATTAAGGATCATCTGAAGTTGGTGCCCGAGGGAATCGAGGGGCAGGTGCCGTACAAGGGCCCGGCGCGCGAGATCATCCACCAACTCGTCGGCGGGGTGAAAGCGGCGATGGGCTACACCGGATCGAACACCATCGAAGAGCTACAGGCCCGCGCGAAGTTCGTGCGGATCACAAATGCCGGGCTGTCGGAAAGCCACGTCCACGACGTCTCGATCACCCGCGAGGCGCCGAACTATCCGACACGCTAGATGACCCCCGCGGCGCGGCTGCAGGCGGCGATCGAGATTGTCGACGAGGTGATCGGCTCGGCGCGTGACGATGGGCCGCCGGCGGACGCCATCGTCACGCGTTACTTCAAGCAGCGCCGCTACGCCGGCTCGGGTGACCGCCGCGCGGTGCGCGAATTGGTGTTCAGGACGATCCGCCGGTCGGCGGTGATCCCGGCGAGCGGGCGGTCGGCGATCCTCGGCCTTGCCGTTGACCAGCCCGAGTTGCTCGACCTGTTCGGCCAGCCGCGCGGCCCGGAGCCGTGGATCGAGGGTGAAGCAGCTACGCCAGCGTCGCTAGTTCCCGAATGGCTCATTCCCGAACTGTCGGCGCTGGTCGGGGAGGATGAACGGCCGGCCTTGCTCGAACGTGCGCCGCTCGACCTTCGGGTCAATGCGGCGCGGGCCTCGCGCGACGATCTGCTGGCCGAGTTTCCGGGTGCCGAGGTGACGCGGATCAGCCCATGGGGCATCCGCCTGCCGTCCGACAGCCGGGTCGATGACCTGCCGGCGTTCCAGCAGGGTCTGTTCGAGGTGCAGGACGAAGGTAGCCAGTTGATTGCACTGGCATGTGGGGCGGTAGCGGGCGAGCGGGTTCTCGACTTGTGTGCAGGTGCGGGCGGCAAAGCTCTGGCGCTGGCCGCTGCAGCGCCGAACGCCGCCCTCCTGGCGACCGATAGCAACCGTGCGCGCCTATCGAAGCTGCCGCCGCGCGCCGAACGGGCAGGTGCCACGATCGAGACGCGCTTGCTCAATCCGCCCAACGAAATCGCCAATCTGTCCGATTGGGTCGGCGCGGCTGATGTCGTCCTGGTTGACGCGCCGTGCTCGGGTAGCGGCACCTGGCGCCGCAATCCGGAAGGTCGCTGGCGGCTCACGCCCGAGCGGCTCGACCGCCTGGTGGCGCAACAGGCGCGGCTGCTCGAAATCGCCGCCGGAATGGTCCGGCCGGGCGGGCGGCTGGTCTATGCGGTTTGCTCGTTGCTGTCCCGCGAAGGGGCAAAGCAGATTCAGGACTTTCTCAGCCGCCGTTCATCATGGATTGTCCAGGAAACGCTGAACGTTGCGGGACGTCCGGATGGCGCCGGTCGATTGTTAACGCCAGGGCACGACGGAACGGACGGGTTTTTCGTCGCGCGGCTTGGTCGACCATGCTAGGACGACCGGGAATGTGGAGAGAATAGAATGCGCCTTTTTGCTCCTGTACTTGCGGTAGGTTTCGCTGCTCTCGTCTTGTCCTGGCCGGTCGCAGGCCAGAAGTCGGACGACCAGATCGCGCAGCAATCGGTGGCGCTGCAGCATCAGGGTGAAGCCTTGCTCGGCGCCGGCAAGCTCGAACAGGCCGAGGACGCATTCGAAGCCGCGCTGGCGGTCGATCCGCGCAACCGCTGGGCGTTCGTCGATCTCGCTCGCGTCGCCGATAAGCAGGGGCTGTTCGGCAAGGCGATTCGCATGTCCAACAAGGCGCTGCTGCTCGAACCCAACGATCCCGACGCGATCGCCGTCCAGGGCGAAGCGATGGTCGAGCTCGGCGCGCTCGCGCGGGCGCAGGCCAATTTGCAGAAGCTGCAGACGATCTGCACCAAGGGTTGCCCGCAACTGGCGCAACTGTCCGCCGCCATCACCCGCGGACCGTCGGTCGCATCGGCCAAGGCACCGGCGACGCCCAAGTCGAATTAAGTCAGGGCTTTCGCTAGGTTCACGAATTCGTCGATGGTGAGCGTTTCGGCACGTCGCTCAGAATTGATTCCCAGACTATCGAGTGCGGCGAGCGCATTCGGCATTCGCTTGAGGCTCGACCGGAGCATTTTGCGGCGCTGGCCGAACGCCGCTTCGGTCACCTGCTCCATGACCTTTGAATTGACACCGGCCGGTGCCTCGGCAGGCAGGATATGCACGACTGCCGATGTGACTTTGGGCGGCGGGACGAAAGCCGAGCGGTTGACGGTCAGCGCGATCCGCGGCCGGGCGCGCCATTGCGCCGCGACCGACAGGCGCCCGTAGGCTTCGCTGTTCGGCGCGGCGACGATGCGGTCGGCGACTTCTTTCTGGAACATCAGGGTCAGCGACCGCCACCACGGCGGCCACGGATCCGCTGCAAGCCAGCGCAGCAGCAGCGCGGTGCCGATATTGTACGGCAAGTTGGCGACAACGTGCGCGCCGTCGCCAACCTCGGCGCGTTCGTCCAGTTTGAGCGCATCGCCTTCGATCACCCGCAGCCGGTCGCCAAATTCCGCTTCTAGCTCGGCCAGCGCGGCGATGCAGCGCCGGTCGCGCTCGACCGCGACAACCTTTGCTCCTGTGTCGAGCAACGCCCGCGTCAATCCGCCCGGGCCGGGACCGACTTCATAGACCGTCGCGCCGTCGAGCGGTCCCGGGATCGCCGCGATCCGCGCGAGCAATTGGCGGTCGAGGATGAAATTCTGGCCGAGCGCCTTGCTCGCGCTGAGCCCGTGGCGGGCGATGACGTCGCGGAGCGGCTCCGGCTCTCCGTTCACGTGGCGGCGGCGCGGTGGATCGCGCATTCGGCCGCCATACGGATCGCCGCTGCCATCGGGCGCGGATCGGCCTTGTCCTGCCCGGCGATGTCGAACGCGGTGCCATGGTCGGGCGCGGTGCGGACAATCGGCAGGCCGAGCGTCACGTTGACCGCGTCCTCGAAATGGATTGCCTTGACCGGGATCAAAGCTTGGTCGTGGTACATACACAAAGCGGCATCGTAATTCGCGCGCGCCGAGGCATGGAACAAGGTGTCTGCCGGGTGGGGACCCGTCACCCGCCAGCCCTCCGCGGTGAGCGCGGCAATCGCCGGTTCGATGATCTCAATTTCCTCGCGGCCCAGGGTCCCACCTTCGCCCGAGTGGGGGTTGAGGCCGGCCACCGCGAGGCGCGGATCGGTGATGCCGAAATTACGCTGAAGCCCGCGAAGCACGGCTCGGCCGCGCGATTCGATCAGGGCGCTGGTCAGCTGCGCGACGACGTCGATGAGCGGGAGGTGGGTCGTGGCGGGAATCGTCCGCAGGGTCGGGCCGGCGAGCATCATCGCGACATTGGCCGACGACACACCGCAGCGTTCGGCGACGAATTCGGTCTGGCCGGGATGGGCGAAGCCGATCGCATACAACTGCTCCTTGGCGACCGGGCCGGTGACCACCGCCGCGGCCGAGCCGGACCGCGCCAGGCCGACCGCGAGTTCGAGTGCGTCGAGCGAGCAATGCGCCCCGGCAATGCTCGGATGACCAGGCGTGTCTTCTTCCGCCGACATCAGTTGAATCAACGGCAGGCCGATGTCGAACGAGGAATCGGCTTCGCGCGGATCGTCGATGATTTCGATCGGGCCGTCCCAGACCGCCGCGATCGAGCGGGGATCGCCGATCGCGACAAACGGCGGCAGGCCGAACGTCCCGCGATTATCCCAGCATTTCGCGAGGACCTCGGGGCCGATTCCTGCCGGATCTCCGAGAGAGATCGCGATCGGTTCTGAGGGGACGGACGCCACGATTGCCGCGTCTATCGGAATTCTGGCTCTAGCGGAATTCGATCACCGCATCGCGCCGCAGGTCGCGCAAATAGCGATTGGAGCGCAGGGTGACGCGCTCCTCCATTTTCTGGTTGTAGACCGTGTCATAGCTCGGCGCCGTCGGATCGGTCTCGTCGCGGCCGCAGATCACCAGCACTCGGACGCCCTCGTCGAGCGAACCGAACGGCTGGGTTGCCTGACCGACCTGCATCGGCATCATCAATTGCTGGAGCGCGGGCGGAAGATCGCGCATCTTGACCGCGTCCTGCTGCACGATCTCGCCATGGAAATCGGCCGCCATCTTATCGGCGCCGCCGCAGCCGCCGACGTTGCGCGCGGCTTCGGCGAAACTCGACACGACCGGCTCGGCCTGCTGGCGGGTTGTCCCCTTGGGAAAATTGACCGAGACCTGCTTGAGGCTGAGGACCGCGTCGCGCGGGTCGCGCGTCAGGATCTTGCGCGTGTCCTGAAGCGCGATGATCGACACGCCGCCCGAGTTGGGGATCGGGCTGCTGATTGTCCCTGGAGCCATCTGCCGTACCGTGGTTGCGATCGGGTCCGGGAGCATTTCCGGCCGCACCCAGCCAAGGTCACCGCCCACCGGAGCGACCGACGACTGGCCATATTGCCGGGCATAAGCCGCGAACGAGCCGCCGGCTTTCAACTGATCGAGGATCTGGTTGGCCTGGGCCATCACCTGCTGTTCGGTTCCCCCGGCCGCGGTTAGGAAGATCTCGCCAACGTGATATTCTTCGGTGCCTTTCGAGGCATTGAGCTTGTCGAGCACCGCTTTGACCTCGTCATCGCCGACGCTGACACCGCTTTCGATCTTGGCCCGCTGCAGTCGCTGCCAGGCAAGTTCGCCCTCGATCTGCCGGCGCAGCGTCTTGATCGATGAATTCTGGGTTTCGAGGAACGCCGCGAGTTGTTCCGGGGTCTGCTTGATGTTCGCCGCGACGCGCTGAAGCGTCTTGTCGATATCGGTCGGCTTGATCGTGATCTTTTCCGCCTTGGCTGCCTGGATTTCGAGCGTCTCGTCGATCAGGTTGCGCAGCACCTGCTGGCGCAGCCGGTCGACCTCCTCCGCTGGAATTTTGCCGCCATTGGCAAGCGCGAGCAGGGCCAGCCGCTGATCGATATCCGTTTGTGTCACGACTTCGCTGTTGATGATCGCGGTCGCCTTGATGACCGACGGCATCGCGGAGCCGAACACCTGTGGGTTCGTGGGCAGGTTAAGAGTGCTCGTGCTGCTCGGCGCGGGTGTGGCCGGCGGCGCCTCCTGCTGAGCCACCGCTGCGGTCGCGGTTCCAAGGGCCAGCGCAGCGGCATACCAGACGCGCGTCGAGATTCGATCAAAAGCTAATGCCACGATGCGGTTTTCCTTACTTCCCAGCCCGATAGGTGAATGCATTTATCCAAGCCCGCTGAACGCAGGCTTAGCGGCCAAGCCCTTTCAGAGCCAAATGAAAGCCGAAAGTGCTCCCCTTTCGGAACGCCCCGATGTGTTCATAGTCGCGCCGCCACGTGAGGCCAAGCTCCAGGCACTCGTCTTCGTAAGCGATGCCCAGCCGATTGCGCACAGGCGTGTAGCCGTCGGCCAGCGAGAACGGGTCCTCGGTCTTGTCGGTGAGGTCGATCACGGTCGCGCCGAAGATCGACCAGTAGCGGCGGAACTTCACCCGCCCGGCGACCCGCAGCTCCTCCTTGTCGCGCAAATCCTCGATTGCCGGATCGATATTACGGTTGAGGCGGAGATAGCCGATCTGGGCGTAAGTTTGTTCGGACCCGATCGTCAGGTCGAGCTCGTTGCGGCGAAACGTAAAAGTGCTTTTGTCGATGCGATAGCGGTGGGTGATGTCAATCAGCCGCCCGAACCGCACCCGGGTTCTGCCGACGATATCGGACGCGCGGTCGGTCAGGCCGGTCCCTTCGGGGAAAATCCCCGGCCGCCGGGTGATGCGATAGCTTTGGCCGATAGTCGTCAGGATCGACAGGTTCGGGCGATCGAGCGACCAGTCGAGACCGTAGGTGATGCGCGACCCGTCTTCCCATCGGTCGTATCCCGGGAAGCGGTTGAGCGCGAACAGATTGCTGTCCTCGAGGTCGATCGACCGTGCATCCTCATTGGGGATATCCATGTTCGGGGTCGGTGGCGTCAGCACCAGCTGGACCCGTGGGACGATCCGCTGGATCCCCCCAAACGCCGGGCCGACGAAAGGCCATTTGATATCCGCGGCGAGGGCGCCGATCCCGCGCCAATGCCAGCCATCGGTGCCGGCATAGCTCGCGACCGGTGTGCTTTCGGCATTGTCGGTATGATAGACGTCGCCCCGGGCGAACGCGGTCAGGTCGATTTCCTGGCCCCACGGAGTCAGGCGACGCAGATCCCATTGCGCACTGGCAAACGCGCGTTGTGTGTCCTGGCCCTTGATACGGATGATCGACAGGCTGTTGGCCTGGAGTTCGATTTTTCCGCCGAGAATCTCGTCGCCGAGCCGGACCCGGGCATCGATCGCCGGCAGCGCGATCGGGATCTGCTTTTGGACATCGTCGACCCGCAGGCCCTGGAACGCCCAGCCGGCGATCGAAATGTAGGAATCGGGCGTGATCCGCTCAGCATTGACGAAATTGCGCAGGCGGTCGTCGCGGGTGATGTCGTAGCGCCGGGTCACGGTCTTGTCAGTGGCCCAGCGGAAGGCGCCGGTGATGCTCCACACCGGGTCCAGCTGGAACCGGCCATTGCCCTCGACATAGGCGCGGACGTCGCGGCCTTCGGTTTCGGTGGTGTCCGGGTCGGCGCTTTCGATCGTGCCGTAGGTCAGAAATCCGCCGAGCTGGAAGGCGCCCAGGCTATTGAGCTGGCGGTACTTGCCTTCGATTGCCGGCAGCACGCCCGAGTAAATGTGCGGCGTGACGGTCAGATCGCGGTTGGGCGAGATTTGCCAATGATAGGGGACGGCAACCTCGAACCCCTTCTTGGTCGAATAGGAAATGTCGGGGACGAGCACGCCCGTGGTCCCGTCCGTCGACGTGCCGACGCTGAACACCGGGAGCAACGGTAGATTGATCCCGAACAATTGCAGGCGCCCGCCGCGGAACTGGACGCGCTGATGGGCCGGGTCGTTGATCACCTGCGCGGCGGTGATCGACCAGCTTGGGCGGCGCGGGCAGCCGCTGGGGGTGGCCACCGGGCAGGGCGAATAAATCGCATTTTCAAGCGTGGTGACGTCGCCTTTGCGTATGCCCTGCGCCGCGGCGATCCGCCCACCGCTGTCGAGCACGACCAGCAGGTTGTGCACGGTGCCGTCGCGCAGGGTGTCAGTGAGGACGACATCCTCGCCAATCAGCTTGTCGCCCTGCGGGGTGACCATGACCACACTGCCCTGGGCGCGGACCTCGCCGGTCTTGCGGTTCCACACAACCTGGTCGGCGGCGAGGTAATTGCCCTCGCGTGACATGCGCACAGCGCCGCTGGCGGTGACGATGTCAGCACCGCTGTCATAGCTGACGCCATCGGCGCTGAATTCGATCGTCGTGGTCTGCGCGGTTTGCGCCGCGCTGGCGTCCGTGCTCTGGCCGCTGGCGGGTGCCGCCGCGGCTAGCAGCACCGGCAGCGCCGTCCACCAGACAAATGTCCTACGCAACGCTGCTGAATCCCGCCGTTCGATTGCTGCTCTCTGCGTCGGGCCTATCGCACCTTGAGTGCGCGGGGACAATCGGGCTTGCGCCGCTTTGCCAAGGGGTCTTGTGCATCCTAAAGGGCGCGCCGACGTTCGGAATTCCAGGGAAACGATAAATGAACATCAATTTCGCCGATCGCCGGCCCGAGGGGGACTATGCGCTGGTGCTGCCGGTCGCCGGCAAGGACCGCAAGTCGCTGACTTCGCTCGGCGCCCAGCAGGCGTCTGTGACCGCCGCGCTTGATGGCCAGCGGTTTGAAGGCGACGCGTCGGCGACGTCCGAGCAATATTTCGACGATGCGGGCAAGGTCCGGCGGTTGATTGTCGTCGGCATTGGCAGCGCGGCATTGTCAGACGGAGCCGAGAAGCTGGGCGGTAATGTCGTCGCGAAATTGCTGACCTCGGGCGAAACCAGGGCAGTCATCGACCTTTCCGGCCTTGGCTATGACGCTGATTCCGCAGCCAAGCTGGCGCTCGCCGCTGCGCTGCGCTCGTGGCGTTACGACCGCTATCGCACGACGCTCAAGGACAAGCAGAAGCCGACCCTGACCGAGATCGTCATTGTCGGCGCGCCGGCGGAGGCCGAGCAGCGCTACCGCTCGCGCTGGCAGCCGGTGGTCGCGGGCGCCGAACTGACCCGCGAGCTGGTCACCGAGCCGGCAAACATCATTTATCCCGAGAGTTTCGTCGAGCGCGTGACCAAGTCGCTCGAAGGCACCGGCGTTGAGGTCGAAGTGCTCGACAAGGCGGCGATGGCCAAGCTCGGCATGGGCGCGCTGCTCGGCGTTGCCCAGGGCTCGATCCGCGATCCGCGGCTGCTGATTCTCAAGTGGAACGGTGGCGAGGCGGGCGCCGCGCCGACCGCGTTCGTCGGCAAGGGCGTGACCTTCGACACCGGCGGCATCTCAATCAAGCCGGCTGCCGGCATGGAAGCGATGAAGTGGGATATGGGCGGCGCCGGCGCGGTGGTCGGGGCGTTCAAGGCACTAGCTCTGCGCAAGGCCAAGGCCAACCTCATCGGCGTTTGCGGCCTGGTCGAGAACATGCCGGGCGGCAACGCCCAGCGTCCGGGCGACGTCGTCACCACCATGTCCGGCCAGACGGTCGAAGTGATCAACACCGACGCCGAAGGGCGGCTCGTCCTCGGTGACGCGATCACCTACGTCCAGCGCACTTACAAGCCGAAGACGATCATCGACCTCGCCACGCTGACCGGGGCGATCTTGGTCAGCCTCGGCCATGAATGGGCCGGGTTGTTTTCCAACAATGACGAGCTTGCCGGGCAATTGGCGACGGCGGGTGATCAGAGCGGCGACAAATTGTGGCGCATGCCGATGGCTGAGCCGTTCGACCGGCTGATCGATTCGCCGATCGCCGACATCAAGAACGTGGGGCCGCGCGAGGGCGGCTCGATCACCGCCGCGCATTTCATCCAGCGCTTTGTCGACGATGGCGTCCGCTGGGCCCACATCGACATGGCCGGCATGGCTTGGTCGGACAAAGTGAGCGCGACCTACGACAAGGGCGCGACTGGCTATGGCGTGCGTTTGCTTGACCAATATGTCGCCGACGTCCTCGAGGGCTGATCGGCAGCGGACGTGCAGGTCGATTTCTACCAGCTTGGCGGCACGCCGCCCGAGCAGGTGATCGCGAGTATCGCCGAGAAGATCCTCGGCCAGGACGGCCGGTTGCTGGTCGTCGCGGCCGAGGAAGGCGCGCTTGCTCGCCTCGATCGCCAATTATGGGACCAGGGCGCCGCGAGCTTCCTGCCCCACGGCATTTCCGGCGGGACCGACGATGCCCGCCAGCCGATCCTGCTTTCGACCGGGCCCGACGCCCCCAATCTTGCCCGCAATCTGTTGATCGCCGACGGCGAATGGCGCGAGGCGGCGCTGGCTTACGACCGCGCATTCTATTTGTTCGATGGCGACACGCTCGAGGGCGCCCGCCTCGCCTGGAAGCTGCTCAGCGGCCGTGAGGGGGTCGAGCGGCGCTACTGGGCCAACGAGGGCGGCAAGTGGGTCAACAAGGCCTGAGCCTTGCCCCTGAGCCCGCGTCCCGCTAGGCGCGCCGCAACTTTCCAACCACACCCAAGCACAGGAGTTCGCCCGGCCATGGCCGTTACGCGCACCTTTTCGATCATCAAGCCCGACGCCACCCGCCGCAACCTCACCGGTGCGGTCACCAAGATGCTGGAGGAGGCCGGCCTCCGCGTCGTCGCCTCGCGCCGCATCCACATGACCCGCGACCAGGCAGAGGGTTTTTATGCGGTCCATAAGGACCGGCCGTTCTACAACGACCTTTGTGCCTTCATGACGTCAGGCCCGGTGGTCGTGCAGGTGCTCGAAGGCCAGGGCGCCGTGCTCCGCAACCGCGAGGTGATGGGCGCAACCAATCCCGCCGACGCGGCCGAGGGCACGATCCGCAAGGCCTATGCCGAATCGATCGAAGCCAATTCGGTCCACGGTTCGGACAGCGACGAGAATGCGGCGACCGAAATCGCCTTCTTCTTCAAGCCGGAAGAAATCGTCGGCTAGGGTCGATCACAGGATTGGGCTCAGCATCGCGACACTGTTATGCCAGAAGCGCTGGGCAACGTTGAAGCGGTCGACGTCGGCCATGGTGACTTCGTCGGAATCGGCGAGGAACTCCGCCTGGCGGGCGCGGATCACCGCGGCGAACGCCGCGTCGGCGAACAGGATATTGTTCTCGAAATTGAGTTCGAAGCTGCGCCGATCGAGGTTGGCGGAGCCGATCAGGCCGATCTGGCCGTCGACCACCATGGTTTTGGCGTGGAGCAGGCCGCAGTGATATTCGAACAGCTTCACGCCGGCCCCGATCAGGTCGGCGTAATAGCTGCGGCTGGTCGCCGCGACGACCCGGCTGTCGTTGTGCTTGGGCAAAGCCAGGATCGTCTCGACGCCACGCCGCGCGGCCGAGGTCAAGGCGAACAGGACTTGTTCGTCGGGCACGAAATAGGGCGTGGTCACGACCAGCTCCCGGCGCGCCGCATGGAGCACTTCGGCAAAGCAGGCCGGCATGGCGTCGAAGCGGACCGTCGGGCCGGTCCCGAGCACTTGGGCAATGATCCCGTCGTCACGTCGGGATGCTGCGGGGAAGGGTTGTTCGAGGATGGCACTGATGTCGTCGCCGCCGTCGCCCATCCAGTCGGACACGAACAGGAACTGGCAATGGCGCGCGACCGGCCCTGCCCAGCGGGTCATGATGTCGACCCACGGCGCGTAGTGCGGTTTGATGCGGAATTCGGGGTCGGCGACATTCTGGCTGCCGCACCAGGCGACTCCATTGTCGATGATCAGCTGCTTACGATGATTGCGCAGGTCGACGCGGCCTCGGGTGAAGGTCAGGAACGGATTGCCGACGGGGAGCGCAACCCGGACCTGCACGCCGCTCGCCGCCAACTCCCGCCAATGGTTTGAGCGAATCAGGAGACGCGAGCCGAGGGCATCGGCGAGCGCACGCACTTCGATCCCACGCGCCGCGGCGCGGATCAGCGCATCCTTGATCTTGCAGCCGTTGTGGTCCGCCAGCCAGATGTAGGCGCACAAGTGAACGGTGGCTGCAGCGGCGTCGATGTCGGCGACCATCGCGTCGATCGCCGCGTTGCTGTCTAGTGCGAGCTGGGCCCGGTTGCCACACGTCGGGCCAAGGCCTTCGACGCTGCTCGCCAAAGCGAAGGGCGCCGCGTACGGCCCATCGGCGATCGTTCGCGACGTCGCATCGTCGCAGTCGGGCCGTGGCAGCTGCGCCTCAATTTCGCGGCCCCGGCTCCGGCGAGCGTTGCTGAGGCGGGCTTCGCCAACCAGCAGATACGCGATCAGGCCAACGAGCGGTGCGATGACGATGACCACCGCCCATGCCAGGCGGGAGGCAGGATCGCGGTGGGGTCGCAGGATGGCGCGAATCAAGACGCCGATCTCGGCCAGGGTCAGGAGGATGGTGCCGAATAGCTCGAGTTGCTGGACGAGCGTCATGATCGCGCGTTGCGCGCCGTCCGCTCGGCGCGTCGCCTAGCGCGACAATCCGACAAAGCGCAGCGAGCGGCCGCCGAGCAAGCCCCCGCCTTCCCAGCGGTAGCGCAGCGCGTAATTGCCGCTGCTTGTGCGATCCTTGCCCATCTCGACGTAACGCGCGGCAATCCGAACGGACACGCGATGACTGCCCTTATCGTCGCCGTCCTTGGCCTTGAGTGCGGCCTCGATGTCGCCGCCGTTCAGCGTGCCGTCGCTGCCGAGCTCGACCGCCGACGCTCCGGCCATCGTCAGCGTCAGCGATTCGAGCGCGTGGCCGGCTTCGACTGGCGCGATAACCAGTGCGCGGCCGTCATTCTCGACCGTGCCGCGCAGCGTCAGCGGGATCGCCTGGCGTTGTTCGACGACGCGGGTGGGTTGGTTGTTGCTGGTGCTTTTCCACGCGATCCAGACGCCGATCGCGGACACAATCAGCGCCGCGATGGCGATGAGTTCGCCAAGATTGATCCAGCGGCGCTTTTCGGATTCGTTCATCGTCCGCCTGCTTCGAGCAAGCTGCTCGGCGCCGCAAGTTCCCAGCTAGCCGCGATGCGGTCGCCGACATGGTCCCAATCGACCGCGTCGCCGGCCAGGTTGATCGCCAGCCACGTCGGCATGTACGCGGGCTTGGAATAGGTCGCCGAGTCCACTTCGAGCAGCATGGCTTGCTCGTCCAAGCTGCTGACGCGGACGCAGACGACGGTCTTGCCGTCGCCGTGATGATTGTCGCGAAACTGCGCGAACTGTTTTCCGGAGACGAAGAACGTCGGCTGGCCATGCGACAGCCGCTCCTCGGTTTCGGGGAGTTCGAGCGCGGTGGCGCGTACGCGGTCGAGGGCATTGCTCATCGCTGGACGAATTCGCTCAAAATGCGGGGGTAGAGCAAGTGTTCGGCGGCGAGCACGCGCTGTTCGAGGCTGTCGGGCGTGTCGCCGGGCGCGATGGGTACTTCGACGCTGCCGAGGACTTCGCCGGCGTCGAGTTTCTCGGTCACGAGGTGGACCGAGCAGCCGCTGACCGCGTCCCCGGCTTCGATCGCGCGCTGGTGGGTGTCGAGGCCGCGATATTTCGGCAGCAACGACGGATGGATGTTGACGATTCGGCCGCGCCACTCCGCGATGAACCCGGGCGAGAGGATGCGCATGAAGCCGGCGAGCGCGATCGTGCCGACGCGATGGTCGTCGAGCGCCTGAGACAGCGCCTGGTCCCAGGGCTCTTTGGCGACGATCTTACTGTCCCATGTCCACGTCGGGAGCCCATGCGTCCGCGCCCAGTCGAGTCCCGCGGCGAGCGGTTTGTTCGAGGCAACGAGCACGACCTCATAGTCTTTGGCCTGTTCGACCAGTTCGCGCATGTTGCTGCCGCGGCCCGAAATCAGGATCGCGACGCGTTTTGGGTCACGCATGGTGGGTGCCGGACCAACCTTCGCCGGTGACCGTGCAACCGCGCTCGCCGGCTTCGATGCGCCCGATTCGATAAACGGTCTCGCCCGCGCCTTCGAGCGCAGTGGAGACCACGTCGGCTTCGCCCTTGTCGACGATCACGGCCATGCCGATTCCGCAATTGAAAGTGCGCGCCATTTCTTGGTGGGCGAGGCTGCCGCCTCGCTGAAGCATGGCGAAAATCGGCGGCAGTTCCCATCGCTCCGAATCGATGATCGCGTGGCAATTGTCCGGGAGAACCCTCGGAATATTCTCAAGAAGTCCGCCGCCAGTGATGTGGGCGAGACCCTTGATCCGGCGCTGCTGCGCGAGCGGGAGGAGAGAGCGGACGTAGATCCGGGTGGGCGCAAGCAAAACTTCGCCGAGCGTCTGGCCTCCGGCCGACGGCAGTTGTTCGCCGAGGTCCCACCGCTGTGCTTCAATAATCCTGCGGACCAGCGAGAAGCCGTTGCTGTGCACGCCCGAGCTGGCGAGGCCGAGGATCACGTCGCCGGGTGAAATGGTTGCGCCGGTCAGCACCCGATCTCGCTCGACCGCCCCGACGCAGAAGCCGGCGAGATCATAATCGCCGCCCGCGTACATTCCGGGCATTTCAGCGGTCTCGCCGCCGATCAGCGCACAACCGGCCTGGCGGCAGCCGTCGGCGATCGAAGCGACAACCGCAGCCGCGACGACCTGATCAAGCCTTCCGGTCGCGTAATAATCCAAGAAAAACAATGGCTCGGCGCCCTGCACGATGAGATCGTTGGCGCACATCGCGACGAGGTCGATGCCGACGCCGTCATGGCCCCCGGTTTCGATCGCCAGCTTGAGTTTGGTCCCGACCCCGTCATTGGCCGCGACCAGCAATGGATCGTGATACCCCGCCGCTTTCACGTCGAAGAACCCGCCGAACCCGCCGAGCTCGGCATCGGCACCGGGCCGCGCGGTCGATCGCGCGAGCGGTCCGATCGCCTTCACCAGCGCGTTTCCGGCCGCGATCGATACGCCGGCGTCGGCATAAGTGAGGGGCTTGTCGTTCATTTCCGCGAGGGCACTAGAGACAAGCCGCTTGGATTTCCACGCCGTTGTCGCCAAAAGCCGCAACAATGCTCCGCCGCCGCTTCGTCTTCCCCGTTCTACTGCTGCTTGCCGCCCTGGGTATTGGCGGCATTGCCTACTCGCAGCTCGAGACCGGCGACCGCGGCATCCTGCCGCTCGATAGCTCGGGAACGCTGGAAATCGGCGGAATTCACGTCGATGTCGGCGGCAAGGACGCCGAAACCGCGCGCTATTCCGGCTGGCGTATCGCGCAGCGGCAAGGATTCCGCGCGCTGTGGGCGAAAATGCACAAGGCCTCGATCAACGATGCTCCGAACCTGCCCGATTCGACGCTCGACGACATTGTCAGTTCAATCAATGTCGAGGCCGAGCAGATCGGGCCCAACCGCTATATCGCCGATCTCGGCATCCTGTTCGACCGGGCGCGGGCGGCGCCGTTTCTCGGCGTCGAAGGTGGCGAAGTGCGGCGCTCGGCGCCGATGCTGCTGATCCCGATCACCGTCACCGGGGGCACCGAGACCAGCGTCGAGCTGCGCAACATGTGGCAGCGGGCGTGGGCGCAGTTCCGGACGTCGCAAAGCCCGATCGATTATGTCCGCGTCAGCGGCCTCGGCGTCGACCCGATGCTGGTCAACGCCGCCCAAACAACGCGTCCCGGCCGCGGCTGGTGGCGCAACGTCATCGATCTGTACGGCGCGGCCGATATCCTCGTCGCCGAAGTCCAGCTGCATCGCCTCTACCCCGGCGGACCGGCCCAGGCGCGGTTCATCGCCCGCCACGGCCCCGACAATGAGATTGTCGGCGGCTTCACCCTGGCCACGCAGAACGGCAATGGGGTACCGGCGATGATGGCCGAGGGCGCGCGCCGGATGGACGGGCTGTTCACGACTGCCTTCACGGCGGGGCGGCTGGCGCGCGATTCTTCATTGAACCTGCCCGCGCCGCCACCGCTGCCCGAGGTGGCGGAAGTGGTCGAAAAGCCGGCCAGCCTGACCAATCCGTTCCAGATTCAGATCATCGCCAATGACGTGAACATCTACAATTTCGCGATGGCCCATCTGCGCACCCTCGGTGGGATCGACTCGGCGACGCCGCAGCTGATCAACCCGAGCGGCACCAGCTACGTGCTGGTCGCCTATCGCGGCAGCATTGCGCAGCTCGCCGCGGCGCTGAGCGGGCGGGGCTGGGCGGTCGAAACCTCGGGTTCGGTGGTCAAGATTCGTTCGGCTTCAGGCAAGCCGCCGCCGCTCCCGCCGCCGCCGCAAGCAGTGCCGCCGCAACCACAGCGTCCCGCGCCGCAGCCGCAACCGCAATCTGCCCCGGGGCGCCAGGAATGAAGCAAGGCCCCGACCAGATCGCGCTTCCGCTCGACTGGCCGCAGACCGAGGGCGACGCCCGCTTCATCGTCTCCGACGCCAACCAGGACGCGTTCGAGCATTTCCGCAAATGGAGTCTGTGGCCGGTCAAGGCGACGATCCTGACCGGCCCGCGCCGCTCGGGCCGAACCTTGCTTGCGCGCAGCTTCGTTGAGCGGGTCGGAGGGCGACTGTTCGACGATGCCGAGGGCCGCGACGAAGAGGAGCTATTCCACGCCTGGAACCAGGCGCAAGATACTGGCCGGCCTCTGGTCATGGTAGCCGACGAGGTCCCGCCTGCCTGGGCGCCGAAATTGCCCGATCTGAAGACGCGGCTGGCGGTGACGCCGGTGATTCGGATCCACCATCCCAATGACGCATTGTTCCTCGGCCTGATCCAATTGCTGTTCGCGGACCGCGGGCTGCACATTCCCGCCGACGCGCTGCGTTTCATGGCCGAGCGGCTGCATCGAGATTATTGGACGGCCGAGCGCGCGGTTGAAGCGGTCGACCGGTTCGCGATCGGCGAGCGGTCGCGGTTGTCGCTGCCGACCATCCGCCGCGCGCTGATCGACGCGAAAATGATTGGCGAAGCGGCTTAGCCGCAGTTGATTTTGGTGATCTTGTAGTCCGGGCCGAGCGTGACCGTCACCCGGTCGGCGCGAAAGTCCATGGTCATCATATAGCCCGGCGGCGCCCAGCGCAGCACCGCGGCATGGGTCGCGCGCAATATTGCGGCGCCGGACTCGCTGGTTCCGCCTTGGCCGATGAATTGATCGGTATTGTCCGCAGTGCAGGTGTGACCTGGCGTCTCGCCATGGACGACCGGTTCGGCGGGCGCGGTCGCGCATGCCGTTAGCGCCACAGGGGCGATCAGCAGCAGCTTACGCATGTTCACGTTCCTCCGCTTCGACAACGACCCGGCTCATCTTGAGTTTCCCATGCTCGATGGCGAAGGCGAGGCGGCCTTCGACTAGGTCGAGCGCATCCTTGCCGAATTCCTCGAAGCGCCAGCCCGACAGGATCTTGAGGTCCTTGCGGACGCCGGCCGCTAGCGCTTCGAGTTCGTCGGAACGGGCAATCAGCCGCGCCGCCACTCCGGCCTCTTTCGAGCGGATCTTGAGCAGCAGCTTCAGCAGGTCGCTGACCAGTGCGCCATCCTTGGTCAGGCCCGGGCGCTTGGGCTCGCGGTCGGGCATTTCGTCATGCTCCAGCGGTTTGGCGGCGGCGAGCGCGGCCATCAGCCGGGCGCCGATGTCATTATTGCGCCAGCCGCCCGAAAGCCCGCGGATCGACCCCAAGTCTTCCTGGGACTTGGGCGGATGGAGCACGATCTCGGTCAGCGTATCGTCCTTGATGATCCGGCCGCGCGGCAGGTTCTTCGATCGGGCTTCGGTCTCGCGCCACCCGGCGAGTGCGCGCAAGCGCCCGAGCACGGTCGCGTTGCGGCTCGGCAGCTTGAGCCGCTTCCACGCGTCTTCCGGCGCGAAGGCGAAGCTCGAGGGGTCGGCGAGCCGCTCCATCTCCTCGTCGAGCCACGCGCCGCGCCCGGTCTTTTTGAGTTTCTCGACCATCCGCGGGAAAATCGTCGAGAGATGGGTGACGTCGGCGATCGCATAGTCGATCTGGCGCTTGTCGAGCGGACGGCGGCCCCAGTCGGTGAAGCGCGCGCCCTTGTCGAGGCTGTGCCCGAGGAGGGATTCAATCAGGTTCGAATAGCCGATCTGCTCGCCGTGGCCGAGCGCCATGGCCGCGATCTGGGTGTCGAACAGCGGATAAGGGCTCTTGCCGGTAAGGTTGTGAATGATCTCGAGGTCCTGCCCGCCAGCGTGGAAAACCTTGAGCACGTCCTGGTTCTTGACGAACAGGTCGAGCAGCGGCTGCATGTCGATATCCGCCTTGGGATCGATCGCCGCCGCCTCGGTCGTGCTCGCGACCTGGATCAGACACAAGTCGGGCCAATAGGTATTCTCGCGCATGAACTCGGTGTCCACGGCGATAAATGGCTGCTCGGAAAGTCGGCCGACGAGGGCTTGCAGATCGTCGGTCTTGTTAATCAGGGGGTGGATTCGCATGTCTCTGGCGCGGCCATAGCCGCCGCTCGCCGGGTTGACAAAAGTCTTTGCTGCCGTGAAGCGCGACGCTCGTTTTTCACCCAAATTTGGCCTAGCGAGCGACCGTTTCCACATGCACGCCTATCGCACCCATAATTGCACCGCGCTGCGCGCCGCCGATGTCGGCGAGACCGTCCGCTTGTCGGGCTGGATCCATCGCAAGCGCGACCACGGCCAGCTGCTGTTCGTCGACCTGCGCGATCATTACGGGATCACCCAGATCGTCGCGAATTCCGATTCGCCGGCGTTTGAGACGCTCAACCGGGCGCGAGTCGAGTCGGTCGTCACCGTCACCGGCGAGGTTGTCGCGCGTTCGCCGGAAACCGTGAACCCCAATCTCGCGACGGGTGAGATCGAAATTCGCGCGGGTGAGATAACGGTTCAATCGGCGGCGCACGAGCTGCCGCTGCCGGTGTTCGGCGAACAGGAATATCCCGAGGAAATCCGTCTCAAATACCGCTACCTCGACCTTCGCCGCGAGCAGATCCATCGCAATATCCTGCTGCGCTCGGCGGTCATCGCCTCGATCCGCCGGCGAATGATCGAGCAGAATTTCACCGAATTCCAGACGCCGATCCTGACCGCTTCGTCGCCGGAGGGCGCGCGCGATTACCTCGTGCCGAGCCGGGTTCATCCGGGCAAATTCTACGCGCTTCCGCAGGCGCCGCAGATGTTCAAGCAGCTGATCATGGTCGCCGGCTTCGATCGTTATTTCCAGATCGCGCCCTGTTTCCGCGACGAAGACGCCCGCGCCGACCGCAGCCCGGGCGAATTCTACCAACTCGATTTCGAAATGAGCTTCGTCACCCAGGACGACGTGTTCGCGGCGATCGAACCGGTGCTGTCGGGCGTCTTTGAGGAATTCGCCGACGGCAAGAGCGTCACGCCCGGCGGCGAATATCCTCGCATCCCCTACAAGGAGGCGCTGCTGAAATACGGCAGCGACAAGCCCGACCTGCGCAATCCATTGCTGATCAGCGATGTCGGCGAGCAATTCAAAGACTCGGGCTTCGGCCTGTTCGCGGGAATCGTCGAGAAGGGCGGGGTGGTTCGCGCCATTCCGGCGCCGGGCACCGCCGAGAAGAGCCGCAAATTCTTCGACGACATGAACGAATGGGCCCGCGGCGAAGGCTATGCCGGGCTCGGCTACGCCACGCGCAAGGGTGGCGAATGGGGCGGCCCAATCGCCAAGAACCATGGTCCTGATAAGATGGACCAGCTCGCGACCGGCCTGGGCCTCGGCCCCGATGACGGCATCTTCTTCGCCGCGGGCAAGGAAACCGAAGCCGCCAAATTGGCCGGCGCGGCGCGGATCCGGGTCGCCGAGCAACTCGAGCTGATCGAGCAGGGCGCGTTCAAATTCTGCTGGATCGTCGATTTTCCGATGTTCGAGTACAATGAAGAGCAAAAAAAGATCGACTTCTCGCACAATCCCTTCTCGATGCCGCAGGGCGAGCTCGAGGCGCTCGAGACCAAGGACCCGCTCGAGATCCTCGCCTGGCAATATGACATCGTGTGCAACGGCGTGGAGCTGAGCTCAGGTGCGATCCGCAACCATCGGCCCGATATCATGTACAAGGCGTTCGAAATCGCGGGCTACACCGCGGCCGAGGTCGACGAGCAATTCTCGGGCATGATCAATGCGTTCAAGTTTGGCGCGCCGCCGCACGGCGGGTCGGCGCCGGGCATCGACCGGATCGTCATGCTGCTCGCCGACGAACCCAACATCCGCGAGGTGATCCTCTTCCCGATGAACCAGAAGGCCGAGGATTTGATGATGAACGCCCCGGCTCCGGTCATGCCGAAGCAGCTCAAGGAGCTGTCGATCAAGGTTGTCGCCGAAGCCCCACCTGTCCCAAAATCGTAAACATCCATTTTGGGTTGATTGCCGCGCTTCAGACGAAGCGATAAGTCTGCGCCGTGCCGATCGACAGGACGCGACATGAGCGGGGGGCCTCGTTCACCGGGGAAGAGCAAGCAGCGCTGGCCGCGCTGCGCGAGCAATTGGGCGAACTCCAGCTGCCGCAAATTGCCCACGGCCGCCGCGCGATCATCATTTTCGAAGGCCCGCCGGGGGCCGGCAAGAAGGCCGCGCTTAGGCAGTTGGCCGCCGCCTTCGACCCCTGTCATTATGCGGTCCACAGCGTCCGCCACGACCGCCGCGAAGCCGCCGAAGGCCATTGGCTGGCGCGATTCTGGCGTCAATTGCCGCGTGCCGGCGACACCGCGATCTTTTTCCGCAGCTGGTACCGGCGGGTGCTGGACGACCGCATTCTCGGCCGCATCGACAAGAAAGTGCTCGCCCGGGCCTTTGATGAAATCAACGAGTTCGAGGCGCAGCAGCGCGATTACGGGACGCTCATCCTCAAACTTTATTTCGACGTCAGCGCCGAAGTCCAGGAGGAGCGGTTGCGCGAACGGCTGGCCAACCCCTGGCGCCGCCTCGCCGACAAGGACGAGACGGTCAGTGTCAGCGATCCCGGCTACGCCAAGGCGTTTAGCGACCTCCGCACTTACTCAGACACGCGCTGGTCGCCGTGGCACACGATCGACGGCAATGACGAGGCGTCGGCCACGATCGCGGCGCTGACCGCGGTGGCCGATGCGTGGGCGGATGCCATGCCGGCCGAACCGCCGCAATTGGTCGACGTGCCGATCCGCGCGGCTTAGCCTGCGGCTGGGTAGCTGATCGCCATTACTTCGTAGCTTTTTTCGCCGGCGGGCAGGCGGACGATGCGCTCGTCTCCAATCTTCGCGCCAATAAGCGCCCTCGCCAGCGGCGCGCTCCAGCCGATCCGACCGGCCGATGCATTGGTCTCGTCATCGCCGACGATGGTCAGTGCGCGCCGATTGTCGTCCTCGTCGGCGATTTCGATTGTCGCTCCGAACCGAACCTGATTGCGGTCCTCCTGCTTGGCCGGATCGACGACCTTCGCCGCCTTCATGACCTTGGCGAGGTAGGCGAGGCGCCGGTCGATCTCGCGCAGGCGCTTCTTGCCGTAAAGGTAATCGGCATTTTCGGAGCGGTCGCCGAGCGACGCCGCCCACGACACGACTTCGACGATTTTGGGCCGCTCGACCCCGAACAAATCCTCATATTCGGCGCGGATGCGCGCAAAGCCGTCGGGGGTGATGAAACGCGATCGAGTGTCAGACATTCCGCCCGACTATCAGGCTGGTTGGTTCTTTCCGAGATATCTCGAGACGTGGAGCGCGGTCTGGCGCTGCCCGGCCGGGCGCATCGAATCGTAGACGACGCTATTCTCGATTACCCGCTGCACGTACGCGCGGGTCTCGACGAACGGGATCGCCTCGATCCACTTGAGCATATCGACCTGGCCGCGCGGGTCGCCATAGCGGTCGATCCACTTGCGGACATTGCCGCTGCCGGCGTTGTACGACGCGACCGCAAGCGGGACGCTGCCGTTCCAATTGTTGAGCAGCCGCTGGAAATAGGCCGAGCCGAGCATCGCATTGTAGCTGGGGTCGCTGATCAGGCGATAACCGTCATATTCGACGCCCGATTTGCCCGCTTGTTCGCGCGCGGTGCCGGTCATCAGCTGCATCAGGCCGCGCGCTCCGGCGTGGCTGACGACATAGGGGTCGAACGAGCTCTCCTGGCGGGTAATGCCGTGCGCCACCGACCACACGTCACCCGAGAGCGAGGCGGGCAGCGAAGGATAGGCCTGGCGGACATAGAACATCGAGCCTTTGACCCGCGCGGAGCGCGCGACCCACACCGGCAGGTCCTGCCGCCCGAGCTGCTGCCCAAGCTCGACCGCGAGTCCGCGATCGCCGTCATTGTTAAGCGATTCCGAAAGCGCGCGGACGAACTTGGTCCGTTCCTCGGCGCTGCCCTGCTGCTGCAGCAGCAGCCTGACCGCCTGGACCAGGCCGCGGCTGTTGAACGCCGCGCGCTGCGCCTGGGTGGTCGTGTATTGGACGGCGGACGTTGGTGGCGGCGACACCGATTGCCCGAGCCGCTCGAGCGCCAGCTGGCCGTAGAACAGTTCGGGGAATGCCGCCGCGCGCTGGAAGTAGCTATTGGCCAGCGGAAATTGCCCGGCCGCGAGCGCCGCCCGTCCCGCCCAATAATAGCCCTTGGTCTGGACCTGGAGCGAGCGTCCGCCGCGCGCATAAGCGACGAACATCGCGATCGCGCTTGAGGGGCGGTTGAGGCGGTCAAGCGCTGTGGTTCCGGCGAGCCAGGTCAGGCTGGTGTAATCGTCGCGAATGCCGATCGGCTGCTGGCTGATGTCAGTCCCCGGCGCCAGAACGTCGCTGAGATGTCGGCCGATGTTGAACACTGTCTCCCACTGCCGGTCCTGCGCCGCGTCATTGGCGACAAGCAGCAGCATTTCGTAGAACCGCTCGGGATCGGCCGCCTGATAGGTGAAGCTGTGGGGGCGGGCGAGCAGGTCGCGTGCGGCATCGGGATAATTGTTGGCTCGCAGGTCGCGCGCCCGGTCCATCATCAGCCCCGGATCGCTGGTTACCTGCCCCATCACCGCCTGGTAGAGGCTCTCGGCGTTCTCGGCATTGTTCTGCATTGCGATCCGCGCGGCGAAGGCCGCCTGGCGGGTCGGGCTCGTCAGCGAATAATAACGCGCGGCATCGTTGGGTTTCTTGGCGAACAGCAACGCATCGACCCGGCGATCGTGATCGGCGCTGGTGAAACTGGCGCCGTAGCGCGCCCATACGGCTTGCTCGTCGGTGCTGCCAAGGTCCGCTTCGCTCCACGCGCTGCGCGCCGCGGCCAGCGCTTCGCCCATCCGGCCAGACGTCGCGTAGGCGTCGGCAAGGCGCGCGAAGCCGCTGCCAGTGGTCGGCGGATCGTTGGCAAAGAAGGCAAGCACGGTCGCGGCATTTTCACCCGGCTGCATCGCTTTTTCAGCCCAGCCGCGCATCCGCGCTTCCTCGGGCCAATCGGGGTTGGCGATCAGGAACCGCGCATAATCGGCGAAACTGTAACCGTTGCTCTGCCGCAGCCGCCGCCAGTCCCCGATCGCGGAGGAGACAGACTGGGAAGCGTAAGTCGTAGGGTAGGCGGCAGGCGCGTTGAATTGCGCCGACGCGGTCGCGGCACCGAGAAGCACGGGGATGGACCAGGCAATCCGCCACATGCTGGACATCCTAGGCTCCCCCTCCTTATCTGGCCCTTAACGGATCGGGCCGCGATCCGCAGGTATTCCGCGTCCAAAAGGACTTAATCATGTTTTTCGGTTCGATACCCGCGCTCGTGACTCCATTTGCGGCGGGACGAGTCGATCAAGCGATATTCCGAGATTTCGTCGCCTGGCAGATTGAACAAGGCAGCAATGGGCTGGTTCCGTGCGGGACCACGGGCGAGGGCGCGACCTTGTCAGACGCGGAGCACAGGCGGGTGATCGAGATCACGGTCGAGGTTGCCGGGGGGCGTGTCCCGGTCCTTGCCGGCTGCGGGTCGAACAACACCGCTCATGCGATCGCGTTGACCAGGGCGGCCAAGGAGGCCGGCGCCGATGCTGCGCTGCATGTTCCGCCTTATTACAACCGGCCGAACCAGGAGGGCATCTACGGCCACCTAGCCGCCGTCGCCGAACTCGACATTCCGATCATCCTCTACAACGTGCCGTCGCGGACGATTACCGACATTGCCGTGGACACCATGGCCAAACTTTCGCGTCTCCCCAACGTGATCGGGGTCAAGGATGCGACCGGCGCCCTGGCCCGCGTTTCGGACCAGCGCCGGGCTTGCGGCAGGGCGTTTATCCAATTGAGCGGCAACGACGACATGGCGCTGGGCTTCAACGCGATGGGCGGGGTCGGGTGCATTTCGGTTAGCGCGAACATCGCGCCCAAGCTGTGCTCGGAGTTCCAACAGGCCATGCGCGAAAAGCGCTGGGACGATGCTTTGGTGCTGCAGGACAAGCTCTATCCGCTGCATGCCGCGCTGTTCTCCGATGCGTCGCCGGGGCCAACCAAATATGCGTTGACGCGGGTTCGCAACGGTTTTCCGATCGAGCTGCGCCTACCGATGACCGAACCGTCCGACGTCTCCAAGCGCGCGGTCGACGCCGCGCTCGAACATGCGGGGCTGATCTAACCAACGTGGCCAAGCCGCTCCCGCCGCCGTTCGACAAGCAGAAGGTCGTCGCCGAGAACCGGCGCGCGCGGTACGATTATTTCGTCGAGGACAAGGTTGAAGCCGGGATCCAGCTGACCGGCACCGAGGTCAAATCGCTGCGCCAGGGCGAAGGGTCGATCGCCGAGAGTTACGCCGCAGTCGAGGGTGAGGAGCTGTGGCTGATCAACAGCCACATCCCC